>ENA-UOUJ01000004-UOUJ01000004.1-activated-sludge-metagenome-genome-assembly--contig:-NODE-4-length-334321-cov-7.038063_pt1 | contig 334321 bp, 345 predicted proteins | sample MGYA00249839_ERZ747224 | MGnify/ENA primary metagenome ERZ747224 (study PRJEB28782, sample SAMN03220277) | activated sludge metagenome | biome: wastewater; feature: sewage sludge; material... | reverse complement strand
TTGAGTTTTAATCTTGCGACCGTACTCCCCAGGCGGGATACTTAACGCGTTAGCTTCGCTACTGAAGGGGTCGATACCTCCAACAGCTAGTATCCATCGTTTACGGCGTGGACTACCCGGGTATCTAATCCGGTTCGCTCCCCACGCTTTCGTGCCTCAGTGTCAGAAATAGCCCAGTAACCTGCCTACGCCATTGGTGTTCCTTCTAATATCTACGGATTTCACTCCTACACTAGAAATTCCAGTTACCTCTGCTATTCTCGAGACAAACAGTTCGAATAATAGTCTGTATGGTTGAGCCATCAGATTTCACTATTCGCTTATTTGTCCACCTACGCAACTCTTTACGCCCAGTCACTCCGGATAATGCTTGCACCCTACGTATGACCGCGGCTGCTGGCACGTAGTTAGCCGGTGCTTATTCATAAGTTACCGTCATATTCTTCACTTATAAAAGCAGTTTACAACCCGAAGGCCTTCATCCTGCACGCGGCGTCGCTCCATCAGGCTTTCGCCCATTGTGGAAGATTCCTCACTGCTGCCTCCCGTAGGAGTCTGGACCGTGTCTCAGTTCCAGTGTGACTGATCATCCTCTCAGACCAGTTAACGATCGTAGGCTTGGTGAGCCTTTACCTCACCAACTACCTAATCGTACGCAGGCCACTCCCAAAGCGGATAAATCCTTTAATCCGAAGACCATATGCGGCATTAGCTACCCTTTCGGGCAGTTATTCCTCACTTTGGGGCATGTTCCCACGCGTTACTCAGCCGTCCGCCGCTCGTCATCACTTCTCACTTCAGCTCGAAGTTACGGTATTAGGGATTAGGAAATGAGAAAAAGATTTAGTCTTAATTCCTATTTCCCAACCCCCAGTCCCCTTCGAACCAAGGTGAGAAGCATGTTACCGCTCGACTTGCATGTGTTAGGCGCGCCGCCAGCATTCATCCTGAGCCAGGATCAAACTCTCCATAAAAAAATGTATCGATAAATCGATACAATCATATACTCAATATCTCCTAAGAGATCTCACTTCCGCATTTAGCAAGAAACAAATAAATTTGAATCTGCGTCCAATTGGTCGTGACATAAACTGACGATGATTTGCACAACTAAATTGTTAAAGACCATTATCTGTTGCAACTCCACATTGTTTTGTTCAATTCGTGCGACCAGACTGGTATCCAGAATACCCCAATCCCTACTGATTAGTCAAGAGTATTATTCTGTTACCTTGTTGCAAAAAACACAACTAAGCCAATTATTACACCCAAGACCGCACCAAGCAATACCTCAAGTGGCGTATGGCCCTGTGCAGCACGCGGTAAAGGTATCTTGCTTTTTAGATCTGTTAATAATTTGCGGAGAGCCAACCCCTGTTCACCTGATGATCGCCTGACCCTTATGGCATCATGCATTACAATCAACGCAAACAATAAAGATACCCCAAACAAGCCACTACTGACACCATCTATTAATCCAATAACAGTTAAAAGTGCAAATGCGGCAGTTGTATGTGCTGATGGCATTCCACCCGACCTCAGTAAATACACTTGTGCTGATTGTAGGTTCTCACCTCTCAATCTACTAACAAAGTACTTTATGACGTGAGAAATTAACCAACCTGCTGTTATAGCAATAATATATGGGGATATTAAATTCAGGTTGATCAACTACGCCTCTTCTTCTTTTTCTTCATCTTTTGTCTGCTCTGGCATTAATCCTAGCGAAGCAACCTTGTCGCCATCGCTCATACGCATAACACGCACACCCTGGGTTGTCCGACCCAAAGTAGGAATATCCTTTAGCCCAACCCTAATTGCCTGACCCTTATCAGATATAAGTAAAGCTTCGCTTGCATCTGGTTCAAGTGTTCGAACCGAAATAATAGGACCGGTCTTTGCAGTTACTACAGCAGCCTTAATACCCACACCACCACGCTTATGAGTCGGGAAGTTCGAAACCTTTGTAACTTTACCGTAGCCATTTTCACTAATGACAAGTAATTTTTGACTATCATCGTCAACAATATCCATACCAACAACCTTGTCGTGTGGGCGCAACCTAACACCTCGTACGCCCCTGGCGGTTCGACCCATTGGTCGAGCGTCCTTTTCGTTGAATCTAATTGCTTGACCTGCTGAAGTTGAAATAACTACGTCGTTCTCTCCCGATGTTTTTTGGATCCATCGCAGCTCATCACCTTCATCTAACCTAATAGCTATAAGACCATTAGTCCGAATATTTGCGTAATCCTTAAGCGGAGTTTTCTTTATCGTACCTCTTATCGTTGACATAAATAGGAATCCATCTTCGCTAGCATCTTTTTCATGTCTAATTATTGATGTAATTTTTTCTTCTGGCTGGAGTTGCAGTAGGTTAACAGCAGCAACACCCTTAGCCGCCAAACTAGCTGCCGGAACTTCGTAAGCCTTTAGACGGAAGATACGACCCTTATTCGTAAAGAACAGCAGCCAATCATGTGTCGTTGCAGGAATTAACTGATCAATGACGTCCATTTCCTTGGTTGTCATACCACGCTTGCCCTTGCCTCCTCGATGTTGCCTACGGTATTCGCTAACGAGCGTTCGTTTAATGTAATTCTCGGTTGTAAGTAATATAACTGAATCTTCTTCTGGTATTAACTCTTCGTCACTAAACTTGCCGAGCTCACTATTGATTATCTTTGACCTACGCTCATCGCCGTACTTTTCCTTCATTTCCAAAAGCTCTTCTTTGATAATGCGCAAAATTTCGCTTTCATTAGCTAGGATTCGTTCGAACTCAGCAATCATTGCCAATAGTTCTGCGAGTTCACTTTCAATCTTATCGCGCTCTAACCCAGTCAAACGACGCAGCTGCATGGCTAGAATTGCCTGAGCTTGTATTTCAGATAGCCCGAACTTCTTCATCAACCCTTCTTGAGCAGCTTCTGATGTTTGGCTTGCACGGATCAACTTAATGACCTCATCTATGTGATCGAGCGCAATTTTATAGCCTTCTAGTATATGAGCACGAGCTTTAGCAGCCTTTAGCTCAAACTCAGTCCTACGCCTTACTACAACTTGCCTGTGTTTAACAAATTCAGTCAAAATCTCCTGTAGGCCCAAAACTTTTGGTTGAATTCCATCAATTAATGCCAGCATATTGTAATTGAAGTTTGTCTGCATGGCTGTCATCTTGAACAACTGATTTAATATTTTCTTTGGATAAGAATCCTTGCGTAGTTCAATCACAACACGGACTTTACCGCGTGCACTTTCGTCACGTAAATCGCTTATGACTATCTTTTTATCTTTATGCAGTTCAGCAATCTTCTCTATAAGTGTTGCTTTATTTACACCAAATGGCATTTCAGTGATGACAATTTGACTACGACCTTTTTTGGTCTCTTCGATTGTTGTTACGGCACGGATCGTAACACTACCGCGCCCCGTTTGATAAGCTTGTCGCATTGGCGACCCACCATAAACTATTGCACCAGTTGGAAAATCTGGACCTTTGATATATTTCATCAAGTCGTCCAATGTGTGTTCTGGATTGTCAATCATATGTACGGTTGCATCGACTAACTCCCCAAGGTTATGTGGTGGGATGCTGGTAGCCATACCTACCGCAATACCAATCTGGCCGTTTAGTAAGATGTTCGGAAGTTTTGAAGGCAAAACTGAAGGTTCAGTCTCAGAGCCATCATAGTTATCCCTGAAATCTACTGTATCTTTATCCAGATCAGTTAATAACTCATTACCGGCCCGGCCAAGTCGAGCCTCTGTATAACGGCTAGCAGCAGCTGGGTCACCATCCATTGATCCAAAGTTACCCTGACCATCTACTAATTTGTAGCGCATAACCCAATCTTGAGCTAAACGGACCATTGAATCATAGATAGATGAATCACCATGCGGGTGATACTTACCCATAACATCACCGACAATACGCGCACTTTTACTAAACTTGCTACCTGGACGTAAGTTTTGCTGACCCATAGAATACAGGATTCGACGATGTACAGGTTTTAGGCCGTCTCGCACATCTGGTAAAGCACGCTCAATGATAACACTCATTGAATAACGGAAAAAGCTATCTTCCATGACATCTTCAACAGTTCGTTTCTCAACCAAACGAGAATGGGTCTGAGGTATTTCTGGTAGTTGTCCTTCGTTTAGTGTTGTATTTTCTTCATCGTCCATGATTAAACATCCAATTCCTCTAAGTTAGCATTTTTTGCTCGACTTTGTATAAATGATTTACGCAGATCAACCTGGTCACCCATAAGTTTCGTGAATATCGCATCAGCCTTCTCGGCATCTTCAACCTTTACCTGAATTAGAACTCGGTTTTCCGGACTCATGGTTGTATCCCACAACTGCTCGGCGTCCATTTCACCAAGTCCCTTATAGCGTTGTAAAGGTGCCGTTAAGCCAGCTTGTTTATTGCGGTCAGCGTCCTTATCAACAGTGGTACCTTTGGCGATTCGATCTTTGATTAAATTATCTAGTATTTCTTCTTTTTCTTCATCACTATAAGCATAAAACTTCTTGGCTCCCACTTTTAGTAAAAATAGAGGTGGCTTAGCTAGGTATACATAGCCCAAATCTACCACTTCGCGCATGTACCTAAACAGAAATGTTAATAGCAATGTAGCAATATGGCTTCCATCAACATCGGCATCGGTCATAATTACAATCCGATGATATCTGAGGCCATTAATGTCGAATTGGTCACCAATTCCTACGCCCAAAGCTTTAATTAAGTTTACTATTTCATTATTACCGAGCATGCGATCAAGTCTCGCTCGCTCAACATTTAAAACCTTACCACGCAGTGGCAAAATTGCCTGTGTACGGCTATCCCTACCCCCTTTAGCGGAACCTCCGGCCGAATCACCCTCTACGATATATAGTTCTGACTCAGATGGATCCTTACTGGAGCAGTCTGCAAGCTTTCCTGGTAAACTCATACCATCTAAGGCACCTTTACGGATAACATTGTCGCGTGCTGCTCGTGCTGCCTTACGGGCACGTGCTGCCAACAATGCCTTTCCGACAATTTTCTTGGCAATGGCGGGATTTTCTTCTAGGTAGTATGAAAAGTACTCATTCATGACCTGTTCTACGTAGCGACGCACTTCAGGGTTACCGAGTTTATTTTTAGTCTGACCCTCAAACTGTGGATCAGGTAATTTTACCAAGATAATAGCAGTTAATCCTTCACGAATATCATCACCACTCAAGTTCTCTTCTTTTTCTTTTAGTAAGCCGTTTTTACGGGCATAGTCGTTTATCACCCTAGTTAATGCCGACCTAAAGCCAACTAAATGCGTACCACCATCTGGGGTGAGGACGTTATTGGCGAATGGCTTAACAATCTCTACAAAAGTGTCATTGTATTGAACCGCAACCTCAACCATTGAATCTTCAACCTGACGTTCAACATAGAACACCTTGTCTGCCACGACATCTTTACCGACATTTAGATGTTTAACGTAGCTTTGAATCCCACCCTCAAAATAAAAAGCTTCTCGTTTTTTGGTCCTCTCATCGCGGACAGACACGTAAGCGCCTTTGGTAAGATAGGCTTGGTGACGCAAATAGTTAACAACCCACTCATAGTCAAACTCGACACCCTCTTTGAAAATTGTCTCATCTGGGTAAAAAGTAATTGACGTACCTTGTGGGCGGTCAGTCTTACCAAGTTTTTTGATATCACCCTGAGTAACACCGCGTATAAATTCAAGTCTATAAAGTTCACCGCTATGAACAACTTCAGCAATAAACTTCTCAGACAAAGCGTTTACTACACTAGATCCTACACCGTGCAAACCTGAGGACACCTTATAGCCACCACCGCCAAACTTTCCACCCGCATGAAGGATGGTTAATACGGTCTCTAGGGTGCTTTTACCTGTTTTTGCATGCTTATCTACCGGTATACCTCGACCATCGTCTGTTACCGTAACTCCGCCATCATCCTGCAAGACGACACTAATTTTTGTTGCATATCCTGCAATCGCCTCGTCTATCGAGTTATCGGCAATTTCCTTTATTAAGTGATGAAGGCCTTCTGTGCCTGTGCTTCCGATATACATTCCTGGACGCTTGCGAACTGGTTCTAGCCCCTCAAGTACCTGGATTTGAGACCCATCATAAGAACTATCTGTTTTTTGTTTAACCACTAGTAACTCCCTCGTTTGATTCCGACATGTAGCTATTTACAATATTACTATTATAGCGAACAATTTGTGTTCACTCAAGCTATTGCGCTGAACATATTTGTTATGCTAAAGTGTTCTACAAGAGGTATAACAAAAAATAAAAAACTATGTTTCGAAAAATAGTATCAAATCTACCGTTCAGTCCAGCGTTAGTTGGTCAGCTTGGCTTTTACGCAAAGCGACTACGTAAAGAAGAAGCAACCAGGCGAATTGGTCTAATTTTTGTTGTCTTAGCCCTGGTGGTTCAGTCTTTGGCTGTATTTCAACCGCCTGAATCAGCTAATGCATCTAGCCCAAGAGACATGGTTTCTGGGGGCTTGGGCCTCGGCGCCAATAGATCGCTCAATAACTTTCTCGTACCCTATGACGCCAACACAAAACACCTCAAAGATACCATGAACTATGTCGGCATAACTAGGGCTGAGATTGCCGCAACAACCTTCACATCTTGGATTGCTGGTGACAAGTTATCGTGGGGTTTTGGGCCACGTTTTAGTTATGCACAGGGCGAAAGGCAATACAGCATACCTGACTCAAACGGAAATATTGTAACTACAGTGTACTCTAGGCCGCTCAAACTATCTGAAGGATCCAATGCACGTATATGGGGTTGGGTCGGCTATTCCAAAAAGGTTGGTTGGTTCGCTATTATGCAAGCCTGCGGCAACTTGGTCACTGATATTGTTCCGCCGCCCCCACCACCACCTAAATGTGTCGTTAATTCAGAAATACTAGCCAGCAGCAAAGAATGTCAACCATGTCCAGGCAACGAATCTTTGTGGATTAATGATAAATCGTGTATCCCTCACATCGAAAAATCAAAAACAGCAACAAATACTTCTCAAGGTTTTGTTGACGCATCTACCAAGACCGCTCATGCTGGTGACCAAATCAGCTACACTATTAGCATATCTAACACGGGGCTTAGCCCAACCACAACACCACTAGAAGAGAATCTATCTGATGTGTTAGACTACGCAAGCTTAGTTGATAATGGTGGCGGCACACTCGATAAGGATACGAAAGTTTTATCTTGGGGTGATGTAAAACTAGACCCAGGAGCTAAACAAACCAGAACATTCGTTGTTCGTCTTCCGGACACCATACCTGCTACCGCACAAGGCAGTAGCGACAATGCATCATTTGACTGTATAATGACCAACACTTACGGCAACTCGATAAACATTAACGTCGACTGCCCCGCTCCAAAAGTTATCGAAAAAGTCGTCAAAGAACTGCCTCACACCGGCCCAACCGAAAACATGATTTTCGCAGGTATAGTTCTAGCCATTGCAACGTTCTTTTACGCTAGAACACGCCAAGTACGTGAGGAAGTTAGACTGGTACGACGCAACGTTAACGCTGGGTCAATATAGAAATTACGATCTGAAAGGGTGGAAATATGAGTAGTCCTGAACAATTAGACAACAATCAAGAGGCTAAGGTTGAATCCATCGAGGCTTCATCTGAACAACTTGAAAAAGCCAAAGACGATATCGAAAAACAAGCAGAGTTATCCGAAAGAGATGCGGATGCTGCTGCTGAACGGGCAAAGTCAGAAGCTCTTGAATCTGCCGCAAAAATAGAAACCGATAATAACAAGGCGGAAAAACAGCCAAAATCTACCAGTCGACGTGGACCTATTAGTAAAAGGCAAAAAAACGACAGCTTCAAACGTACAATGAAACAAGTTCAAAGCGAACTGCCTCTAGCTAAACGTGTATTTAGCAAAGTGATACACAACAAGACTGTCGAGAAAGTTAGCGACGTAGTCGGTAGCACAGTCGCAAGACCAAATGCAGTATTATCCGGCGCAGTATCAGCCTTCATCCTAACACTAGCTGTATATATAGTAGCCAAAACAATCGGCTACAGACTGTCTGGTTTTGAAACAATCGCAGCATTTATTGTAGGATGGACCATCGGAATCCTATACGACTATCTTCGTATACTTATTACAGGTAAAAAGTCTTAGCTTTTATCGAAGTTTTATAGACACTTCATCATCTGACTTGTCGGATGATTTAACTTGGAACTGATCTGTGTTATCTTGTGAGGCTACGTTACTATCCTTTTGTTCTATACCATCATTACGCTTAGTTGGAGTAGCGGGGCCACTAGACCCTGTCGATGCTATCTGCTGACGCTTAGCTAGCCATTCATCCAAAAACGAAGCCCCACCACCTCCAGGAGCACCCTGCACAGGCCCCGTGCGCATTGTGTTCATTCTTTCTTGTTGAGCTTTCTTTAAAGCTTCCATCTTGGCTTTTTTGGCTGCGTCACCCGAACCAAGTCGCGTAAATATCTCTGACTCTACAACCGCACGAGGACGTCCATACTTTGCTGCGGACAACCGCTTTAATGCATCAGCTAACTGAGTATTTGATGTCCCCATCGGAGGAATGAGCGACATACTAAACGCCGCAGACGGCACGCCATTAATCATAACTGACGTAATAGTTTGATAGTTGGGCAATTTAGTTAAATCTTCGGCATCAAATGTAGGCAAAAACTTCTTCTGAAGAACTTCCGCATCAGTTATACCAATTCGTCCACTAATTACAGTGCCGATATTTCCTAAAATCGCCTCTCGGATATTGTCTGTTAATTGGGTCATGAACTGATTAGCTAATACCAGATTCAATCGATATTTTCGCGCCTCGGACAAAATCGACTCAAAGCTATCGGTCGCAAAATTCTGAAACTCATCAACAAATAACGAGAAGTCTTCGCGTTGATCCTCTGGCATATTTGCTCTACCCATTGCCGCTGCCTGGAATTTCATTACAAAAACCATCCCCAGTAACTGCGAGTTAAGCTCGCCCAATCGACCTTTAGATAAATTAACAAGTAAAATCTTTTTGTTGTCCATAATGTCTCTTAAATTAAAGCCACTCTTGGTCTGACCAATGACATTTCGTAGTGTGTCATTCCCTAGGAACGCGCCGAATTTACTGGCGAACCAGCCCAAAATCTCACCCTTCGCAGAGTCGGGTGTTTGTGCCATTTCCTTGTTCCAGAAATCCAACACTACTCTATTAGTAATATATTTCATCTTCTCATCAGTGAATGACTGATCGATAAAGACCTGTTGGACGTCTAAGAATGAAGAACCAGCTGGATCACTCATTACAGTTTTGGCACCATTACGAAACCACGATTCAAAACGCGGACCAATAATACCTGTATGCCCCGGATCGTACAGTTTATATAGCATAGAAATTGATTCTTGAATTAAGAAATCTTGTTGATCTTCGGTTTCAAACTCGAAAAGATTCAATCCGATAGGATTTTCCATATCGCTTGGGTTAAAGTAGATAACGTCTTCAACGCGCTCTTTTGGAACCATTCCAAGTAACTTCTCAACAGAATCACCGTGTGGGTCAATAAAAGCGAAGCCACGACCATCCATCATGTCCTGGAATGCCAAATTCTCTAGCAGCCCAGACTTACCTGTACCGGTTTGACCAATCATATAAGTATGTCTGCGTCGGTCGTTTGAACTAAGTCTAATCTGCTTTTTGACTCCACGAAACTCGTTATAACCCAGCAAAAATCCTTCTTCCATCGTTTGCGTTGGCCCATCAACCTGTTTAGCCATCTGTCTCTGTACTTGCGATGTTGGAATACTACTTTGATCTGGCAGATGGAATAGTGTTGCTAGTTCAACGCTATTTAAAATATTCTGAGTCACGCTTTGTGGAAAAAATCTAAATATATAAGCAGTAACAAGCTCTTCGATGTCTTTTGATATGCTGAATTTAAAGCCGTTGTTGGTTGTAGAATCAAATAAAGAAAAAGCGGCAATAATATTCTTTAGTATCGCCTGTGACCTGGCTGTTGTATTTGATGATACCACCACCCTAACTAACACCTCGTAACCCGGATGACGAGTTTTCTCTTCGATAGATTCAACTAACCCCTGCTCAAGTGACGATAACTGCTTATCTTCGGGCTTTACCTCAGATGTTTCTGGTGGTTTCCAAAGTGCCCCCAGTAAATCTTTTGGGTTAAGTGTTGACCCGATGCTTGATTTCTTAACACCCTTATCTTTTTTGATTTGATTGGCTGTAAAAATAGAACTTTTAGTCCAACCCTCTGGTGCCGGCCTCATCAATAGCTGAACCGATACACCATCATCTTTAGTGACAGTAGAAAGAGCGTTCAAAAGTGCTCTGGCGGCGTCACGCTTTGACTCTTGATAGGTTGCTATTGGATAAACGAAACTCTTCTTAAGCGTAAACTCGCCACCAATTGTGCCACTAATTTTACCGGTCTGGCTAAAAATATTTTTATCTTCCACCTCTTCAAGTCTCGCTGATGGATAGGCAGATGCCACAGCTTGACGCACCACGTCAATCAACACCGTTGGAACAACTACGTAATAGTGCACTAAACCATCGTGCGCAACTATCTCAAAAGATATATGTCGCTGCCCGTACATTCGACTCTTAAATCCCTTTTGTGTAGTACTAGAAATAATATTGTACATAACCTGAGCCTGAGACAACACCTCTTCAGTTACGTCGCGTTCATCTCGACCATTAGCCTCTAAGTCATCGCCCGAGGGTGGTATGTGAATGTATAAAGACACCATTTTGAGGCCGCGTTCGTAGTTCTTTGCCTCGCGAAGGGTTTTACGGTATTGCAAAAAAATAAACACAGACACCGAGATGCCCAAGATAAAAACAATACCTGCTGTAATCCAAAAACTCATTATACCTACCTATCCCCACTTAGTAGATTGCTAATCTGCCGCACCGAGTTCCCTTCCAAATCGCTTTTTAAGATAATCAACTTGAAGTTTATTAACTCGTTCCTCTTGCATGTATGGATCGTTCTTGGTTTCAGCAACTATTTTCTTTGCCTTATCAACCCATTCTTTCTCAATTAAATCGTCGTCTCCGGCAACTAATGGTGCGTCGACAGTAGTAGCTGTTGTATTATTGTCATCACTAACTTGATCGTCTATAACAGGTGTTGGTAAGGTTGTTGCAACTCCAACATCTGCTACTGCTGCGCTACTTTCGGCTCGTTTTTCAAATTGTTCTGCGCCTCTATCTATATCTACCTCAGGATTATTTAATTCGACCGACTTTTCGGGACTAAAAGCATGCTCACTAAGATGAGCAGTCTCTGGGCCTTGATGTGTCTTCGGAGATTCTGGTTTCATATCTGTAATTATACCATGACTTTATGAAGCATAAGCCTAATAATTTACCTGATTCTTTTTGCAACATAAATACAGCCGATAATAATAAAAAGTACTAGTAAAAGCAGTTCATATATTGTGATCTCGCCCACTGACTGAAACCCTATTAGTATTATCGGAGCAAAAGCAATGACGGTTGAGTAATTGTATGACATCTTTAGGGTAATAGGTGTAATCGGTTTCCTAGCCATAAAGATATGAGATAGCTTAGCAAAACCCCTACTTACGCCAAATAGTATGATCGTAGTTAAACCCAAAGACGACAGATAGGCAAAAACAAAAATAGCCAGAATACCAAAAGGGCCAGCTGTTGCTGGCGTTGTGACGTTGAGTAATATGGCTAACAGACAGGGGCCTAGTAGCGTAATAATAATAACGAATTTCTTTAACATTGTTAACTACAGACTATATCATTTAAACATATGAGTTGGAACAAGCCCGAGCGACAAGTTATGCCTGGGTTGCAGCAAACGCCGCTAATAAAAATATTTGGCGTGTGAACCACAAGACCCTGCCGCTGCAGGCTGTTTGACTGACCGCTCTAGGAAACCCAGAGCATATAGTCCTTGTTTGCGGTTCCTCAATGTGCCTAGTTTTCGGTCCAACACCACTGGATCGAAAACAAGGCACACCGGTACTAAGCATACGCGCTCACGCGTTGGCGGAGCATCGGTAACGCCAATTATGGTACAAAGGTTCGTGACTTGCATAGGCAAATCATCTTATCAGTACCAGTCTGTCGTTACCGAGTTTCCGTCAAGGCGACGGTCAGTTACTGTTTTAATTGTTAATGTGTTGAGCTTTGTTTTTGTTTTTGTAAAAGCTTATATGTAATCTTAGCATAAGCATCGTATCTGGTCAATTATAAATGCGTATAATTCTGATGTTGTTTTAACACTATATAGACTATTTTTAGTATTCTAAGGTGTAAATTAAACACTAATGCGATTTTCACAACGTTGTGATATTTTCATTTATTTTTATCTTTTTCTTTACTTAAATGTGTTACATGTCTACTTAAATCATTAATATTTATATATTTATCTAACGTGTTCTGTTTTAATCTTCCTAATCGTCTATGATTATAGCTTGGTTGTTTTCAAATAATTTTTGAATGATTTTAGCGTCTAGGATTTCTTTATTAATACAATTTATCGTTTACGTATACACAACCTAGCTCCTACGTGCCTAATAATTAATATTGTTTGGTTTTGCTTTCTGGTTAATTTCAAGTACATATTTATTTAATTTTTTTGGGCATTTCAAATTGATTGTCTACGCAGCATAGGAATTCAGAATCTTAAATTTGCCTACGGTAGGTCAATGAGTCGTTTATGTAAGTTACCTAAATTCGCCAACAACAAACACTGGCTTGTTGCACTAGGCTTATTACGATCACTCTAGGTAGGCTTCGTTCGTCAGAATTAATCAACAGACCGCCTAATCATCCAAAAATATGTAGTATATTTTACTAATGATTTTTCATAATAACCATTGACATAAGCACGATAACGGCTTACTATAGGGGTAGCTTCTGAATAAATAAATTATACAGGAGCCAAAAATAAACAAGACATAAAAAACTCCACACAAAACAACCGTTCCTCGCAGGCGGTTGTTTTATTTTCTAAACTTATTGCTTTCGTCCACTATTAACGTCAATACCCCAACTTTACGGCTGGGGTATTCGCGTCGTTGGTGGAGCTGCGGGGAATCGCACCCCGGTCCGAAAGGTAACCGATTATCTGTCTACAAGTTTAGTCTGTCCTAGGTCTTAACGACATCATTAACTCAAGGTCAAACGAAAAACGCTAAAGTTGTCGCGCAGTAAATTGTCCTAGTCTCACGCTGCTCCCCATAAAACTAGTGATCGACATGTTTTATAACACCATATACAGTCTATGTCGCCTGCAATATATGACGGCTATAGCGTTTAGGCTACGGCTGGCGCAAATGCAAAGCTACGGAAGCTAAAAGCCTCTTTCACTGATGCAAATGCTGATGCAAGTTTGTTTGCAATTAAATTTTGTGGATTACGTCCACGATCGACTTGCAAGATAATCTGTTAAAATCCTTCCGTCAAAGCTAAAGTCAGCCCCAACGTAACAGATTGATTATACTATAATTTGCACACATTTACTAGTCGTGGTTTACTTATATTGGTTATGGTCGCAAGAGTTTTAACAGCAGCTCCTGTCGGCTTCGATGGACAGATTATCGAAGTCGAAAGCGATACAAAAAAAGGACTCCCCTCTCTACAAATCGTTGGTCTAGGAAATAAAGCCATCGACGAAGCAAAAGAACGCGTGAGGAGTGCTATTACAAATTCATTCTTAGAGTTTCCTGTTAATAAAGTTATAATTAATCTTGCACCAGCTGAATTACCCAAAGACGGCACACATTATGATCTGCCGATTGCGCTTTCAATACTATGCGCCAGTGGTCAGCTACATCAAAGCGAGTTAAGCGACTCTCTGTTTATAGGTGAACTAGCGCTTGATGGAACGATTAGACCAGTAAGAGGAATCATAAATATCACCGAATCAGCAAAAAATGCAGGCATTTCCCGAATATACTTACCCTCGTTGAACGCAAATCAAGCATGTTTAATAAAGGATGTAGAGATTTACCCCGTTGACTCTCTCAAGCAACTTTACCTTCACCTAAAGCAAGAAGCGCTGGTCACAGCATACACCCCCAATCAGAAACCTAATATTAGCGAAAAGACAGTCAACCCACCGACGCTCGATGACGTTCTCGGACAGGAGCAAGCTAAGCGTGCGCTAACTATTGCAGCTGCCGGGCACCACAATATACTCATGACTGGGCCACCAGGGTCGGGCAAGTCGATGCTTGCCAAGGCTTTGGTTAATCTCTTGCCACCCCTAAGCACCGATGAGCAACTAGCAGTCACCAAGTTATATAGTCTAGCCGGAGAGACTGAAGGTGTAGTTGCAGTTAAACGACCGTTTAGGTCTCCACATCATACAGCTAGCCAGATATCGATCACTGGCGGTGGAGTACGACCAAAACCTGGTGAAATTAGCCTCTCGCACACAGGTGTTCTTTTCTTAGACGAATTGCCCGAATATTCACGTTCGACTCTAGAGTCGCTCAGACAGCCCCTAGAAGACAAACAGATCAGTATATCTAGGTCAAACGGCAATGTAATTTACCCAGCTGATTTTATGTTAGTTGCCACGATGAACCCTTGTCCATGCGGATATTTAGGAGACAGTAAAAAGGAATGTAACTGTAGCGCATCTCAAATCTTAATGTATCAAAAGAAGTTATCCGGACCACTTCTAGATAGAATTGACTTGGTTATCAACGTATCAAAAGTACCAAATGAAACATTACTGAACAACACATCGTTGAAACAATCACAACAAAAATCAGCAGAACAAATTATAAGAATGGCTCAAAATATGCAAGCCGACAGATATGATAGTAGTACTATATACAACGCATCAATTGACAGTACAGGCGTAAAAAAATACATTAAGGTATCTTCTGCCGCAACCGAGCTACTAAAAAACGCTTCCGAAAAACTCTCGATTAGCGCTAGAAGCTACTTTAAAATCATAAAAGTTGCTCGTACGATTGCAGATCTAGCTGGCGACATTGACATTTTACCCGAACACATTAGCGAAGCTCTGCAGTACCGCCTGAATCAACCCTTGAACTAGTGTGCCGTATCTGGTAGAATAGTTAGCGAGTAAACGCTCAAACTATGAGACTAAGTTAAGGAGACACGCGATCAGTAAATCAATTCGAATCAATCAAGAAATCCGAGCTGAAAAACTGCGAGTTATTGGCCCCGACGGTGAACAATTAGGTATAATGAACCTATCAGATGCACTAAAAGTAGCCGAAGAAGCCGGTGTCGACTTAATCGAAATCTCTCCAAATGCTGACCCTCCTGTTGCAAAAGTCGTTGACTGGGGAAAATACCAGTACCAAAAGATGAAAGAGCAACAAAAGAACCGCAAGAATGCCAAAGCAGCCGAGCTAAAGCAGATGCGTATGGGATTAAAAATTGGAGCTAACGACCTTGAAATAAAACTACGTAAAATTCGTGAGTTCCTGGTCGCAGGTAACAAAGTAAAGATTTTAATCTTCTTTAGAGGACGAGAAATGGCACATCAAGAACTAGGGTATGAGATGATCGAGAAGATTATTACTGCTCTAGAAAATGATGCGATAATTGAGCAAACACCTCAGATGGCCGGGCGCAATCTGAGCATAGTAGTAAGGAGTAAATAATGCCTAAAATGAAGACACACAAAGGAACCGCCAAGCGGATCAAGATTACCAGCACAGGTAAACTGACCCGTCGTCGAGCCTTTGGAAGCCACATGCTTGCAAAGAAAAGTAAAAGCCGCAAGCGCAATATCAAATCCAATGCTACAGTTACTGGAGCAATGGCAAAAAACGTTAAAAGAGCGTTAGGAATTTAAATAATGCGAGTAAAAAGAAGCGTCCCAGCAAGGGCAAAACACAAGAAAATCCTAAAGCTAGCAAAAGGAATGCAGCATAACCGCACGCGTTCGTACAGGCTAGCTAAACAAGCGGTTATCCGTTCTCTGCAATATTCGTACCGCGATCGTCGCAACAAAAAACGCGATTTGCGTGGTCTATGGATTACCAGAATTAACGCAGCCGCTCGAGAACTAGGAACTACTTATGGTAAGTTAATTGCTGGCCTAAAGGCTGCAAACATTGAACTAGACCGTAAAGTCTTATCAGAATTAGCAGTAAACGAACCAAAAGCATTTGCAGAAATCGTTAAATCTGTAGAAAACTAAGTTGACTATAGTGTTAAATCAAAATAATCGCTCCACATGGTAGCGATTATTTTGTTTGGCAGTTCATCTATAAGCCGGGTTCTGTCGTGGATGATCATCTATCTAGCCTAGTAGTTGCCTATAAGGTCAAGCGGATATCGACCTGCGGACGGGCCGCCCTTATACAGATCTCCTTGCAGTTAACAGGGTTTACCGTCATACCACGTCACCGTGATATGCTGTGGGCTCTTACCCCACTCATTTCACCTTTTCCCTATAAAGGGTAGTTTTGTTTCTGTGGCACTTTCCCTAGAGTTGCCTCCGGTCGCCGTTAGCGACTGTTATTGCCCTACACTGCCCGGACTTTCCTCCAAACATCAAAGATGTCTGGCGATCATCTAATGAACTACCGTATATTAGTATACCAAAGTTAAAGACTATCTGACTGATGCTCATCAAGTATCTTGTTAACCATACCATCAGCAAGCCGATTGAGTTCGCGTGGAACATGAGTGAAGCTAACTTTATCAAACTTAGATGACAAATCACGAATTCTTTCGTGTATCGGCCAAAGTTCGCGGTTTTTTATCTTGTAAATACCATTCATTTGATTTACTACTAGCATGCTGTCAATATTAAACTCTACGAACCTAGCCCCCATCGCTAGTGCATGTTCTAGCCCTAATTGAACTCCATGATATTCGGCCTGATTGTTTGTAGTAACACCAAGAAACACCCCTCCTTGATCTATTACATTCTCATTTTGGTCCAAAATTACAAACCCAGCTGCCGATGGACCTGGATTACCGCGCGATCCACCATCTGAATAGACGGTTACGTGCGACTTATCGATTTTTGGTTTTGTAATATCGTCACTCGACTCAGCACTCTCGCCAGGAGACGGCTTAGTAGTCTCGGCCTTATCTTGTGCAACCAACCCTAGAATTACCCTAGCGCTATCACGCAACAAGGTTCCATTCATAGCGCTTATCTTTAGCCATTCGTATTTATCATAGCTACTACCTAGCTTTATTGCTTTAATATTCGACTCAACTTCAACTAAATAAACCAGCAAAACGTGCTGTACGTTTCCTTCTTCATCATCTAATAACGATACGACATCAAAAAGACGAATATTTTTAGCAAATAATCCAGTGTCAGACTGCAATCTACGTCTAATTGAATCTTCGGGTTGCTCGTTCGTATCCAGCCTGCCGCCAGGCAGCTCATATTTCCCTATTAATTCAGGCCGGCCAAGACTACGCCTCAAAAGTAGAGTTTTTCCCTTCCTCTGAATAATTGCTTGGACGACAACCCGTTGTTTCATTTATCTCTTTCTGTTTTTCTGTTTTCGCTTGTGTCTATATTAACATCTGCACTTCGAATCAAAAAGCCCAGGGCTTACTTTTGACGCTCGATATTCCCTACCGTAAAGGCAAGGTGGGTGTCCTCAAAACATTTCCACGGAAATGAATAATTTGAACTCCCTATCTATATGATATTCAGGAAAATCATGCACGCCTAGGTTTACCCTGGACACTTCTATTATAACACTGAAAGACCAAAGATCTGGCCGAACACCTGAATGAAGAATGTGATTATCGCAATCATAAATGTACCGACTAAACTACTACCCACCATAATAATAAGAAAGATCAACACTATACCAAACCTTTCGATTGCCTCCATGCCACGTCGTACGAATTCAGGCGCTAAGGCATAAAGCACCCTGGATCCATCAAGTGGAGGTATAGGAATCATATTAAATACAAAGAACCCTAGATTAACTAATACTGCCGTCATCAAAATCTGTCCCGCTAGACCTGACGCAGGCGCACCAATCACTGCAAAAATTCCGAACATTATAAATGCGATAAATAAGTTAGTTAACGGCCCGGCGACAGCGATCAGCGCAGCACCCCACTCACCCCACCTAATATTGTTGGGGTTAAACGGTACAGGCTTTGCCCCACCAAAGATAGGAGCGCCAATTATAGCCAAAATTATAGGTAGCAATAGTGTTAAAAAGGGGTCAATGTGTTTAATTGGATTCAAACTCAGCCTACCCTGTAACTTCGCAGTCTCATCTCCAAGCCAGTAGCCAACGAAAGCGTGAATTGCCTCGTGTAGCGTCATTGAAAACAATATTACGCCTATCACGATTAAAATATGAACAATATCAATAGTCATCTAGTTTAGTATATCAGCTAAAGCACTTTGACATATAGACCCCTTGACGTATAGGGGTGTAAACTGTATACTGATACAGATTGTTAAAAATAAATGGAAGTCTAATTATGGCAGCACGCTGCGAACTAACTGGAAAAGGTAAACAATTCGGCCACAATGTGAGCTTTTCTTTGCGTCGTACAAAACGCGCCTTTAAACCTAACCTGCAAAAAAAGACCTTCGAACTTGATGGTCAGAAAATCACAATGGTACTAAGTACCCAGGCTATACGAACGCTCAAGAAAAAAGGCATCTTAGCCTAATAACATCGACCTAGACCTAACAAATACCCGTCGCTTATGACGGGTATTTTTAACTCGCTAATCGATTAAGAACGTTCTAGTTTGATAATCGTCAAAGTAGCAGGTATCGAGGCTGGTTGTTTAATTTTATACTTTTGCACCACTTCTTTTGGCGCACCTAGTTCAGACACGAAAGTCTCTAGATTATCTTGTGGAACCTCATACTTAAGTCCTTTATCGGCATAATGAACGGGTATTACGACTCTTGGGTCTATTGATCTAACTAGATTAACAGCGCCAGTTGCATCAAGTGTATAGCCTCCGCCACCCACGGGTAGGATCAAAATATCAATCAAACCTAGTTCTTCAAACTGAGTGTCTGATAGTTTTTCATAAATATTACCAATAACGCCGATACGAACATCGCCAACTTCTATCCGATATATTGTTGATATTGGTTCATCACTTTCAGTATCTAAGTGTCTTTGAGCTGGAATACCGTGAATATCAAATGGACCAACACCATACTCGCCCGGTCCATCAATTACTAGCTGGGCATCCTGACCATTAACTGAAAACCGTTGCTCGGTTGCGATCTCGACTGCACCCCTAATGATTAAATCCTTCAAACCTACTATGGATAGTTTTGGATCAATTACAACCGTGTGCTTTTTCGTAGAAAGCACAACTGTATTACCACCTTTATATTCAATTTCAAACATAATTCACATCTCCTATTCTTTTGTCAGTACATTGTCTTTGTCGATAACAACACTGTGGTTGCTATCTAGTATCTCGGTAATGAATTTATCCCTAATACTTAATCTGTAGTAAAACTCTTCGTATGGCAGAACGCTATAATTAACGTCCCGTCCCTCTTGTTTTTCAATCATTCTTATAACTGCTTTAACTTTGGTCATAGATACGTTGCCAGCTAGAATAAGGTCAACTGGCGAAACAGAGCCTTTAACTAAAACACCAGCCGCTATTGCAACTCGAAGCCCCGTAATACCAGCAAGTTCTGACTCATAAACCTTATTCGTAGCTACTTCAACCGGTTGAATAATCTTGACGTCGTCTTTAGCATCGGCAAAAATCGCCCTTAGTGGTACGTAGTACTCATAACGTTGATTAACTTGATAATACAGTTTATTATCCGCACTATCACTAGTAATAATTCCAACTTCTAGCATATTTGACAGTTCACGACGAACTGAATTAATTTGTTCTTCAATTTTGCGCGTTATCTCGCGTACATAAAATGGTTGACCTGGATGATTCAGGAAGAGATGCAACAACTTCACTCGTGTTTTTGAACCAAATAGTGCGTCAATCATTATTTTTACTCCGGGTAACTTTCGTGTTCTATCATATCATGACCGGGCTTGCTTGGCGAGTATTTCCCCTATATATACCTCTGCAACGTCAAGACTACACCATTTAATAAATGAATTCCTTTTGAACCAAGTAATTTGTCGTTTTGCTAGTCGCCAGTCTTGAATTTCTGCTTTTATTTTTGCCTCCTCTAAGCTTACCCTTCCATCAATAAACTCACGAACAATACGATATACATTGCCAGTTAGTGGCTCTGAGTCCCAACCATATAATTCGCCCAATTTATTGGTCTCGTCGACAATTCCATTGTTAAACATTTGTTCAATTCGCAGCTTAATTCTCTGTCTGAGAAGATTTCTTTCAGTTGATATTCCTACAACGATAGTATTGCTGTTTGGTTTAGCATTTCTAGTGTTATTTATACCGTTTCTTTCAATTGCTCGTATCACATATCGTTTATTTTTACTGTTTTCAGGTAAAGATATGTTGTTTTTCCGACAATAATCATGCAATTCATCGATCGACAATGACTCAAAGCTACCCCTGTTGAATCCCACTTCGCTAGACGTAAACTTATAATCTAATATCACACCGTCAATATATAGGCCCGTGCCACCAACTATAAATGGTATCTTACCTCTGGAGCGTATGTCATCAATTGCCTCATTAGCATATTTTTTGAAGTCTGCAGCCGTAAATCGCTCGCCCGGACCCACTAAATCCAGCCCCCAATGCTTAACTTCTCGTTGCTCTCCGACGGTTGGTTTGGCTGTGCCAATATCTAGACCCTTATAAATAGAACGCGAATCAGCACAAATAATTTCGCCACCAAAATCCTGAGCTATTTTAATCGCTAGACTTGTTTTGCCACTAGCTGTTGGACCGACAATAACTACAAGTGGTAGGTGGTAGGTTGTAGACGGTAGACGGTCTTTAGCTATGGATGACACCATCGTAAATCCTTAAAGTTATCGACAATAAAATCAGTACAGGTTACTCCTTCGGACGCCAACATTTTAGCTTGTTCTTCGCGACCGCCATGATAGCCACTGGCTAGACCACCAAACCTATTAACTAGTCTATGCCATGGTAGTTCGGGATTTCCAAAGTGGGCAATTCCACCCACAACCCTGGATGCATAAGCGTGCCCAGCTAATGCCGCTAAATCACCGTAGGTAGTCACTTGGCCACTAGGAACTAACGACATTAATTCCTCTACCTTGGTTCGAAAATCGCCGTTTATAGTAGCCATGGAAAACTAACTCTACGCAAGGGACTTGATATAAGCACTTAGATTATCAAGCTTGATTTTTTCTTCCGTGTCCACTGTCCGAACGCTGACTTCCCGGGCTTCTTTGTCTTTGGGACCAATAATTATCTGCAACGGAATCTTATAATTAGTAGCCTCACGTATCTTTTTTCCTAGCGATTCGTTTCGATCATCTCGACTATATCTTAGCTCGTTATATTTTACGGGCTCCATAAACACAAAACTACTTAGTATTTCCTCAACCTCTTGAACATAATCCATTACCGCATCATTAATAGTCAAAATACGGACCTGCTCTGGCGCCGTCCAAATCGGAAACCAACCAGCTGTGTGTTCAATAAACACGCTCAAAAATCGCTCAATTGAACCCAGAAGTGCACAATGAATCATAACAGGAGTCTGCGATTTACCGTCTGCATCGACGTATTCTAAGCCAAACCGACCTGGTTGCACGAAATCTAGCTGAACCGTCGCCACCTGATGTTCGCGCCCTATCGCGTCTGTTGCCATGAAATCAATTTTGGGACCGTAAAATGCTGCCTCGCCATCTTGCTCAAAATAATCTAACTGATTAGAAATAACCGCAGACTTTAACTGCTCTTGAGCACTATCCCAAAGAGGTTGATCACCCAAATAACCATCGCCCTCGTCACGATATGATAAACGAACACGTAACTTCATATTTAAGGTCTGATAAAGCTCCCTAGCACTAGATAATAAATTATTTATCTCGGTCTCAATTTGATCTGGACGACAAAAAACGTGGCTATCATCTTGAGTGAGCGCCCTAACCCGATTTAACCCGCCCAATTCACCAGTCTTTTCGTCACGATAATCAGTCGTGGTCTCTAGATATCGCACTGGCATATCGCGATAACTGCGTGGTTTACTGGCATAAATCTGACTATGATGCGGACAGTTCATAGGTTTAAGTGCAAATTCATCACTAGTTTCTTGGCTTGTGACCAAGAAAAGTTCATCGCCAAATTTCGCCCAGTGCCCAGATGTCTCATAGAGCTCTTTTTTAGTAATATGTGGTGTCCAAACTTTTTCAAAACCGAAATTCTGCCGCAATTGATTAGAGTAATTAGCCATAACATCACGCAAAACCGTTCCTCTTGGGGTAAATAGTGGCAACCCACCACCAACTAAGTTCGAGACTGTATATAGATCCAGTTCTTTACCTAATTTACGATGGTCGCGCAGTTTAGCCTGCTCTAGCATTTCGAGGTAGTCATCTAATTCTTGCTGGGTAGCAAACGCTACACCATATAACCTCTGCATTTGGGCGTTTTTCTCATTACCACGCCAATATGCACCAGCAACCCGTAATAACTTAAACACTCCAACGTCCTTAGTGTTAGTAACGTGCGGACCACGACACAAATCAACAAAATCACCGTTCTTATAAAAGGTCACCTCATCAACTGCCGCTTCTGAATCTGTAATTGTGCCCAGTTCGGCTGCATCTAGGTCCTTTGCTACAGTCGTGCCAGATCTTTTCAGATCGTTTAGTAGTTCTTCTTTATATGGTTGGTTGTTTTGGCGCGCCCAATCGATTGCTTGGTCAATTGGCATGCTGAATTTTTCAAAATCCTGAGATGCACCAATGATTCGACGCATCTCTTTTTCGATTTTACCGAACTGAGCTTCCGAGATTTTTAGTTCTCCTAGGTCAATATCGTAGTAAAAGCCATTTTCTACCACTGGTCCAACCCCAAATTTGGCATCAGGCCACAATTTTTGAACCGCGGCTGCGGTTATGTGCGCCAAGCTATGACGCATTGCATGTAGTGTTTGTTCATCCATATCAGCTATTTTATCACGAATATTGCCCATCACCCCCGTTTCTGATAAACTACACCAGGTACGGGTCCTTAGCTCATTTGGCTAGAGCGCCACATTGACGTTGTGGAGGTGAGAGGTTCGAATCCTCTAGGACCCACCAAGTTAGCAAATGTAATATAACTACTTAAATACAGAAGACAATCACTCCTACGGGGGTGATTTTCGTTTACCCACTGATATGTGCAGTTTTCCACTAGCAATTTACGCTACGTGTTAGTCGTCATATATCATGGATGTAATATTGAGTGATAGTGTGTTCTATTGACAATTCATGCCGATTATGCTAATATCAATACATGGCTCAGAAACAACAGATTCAAACCATCGACACTAGCACTACATCTCAACTTGATCGTTTTACGCTTGGGTTTGAGTACGATAAGACTTTGCAGCAAGTTAAGCGTGATGTTCGCATCAGAACATTTAGATAACACTTAGATTCGATTACATTAATACCCCGCATTTTGCGGGGTATTAATGGTTCCTAAGTCCCTTTAATCAGTCTGTTTTGATTTCTTTTGCTTTCGTGACTGCTTACGCGCAACCAAGGCTGAATCATGAGTCGCTTTGTCGGTTACGTCAAACTTATCAAGGTATCGCCCCGTAAAAAGCCTCCCTTGAGAATAAAGCGCTGAAATTGCACTATAGATTATGGCCGTAAGGGGCATCAACACCCACTGAGCTAGCATCAATACATTGCGTCGCCTCTTGTAGCGCTCTGGTCTAGGTGGTAGCATTTTGAACGATAAAAATACTGTTATAAATAAACCTATCATGGCGATTTGCTGAATCACGCTAACTACATCTGGTAATTGGTGAGCCGGAATACTACGTGCAGCATCACTATTAATCCAAAGCGGCACCCAACCACCAAAAGCAACAAGCAAAGACACACTAGCTAGCGTTACATGCCCATCTAGCAGCCTTACAAAGCGCGCAATGCCCCCGTAAAGCGGAACGTTACGCTTATGCGTAAAGATCCTCGTTGCAACGTACGGAACGTCTGAAGCGCCATAAGCCCATCGTCTTAGCTGAACAAACTGCGCCTTTAGTGTCTTGCCGTAAGTATTAGACAGCACTGCATCTTGATAAATCGGAACATATATCGGTAAAACTGAATAATTACCCCCAAAATAGAAATAGCTGCGCCAATACTGATGCCCGTCCTCAACTATAGTGCGAGTACTCCAAAAATCCATTTCTTCTAGTGCATCCATTGGTTGTGAGTGAGATGCAAAATTGCGCAAAGTATGCGGTCGCATAGAGCTGATGATATTCCAAAACGAATTACCAGTGGCTATGACGCGCATCGGCGCTGGAACATCCCAAATATTATTCATAAACAGCGACACAGGCTGATACGACAGGTGTTTACGGTCTTCGTTTACGATGTATTCATAAGTTACATAATCAAAATAGGTTTTATGCGGCCTGTTGTCGCTATCTAGTGTCGTTACGATAACATTTTTGCTATCAATTTTTTGATCAATCAGCCACTGCTTCAAAAATCGTCCAGCATGGGTAATGTTACCCCCCTTACCTATAACCTCACCCGGTAAATCACTAGGATGTTCTACTAAATGAAAAGCCAAAAAGTGTTTACCGAACTCTTTTTTTAGCTCATTTACCGTCTGCTTTATGGCCTCTCCACCCCTTTGTTCATAAGCAATAGTTAATATAATTTTTTTATTATCATAAGACGTATCAATTACTGATTGAATTGTGGGCGCCAATACAGCGTAATCTTCGTTATAGGTAGCAATGATTACGGCATTATATAGCGCAGACGGTTTAGGAAAGAGTTCAGGATCAGCCGTTATCAGGCGTAGGTTATCGACATGAAGCAACGCACCAAAAGCTTTCGATTTGGTTGATTTTAGATCTTCATACGACTTGTCTGGATTTTCTAGGTCAGCTAAGCGCTCGCTCCAGTTAACTTTTTGAGCTTTATCAAGACGACTACGACCACCAATGGTGTGTATAGCTATGCCAACTGCCTTGACTACTAGGGTTATTATTACTAACATGACATAAATTGCAGCTAGAATTGGACTAATAATTGACAAAACAATCAATAAAATAAGCGCCCCATAGCTAAGAGTCGCTGGCAGCATCTCAAATAACCTGTATTTTAGTGTCCGTTTGCCAAGTGGTATCTCTAAATCAATCATAGACCTAAAGCATCATTCTGACATTTATAACCATGTAAGCCGTAATCCAGCCTAGCACCAGTATGCCAACTCCCAGCCACGCCAGCATAATAGCCAAAGACCTGCCTTTTACTATTAATATTTTAATCGAAAGAACAGTATGGGCGGCGGCTACAACTAGCCCAAATAAACCAAATACATATAAATAAAACCATTGACTGGTGTATAGGTGCCTAACGCCAAAAGCGGAGTAGTGTGTGACTGTCTGTAGTTCACTTGGGCGTACCGATATCCCAATATAAATCAAGAAACCGATTGCCAATAATACCAAAAATGAAAGAAGTACGACAAGATATCTGTCGGCTACTAGCTGTTTAAGTGATTCAATAATAGTTGATTTCATATCTAATTAAGTGGAGCCGCTGTCCGGGGTTGAACCGGAGACCTACGCTTTACGAAAGCGCCGCTCTACCAACTGAGCTACAGCGGCAAGCTGGAGTAGATCAAGTGTTATTATAGCACTCTAGAGCCTTAAAACAAACGTCGCTCCCCTGTTGCAACCAAACGTCAAAACTGGTATCATACCAAAGTTAAACCTATCATACGGGCTCGTAGTGAAGGGGTTATCACGCCTCCCTGTCACGGAGGAGATCGCCGGTTCAAATCCGGTCGAGCCCGCCAAGTAAAAACGCTATCATCTGATAGCGTTTTTACTTGATAGAGGCCAGACGCGGATTCTAACTGGCTAGCCCAAAGGGCGCCGGGTCTTGTAGCGCAGTGAAATTGTCTGAAAGCTCGCTTTTGAGACAATAAGCAAGCGGAAGAGCTCGTCGCTTGCAAGCGACGAGCGATAATCCGGTCGAAATCCATACTTTTTATATATTAATATTAATTATTGACCGATGATCTGTATCGCTCGGCAACAAAGTCCCAATTCACTACGTTCCACCAAGCTTTGACATAATCGTCTCGTTTATTCTTATAGTCTAGGTAATAAGCATGCTCCCAGACATCTAGTCCTAAAATTGGAGCTGCTTGTCCGTCCATGATCGGAGTATTTTGTAGTGGCGTTATGACAATCTCCATATCCGGTTGTAACCACGACCATCCGCTACCAAATACAGCAAGAGATTTTGTTGTATATTCATCAACAAAAGACTGAAAGCTGCCGTATCTAGCATTAATTGCCTCCGCTAACTCACCAGTTGGCTCACCTCCTCCATCAGGTGACATCCACTGCCAGAATAGCGAATGGTTATAATGACCGCCGCCATTATTTCGGATAGCTGTACGGACTGATTCGGGTAATTCATTAATACCAGTCAGCAAGTCATCAAGCGACCTTTCTTTTAGTTCTGGTGCTTGATCCAGGGCAGCGTTAAACTTATCAACGTAACCCTGATGATGCTTGTCATGATGCAACATCATTATGTCGCGACTTATGTACTCGCCAAGTGCTGCGTAGTCATAGCCTAGGTCTGGTAATTTGTACATTTATTTAACCCTTCTGTTTAGTTGTTGCCGATTTTGGAATATCGATGTATTCTTGGACCTTATTGCTATCGATAATTTTCTTTAACTGAGTGTCAAAAGTTGTTAGTGGAATTTCGATGTATTCATAGCTAACCTGAGTCTGATTGACGTCAATTAATCTCACGAAATAATACCCATCACCAGATATAGACTTAACTACGGTCGAGACTTCACCTTTCTTTAACTTAGCGGCTGCAGTAGACAAACCACCGTCCTGATTAGTCTTTAACACCCAGCCCGGTGCGCCATATATGGCTTTATGGCTACTACCTGCTAGTTGTGTAGTTAAATCTTTTAGGTTAGTTGTAGGAGTCTTTTGTAAAATTGCAGCAACCTGGTCGGACAGCGATTTTGCATCTTTATCGATTGCATAGGTTACCTTTTGGCGCAATAATTTATTCTTGGTTGCATGGCGATATTCACTTGGACTCCAGTTGTAATAATCGGCAATTACCGAATCATATGTCTGTTCAGATATTTCACCATCACTAGACTGACGCTGTGACTTTAAGAAAGCCTCTAATTCAACATCGCTTACCGATAGCCCCATTTGATTAGCAAGCTTCATAGCATAGGCATCAGCAATTGAATCCTGCATTGCTTGCTGTTTAGTGTATTCAACGCGTCTTTTACCATCTTCGGTTTTTAGGCTTACCTGTTCTTTCTGCTCTAAATAATAAATCGAACTACGATATTTCATTAAATAGTCGCTATAAAGAACCGGTTGGCCATCAACAGAAGCAACTGGAACTGGAATAACCTTGGTGACGCGGTACATAAATTCGCTGGTATTTTGTGCAGGATATAGTTGCCACCAACCAATTAGAACAACTATGATAAGCGCCACCACGCTAATCAAAATCGCATTAAACACTAGCCTGTGACGTGCATACTGTATAGGATATTTAAACTTACGACCACCCGCTAAAATACGCTCACGATGTTCGGCAACCGTATCATTCGTAATACGCGATGATGACGAGGTGCTGTCTCTACGAGGCTTTAATTTATGCAATAACTTCTTCATGCTCTCCTTCGGCTTCAGCGATATTGTTTACTACATTCTGCAACTGGTTATATATCTTGTCGGGATGTTCAACTTTGTGAATCACCAAATCACCAACAAATGTCTGGATAACTATGGTTCCGAACTTAAAAACTTCACCCGTAAACCCTGGTACATTATAGCTTATGTTTTGAATCTTGGACAGCCGAAGTTCGATAACATCCTTACCGAATAGCCCTCTTTGTGTAACCTGCCTTAGTCGTTGATTGGTCACAATATAAATCGTAAAATACCACAGTATAAAATGATAGAAAAACAGCAAAAGTCCGATCGCAAAACCAGCTAGCGGCAGCCAGTATAGAGTTATGTTATGTTGCCAAATTAATACAGGCAAAGCAGTAATTACAAGTGGAATCAAAAGCGAATAAAACCCTTTTCGCATCGCCAAAATATGACGTCGAAACACGAACAACAATTCTTCACCCTCACGCTGTCCGTCGAAGTCAAGTTCCGGCTGTTTATCGTTCTTTTTAACCATAGTTTTATTATAACAGTTTTGGTACCCCGGGCAGGACTCGAACCTGCAACCTTATCCTTAGGACGGATCTACTCTATCCAATTGAGCTACCGAGGCATATAACTAGAATATAGCATTTAGCTACTAGAAGATAGCAAGCTTGTTGACGTAATAGATAATTGGATAGAGTCTACTGATTATTTAATCTTATCGCTTCGCTCAGGCAATTGAGCTACCGAGTTATATAACTAGAATATAGTATTTGGCTACTAGAAGATAGCGGACATGTTGTCATAAGTGTGAACAGGATAGAGTTTACCAACTGTTTATTAACGAGTGAATTTTTCGTGTAGGGCTTGATACTCATAAAGCTCAGAGTCTGCAAACCAATGATCGATTTCTTTTTCGGCTTCTTCTGGATCTCCTGAGGCATGGATGAGGTTAGGAATACCTTTATCCTCTACGTCTGCATAACCAAAACTCATATGCGAAAAGTCACCACGTATCGTGCCCATTTCGGCTGCTTTTGGTTCGGTTGGACCGACTAACTTGCGGACTAATGCAACGGCCTCGACACCCTCAAATACCATCGCTATAACTGGCCCCTGCGTCATAAAATCAAGTGTTACACCAAAAGCGTGCTCTCCACGTCTTGACACCATCTTGCCAATTTCTTCGTAGTGTTTATAATATTGTTCTCTGGTAGGAAAAATCATCTTGGTGCCTACTATTTTAAGTCCAACTCGTTCAAATCGAGTTAGAATTTCACCAACAATTCCGCGTTGTACAGCATCAGGCTTAAATATTACAAGTGTCTTTTGAACTATTGTTGTCATGTTTCTCCTTAGTTTATACCTACATTGTACCAAACAACATGACTAAAACCACGACAATAACCGTTACGGCGAAGTAATAACATCCAAAACTATTCTCTGTTAATTATTTATTAGGTTATAGTACAATCTACGCGCGTTTTAAGCTATGCTATTAGTATGTACATGTCTGAATTATTACTAGATTATGTCGAACACCTAGAGGTTGAGGGTGGACGTGCTGCACGTACTGCCGAAAATTACGCTCAATACCTAGAGCGATTCGTAGAATTTAGTGGTGATATTACTGTTGACAAAATAACATCAGAGCTAGTGCGCAAATATAGACTATGGTTGAACCGTTACAAAAACAACAACGATGACGAATTATCTACATTAACGCAAAGTTACCACCTTATCGCTCTTCGAGGTTTTCTGCGCTACCTATCGAAACGCGATATACCCAGCTTAACTCCTGAAAAAATCGAATTGCCCAAAACATCACGTAAACAAGTTACATTTTTACATTTTGATGAAGTAGAGCGCCTGCTCGAGCAAATCGACATCACAACCGAGTCTGGTATGCGCGACAGGGCAATTATTGAACTACTTTTTTCCAGTGGACTGCGTGTATCTGAACTAGTAAATTTGAACCGAGATCACATTAACACAAAACGCAGAGAATTTATGGTCAGAGGTAAGGGCCAAAAAGACAGACCTGTTTTTATTAGCCAAACAGCTGCAGATCGAGTTAATAATTATTTAGATGCACGAAACGACAATCTAGTCCCGCTGTTTATAAGCTATAGCCGTAACAGCGTCGCCTCGACAAGTGGAGATTTTAGGCGACTAACCCCGCGTAGTATTGAACGTATTATCGGTAAGTACGCGAAGCTGGCTGGTATAACCAAGCACGTAAGTCCACACACAATGCGACACAGCTTCGCGACAGACCTACTAATTAACGGTGCTGATCTACGAAGTGTTCAGGTTATGCTAGGACACAGCAACATCAGTACTACCCAAATATATACTCACGTAACAGATGAGCGTTTACGTGAGGTGCACGAACAGTTTCATAGCGACACCAAAAAAAGCAGTTAGAGCGGTATCTACGGCTTGCAAGTACCAGGGTCGTAATCTGCGACGTCATCGGTTACCATGAAATCTTTGCAGAAGTTTCCTGATATGTCTATGGCGCCATCAGGATAAGGGAAGTTGACGTCTGATAGCTCGACTCGCACCTTAACTCGTCTGAACAAATCGTTGGCCCGACCGGTTGAATCGATTTCAGGTTGAACGGCATTAAAGTTAATTGAATCATCAACACCATTTGCCGAATCGATATTAAACATAGTTACTCTGTAGTTTGCCTTGTTGTATAGCGAACTTAACCTCAAGAATGCAGTACGCTTTCCGCCGCCTACTGGGTCTGGTAACTTTATAGTTACTGAACATGCATAGCCACCGTCAGCTAGTGTTCCCGAACACTGAACCGGCAACAACACTCGTGGTCTAGTAGTTGAATTCCTGCGCGTATCATTACTAAATGATAGGTCAGAGCTAAAACTTGGAGGTTGGCCTGTAATACCTACAGGGTATAGAAACAATGTATTCGCATTACTTTGACCGCTAGGATCCACCACACTATCAAAATCGCCTAAACTAAATCCGTTTGAACCAATCTGCACTAGTTGAGCACGCATAATAGACGGAGTTTTTTGTTGCCAAGCGCCAGTTCCGCTTTGAGGAAGTAATGGTAACTGACTAGAAGTTGGCTGCAAAACTACGTCATCTGAAGCACTGTCAGGTAAATTGTTCTTGCTAAACCATTCAATTTTTATGGTGTTAAACGAATTGTCCGGTCCGGATTCAAGAGGGATAAGCTTGGAGCCATCAACAGCCAGTGCTCCCAAGTAATCAACAGTATCCAAGATAATTTTAACGCAGGTATACGCCTGATTTAGTTTATTGGCACTTCCCTCTTGGACCTTCACTTCTCCGTCGTTGATGTCCACATCCTTTAGCCCGTTTACGGCTTCGTTGCAAGTACTCGAGTCTAGTTTAGCCTTTGCGTCAGCACATGCACTAGCATCTGAACCAGCACATATAGACTGGTACCTAACCAAAGCACGTTTAGCGTCTTCGACCCCGGCCTGGGCAGAATCATAAGCACTCTGGGATAAATCGGTTGACGACGCCTGTCTTTGATCCTGGAGCATAATACGTACAAAACTTACGGTTACAACTGTAATTAAAAGTGCAGCAAACACTACCACAAACAGCGACACCGCCCCATATTGTTTATTCTTATTCATACAACTTAATTCTATCATTTAATTGAATTGCCCGCTCTTACTGTTAACGCAAAGTTATTCACAGCACAATAATTCAAATCGGAACCTGACTCGCCAGGAGGTTTACAAGAAGTATCAAGACCAGAGTCAAAGGACAAAGCTTCTTGATCATTTGTTCCTAGCGTAAAATCAATTAAATATAACCGTTGTCCTGTTTTGGGATCAACTGCAGTTGGTTCTGTGCTTATCGTAAAGTTATGCATCGCTAAATTATGCTCACCAACATTTAATAGTTCAACCGCATCATTAGGATTGATGTCCTTGCTAGGCGTTTGACAATACGAAGAGCGAGGATCAAGCACTTTCACGAATCGCGGCACAGTTTTAGTGGTCGGTATATTGGGATCATAGATATTTAGCTCAGTCCCCACATTCTTGTTAAGTGCTGAGCCAAAATTCCAAATATAACTATACTGCCCAACACACAATCGTCCACCCCAATCCTGTTTAATAAAATGGTCGCCCGGGCCAGGGTCTATACTAAAAGCTGGATTCTCACCAACACTACGGGTAATTTCGGCCGAAATTGACCGTCCCGCCTGATTCACATCCTTGAGCGTTATACCGCGATTATAAACATTGCTAATTTGAATCACTGTCATAGCGATAGCAATCAATAACACTGAAATAAAACTCATAGCAAGTAACAGCTCAATCAATGTAAATCCGTGTTTTTTATTAACCACGTGGTTCATATAACCTCACAATCGTACCAATAGTCATAGGCACAGCTAATCCGGGGCTGTCCCAACAGGCTCGAATATGAAAATCTACATACCCAGCATTACCCTGGTTATCGCCCGCAAAAGTCTTTGACACAACCCCTTCAATCCAAATTCCTTCTGCATCAGCCAAAGACTTTGTCGATCCCGTATCTACATATCTAACCTGTGAGTAGGTGACAGCTGGCTTATATTTATCGCCGTCTAGTTTTTCAAGTTTTGCACCACTCGTATTCATAATAAAACTGCCTTCAGGTGGTGTGGATTTACAAACGCCTCCATCTGTTCCAAAGGCCGAAACATCACTATTGCCACGAGACAAAATATAATTTCGAATTTGTTGCCACTGTCCTGCTGGAGTGTCAGCCGCGAAAGTTACTCCGTTAGAATAAGCCGAAACGTATGAAGCATTCAAAAATCTTAACGTCTCTGCTTGAGCGTCTATTTGTTGTCTAACCAAAGTTATTTCGAGCGAGCGCTGTGCTGCAGCTGTGCCTTGATTCATAATCGATATTGCACCAATTGCAACTAAGCTAAATACAGTAACAGCGAAAAGCACTTCGATTAGTGTATCGCCCCGTTCAAATTTCTTGGTTTTTAACATTTTGGACCACCACCCATCGAAAGAATTGTTTGATAAGACCTGGTTTCGATAGCACTAGCGTTTGATGCATTGTCGCTTATGAAAACCGCAAGCTTGCTGCCTGGCGCAACGCCCGAAGCTGAGTCAATACATATAGTACGTCTAGACTGGCTGCCAGACGGCTTCATTATCTGGTTTTTAATAAAATCTGAAGTTATATTCTCGATTGGCGTGTCAGTATCAGTGCTAGGATCATATGTAAAAGTATAAACCGAACCACTATCAGGTGAGCGAATAATTAATATCCAAATTGCCCTAGGTGTTCCAGCAGGCTTAGTACTTGGCCCAGCATCAGCAACTGGCCATGAAAGTTTAGCCCCCCACTCCAAACTAGACTTTTCTTCACCAACCGTTGATAAATCAAATGCGTAATTATCTGTCAACATCGAAACGTCGCTACCTTCGGCTGTACCAGTCTGAAGACCGGTAACTGGTAAAGTAGTAATACCACCATCCTTATCAACCATTATAAATCGTCCGGCGATAAAGCAATCACTTTGCCCTCTTGGTACCACTGAACTACCACCCTGTTTTGTCTGCGCTCCATCACTACCACAAGACCAATCACCACTTCGATCGTTGCTGACATTATTAACGTCCGAATATTGTTGCTGGAGAAATGCCATAAAAGTGCTGACACTATCTCTATAGCGCTGGGTATTAATTGACGCACCAGTCCCCACCAGCAATGCAACCACAAGTAGCCCTGAAATACCCAAGAAAAGCATCGTTTCAATAATGGTAAACCCAGCGTTGCGTGATATGCTCATTTGCCATAATTATAGCATAAGCACATTAACCAAATAACCTGTTAAGTCCTATAGCAGACTTGAAAAATACATACTTACGATGTACCCACCGCTCAGTTGTGCGATTACTAGACCGATAATAAGTAACGGACCAAACGGAACGTGTGTGTTGCGTTTTAGTTTGCCTGTTATTATGCCAGGTAGAACAGCTATGGTGCCTACCAAATTAGCTGCGAAAAGTGCTATAAACGCCAGCCTCCAGTCCGCCAACAGTAAAGCTAACCCAAGCCCTAGTTTAATGTCACCAAACCCCACCCACTTACCGCGCGAAATGAAGTACAAGACTAAATACAACCCGCTAAGTATCAAAGCCGAACCTACAATACTCAAAATAGCCGATAGTTTATCGGACGCAATCACGACGACCAAGATGGAATACAAAATACCAAGACCAATTACAATAAAATTGACTTTATCAGACAAAATAAACCACTTGCTATCGTATGCAAACAAAATAGCCAGACCAACACCAGCAACTAGCCATATAATAAACATCGTAACTTCAATGCCACTTGTCATTGTGTACGGCCAAAACGCATACGACAATACAAAGAATGTCATAATACCTAATTCTAATAATGGCTCCATGAGCCCAATAGATTTTCGACAATTCCTACACTTACCACCCAGAAACACCCAGCTCAGAACAGGTATCATGTCATACCATTTAAGTTTATAGTCGCAATGAAGGCACTGTGATCTATCGTCCGCGATTGATGATTTGGTCAATTTCTCTAGTTGCTTATATTCTGATGTGTCGACAAGCTCGCCATGATGTTTGTCATCTCGTAGTTGCCTAGCCCTAAGACGCCACACCGTCGCGCCTGCAAAACTACCCAAAATGAGCCCCGATAATACCAACGTAACATATATAATTGTTTGTTCCATAAGCACTATGATAGCAGGTATTAAGTACAAATAAAAAATCCCTGGTGTTAAATATGCCAGGGATTTTCAATAATCAATTTCTAATTATTAACACAGGCTACACCACCACCTTCAAGTACCATTTGCATTGATGCAATTCTTGAACCAGCACTCTCTGTCTGAGCACCGTCTGACCCACATTTTGCGCCTAGTATGTAGTAGATCTTTGGACTATCATTCGAAAATGAAGCATCAATCGTATCTTTAGGGCTTTTTGATACATCCCATATGTAATCGCTTCCAGAAGGATCGGCAAAACTATCACCTTCAGACTTAAGGAAACTAGTTGTGAAATTATTTAAGTCAGACACGGTCGCCTTCGGAACAGTCCCCCTATTGACCGATGAGTAATTAGTTAGCGCTGTCTGAGCACGACTTAGATCGTTTTTACGCTGCGAATCACGCTGCGACCTCTGGAGTGCCGGTAATGCTATGAAAACCATCAAGAAAATCAAACCAGCGATGGCCAAAACCAAGACTACTTCGATAATTGTGAAACCTTTTTCTTTTTGTTGAACGTTCATAAGAATTATTTCCACCTTTCGTATGAACAAATATTAATGCGTAATTTAACGCTTATGTTTATAGTACTCTAAGGCACTCGTCCTGTCTAGACATTTACGCCGTTAACTAGGCTGTAAATTGGTAACAAAATCGCTCCGACCATACCACCAGCTACAATTGCTAGAATAACCATTAAGATTGGCTCGATAGATGTCGATATAGTCTTGATGGTCTCATCCAACTCATCCTCATACACTTGAGCGGTCTTTCCCATCATCTCATCAATACGCCCAGATTGTTCGCCAATTTTAATCATCTGCGGTACTAGCGACAGTATATATTGTTCTGGTTGAATTGATGCCGACAAGGCCTTTCCACCTTTCACTTTTTCGATTGCTCGGACGATACTTTTTTCGATAATCGTATTGTTAACCGCCTTGGATGTAATCTTTAACATATCAAGCATACTAACACCGGTACTAAGTAGGGTCTGGCCAGTCCTGGCAAAGCGCGCCATGTAAAGTTTTTGAAACAATTTACCAAAAATCGGGAAATTTAACTTTAATGTATCGCTCATCTTGATACCAGCGTCGGTTTTTAAATATTGAATTATGAAATAAACAGCAACCCCAATTACCAAAATAGCGATCCACCAAAAATGTGTCAGGAAACTAGCCACATCTACCATTATTTTAGTCAGAACTGGTAAATCACGCTTTAAATCATGGTATAGCTTCTCTACCTGAGGTACAACTGTAAAAAGCATAAAAGCCATAACACCAAAAATCACAAAAAGTACAATAATAGGATACGTTAATGCGCCTTTGATTTTGCTCATGGTGGCGGCGTCTTTTTCCTGTTGATTTGCTACGCGTTGCAATGATTCATCTAATGTTCCCGACACCTCGCCAGCTGAAACAAGTGCCAAAAAAACCGGGTCAAAAACTTCCGGGTGTTTACCGAATGAATCAGACAAGCTCTTACCACCTTCAACCGATGCTGTAATATCTTGGATGATAGATTGTAGTTTCTTATTCTCGGTTTGTTCTAAAACTGTATGCAAACTTTGAGTTAGGGGCAAACCAGCACCAATTAGCGTAGCTAGCTGGCGAGTAAAGACGATTTTATCTTTGGTAGTAATACGACCCGACAAACGAGCAATGATATTACTATCTTCGGACTGCTCTTTGATGTTCAGTGGTGTAAAACCTTGATCTATTAGTAACTTAGCAGCAGCACTCTCAGAGTCAGCCTGCACAGTAGCTTTGGTAATCTTGCCCGAAGCCTGATCACGCGCTTCATATGCGAACTTCTTCATCGATTAGCCTCTCATTAATCTTTCAAATTCAGCTAGGTCGACTGCGAATTCCCTTGCGTTGTCATAAGTAACAGTTCCACTCTGAACTAAACTCACTAGGGTTCTGTCCATTGTCTGCATACCTTGATCTGCACCGGTCTGAATTACCGCATCAAGCTGATGAGCTTTGCCTTCTCGAATAATATTACGAACGGCTGGGTTTGCAACCAAAACCTCTGCTGCAACGACACGACCACCACCAATCGCTGGCACTAGACGCTGTGAAACGATTGCCATCAAAATATTAGACAGCTGTGCTCTAATTTGAGGTTGCTGATGTGGCGGAAATACATCAATCATACGATCAATCGACTGTGCCGAGCTGTTAGTGTGAAGTGTTGCAAAAACTAGATGACCAGTCTCGGCAATAGTAATGGCAGCGCTGATAGTTTCAAGATCACGCATCTCACCAATCAACACAACGTCAGGGTCTTGGCGTAGAGCAGACCTTAGTGCCGCACTAAAGCTATAGGTGTCATAGTGAACTTCACGCTGAACAATAACCGATTTTTTGGACTTATGCGTAAATTCAATTGGGTCTTCCACCGTGATAATATGTTGCGATCGTTCGGTGTTAATCTTGTCGACTAGCGCAGCTAGTGTTGTGGATTTACCGCTACCAGTTGGACCGGTTACCAGTACTAAGCCACGTGGGTATTCAGTAAAGTTCATAACGACATTTGGCATGCCGAGCTCTGTAACAGATTTAATTTCATTTGGAATCAAACGAAGTGCAGCCGCCAGATTACCACGTTCGTGATAAGCATTTACCCGGAATCGTCCCAAAGTACCGAACGCAAAACTAAAATCAAATTCCTTATCTTTTAGTAATATTTGACGCTGGTCTTGGTCTAAAATTGCAAAAATTAATGTCTCGACAGCCTGTTCATCAAGTGGATTATATCCCATCACCGGAGTCAAAGAGCCATCAATACGTAGCATTGGAGGCAACCCCACCTGAATATGAAGGTCGGATGCACGCTTACGCACAACTTCTTCTAGCAGGACTTCGATTCTTAATTCTTGATTATTCACACTTTCCACCCTTCTTATGCTGTATCTGCTGTCACACGGTTAACTTCTTCTAGTGTCGTAATACCCTGTAATGCCTTTAGATAACCGTCTTGTCGCATCGTAACCATACCTTGTTCTTGAGCTTTTCGCTGAATTTCAGCACTCGTTGCTCTGGCGACTATTAGATTTTGGATATTTTCATTCACATCCATCACCTCATAAAGTCCGGCCCGTCCACTGTAACCATGTGGCGACTGCGGAGTATCCTGACCCTTAACTAAAGTATAAGCGGTTTGACCCGCTAGTGGCAAGTCTTTATAACCTAAATCTTCTGAAATTCGGGCTACGTCGGCAGCAGTCTTGGGCAACAAGTGTCCGACTGTTGTTAGAATATTTTGAGTTTCGATTGGATTAGATTGATAGGCGTCGCGCTTTTCGGATACTCGCCTGACCAAGCGCTGCCCGATTATCGTATTGACCGTACTGGCTATCAAAAATGGCTCTATATCCATATCAAGGAGCCTAGGTAGCACGCCAGCAGCACTATTGGTATGTAGCGTACTAAACACCAAGTGTCCTGTTAAAGCTGCCTGCACAGCCAGGTTGGCTGTTTCACTATCCCTAATTTCACCAACCATAACAACGTCAGGGTCTTGGCGCAGGATTGAACGTAGGCCACTGGCAAATGTTAGTCCGACATCAGCATTAACCTGAATCTGGTTAACTCCATTCATCTTGTACTCAACCGGATCCTCTAAGGTTACGATATTCACTGTATCGTCTTTAATTTCTTTGATTAATGCATACAAACTAGTTGTCTTACCGCTACCGGTTGGACCTGACGTTAGAACCATTCCATTCGGGCGCCTAATACCTTTCCTGATCGCCCTCAGCGCCCGACCAGCATAGCCCATTTCTTCGATATCAAAAGTATTACCAGACTTATCGAGCAAACGAATAACTACCTGTTCACCCCAAACTACAGGACTAATTGCAATACGAAGGTCAACTTCTTTGTTGGCAACTTTAACAGTAAACTGACCATCTTGAGGTACGCGGTGTTCATCAATTTTTAAATTGGATAAAATTTTTATTCGACTAACAAGGGCAGGTTCAATACTCTTTGGAAGTTGCATAATCTCGCGAAGCACTCCATCAACACGACATCGAATTTTAAGTGATCCCTCAAGCGGTTCAACATGAACATCACTTGCTCTAGATTTAACCGCATACTCCAAAATCGTACTAAGTGCCTTGCTGATTGGTGAATCTTGAACAATAGTCTTAACATCGCTGTCAGAATCCTGGCTGGCTTCAGCCTGGCTGGCTTCGGCGGCTTCATCAACACTCGATAAGTCAGTTTTGTACTGATCGAGCACATGGCGAACACCTGCTTCAGACGCCATAAATACTTTTAATGGCCTTTCAATACGACTGGCTAAATAATCCACCGCCTGAACGTTATTGGCGTCGATCATTGCTACAGCCAAGCGGTTCTGAACTTCCGCTAACGGAACTGCCATAAATCGTTCTGCAATATCCTCGGGCAGCAAGCCTAAAATACTCTGATCAATTATACTTTTGGTTAAATCAACATAAGGAACGCCCGAAACCTGCGCAATTGCGTGTGTCAACAGCTCATCATCGACAATATTCTTCTCAGTCAACAGTCCAAGAAGTGGTTTGTTAGCCGTCGCAGCTTCAGATTGAGCCTCTTTTAAGATTGACTCCGTTACTAAACCCTCGCTTACCAGCAGATTTACGAGTTTGCCTTGCATGTCATCTGTTAAGAGTGCCATGACAATCTACCTACTATAAATAAAATTATTGGTCTTTTTTAACATCAGCCGCTCCAGTTCCACCACTATCAGTCCCAGTCACCTGCACTTGGACAGCTGGGTTTATTGCATTGGTGTTAAATATCGCCGGGTCTGGTTCAACAATAGACGAATCGATTTTGTCGATAGTTTTAACCTTGGTGCTACCGTCATAAACATCACCAAACAGAGCTTTGCCCACAAAATAAGCGATCAATATACTAATAGAGGCTATAAAAACAATCATTGCTACATCAGTTTTTTTCATTATTTGATTACCTTATCCTTTAACGCTACAACAACTGCCGGCTCATAAAACGCATTCGCCTGGATTGTCAAAGTCCTAGAAGCACCCTGACTCTCAATCTGAATCGAAGTAATGTCTATTGTACGTATCGATCGTTCGAGATTACTCAGCGCCTGCTTAAGGGCGTTTTCGTCACCACTAACTGATAGTCTAAACGGAATAGCAAATGGTCCAGATTCAGTATTACCTGCCGCATTTTGAACATTTGAATTTTGGGTAGATTGGTCAAATTGAACAGTATTCACAGTCAAACCTGGTATACCAGCAAGCAGCTTCTTTTGAAGTGATGCACCCAGAGCAAGTTCATTTTTATCCGATGGCAAGGCATCCAAAATCACCTGAACTGCTTGGTCATTTGGATTAGCTTTGACTGTCGATAAGGCCTGATTAGTATCAAGTACCCGTACCTGAGCCTCAAGTTCATCAATATTACCGTTGTTCGTTTTAAGAATGGTTATTGTCTTTTCTTTTTCATGAAGAACGCGTTCGTTAAACATTAGCATTTGAACCATGAATATCGTAGCGACAATCGTAAATCCCAAGATTACTGAAACAATTGCTACCCATGCAAACATAACCCGATTGGCTTTTAGTATCTGTGTTCTTTTGCGCATGGCTGTATCTTTGGGTTGCATATTAATTACCCCCCTTTACGTCCGTAGCCCTATCGGCAAAAATGCTCTTTGGAACACCCAGGTATGAATCGGTTACGTTACCATCAGTTGTAATAACAACTTTAACGTTCTTGGATGCAGGTGAAAATAATTCTGGTGCATACTCAAACGTCATCGTAAATCTTAGTACCTTTGCTCCAGACGAATCCTCACCTAGACTCGTATTCGTGATGCTGATATTGGACGCCATATCCACCTGTTGTTTCTTGCTATCGGCATCTGTGAACTCTACTTTTGCTCCTTCGACGGTCTTTTTGAAAGTTTCGACTGTGTCATAACTGCCTGATGGTGCCTGTCCTTCAATCACAATAGTACCTGCGTCCGAATCTAGAGTTAAATTAGAAACCTGAATGTTATTTGGTGCTGGCGGAATAACTGCGCCAAGAACGTCGAAAATACGTGAATCAATCTTTTTGTTGCTATTTAATGTCGAGATCTTTGTCAACTGATTTTGAATAGTTAAAGTCTTGGATAGGTCCTCAACGTTGGTCAACTTTGCAGTTTCAGATTTGATTGTCGAATCATCGATACTACTCCTAACTGCTTGGACTGCAAAGACATAAACAGCAAGTAGCGTTACAATGGCAGCCGACGCAATCGCAATCAAAATCGAAGCTGTGATAACAGTTGATCGAACTCTTTGTGCCTTGATGAGTTCTTGTTTGACATCAGGTACTAGATTAATTTCAATCATTATCCATTACTCCTCTGAGCCAAGCCAATGACAGTTGCGAACTCAGACGCAATGCCACCCAGTTGTTGCTGATCAGATTGAGCAACACGAACTTTTTGCCATGGATTAGCAACGGCCGACGGAATAGCGGTTTTAGCGGTAACATATTCGCCAAACTGCGGAACAACTGCCGAAAATCCCGAAAGTAAAATACCGCCAACTGGCGTGTTGGGGTAACGAGTCTGGAAAAATTTAATCGATTTTACTAGTTCAGTCGCAAAGTTATCCAGCGTCGCCTCAATTGCACGATAAACCTGACCCTCTAGCCTGTCTGGCGCTAACCCAAATTTTAAAATAAACTGACGCGCCTGGTCTTCTTGAACGTTCAAATTCTGTACTGCTGCTTTAATTAGAGATTGCAGACCGGTCGGGATTGTACGAACCAACCTAGGGGTGTCACCATATGTAATTGCAAGATCAGTTGATTGTTCGCCCACGTCAATAATCAACCTAGCATCACTAACGCCACTTGGCAGAAGTGACCGAATCATAGCCAGTGGATCTGGTTCGGCAGCGATAACGTTAAATCCCAAGCTCTCAATAAACTCTAGCCGTTCTTCGGCATATGAATTAGCCGTACTAGCCAGCAACACTTCTTGCTGCTTTGGATCATGCAAAGACTGTCCAAGCAATGCCCAATCAACCTTAGTCTCATCAATCGCCATGGGAATGTATTGGTCGATCTGATACTTAATTGTATTGCGTAGCTCAACCTCGCCCATAGATGGTATCTCAATAACAGTAGTAAAAGTCTTATTAGACGGCAAGCCAATCACAACATTCTTTTCCTTGATGCCACTCTGACCAACTGCGGTCATAATTACTTCACCAAGACGCCTCTGGCCCTCAGCAGAACCACTACTAGTTACCTTTTCGTCGACGGGTGCATAACCGTAGTGTTGAAGGCTCCATTTGTCAGCTCCAGCCGAGGCGAGTTGAACAACACGCACCGCGTTGGTGCCGATATCTAGTGCAAAAAAGTCGCCCACGCCTTTAAGTAATGCCATATTACCTTTCATTATACTCAAAGCACAAGCGTAAAAGCAAGGTAAAATTCAATATTAGAACCTAGGTGGCAACTCGGTGTTAAAGACTGTTTGGGCCCGACCAAGATTTAGCGACCTGTTAACCGACCATAAATAGGCATCGGCTCTCAAGTTAAATATCTCTGCTGGGTCACCACTAGATGCACCAGTGCCAGAACCAGCTGTTCGCCGTAAAAACAATTTATCTGCCATAACTGGACCATTTACTGTAAGTGGATTATGGCACAGGTCAACCGAAAGACTTGCGCTTTCATCGACGTCAGAACAAGTATTTATTTTGCCACTCGCCACCAGCCATGCATCTACTCGAGTAACGTTGCCGGCAATCAAGATGTCTTTGGCGATGATAAGTACCTGTGGGATATCGCCAATATTATTAAGTGTCTCGGGCGTGTATGTAATATTTCCTGCAATTGTAACAGTTCTACCTGGAGCATTTATTACAACAGTACGCCCTTTGGCGACATTACTACTCGATGAAATAATTACATCACCGTCTGCAGTGTAGGTACCATTTAACCCAGCACCGCCAGTTATGTCGTTAACTACGGGGGCTGTATTGAGTCTAGGTGTTGATGAACTAATCGGAAAACTACTACTAACGTCTGGGATAGATTGTGCCGCAGAATAATTCCCAATATTGATACACAGCGCAGAACCTGTGTCGACATTAGTAAAAGACAGGCTACTGTAACTGCAAGCGTCATTCGGATTACTAAACGACAGTCCAGTTGGGCCATTAAATGCAGACTCAGAGCCTGCTCCTCTAATTGCACCTGTGCTAAATATGCCATACTCTATCCAGCTACCAAACGCACGCCGTTCACCACCAACAACTTTCGTAGATATGCCAGTTATCACATCTGAGGAAGTGCCAGATGGTGTTTGATTAATAAAGTTAGTGCCAACTACCAAGTCACCGCCCCAAACTTGTACCTTTGGTTTGACCCCAACAATAATACAAAAAGGATTACTATGGCGCCAATTATTATTGCTCTGACTATATGGTCGAAGTGACAATGCAAAGCAAATGTGCGTACCAACGGCATAATCATCAATATCTTGATTAATGTTTTCTAGATTTGTAATACTTTTTGGAAATGCTTGTGATCCACTTTTGATAATATTAGCATTCGGAAAATATTGTTCGGGTGCGGATGATGAATCACCCCCTGATTTAACTGCCACTCCAGGCTGTACAACAAACTTAACCACCTGCCAGTTTACATTCGAGCTAGTCGAAGTTTTTGTATTGTTGACTGTCGGTGACAAAGTAGCCGTATCAGCACCGAATGTTGATTTTGGCGTTCCGGTAATTGTAGGAGTCAAATCATAATCTACGCCACTATAACAAAACCAACCAAGCTGGCTATACCGATCCCACCGATAGCCATTGCCCTGACCACGGTTAACAGCCTCTTGAAACGCTTTCTTAACAGAATACCAGCTATATTCAGCACCACCAACAGGGTTGGTAACTATCGGATCTGTACTTTTACTATAAATTCTGTAGTTGGTATAACCACCAAAATAAATACTTGTGTCGGTCAAATTACCTGATGCCGATCCAATACGCCAGGACATGTCTCCGGCAGGATTGTGGGGCATCCTTTTGTGTGGCAGGACGTATGCAAAAAACCCGCCACTTGCGCTACAGCCAGTTGCGTATGTATAACCCGAGCCAACATTCTTGATTGGATAGCTATTGCTGGTAGTTTTGTAATATCGCCAAATAGCACCATAGCAAGTACTGTGATTAAATGACGAACAGCCAGTGCTACCACCACCACCACCGGGCCCAGCCTCTGCTGATACATGTTGCGTTCCTATAGCAGCAAAAACTGCGCCTACTAGTATCGCAAACGTCAGACTCAAAAAATATCTTTTTAATATCCCTGACATATACTAACCACCCCGTTAATCCCAGCCCTTCGAAGGTATCCTATCAAGGTATTCATAGGACTTAGCAGAATCACCAAGCATTCTATATGCCCAACTTATTGAGCCATAAATACTGTACTTGTAATCATCTACCGTTGTGTACTCTTTATTCAGTGGCAAAAGTATTGTGTCAAGCGCCTCTTGTGCTCTGCCCGTCTGAATCAAGACGTTAGCCCAATCAACACTCGTCCTAGCTACAGCCGTCTGACTGCCGCTCGCCTTGGCCGTGGCGACATCATCTTTTACAATTACTTCCGCCTGTTTGATAGACTTCTCATCACCAGTGGCAATCAAATTATCTACCTTGACTTGCTTCTCTTTGATTAGTTTCGCATCGGTTAACGAAGCGACTGGCTTTTTATCAACAGGCTGTACCTTTGAGTTATTGTTTAAATCAACCAGCTTATACGTCACAAACGCAGCGGCACCTAGTACCAATATGCCCACCAGTATACTAATTCTTATAATTGTTTTTTTGCGCAAGAAAAAGGCCATATCAAAATTATAACCAAATTAAGCCTTAATTACCATTAACAATATAGGGCAATTAATCGTTTATGGACTCATCATCATGCCATAGTCAGATTATGTGCATCGATGTAGATAAATTTATACTATTCTATCTGTTATAATAAGGTTATGAGTTTAGCAATTGGTATTGTAGGGCTGCCTAACGTCGGGAAGTCGACGCTTTTTAATGCGCTGACCAATAATAATATTTTGGCGGCTAATTACCCTTTCGCTACTATCGAGCCTAATACTGGTATTGTTGCGGTGCCTGATAATCGACTGGCCGAGCTTGCCAAGCTTTATGGATCAGAAAAACTCTTACCTGCGACAGTTACTTTCGTAGATATCGCTGGACTTGTAGCCGGTGCTAGTAAGGGTGAGGGTCTGGGCAACAAGTTCCTCGCCAATATTCGACAGTGCGATGCGATTGTTCATATTGTCAGAGCATTTGAAAACGACGACATCGTGCACGTATCAGACCGCATAGATCCAAAGGCTGATATTGAAATTATAAATACTGAATTAATACTCGCAGATATCCAAACTATCGAATCGCGTTTACCAAAAGTCATTAAAGAATCAAAAGCATTTCCAAAACAAAAATTAGTGGCTGAATATCTAGAAAATCTGCTGCGACATCTAAATGGTGGAACACCACTTTCTGCCTTGCCGTCCATTAACGAAGAGTACATTTATGATTTGCATTTACTGACCGCAAAACCAGTAATTTATGCCTTTAACGTCGACGAAAATAAGATAAATGACAAGGCAAAACAAACTGAACTAACACAGCTTGTTAGTCCCGCCCGAACAATTTTTGTATGCGCTCAATTAGAGGACGAAATAAAAGAATTGTCAGAGGCGGATGCCCAGGAACTACTGGAAAGTTATGGCGTTAAGGAGACTGGTTTAAGCCAAATGATCCACGCAGCTTATGACATACTAGGATTACAAAGTTACCTAACAGCTGGGCCCAAAGAAGTCCGAGCCTGGACAATCAAAAAAGGTTCGACTGCCCCACAAGCAGCCGGCGTAATACACACCGATTTCGAGCGTGGTTTCATTGCCGCCCAAGTTGTCGACTATGATGATTTGATTGACGCAGGCTCAGAAACAAATGCCAAAAAACTCGGCAAAATGCGTACCGAAGGCAAAGAATATATTATGCAACCAGGTGACGTAGTTGAATTTAGATTTAACGTTTGAACGAGCCTGAACTAACTATTCGGTTCTTCGGCGGCCAATAGTAATTCACCTTCTTCGATAAAGCCCACCCTAGCCTGCGCAACTTCAAGTGCTGTCGGATGTGACATATCTCCTTTGGACTCTTTTTTAGTCTTGACAACATACTTGATAACTTCTTCTACAAGGTTTCTGTGTAGGTTTCGAGCTGCATCTTTTTTAATTCTATCGAGAAATTGATTGAACTTTGGCTCTTCAAACTCAGAAAGTATTGTTAGATGTAAGGGTATATCACTCGCAGGATTAGACATGCCATGCCCAAAAACAGCACCTTCCAGAGATTGTTTTGAATATTCGACAGCCATGTCTTTAAACCGTTGAGCTTTATCTAATTCGCCAAGTTTTTCGTACGCCCTTATGTATCTAGACATTGCTTCTGGATAATTTTTCACCAAATCGATATGAAAATTAAACTCTTTTAGAATCGCCTCTCTCCCTACGATTGTATTGTCAAAAATATCGACACGTTCATCTTTCTCTGTAACTACAGCACTCCAATGTAGACTTACAGTCCTGGTATTAAGAGCCTTGTCTGTTTCGATAAAGCCCAGAATAGGCCTAACGTCTGCATCGCCACTATCGTTATTCTTAGTAATTTTCCAAACACTATCCTTTGCGTCCATTACATAAACACCAGGCTTAAGCCTAGCTCGAACATCCATCATTTTATTAAAAAGTTCAGTCTCAAGCGAAGACTGGTCCAACTTTAAAATACTAGAATAATATCTTCGTAATAATTCGTCACTATCAATTATATCTTGTTCGACCATCAAAGCCACAACTTCATCATTAAACTCTTGATATCGGTCACCCCTTAATTGCTCGGCATCTTTCTCTTTTTTATCAGCGCCCACCCTTAGGTCATATGCCTGATTTAGTAGAGTCGCCTCCTCCTGGACTTTTGGGTCCAGTAACGTATATGAGCTTGCGGTTTCAAATTTCTTAGTTTTTGCCATAACTTCTCCCGTGTTTACAAAGTTATATTAACTATAACAACCGTCACCCCAGATGCAAGCATGAGTATTTATGGCACTAACGATCAAGTGGTTTCAGTAAATAAAACCGTTCTTGATTGCCTTTGGCACCAGCAACGTCGCTGTCACGTTTGTCTACAATTACGAAATATTGGCGTGACCAATCTTCGAAATCGCGTAGTATTTGGCGGCGGACCGAATCATTTTTGATAACTCCTTTGTTCGTTTGGTCTTTGCCGGCTTCAAACTGCGGTTTAACCATCGCAACGACCTGAGTCGAAGTGTCAGATAAATGATTGACTAGATGTGGCAGAATTTCACGAAGGCTGATAAATGAAACATCAATTACGATAATATCAGGCGTAATTTTCATATAATAGTCCCTGATATCAGTCTTTTCATGAAGTTCTATGCGTTTATCGCGTCGCAGACTCGGATGAAGTTGATCAGTCCCGACATCAACTGCATAAACTTTTTTGGCCCCATGGCGCAATGCGTAATCCGTAAAACCACCAGTGCTGCTACCAACATCTAGTACGATTTTATCTTTAAACTTAAGCCCGAAAACATCAGCGACAGAGGCGAGTTTTAATCCTGCCCGACTGACGTACTGTTCGTCTGCATTTAATAGAATCCTTGAATCAGACCGGACGAAATAGCCAGGTTTGTTGATTACCTGTCCATCAACCGTAACTTTACCGAGTTTAATGTAACTTTCTGCTTGCGAACGACTTGAGGTTAATCGAAGTGATACAAGAGCCTGATCCAGTCGAGTTTTAATCACTTAACTTGCCTTTTGGTTTAAGTTGATACGCGTCTTCAACATATTTGATGGGGTCAACTGCCGTTTTAGCAAATAATGCCACAGAAGAAAATGCGACCTTCTCGTGCCAGCCAACTTTACGATTGTCGGTGTCTGTAATGTGTGGCGAGAAGACATCACTAAATTTATCCTCTGGTGGAAACTTGCCCATAGTTTTAATCAAGGCATGAAGTGCAATCCACGGCGCATCATCAATATTCAATATTTTACGAGCTGGAATGTCATTTTCGGGGCCAAACATGACCTTCTTACCACCCTTTGCCCGTTCGAACAACGTTGGGTCGTGGAAGATATTTGACATTGCATGATCAAGAAAAGTGCGCCTATGGTCTGGAAAAGAGAACCAGCCTATAACTGTCATATGAAACGGAATCTTACGAAATTCTTGCCCAAGCTCAATTGGATCCGGGGTAGCCACGACTAGGAAACTTTTTTCGCGAGATTCTGACATTTTCTAATCCTTTTTTCGTTCGCGGTACTCACCTGTTGCCGTATCGACAGAAATAACGTCACCGTTCTTTATAAACGCTGGGACTTTAACAATTAGCCCTGTTTCGAGAGTAGCGTCTTTTAGCACACTACTGGACGTATCACCTTTCGTGACATTTTCAGCATATGTAACCGTTAGATAAACATTTTTAGGTAGTTCAACGTTGATAATCGTGCCTTCAAATGACTGCAGGCCCAATTCTTCGCCCTCTTTTAGGTAGCCAGCTGATTCTTCGATAGTACCTGCAGGTAAATGAAATTGTTCGAATGACTGTGGGTCCATAAAGTGAAAGTCAGTTCCGTCCGAATACAGATATTGCACCGTGCGGTTAGTAACTTCAGCTGGTTCGATTTTTTCCTGGCCCTTAAAAGTCTTGGGAATAACACTACCGTCAATCAAGTTTTTTAACTTGACGTTAACAATACTGCCACCACGTCCCATGACTTTTTGGTTGTAGTCGATTACTTTAAACGGCTTGCCGTCAATCTGAACGACAACACCTTTTTTTAAATCTGTTGGTTGATACATATAAAATCTCCGATTTTATAGCTATTGGAATTTGGAAGGTGGCAATTGGCCTGTAAGCCAAAAACTACTAGCTATATTCCAATAGCCATATTCTATATTCTAACTTAGCCTTGTGCGACGAAAGGCAGTAGCGCCAAGTGTCGAGCGCGTTTGATAGCAGTCGCTAGTTGTCGTTGCTGTTTAGCACTCAGGCCAGTCTTGCCGATTGGCTCGATCTGACCGTAAATGTTAATGAATCGTTGCAAAGTTTTGACATCTTTGTAGTCAAAAAATGCTGGGGTGTCTTTTTTAAATCTTTTAATAGCCATGACGGCTCCTTTCAGGAGTAGAAGGTGGAAGTTGGCTATTGGAAAATGGCTAACTACTCTCTGCTCTCTAATTATTAATTATTTATTCAAGCTATATTACTAATAGCTAAATTCTATATTCTAGTTAAAATGGAATCTCGCTTAAATCAATTGGTTTGTCGTCGATGTCTTCGATCACTACATCGTCTGATTTTTTGCTAGCGCTTTTTGGGGCACTAGATGCACGGTCAGATGGGCCGGCGCTGTCACTAGGTCCATCAAGGAATGTGACGTCAGTTGCTGTCACTTCAACACGTGAACGCTTTTTACCGGTTTCTTTGTCGTCCCAGCTGTCCTGGCGCAATCGTCCCTGGACCAAAACTCGGCGGCCTTTTCCTAGATATTGAATAACTAATTCGCCTAGCTTTTCCCAAGCGGTAATTTCAAAAAAGTCTGCGGTATCGCTATCTCCACCCCTGTCAACTGCCAAGCTAAAGCTTGCGATTGTCTTGCCAGTTGATGTGGTTCGCTGTTCTGGATCACGTGTTAAACGACCCATTAGGATAACTTGATTAATGCTTTTTGCCATAGCCTACTCCTCGTCTTTGTTATCATCAGATTCTGATTCTGATGAAGTTTTAGCTTTTGCCTTTGCCTCTTCTAGTGCCTTGCGGCCTTTGTGGTCAACAGTAACTAACAGGTATCGAAGAACTTCTTCGGTAATATTTAGTGTACTACTAATTTTAAGTGGTGCGTCGGATGGTAGCGACAGTTCAAAATACACATAAACTGCAAAATCTTCTCGATTGATTTTGTAGGTAAGTTTTTTCTTGCCCCAGTTGTCCTCGGTGGTGATTGAGCCACCAGCACTCGTGATAATTTCACGGACCTTAGTTAGTGGCGTTTCTAGATCTACTTCTAGATCAGGGTGAATTAGAACAGTTAGTTCATATTCTTTCATTTAGATTTCCTCCTCTGGAATCCATTATGGATGCTTACGTCTAGCGCAAGCCGAGTTGATAACACTTTGATTATAGCAATTTTATGTGGATAAGTCCAGTAAAATTAATGGCTCTGAAGTTTAAATCTCGTCTTCTTCGTCAGCGGGCATGCCGATGCCGAAGGCTTCGTCGGCGCTGGATATCAGGACTTCACGAGGGCGGGCGCCGTCGGCTGGGCCGATGATGCCTTGGTCTTCCATGTTCTCGATCAAGCGTGCAGCGCGGGCGTAGCCTACGCGTAGGCGTCGTTGCAACAAACTAGCGCTAGCTTTGCCGCTGTCGACTACGACGCGTACAGCGTCTTTGTACATATCGTCATCGTTATCGGTGTCGAAGTCCATCACAACTCCGCCCTTTCCATTCAGTTGAACTGGCTGGCTAACAACTTCATCGTTATATTGTGGAGGTGATTGCATGTGCAGATGCGCCGTAATCTTTTGGACCTCTTCGTCCGTTACCCACGCACCCTGAATACGCTTTGGCTTACTCATATCAGCAGTCTTGAGCAACATATCACCTTGGCCAAGCAACTTCTCGGCACCAGCTGCGTCCAAAATTGTTCGACTGTCGATTTGTGAAGCTACCGTAAAGGCGATACGCGCCGAAATGTTGGCCTTGATCAGACCTGTAATAACGTTGACCGATGGACGCTGAGTCGCTAGTACCAAGTGAATACCAACAGCACGAGCCTTTTGAGCTAGACGCACAATCAACGCCTCGACATCGCGGGCTGCCACCATCATCAAATCGGCTAACTCGTCGATAACAATCACTATGTATGGCATCGCGCCATCTTCGTGAGCTTGCGGAATACCATCTTCATCAGCAACTGTAATCTTCTTGCTGCTAGATTGAATTTTTTGGTTGTATGATTTAATGTCTTTGACGCGGTGTTCAGCCATCAAAGTATAGCGTCGTTGCATCTCGTTCACTGCCCATTTAAGTGCGCTAATGGTTTTATCTGGTTCAGTAATTACAGGTGTCAGTAGGTGTGGGATGTCTTGGTATGGGGCCATCTCAACCTGTTTTGGATCAACCAAAATCAACTTCATTTCACTCGGGCTATTATGATACAGCAAGCTCGTTAGTAATGTGTTAATCATTACCGACTTACCCGAACCTGTCTGACCAGCGATTAGCAAGTGTGGCATACGGTTTAATTCACCAATGACGGCTTCACCCGAAATATCTTTACCGATTGCAAATGACAAAGGTTCGTGGCTAGCTTGCCACTGCCTGCTGGTCATTATTGCGTGCAAACGAACATCAGCAGCCTTGCGGTTAGGAACCTCGATACCAACGGCTTTTTGGCCAGGAATAGGCGCTTCAATACGCAAACTCTGAGCTGCTAGATTAAGTGCGATGTTGGTTTCAAGTGCTGTAATACGCGTTAATTTAACGCCACTTGGTGGTCGCAGGGTATATTGGGTAACTTTTGGCCCAATGTTAGCGCCCTCCATATCAACATCAATATTAAACTCACTCAGGGTATCTTTGATGATCTGAGCGTTCTGTTGGACATCACCAGCATCTGCTGGCGATTGTTTCTTTTCGAGTAAATCTAGGCTTGGTGATTCCCAATTTGGATCACTAACGGTAACCAGAGCTGCCTTTTCCTCGGCGGCTTTGTCCTGAGGCACGCTACTTTTAAATGACGATAGTTTAGCAGATTTTTTGCTAGCTTCGGCATCAAGTGTTGGCACACCAGCGTTTAGTTTGAAATCGGCAATCGAAACCTTAGACCCATCAACTGCAGCGGCATTACGCATAACTTTGACGTTGGCCTCTTGCTCACGCGCGTCTCGACGGCTAACTTCCCAAATTTTTTTAATAACCGTAAACGGCGAAACTCTAAGAATGAATAACAGCGTTATAGCAATTAACAATATATAGATGAATGCAGCGATACTGGCGTTCACTAGTGACAACACACCACTGTTGATGACGTCGCCAATATATCCGCCCGTTCCCTTACCAGCTTCGTCCTTAAGTAGTCCAAAAAGTGCCGCGAACCACAAAATAGCCGAAATAGTCGCTAGTTTCATAACAAACGGCAGACGATTATCTTCGGCTCGAAAAATCTCGACTGCTACATATACAAATAATACAGGTAGAACGTACATCGCATAGCCAACTGTATTTAGTGTTGCGTCGTGCAACCATTCAAGAACCGGCCCACCGGCGTTAAACCAAGCAATAACGAATAGAATCGAAATTGCTATTAGGAAGACCGCTCCAACTTGGGACCAAAATCCCTCGGGCAAGCTGTGTTCGGGCGCTTTTGTAGATTTGACTGATTTGCGAGTCGATTTCTTGCGCGTGGATTTTTTCTTTTTTGCCATAACTGTTATCTATTATAGAGAGTTTTTATATTAATTAGTACCCTAATATGTCCGCTCATTATATCTTTAAAAGATATAATGCTGCGCATTCTCGGCATAGCACAAGCAAGCTTGACTATTCGCTCGAATACTTGCATTATAGCAAAAATTACCACATTTTGCAATAGGGTTATGGTTGTGGCACAAGAACAGGAACGTTCGCGTGATAATTACCGTGGCCATCATCCCCATACATACTATTATCGCCGAATGCACCCCTATAGCCCCCCATAGAGCCCCAACAATAACCGGTGTTGTCTGTGGCTATAGCACAAACAGCAGATGCACCACCACTTAACGCCTTGAGATTTCTGTTCCCTATCATTCCTGACATCTGCACCGAAACAGGAACATTTGAACTACCGCCTGCCGTCCCGTTGCCTAGTCCACCCATATTATTATTACCCCAACAGTAGGCTTTGTTATCGGATGCAATTGCGCAAACAGCACCAGAAGATGCTCCGGCAATATGTTTAACAGTTTTACCTGCAAGAACACCTGTATTAATAACCTGTGCAGGAACACGCCGTGTTGTATTTGTACCGTCGCCAACCGCTCCATAAGAATTAAGGCCCCAGCAATATACGTTATTGTCCGAAGCAATTACACAAGCAGTCCTGAGTCCATTAACTATAATATTTTTAATTGTCTTGCCTGCAAGTGCACCAGACCTATTTACTGCCACTGGAACAGATGAAAAGTTTGTGCCGTTTTGACCAAGAGTTCCATAGTTATCGTCCCCCCAACAATAAGCGTTGTCGTCCGAAGCAATTACACAAGTTTGATAAGCACCCACCGAAATATCCTTAATTGTTTTGCCAGCAAGAGCACCGGATGTATCAACAGCAATGGGATACGCAGAATTAGTCATTGTTCCATCTCCTAGTTTACCTGACAAATTATAACCCCAACAGTATGCATTATCGTCAGATGCTATGACGCAAGTTGACGATCCGCTACTAGATATTTTCTTAATAGTTTTGCCAGCCAATACACCAGCTGTTGAAACTGCAACGGGGACATTAGAATCAGTACCACTCCCACTAGTACCAATACCAAGATTACCTTCACGATTATACCCCCAGCAATATGCGTTGTTGTCTGACGCTATTGCGCAGGATCCAGATATACTTTTCAATGTTTTGCCCGCTAGGGCACCTGACATATATACAGCGGTAGTAGTTGCGGAATTATTATTATTTCCATTTCCTAGCCAACCATAGTAGTTATCTCCCCAACAATATCCCTTGCCGTCATAACGTATACCGCAATGATCCCCCAACGCCAGCCATCCACTCTGCGGAGCTGTAACGGCAACTGCTGCATCCGATGCATCAAGTTCCGAACAAGCACCTGCTGGCTGTTCGGCAGTGTAGGCAGTTTCTGCTGATGTATACGATGATTTTGTATTAAATACACGGATACAGTATTTTTGTAAATTAGATGAAGTCGTAATGTCTGCATAGTTGTCAGCACTAACTTTAAAATTTGCGCCTGCTGGAATAGCGTCGCCTGAAAACCAACTAACATACTGGTCAGTATGCGTAGCCGCATATAGACCTAGCGAGCTAGCCAGATTACTGGCGTCACTTTTTACAATAGAATCTGACGCTTGACGAGCAATGCCTGTATAGCTAACTACGGTAATTGCCGCCAAAATTCCAATTATAACAATGACAATCAACAGTTCGACGATCGTGAAACCTTTTTGACGTCTTAACATAACCTCAATTGTATCAAAAAATTATGTTTGCCAAAATTTTTAGTTTATATCTTTGAGTATATTGTATTAGTAGCCGCGATTGTCAGTTTTGACACGAGGCACTATAGCTTCGGTGTCAGGTACCTGTCGGGGTGGAAACGTCTTGGCGACTGGCCGCACAAAATGTTCACGTGGCTCAGATTTAGAGTGTGGTTGATATTGTGGTTGACCACCACCACTTCCGCCGACTTCATTAATAACAGGAATCACAATTGGCGTTCGCCTGGTTTGGTCATAAAGAATATGAGTAATCTCGTCCTTTAATTCCTTTTTGATTACATCTAGGTCTACGCGTTTTCCGGCAAATGACCGAGCAACCTTTTGCTTTAGATATTGCCGAATACTACCCATCAACTCCTCGCTATCGCGTAGATAAATAAACCCGCGACTGATAATATCAGGGCTTGTCATTAACCTGCCACTACCACGTTGAACAGTTAGTACAACTACAAACATACCTTCGGTAGCCATGTGAATACGATCTTTTAGGACTACCTCTGAAACAATCGTTCCGCTGTCGTCGTACATAATACCGCCAACTGGAATTCGACCAGCTTTACGTGCACCTTCTGTTGTAATCTCTACTACATCACCGCTATCGCAAACAAAGATATTATCTCGTTTGATGCCAGCTTCTTTTTCAGCTAACTCGGCGTTATGAACCAACATATGAAACTCGCCATGAATTGGCATGTAGTATTTTGGATTTAATGCATTGATTAATTTAACGTGATCTTCGTAATAGCCATGTCCTGAAAGGTGCAATGGACCAACCCCGGTCAGGTGTGTCTTGTCGTTTTGAATTACAGCACTACCTTCACGCATCAAACCATCGACAGTCCTAGTAACGTATTTTTCATTTCCAGGAATTGGGTTAGAGCTAAATACAATCACATCAGAATTCTTGATTTTGATATATTTATGCGAACCAGACGCCATACGATTTAAGACTGCGTTAAATTCTCCCTGGGATCCAGTACAAACAATTGTAACTTTACCGTCAGGTAACTTAATTATATCCTCCATTTTGACAACTACATCTTTGGGTACCTTGATGGCACCTGCGCGTAGGGCTACTTCAACGTTTTGAATCATGCTGTATCCAGCAAACGCAACTTTACGGTCATGCTTTTTAGCTTCATCCAAAATAATTTGCATACGGTGAATCTGGCTACTAAAACAGCTAAGAATTAGGCGATTATTAGGATATTTATCCATCACCTGACCCATCGATCGTTGAATATCAAACTCACCATGAGTATGCGTACCTTCTGACTCACAGTTAGTAGACTCATTCATTAACATCAAAATTCCTTCTTTGGTGGCAATTTCGGTTAAGCGTTCAAGATCAAACTTTTTACCATCAACCGGCTCGTCTTCGAAGCGCCAGTCGCCCGTATCAATCAAAACCCCAAGAGGTGTGCGAATTACAACCGCAGTAGAGTCTGGAATCGAGTGATTAACGCGCACTAGTTCGATACTAAAGCTATCCCCGAGTTGGACTCGTTCGTGCGCTTCAGGATCAAGCACGGTATATTCAGGTTCGTAACCACTACTTGATTCTTCCATGGTTCGTTGCAACATACCGACTGTAAACTTACTAGCGTAAACTGGTGCAGGAATCTTTTCTGCAATATGCCTAAAAGCACCAATATGATCAAGGTGTCCATGAGTAAAGGCTATACCTCGAATTTTATGTTTATTGGCTTCTAGGTAAGTTATGTCTGGGATAATGTAATTAATACCAGGGTAATCACTACCCGGGAACAAAAACCCACAATCGATCACAATTATGTCATTTTCATATTCAATTGCCATCATGTTTTTGCCAATTCCCATTTCACCAAGACCTCCAATAGGCATGATGCGCAGTTTAGGACCGCTGGTCCGAGGCTGCTTTTTATGATCAGCAAGGCTAAATTGTCGTCCGCCATATCCGTTAAAAACAGATTTATTAACTGGCACGTTAATCATGTGCTGGCTTGCTTGTAAATTCACACTTTCGCTTGTACGACGTTGCGCGCGGAACACTTCACCCTTGCGGGTTTGAGTGTTAGCTAGCACTGTATTATTTGATTTTGGCCGCTGTGTTTGCGGTCGTTTGTTTGGTTCGTCACTCTGCGGTGACTTGATTCTTTGTGAACCCATTATTATTTGTTCTCCTTTTCATTTTGTAGAACTTTTATTATTTTTGGTAACTTCATAAAATCATCCTTTAATGTCTGCCTCAGACTGCCGTTATATAAGGCTGCCGCTGGATGATATAGTGGCACGACGACCAATTCACTGTCACCTATGGTAACGCTTTGTGGCTGTCCATGAACCTCAGAAATCTTTGTTCCAGGCAAAAAATATTCCATGCTATGCCTACCTAATGTCACGACAATGTGTGGTCGAATGACATCCAGTTGACGTACCAGGTAAGGCCAAAAGGCACTTTTCTCTGCCGGCAAAGGGTCTCGGTTATCGGGTGGACGATATTTAACTATATTAGTTATATAAACATCGCTCCTGTTCATGTTGACGCTAGCAAGCATTTCGTTCAAGAACTTGCCAGCTGCACCTATGAACGGCAACCCTTGTTCGTCCTCTTTTTTACCAGGTGCTTCACCGATGATAACAATATCAGCATCTGTATTACCGTCACCCATAACAAGGTTCTTGGCTGTCTTGGCCAAATCTGGGCAGATATTATTAAATATTATATCCGCCCTAATTTGCTCAAGAATCGATTGCTTATTGATGACGTTTTCCCTATTACAAGACAGTGTTTAGTGCTTTTAGCTTAGCATAAAACAACCAGTTATTCAAGTGTCTGGGTAGATAATAGGGTATTTTGTTCAATAAACTAAGCGTCTTTGACAGATAAGCTTAGGCGGCCGCGGTCATCAATGCCAATCAATTTGACTTTTATAATTTGACCTTCGGTTAAGACATCAGTTACCTTTTCGACTCGCTCGTTTGATAATTCGCTAATGTGAACCATACCGTCAATGCCAGGTAATATATTAACGAAAGCTCCGAAATCCTTAATACTAACAACTTTACCCTCGTAAACAGTTCCGACTTCTGGCTCTTCAGTTAAGCCCTTTATCCAATCTAGGGCGCGTTCGATTGCGGCCGTATCAACGGCGGCAACAGTAATCAAACCGTCGTCTTTGATATCGATCATCGCACCGGTTTCGGCAGTAATCTTATTTATTACTTCTCCACCCTTACCAATAATCGCACCGATTTTGTCAGGGTTAATCTTGATTTTCTCAATCCTTGGCGCATATTTACTGAGTTTTGCACGTGGCTCGGCAATAGTCTCAAGCATGTGCTTAAGAATAAATGCACGACCGGGTTTAGATGCAACCAACGCTTCTTTTAGAATTTCGACAGGTAGTCCATGAACTTTCATATCCATTTGAATAGCCGTAATACCTTTTTCGGTACCAGTCACCTTGAAGTCCATGTCACCAGCGAAATCCTCGGCATCAGCAATATCGCTTAGGACATACGGCTTGCCGTCATCCATCATTAGACCCATGGCAATACCCGACACTGGCGCCTTAAGTGGCACACCAGCATCCATCAAAGCAAGCACCGAACTACAGGTCGCAGCCATCGAAGTTGAACCATTTTGGCTCATAATTTCAGTTACACTACGGATAGCGTATGGGAAATCTTCGACGTCAGGCAGAACTGGAATAATCGCACGTTCTGCTAAGTACCCATGACCAATTTCACGTCGTCCAGGCGAACCAAGGCGTCGGACTTCGCCAACTGTATAGCCTGGAGCGTTGTAGTGGTGCATATAACGACGCTCACCGTCAGAAACTTCCATGGTGTCAACTATCTGTGCGTAACTCAGTGGTGCCAAAGTTACGATATTCATACCCTGAGTTACGCCACGAGTAAAGATTGACGAACCATGAGTCCGAGGTAACACTCCCACTTCTGATGATAATGGTCGAATTTCGTCTAGTTTACGACCGTCTGGACGCAGCTGATCCTCAACGATACCTTTGCGAACATCTTTGTGTAGTGCCATTGTAAAGGCTTCGTCGTATTCGTCATAAAGTTCTTTGTATTCGTCTTCGCCGATTTCTGTGCGCATTTGATCATGAAAGCTCCAGCGAAGGGTGGATACTAGTTCGTTACGTTCTGGATATGGTTTGCGAAGTGCATTACCTAGTTTATCGGCAATTAACTGATCGACTTTATCTTGAATCGTCTCATCAGGTAGGATTAGTTCGTAATCTAGGGCGACTGGCGCAACTTTTTTTGCCAATTCTTTTTGAAGAGCAATTGCAGGCTGGTAAGCCTCGAAGGCCCAGGCAAGCGCATCAGCGATTGTCTCTTCACTAACTTCATTAGCACCAGCTTCTACCATGGTAATACCACTTTCAATACCAGCGACAACTAGATCAAAATCACTTTCGTCACGCTCTTCTGGTGTCAAAAATGCCTTGAATTTACCGTCAACTTGACCGACTCGAAGCCCAGATACTGGACCGTCAAATGGCGTACCGCTGAGCATCAAGGCCGCACTGGCCGCAATCATCGCAATTGAATCCGGGCGGAAATTTGGGTCATACGACAAAACGCTTGATACAACTTGGACTTCTTGGCGATAACCTTTTGGAAATAGCGGTCGAATTGGACGATCGATTAATCGACCAATAAGAATTGCCTCGTCGCTTGGGCGACCTTCACGTTTAATAAAACGGCTGCCACTAATCTTGCCAGCTGCGTAAAATTTTTCTTCGTAGTCAATACTAAGCGGAAAATAATCCATTATAACTGGACGCGATCCGACCATAGCTGTGCCGAGTACAACAGTGTCGCCGTAAGTAACAAGCACACTGGCGGTGGTTCGAAAACCGACGCGGTTAACTTCGAGCGTCAATGGGCGCCCGCAAAAATCAGTAGTAACAGAAATAATTTCTTTACCACTCGGGTTAATAGTAGACATTATATGTCCTCCTTCTTTTATGCACTCGCCTCTTCTTTTTTAGCGAGTAAGTAACGGGTACAGGAACTTGCATATCGCAAATTGCTCTATCCACCACTTAGTCCGCCTAGCGTGTGTATCTATAATTATACCACCAAAGTGTATACTTAGTAACATGACAGCAAGACGAATCAACGTACGTGGAATTATCTATAAAGACGGAAAGATGTTATGCCAACAGTTAACACCCGGTGCCGACGGGAAAGTGCGTGATTATTGGTGCACTCCAGGCGGAGGGCTAGATGCAGGAGAATCACTTCACCAGGGATTAACTCGTGAAATAGTTGAAGAAATCGGCATTTCTCCAAAAATTGGAAAACTACTTTTCATTCAACAGTTCGAAGGAGGTTCTCGAAACCAAGAGCAACTTGAGTTCTTTTTTCATATTGAAAATGCTAGTGATTACCACGATATAGACCTCTCGTCCACTACCCACGGTATGGCCGAAATTCAAGATGTTGAATTTATCGATCCAAAAAATCATAACGTCCTGCCAAGCTTTTTAACAAAGATTGATATAGCAGCATACATAAATTCGAACCTACCCGTGTTAATCGATAACGAATTAAATTAAAAGAACCCCGCTATTTGCGGAGTCCGAGTGCTGCTACTGTTGCCTTGTAGGCGTCAAAATCTTTGCGCTCTAGGTATTTAAGTAGTCTTTTACGCCTACCCACCATCTGGATAAGTCCGCGACGAGCCATATTGTCGTGCTTGTTTTCCTTTAGGTGTTCAGTAATCTCTTTGATACGAGTCGTTAGAACTGACGCTTGAGCCTGTGGGCTACCGACGTCGGTCTTGTGTGTTTGTGTCAAAGCGAAAGCTTTGGCTTTGTTGTCTGGTGTAATCATCAGGTATGCATTGTAGCAAAGTTTTGCACAGGTTTCAACACCTAAACGACGGTACAAAGGCTTTTTATGAATCAATCCCGAAATCTGACAGTTTTTTGGCGTCAGCCACGTCCCATTTTGCAATCCTCGTGCGACGAAGTTCAATACAATACGCACCGACACCTAAAGTTTCTCCGATATCAGCTGCTAAAGTTCGAATATATGTTCCGCTCGAGACATGAGTGCGTATTTTAAGAGTTGGATAAGTGTAATCTACTAAATCCAGGCTAAATATTGTGACTTTTCTAGCTGGGACCTCAAACTCCTTACCCTCACGAGCCAATTTATATGCCCGCTGTCCATCAATTTTGATAGCGCTATAAATTGGTGGAACCTGCGTAACTTCACCAACAAATTTAGTTAAAGCCTTTTCTATGTCGTCATCACTAGGTATATTTTTTGATACGTCTGTCAGTTCACCCTCCGGATCTCCGGTCTTACTTGTTTGCCCTAGCCTAATTGTCGCCTCATAAACTTTGTCTAGCTTGCTGTAATTTCCAGCATTTTTACACTCTTTGCCCGTAACTATAATCATTAACCCAGTCGCAAACGGGTCAAGCGTCCCAGTATGCCCAACTTTGACACGCCTACGCTTATTAAGGACGACCGACGGTTTTCCTGCTTCTTGTTCGGACAATACACGTTTTATACGCGCTACAACACCAAAACTACTCATTCCAGCCGGTTTATCAATTAGTATTACGCTGTCGCTCATGTGACCTAGTATACTAAAGACATGAAAAAGATTATTTTTGGAATTTTCGCTCACCCAGATGACGAAGCGTTTGGCCCCAGTGGTACTCTGATTATGGAAACACGCAGTGGCACCGAGCTACACTTAATTACACTGACGGCTGGTGACGCTGGGACTAATCCAGATAACCAACCAAATTTAGGTAAAGTACGGCTAGCAGAATGGAAGCAGGCTGCCAAATTAATCGGCGCCGCTAGCACCCACTTCTTGGGCTACAAAGACGGTCAACTAAACAACCTAGCTATGATAGAAGCTAGCGAAAAGATTATCGACATCATTAGTAAAACTATCGACAGCGACCAAAATCTGGAAGTTGAATTTATGACGAGTGACCTAAATGGCATTTCGGGTCATATTGACCATATCGTTGCCGCACGTACCGCTTGTTTCGTTTTTTATAAACTCAAAGAATCAGACAAGCGCTTCAAGCGCATTCGCTTGTCATGCGTACCAATTGAACATATCCCAGTCCAAAACACGAACTGGCTATTTATGGAACCGGGACGTAAACCAGATGAGATTGGGGAAATAATTGACGCCAGAAAGTACCAAAACGAGATTATACAAATCATGCGCGCCCACCACTCGCAGCGTAGTGACGGCGAGGGTCACATTGCTAGACACGGTAAAGATTTGGGCATGAATTATTTTATGATTATGGAGTAAGCTCGCAGACTAATTCTAGTAGCCATCCTCTAAAATTTTATAATCTAATTTATTGTCCAGGTATGTGGAATTGACTTGGATCACTTGCTACATTACCGACTGGTTGCGGCGGTAAACTAGGTGGGGTTGGAACCGGTGGACTAAACGCTGGTTGCGGTGGGGTTGTTGGCTGAGGAGTTGGTTGCGGAGCAAAAATATCACCAAGCTTCTCTGGTTGAGTAGTCGGATTAGAAGCCGGCGCACTAAAGTCAGGAAGAGGTGGTGGTAAAGTCGAAAAGTCTGGTAGTGGCGGTGGTGGTGGTAAATTAAATGGCATCTCAGCAGTAGCTGGACTCTGCGCGGCACCACCTAGTGCTGCATCAACCGCAGCCCTCGCATCATCATGATCGCGTGCGCTTTCCGAAGCTGGAGGTAAAGTAGAGCCCCCTTCACTTGATTGTTGAGGTTCAATTGCATTAACTGGTTTTGCAAAAATATCTACTGGCTTTTCCTCGTCCACCGATTGAGAAGCCCCGTTAATAGGTGACGTACTGGCAGTATTTGGATCCAAATATGAGTGCGTCAAGATAGTCTTGTTTTGGTCATCTAGCATTGCATTCTTTGCATCTTCGGCAGCTTGTTCAGACGTTGCGTTTAACGTACCACCTAGCGACGGTTCAATACTTGGACTAGGTGCTTGTGGCGACTCAACCACTGTACTTGTCGGTGCAAGTGTCGAAGTTGGCGCTAGATCTGGTGTCGGTGCGACCGCATCCGGCGTTACAGGCACCACGGGTGGTGTTTCTGGTGGCAATGTCGACTCGGGCGACTCTGGAGGTAAGGTTGACTCTGCCGGTGGCTGAATTGTAACCTCGCCAGGTTTCGAAGCGCTGGAGTGGTCAATTGATAGATTGTCATTCGTAGGTAGGGTTGATTCTGATCCTAATTTCACAGTTGCGTCTTCACTTATCACCGTCTCACCGCTATTATTAACAGCGGCCGGAGAGGCAATTTCATGAGATTCTTGCAACTTAGCCGCAATTAATTGCTGATCAGCACCAGCTGCCATCAATTGAGCAGCCATCGTCATAACCTTTGATGTTGTCCTGGGATTACTAAACCTATCGGTCGAAGCCACAATACCTGTCAGAAGTGCGGTCGCAATCTGGTCGTCAATTAGTGGCTTGTCGGTCTTAAGTTGATCACCAATACTCATAATCATCTCGCTCAGGCTACTAGCGGTAGCATCGCGCCAATCTATACTTCCTAAACTACTTGCCTGAGTGCCAGCACTCAGTGTCGCAACGGTTGCGTCATGTAGTATTCTTCCATGAGCCTCTAGGGCAGCGTCCAAATTAGCCTGGTTCTCAACACCAAGCGCTAACACCAACTCAACGTTATAGTCACCTTGGCTAAATTCTAAATCGTCACTGGTAATGGTCGTGCGATAAGGTGTAATAAAAATCTTGACGACATCACCTTCAACCTTGTAGCGCAAATGATCGGCTTTTTCTTTGTTAAGGGCAATAATAAAATCCCTTAAACTGTCAGCAGTATTCTCAAAAGTCTTTTCCGGGTCCAAAAATGTAATTGCAGGTGGAATCGCACCACTAAATATCGCTGTAGCGTGTTTATCGAGCTTGTCTAGAAGCGCGGTTAAGCCCAAGGCAGCCGACAATTCATCCACCGATGGATCGCGACTAACAGTAACCAAAATATTAGTCGAAGATTTTATCTTGTCAACGATTTGTTGCTGTGTTTTTGGGTCTTCCATTTGTGGTGTTTGTCCTAGTTTTTGTTTTGTCTAGATTTGGTGCCACTATACCATAAGTGTCTTCAATCAGTCAATAAGCGGGTATACGAATTAGTTTACAATTACAAAATTTGAGCCTCAGACACAGGCTCCCTCTTTACAAGAGACGCACTTTACCCTATAATCACGCCTTGATTGTATCTATAAATTTTAACGAATAAAGGAAAATTAATGCCAATCATCAAATCAGCCGTTAAACGCGCTAAACAAACTATCAAACGACGTGACCGAAACGTTGGAATTAAACGAGATATCAAAGATGCTGTTAAAGCATTTATGGAAAAGCCAAGCGCCGCTAACCTTAGTGCTGCACAAAGCGAAATCGACACTGCAGTCAAGAAAAACTTGATCAAAAAGAACACTGCAGCTCGACGTAAAGCTAATTTATCTAAAATCGCTAAAGCCGCTGGCGTAAAACTCGGTTCTGCCAAAAAAGTAACTGCAAAAGCTACTCCAAAAACAGCTACCAAACCTGCTGCCAAAGCACCAGCAAAAGCCGCAGCTGCAAAAAAGACTACTGCCAGCCCTAAAAAATCACCTGCTAAAAAGCCTGCGGCTAAAAAACCAGCCGTCAAAAAACCTGCGGCTAAAAAATAGTTACATTAGATATTGGCGACTTTAATGAGGGCGCGTTCTATTAGTTCCCACGGTTCACCGCGGGATACTTTCATGTCATCATCAGCTTCTGCGAAAATATTGATAACTTTAGTAACACCACTTTTACCCAGTCGCTTTGCGACCGAACTGAGTTTGGAATAAACATATGGGTGTATTACAAAATCCTTAGTTGGCGTATCATCACTATCTGACGAGAATGCCACTGCTACTTGGAACGCCTGAGAAGTCAGTAATGCAAACAGTCTAAACGGGTCTTCGGTTTTCTTTAAAATCGATAACAACTTTGACAACTTATTCACGTCGCCACGCATTGCCGTATCAAACAAATTAAAAACGCTTTCGCTCGGATTTAAATCGACAACTTCATCGATAACCTCATCAGTAACCGCGCCAATTAGTGACAATTTTTCGAGTGCGTGAAATAAATTCCATTGATTAACTCCAACTCTGTCGATAAGTCGTTGAACACTTTTTTTGTTCAATTCTACCCCTGATAATTTAGCCTCGTTCAGTAACCAATTCTGTGCTTTTATCCTGTCGCGCTCAGTCCACATAGGCAGTTCAGTGTATTTTGATGATGACTTTAGAGCTTTGAAAGTAGCTGTTCGTTTATCGGGATTTGGTTCAACTATTACAAGTTCGATATCATCTGATATGCGATCTACCCATCCTCCAAACTCCGCCCAAAGTGATTTGTTGTCTGATAGATTTTTGATAATCACCAACCTCGAGTCAGAGAACAAGCTACTACCCATTAATAAATCAGGCAAACCAGCTAGTGTTAGTTCTTCCCCGTCGATAATTTCTGCAACAACGCTAGACTGGTCAATAATCGACTTGACCATTCGCTCTACTTCAAATGAATTATCCCCAACTATAAACTGAATCATATATTACTAGTATAAACTAAAGAACCTGACAGTGCGGACAAATATGGGTGCCCCTACCTGCTGCTTTAAACTTTATGATTTCTGCTCCACATCGCGGACACTCTAGGCCTTCACGCCTAAACACACGAGCAAAATCCATATAACTCCCCTTCTTGCCTTCGGCGTTAACGTAATTTCGGTTGGTACTTCCACCCTTTTCGATCGCTAGATTCATTACTTCTCTTACCTCTTTGTACAATTTATCAAATTCAGATGACGTCAAGCTCCCAACCAATCTAAGAGGATGTATCTTGGCCCCCCAAAGTGACTCATCGGCATAAATATTACCAACACCAGCAATGACCGATTGATCTAGCAAAGCCGCTTTTATGCTAGTTTTAGCACGTCTTTTAAATCGTTCGGCAAATTGTTTTGCGCTGAAGTCTAATTCGAGTGGTTCGGGACCAGCCTTTTTCATAAAGTCTACATTAGGAACCTCAGCTGTCGGCAAAAGTTTCATCCAGCCAAACTTACGCTGGTCATTAAAATACAGGTTAGATTCATCTGTAAATTCAATCGTTACTCGGGTTGATTTGTCTGGCAAATCAGTGACCAGGCTGTCATTAGGATGCCCAGCCCCAAAGCGAACTTCGTTCGCAGCTATTGAAATTTGGCTACTAGCAATTGGTAACTCGCCATTTTCCATATTCCAACTTCCACTCGCTACATTCTTATCTATAAAAACAAGTTGACCGGTCATTTTAAGGTGAATCATGAGACTGTAGTCAGTCGTCAGATCAATTAGTAAAACCTTTGCCCTTCGCCTAACGTTCGTTACCCTCGCTGATTTCAGAAAAATGTTAACGTCGGCTGGCGCATTAGGAAAACTTTTTGAGTTATCGGTCGATACAGATTTAACCTGCCGACCAATTATTAACTTTAGTAAGCCACGCTTAACCGTCTCTACTTCTGGTAATTCTGGCATATGCTAACCGACCTACAGCTTAATTTTGTTAATCGTAGCTTTGGCGTTCGGGATCTGCGACGTGAATAAATCAGTTAGCTGACTGACGCTAGCGTCCAGTGAGCCACGAGAGCCTTTGCATGTTGAAGTCCACAAGCTTTTAATTGATTTATCTGCCTTTAGAATTTGAAACTCATACACTTTACCTGTCGCACAAACACCACGAAGGTCATTTTGGCTACCAGATAGTTCTGTTCCCTTCGACAAGTCTGCTTTATCTAGTGCGTAAACAAACTGTTCGTATGCTGGAATATTATTACCAAGATTAATTGAATCGATTTGGTTATCAAGGTATCCGGTATAGGTCGTTAGATTACGTGTACTAGGTGAAACGGTAATCTGATATGAACGAAACGACTCATCAGCGACAATTGAGCCTCTAACTATCATTCGCACCGACCTATCGGCAGAGGTATCAAGTAGTGCCTCACGACTAATGTCTACGTTCGTTGGACCGCTGCTTGTGCCTTCAGAAAAGAAAATTACCCTTGCAAGTGACACTAATGCCGCAATGGCAATCGCCGTAATAATTAATATCAATGCAATTGGAATTATTCGTGAAGATTTGTAACTAGCCATGCATTAACCTTAGTATCTTTAGTGACTTGTGTCAATTAAGGTATGTAACAGGATCTAAATTGGTCCCATTCCACACCAGAGCACTCTTTTTTAATATAAGCTCTAGTGGAGCTTATATTAAAGCGTTCGGCTGAAATCCTCGGGTACGCCTCGGATTCCACAGTCTCTGGCTTAGGAATAGGACCAATTTAGTCTAGCGACACTTCGATTAAGTTACAATTCCCCCCAATTTTTACCGACGCTAACATCAACCTTTAACTTGATACCCAGCTGTGGCGCGATGTTCTCCATAGTTGTCTTTAGAATCTCACTTATTTTGTCAGAATTTTCGACTGGACACTCAACCAAGATGCTGTCATGAATTTGTAATATTTGCTCACCTAAACCTTCAATTTTCTTGGCAACTTCAATCATAGCTAGTTTCATTAAGTCTGCTTCTGTTCCCTGAATTGGCATATTGGCAGCAGCCCGTTCAGCTCCAGACCTAACCATAAAATTACTGCTAAGCACATCTGGTGTTGGGCGTCGTCGACCAAAATATGTCTCAACATAACCCTTGTTCTTGGCATCCTCAATTGTTTTATTGATGTATGCCCGTACTGGAGCACGTAGTTCAAAATAATGATCAATGAATTTCTTGGACTCAGCAAATGTCATTCCAGTAGCGGCACTCAGCCCATGTGGACTCATGCCGTATAACACTCCGAAATTAATTACTTTGGCTGCGCGACGCTGAGCCTTGGTAACATCGTCCATCGGTATGCCGTACACATCACTAGCTGTCTTGATGTGAATATCAACATCACCGTTAAAATCGTTTATCATTTTCTTATCACCAGCTAGAACCGCCACTAAACGTAGCTCAAACTGCGAATAATCAGCGCTCACAAACACATTGTCGCCATCCGGAATAAATGCTTCACGAATCTTGCGACCCAGCTCTGTTCTAACAGGAATGTTCTGCAGATTCGGATTAGTACTACTAAGCCGTCCAGTGCTAGCTACATCCTGATTAAAGGTTGTGTGGAGTCGTCCGTTTTCGTCAACCATCTCTGGTAAAGTATCGACGTAAGTATTCTTTAATTTGGCTAGTTCACGAGTTTGCTCAATCAATTCAATTATTGGATGTTGGCCCCGCAACTTATCAAGCTCCTTTTGACCAGTACTGTAGCCAGTTTTGCCTTTTTTTATATTGGTGGTTGATAGCTGCAACTTTGTAAAAAGAACTTCTGATAACTGCGACGGACTAGCGATATTGAATTCGTAGCCAACTAGGTCAAACATCTCTTTTTCCAGTTTTGCATGTTCATCGCCAAGTTCTTGGCTCATTTTCTTTAGTATGGCACTATCAATCTTGATGCCCCGATGCTCCATCATGAAAAGGATATACGTCAGCGGAAAATCAAAAGCTTTGGCAATATGTTCAATTTTTGGCTCGGCTTTAAAACTCTCTAGTTGTTCATCGTAGATATGCCAAATAGCGCCGATTAAAGTTAGCGGGTCATCACCTAAAGCTGCGCCAGCAAGTGCACTTAACGACCGATCACGCTGTAATGGATTTATCAAAAAAGCGGCCTGATGAACGTCATAAACCCCGTCAAACTTCACAAAAACACCGTGGCTGGCTAGCTGATGATATAAAATTTTACTATCATAGCTAATCACCGTCGCCATTTCAAAAACTCGCCAAACACTGCGATCTAGGTCGGCTATTTTCGCACTACAGGCAGTCTTTCTATCTACTGACAACCAAATTTCGTCGTCCTCTACGTGGACTACGACCGGTCCATCAATCGAAACTACTTCTGGCCACTTCGCTTTCTTGATAACAGGCAGAGCTGTTTGACCCGGCTGCTCGAACTCGCCTGAAGTATCGACGGTTTGCATGTGCTTTGGTAGACGCTTAATAAGCGAGTTAAATTCTAACTTTTTTAATATCTCGGCCACTTTGGCTAAATTGGTATCATTAACATCGGCTACATCCCAATCTAGCTTAACTGGTGCGTCAATCCAGATTCGACCAACTTCTTTGCTCATATATGCCTTGTCTTTGCCAGCAATTAACTTTTTAGCAACCGTTGGCTTAATAGAGTCGATATTATCGTAAATACCATCTAGAGTTCCAAAGTCTTGCAGTAACTGCGTAGCGGTTTTTTCACCGATACCAGGCACACCTGGTAGATTATCGGATGAATCGCCTTTAAGTGACTTTAGATCCAAAAATTGCTCGACTTTGATGCCGTATTTATCCTCAAAATAACCAACGTCAAATTCTTCTAGGTTTGAAAGTCCGTTTTTGAGTGCGTAAACTTTCGTCAGCGGACCGACTAATTGCAAAGCATCCAAATCACTAGTTAGCAAATAGGTTTCGATTCCTTTTTTGGTTGCCTCGTCGGCAAATGCGCCCATGATATCATCGGCTTCATAATCATCTAACTCGTACAGTGGCCAACCGAATGCGTCTAGTAATTCGTATAGAATCGGTATTTGAGCGTAAAAGTCATCTGGTGCCTTTTTGCGACCGGCTTTGTATTCGGGGTATATTTCACGGCGTTTGCGAATATTGGTACCCTTTTTGTCCCATGCGACGGCCACATAATCAGGTTCGAGTTTTTTGATAAGCTCAATCGCTAGACTTGCAAACCCAAAAACACCACCAGTTGGAGTACCGTCAGGCAGCGAAAGATTCGGCATAGCGTAATACCCGCGATAAAACACAGACTTTCCATCGATAATCGCTAAACTCTTCATGTACTAAGTATACATCAGATAGGGGTTTGGTTTACTTTGACGATAGCTTTATTTTATCTGATCATTTATCGCTCAGGTGAAATTCGGTTGCCACTAGCTATGGCTCCGATTCTAGCCCTAAAGTCTCGTCGCTCTCGCTCGCTCAAGCCACCCCATATGCCAAACCTTTCGTCGTTTGCGAGTGCATACTCCAGACACTGAACGCGAACCTCACAACTAGCACAAATCTTTTTGGCATCCCTGGTTGACCCACCTTTTTCTGGGAAAAATGTCTCAGGATCCGTCTGCGCACATAAAGCGTCTTTCTGCCATTTCAGTTCTTCTTCGGGTTCACTTCCTAATGCCCCAAGTTTAGTTGGGTCCATTATGCCAACATCTAGACTTTGTCTATAATCATTTGGACCATTAAACCACCGTCCCTCACTATCTTTTATCATAAAAACCCCTTTATAGTTAAACCAATAATAGATAAGTTAGGTGTCAAAATCAAGCACAAGCGTTACAACTGTTATAATAAAGTAATGACACTAGATCGAAACGTAAAAATTATAGCTTTTGTTGGCCTGGCTGGAAGCGGCAAGAGTGCAGCGGCTGAATATCTGGCAAGTAAAGACTATCCGAAAGTGTATTTTGGCGGAGTTATGTATGAATTAATGAAGCAGACTGGGATTGAACAAGGCGAAGAAAATGAGAGAAAATTCCGAGTAGAAATAAGGAAAGAAATTGGCGCTGACTTTGCTGCCAAAGAAATAGTCAAACAGATTCATGGTTTAGTCGGTGCAGGTCAAAAACGCATCGTTGCTGACGGGCTTTATTCTTGGGATGAATACAAAATTATGAAACGAGAATTCCCAGGTGAGCTAACTATTGTGGCAGTTGTATCTCCCAAACGTCAACGCCATAACCGCCTGACTACCAGGCCAGAGCGACCACTCACTAACACCGAGGCAAATGAGCGCGACTGGTCAGAAATCGAAGATATCCAAAAGGGTGGTCCAATCGCAATTGCTGATTATTACGTCATCAATGACAGTGATTTAGACAATTTACACGCACAAATTGATGCGGTTTTGGAAGAAACTGGATTTAATAAATCTTAGTTCAAGTATTCGTGAAGTTTCTTGGCGTCTTTGTGTTTACGAAGTTTAGCTAGTGCTTTGGCTTCGATCTGGCGAATACGTTCACGGGTTACGGCAAACTCTTGACCGACTTCTTCGAGCGTGTGCGATTTACCGTTTTCTAGGCCAAAACGCATTTTGACAATCTTTTGTTCGCGGTCAGATAGGCTCGAAAGTACTGATTGAACCTGCTCCTTCAAGAGTTGTGAGGCGGCTGATTCTTCTGGAGTTGTACTGTCTTCGTCCTCGATGAAATCAAGTAAAATTGAATCTTCGTCGTCACCGTCGCGACCAACACCAGCGTCAAGTGATGTAATGTCTTGTTTGATTTTGATTACATACTCAACCTTATCGGGTTCCATTTCAAGCTCTTTACCCAACTCTTCAATGGTAGGTTCGCGGTTTAGCTCTTGCGTCATGCGGCGCTGAGTTCGAAGTAGTTTATTGATCGTTTCAACCATGTGGACAGGAATACGAATAGTACGGGCCTGATCAGCAATGGCGCGTGTGATTGCCTGACGAATCCACCAAGTAGCGTATGTGCTAAATTTAAATCCTTTATCAGGGTCAAACTTTTCAACAGCCCGCAGTAACCCCGTGTTGCCCTCTTGAATTAAGTCCAAAAAGTCTAATCCGCGCCCGCTATATCGTTTAGCGATCGAAACAACTAAACGCATATTAGCTTCGGCCATTTTATCTTTGGCTTTTTTCTCACCGGCAACAACTCGTTGAGCCAAGGCTAGTTCTTCCTCGGCATTCAGTAGTGGTATTTTGCCAATTTCGCGTAAATAAAGTCGAACACTGTCGTCGCTAGCATCATCAAAATACTGTCCTTGATTTAGAACGTCCTCATCATCCTCTTCTTCCTCATCCTCTAATTCGTCGGCGGCAGGTTCAGGAATATCATTTAGTGATCCGGATGTCCCAGCAATTACACTAGGGTCAACAATAATTTCTTCGTCATCTTTCTTTTTAGCTCTTACCACTTTGAATCTCCTTTATAAGATTGTTTAAAGCTGTACGAATTTGAGCCGCTTTGGTGTCGTCGCCCAAAGTTTCCGCATCTCGTAACTCTTCAATTAATAGGTCTTTTTGTTTCTTCTTGTGTTCAGTTGTAATTAGGCGGAGCAATCGAGCCGTTTCGAAGTAACGATCATGGTCGTTCCAGTCGGCATAACGAGCGTCGGCCTTTAATAGTAGTATTTTCACATAGGTGTCATAATTTTGCAAGTCTTTGGGGGTATCTTTGATGGTTTTGGCGCCGAGAGTTTTGACATATTTTGCCACCGCTTGACGTTCCTCGCCCGAAAACATAGTAATGTCGATTTGGCTAAATAAATCATGTGTAGCGCTGTCTATTAAGGCCACCGCCAACAAATTATCTTGATAAAGTGCTGGGTCCTGAGCAACTTCTGTCGGCTGAACAATCTTTTTAAAGCTTTTTTCGTCCTTGTTGTCGCCACCTGAGGCAAGTTTAGACTTAAGCGCATCTATCGATGAATCGCTATATTCAGCCACCTGCGCCAAATAATGCTCTTGTTCAACTGAATCGGATAAAGCGCGAATCATATCAAGTGCAGCGGTGGTAAATTTGCGTTTTCCGGCCGCGGTTTTTAAATCTTCACGCAAAGAATATTGTTCAATCACCCAATCGACTGCGGGCTTAGGATGGTCAATTGCTTTTTGCCATAACTTTGGATCTTGTTTAATTAGTTCGTCAGGATCTTTGGCGCCATCTGGCATCGACACAATACCAAGCTCAATACCAACACCTTGTGCAATCGGAACCGCCCTCTCGGTCGCAGCCAGGCCAGCTTTATCGCCGTCAAACGCTAGTCTGGCATGTCCGCTAAGACGCACCAAGGCCCGCAGGTGATGCTCGGTCATGGCCGTACCGGCTGTCGCTACAACCTGAGTAAAACCTGCCTGGTGACTACTTACAACGTCCAGGTTACCTTCTACAATTACTGCATAGTCATTGTTACGAATTGCCTCTTTAGCCTGAGAAAGTCCGAACACATGACGGCCCTTATCATAAAGCAGAGTTTGCGGTGTATTTAAATATTTGGGCGCGTTCGGCTCATCATCAATAATACGTGCCGTAAAGCCAATCACCTGCCCAGTTCCATCCATCAGCGGCACCATCATTCGACCGCGGAATAAATCACCGCCAAAACGGTTAACTAGGCCTGCTTGAGATAATTCCTTGGCCGTAAAGCCTTTTTTAGTCAAAAATTTCACTAGCGCATCACCACTAGACGGCGCGTAACCAATGCGAAATGTTTGGACAATATCTTTGCTCAGTCCCCTAAGTTTAAAAACGTACTCGACAGCGTGTTTATTATGAATCAAACTTTGCTGGTAATATTTAGCCGCTAGGTCGTGAGCCTGCAGTAGTCGCTTTTTGCGTTTGGCGATTTCTTGACTACCCTTCGTGTCATACATCGACATGTCAACACCAGCTTTACGCGCCAAATGCTCCAGACTTTCACGAAAGTCCATACCTTCGACTTCCATGATGAATGTAAAAATATCGCCACCTTTATTGGATGAAAAATCATGCCAAATATGCTTTTCTGGGCTGACGTAAAAACTAGCTGTTTTTTCAGCCGTAAATGGACTGAGCCCCTTAAAATTACGGCCAGCTCTCTTTAACTGGACATATTCGCCAATCACATCTTCGATGTTTAAGCGTGAGCGCACCTCTTCTTTGGCATCTTGCATAAATATAGTATAGCACTCTTTACCCCTGTAAGGTGCTTATGCTGACACTATCCACCAACCCCCTCCTTCGGGTCCTGTCGTCCGGTTCACCCCTTCTTTTGAAATTCCTTTGGAATTATCAAAAGCGGGCGTTGCCCCACCGAACACCACCCGCAGTGAGGGAGCATAAACTAGCCGTCTATTGAGGTGTTATGTCGATTATGGTTAACTAATAGTAATATGAATCTAGATCAACCACCCCAAATCCCACCGCTATCGACCGACTATCTTGATCAGATAGCGCCTCAGCCCAAGCGAAGATTCAATCTTGATAAGAAACAACGGATTATATTGGGTGGTATCGCTGCGGTAGTAGTTGTTTTGATTATGGTAATCATAGTCAGCAGTATGTCCAGCAGCACAAAGCCAACCGAAACATTAGCCGCTCGGCTTAAAAGTACCGCTACGGTTGTTGACGATGCAGCAGGCAAAATTAAAAGCTCATCACTTCGGGCTTTAAACAGTAACCTTAAAATATTTCTGACAAACACTATCCGAGATATCAAAACGCCACTCCAAAAAGACGGTGTGGACATTAATAAACTAGACAAAGATGTCGTCAAAAAAGAATCAAGTGATAAAATGCTGGCAACACTCGAAGATGCACGCCTAAATGCTAGGTATGATAGGATTTATGCAGTTGAAATGGCTTATCGGTTAGATACAATCGTGACCTTGATGCAACAGATTTATAAAAACACCAACAACCAAGCCTTAAAAACATTCCTCGATAGCGCCTATAACAACCTCGAACCGACTCAAAAGCAGTTCGCCAACTTTGACGAAACTAATTATTAGCCCTACAAAATACCGTTTATTTATCTAGAAAGTACAGCAACAGGCTAAACTACATTTTCATGTCATCTACAGCCCGAGTTCAATAAGGCGCCGGGGCCCTTAGGGGACCCGGCGCGCAGCCGATATGAAAATGTAGTTTAGCCTGTTGCTAGAACAATCGTAATTATTTGCCAGCAACTAAATTATAACTAATATGAATCAGGCTGCGCAGCTCGTCGTCCGGGACCTGACCGGTACAAATAATCGTGTTCCAGTGCTTTTTATTCAGGTGATACCCCGGTAAAACCGTTTCGTAAGTCTCGCGCAGCGTCTCGGATAATGCCGGGTCACATTTCAAGCTAATACGCAGAGGTTTACTGTTGTCGTCAATCAATGCAAACATCTTGCCCTGGCCGTCACTATCTTTGCCGACCTTATAAACTGACGTAGTCTCACCAAATGGAAAGTCCAGCCACGTATCTGGCATATCAAGAATATATTTTTCTATTTCTAATCGATTCATGATATTAGTCTACAGGCTACTGTACGGTGGTTGCAACTGATTCATAGTCGATTGCCAATTCATTCGCTGAAGTATTGATGATAGTTCGGCTGCAGTAGCGGGTTTAGTGATTTTATTCGCATCGTTACTACCAACTACGCCAAATTTATACGTAAGCGGTAGTTTCGTAAGACCCTCGGATTCCGCCTGCTCTAAACAGGTATCATGGTATGACTTGCATTTATCACCGAGCGACAGCCACTTAGACAGTTGTGTTTTGTCGGCCTTATCTGTTTGTATCAAAATATGAATTGCCGCAGACCGTACTACTTCTGGCGTATCCTGCTGATCAAACATAAAGTTCCCCATCGAATATACAATCAAGTGACCCTTATAGCTTTCAGTCGTTTGAATCCAGTGTGGATGATCGCCAATCACCATATCAGCCCCGTGGTCAATCATTGATCGATAAACGCTAGTTTTAAGTTCATCTGGAGCTGGTTGATATTCAACCCCCATGTGCGGAAAGGCAATTACTGGCATAATCTTGCTGTATTTTTCCATCAACTCTAGCGATTCCGTCGGCGGAATACGGAACACTCCGTGATAACCACATAGCGCGACGGGCAGATTCCCTTTTGTTATACTATCGTCGCTACTAGTGACGGTTACCGGTAGACTAATCACTTCGCAAATATCATTTAATGCTCTCGGGTCGTAATGTCCAAAATATTGAATACCGTTTTTGTCCAAGGCTTCCTGAGTTTCGGCAAAACCGTCAACACCCTGATTGTCAGTGTGGTTATTAGCTAGACTGACGATATTGAACCATTTAGCTGCTTCCGGTAGATACTCTGGTGAACAATTAAACTGCAGCGCCACCTCCATTTCGGCTGATGTCATATGAACACCTGATTTTGTCGGACACTCTAGCCCCGCAATCCACGCGTCATATTTATCACGACCGAATTCATTCAAACGCGAAAAAGGATATTCGTATTTCAAAGGGCTAGCCATCGCCCAGTCGTTCATATAACGACCCCAAAATATATTGCCGGTTGTCATTACGTCAGATTTCAGGCTGACTGGGTGTGGAATGACCTTTTCGACTGCGGCTGGAGCTTTGGCAGTGTTTTCAGTATTAAACTGATGGTAAATATACCAGGCCACGATACTAAGAACACTGATTGCTACGATGATAATCGCGGTAATAAAAATTCGTTTAGCGATGCGATGCTCTTTACGTATTTTCATTCCAACTACCTATTTAATTCTTTTTAGGTAATATTTCAGCTCTTCGATACTGCCACGGATATCACCGAGCGCCCGGTGATCTTCGGGTTTTGAAAACTTCTTGTTAAATCTACCCTCGAAAACTACTTTCCAAGCGCTAACATCAAGCATTCGGTAGTGCAGCAGTGCGTTCAACCTAGGCCACTGATTAGCAATAAACTGACGATCCATATGAATTGAATTGCCAGCCAGCAGCACTGGGACGCCCGCATCAAAATGTTTTGATACAAATTTAAGCAATTCGTTTTCAATAGTTCGCCCTGATTTACCGTCCTTCATATTTTGTTCAATCAACGCATCGCGTGTTGATGGGATAGTCTCCCAAAATGCAGCCGATGGACCCGATTTCATGCGTTTTTCAACTAAACTTGGACCAACTTTTACCACACCTTCGTAGGTGGCGATCTCTTTAAAGTCCCAATCAGTCACAATCGCAGCCACTTCTAATATACGGTCTAGGTTAGGATCAAGGCCCGTCATCTCTAAATCCACCCACAACACCCGCTTCATCTTGGCATTCACCAACTTCTTATCCATATGTAGGTATTATACAAGATATTCGATACAATGGGTGCGAACCATCCGATTAAGACTTGGTGGGAATAAATTTTAGGCTCAAAGAATTAACACAATACCGTTGATCAGTCGGCGTGTTGAAGCCTTCACCCTCAAAGACATGGCCTAGGTGTCCACCGCATTTGGAGCAGGTAACTTCGGTGCGCTTCACGCCCATACTATTGTCTTCGATGAATGTAACGGTACCTGGCAATGCATCGTAAAAGCTAGGCCAGCCACAATGTGCATCAAATTTTGTGGCGCTCGCAAACAATTTTGTTCCGCAATTGGCGCAGGCGTAAGTCCCTGGCTTAAAAAGTACGTCGTACTCACCGCTAAATGGCGCCTCGGTCGCTTTATTAAACAGCACATCGTACTGCTCAGGCGTTAAATTTTTATTCGCCTCAATTTTTTTCATTTCCCATTTCCCATTCGCCGTACGGCGAACCTAATCCCCACTAGCCGTACGGCGAACCACCTACCAATTAGTCTTTCTTCTTATCAAGTCGATCGAGTTTGGCAATATGAACCAACCAATAGATAACAAAGGCAGTCGCCAGCAAGGTTATAATTGACGACAAAATCGCACCCCAACTAAACTCTAGTCCGCCCTTACCATGTGAATTCGCTTTTACGACAACCCAAGTCATTTCGCTCAGATCAACTCCACCAATCAAAAACCCAACGATTGGATTAATAAAACCATCAACGATTTTTTTAACCGTTGCACCTGCAGCGGTACCAATAGCTAGACCTACAGCTAGGCCAACGATTCCTTGAGTTCTAATAAAATCAATAAATCCGGCTGCCTGAGTTTTACCAGCACTGGCTAGTTTTGCAACTTCAGACTTCGTTAAATCTGATGCTTTTTTTGATTTAATTTTTGCTAGTTTAGTCATAATTCTCTCCTTTGATACCAAGTATTATACTCTACATCTCTGATGGCACTTCGATACCCAGTAGACTTAGACCGTGGTTAAATACGAAACTTACTTTATCTAAAATATCGATTCGAGCCGATTTTTCGGATTGCCCTGCATCAAGTACGCGTGTGTTTTCGTAAAACCGATTGAGCTCACGCGATAACTCGTATAGAAAGTTAGCGATTTTGTGTGGCTCAAGATCTCGAGCTGACAAGCGTACTACGTCAGGGTAATCAAGCAGTTTAACAATTAATGATTTCTCTGATTCAAAATCATATTCACCAAAATCTTTTGTTACTTCCCCGCCATCACGAATAATTTTATTGACGCGAACTGCAGCATATTGAACATACGGACCGCTAAATCCACTAAGTGCAAAAATACTGTCCCAATCGAATAAAATATTAGTCCGTCTGTCGGCTGTAAAGTCGCTGAATTTTACCGCTCCAAGCGCAATCTTTTTGATGTCATCACCAGATATGTCGCGACCCGCTACAACCTCGCGGGCTTTAGCCTCAGCCTTATCTAGTAATTCTTCCATCAACACCACGCCTTTACGGCTACTCATCTTTTCACGAGTCCCATCATCGTTCAACTGATCAATAAACCCGAACCACAAATGAATCAGTTCTGTTGTAATACCCAGTTTCTTCGCCATCGCAAATAACTGAGTAAAATAAAATTGTTGTTCGCTACCGACTGCATAAATCACACGATCTGGATGCCAATTTTCCTCACGATACAAAATCGTCGCTAGGTCACTAGTGGCATAGAGCGCTGCCCCATTACTTTTTTGGACCAGCAGTGGTACATCAATCCCAAATTCATCGAGCGGTACAATGACTGAATTATCTGGGTTTTTCACAGCTACGCCGGTCTCAAGTAGTTTCTCGATGGCTTGTTTACCAAGTGGCGCAAAAAACGCCTCGCCTAGCTCATATTCAGTTGAAATTTTGAGTCGCTCCATAACTTTATGAATATGTTCAAGCGAAATCTGATTGAATTTCTGGCTATATTTAACAGCCTCCTGGTCGCCGTTTTCTAATTTAATTAACCACTCTTGAACTTGGTCTGCTAGTTCCGACTCTCCACGCTCTTTTTCGTCCGATAGGGCCTTTTTAGTTTCGATATAAACTCGACCCAATTCATATACGCCGTCTTGGTCCAAAGCATCTTCGCTACTAAACTTCAAAAACCCAACAACCCAAATTCCAAACGGTGCGCCGTAATCACCCAGGTGATTATCGGTAATAACTTTCCAACCGGTTGCCTCCATCAGGCGTTTAGCTGCCCAACCCTGATTACCGGGTCGTAAGTGTCCAACACTATAGGGTTTAGCCATATTAGGACTTGGGTATTCAACTACGACTGTCTTGCCTGCGCCGTCGTTGTTCTCGCCGTAATTATCTGTCCAATTACTAGCCAGACTATCCGCTAGGCTCCGTGCACTAACTCGAAAGTTTATAAAACCAGGACCAGCCACAACAACCTCATTAAAACCACCGTCAGTACGCAGTTTGTCTGCCAATTTATCCGCAATATTGCGCGGAGATTGACCCAAAGGTTTAGCTAATTGCATAGCAACATTTGTCGAATAGTCGCCAAATTTAGGGTCGGGTCGGGTCAATACAGCATCGACATCAACTCCGAACAACTCTGACACAAGTGAATTAATCTTGTCTTTCATTTAGTCCTATTATAACAGTTACGCGTTAAACTATTTCGCCGCTTTTATGAGTCCCAAAAACAGTGGGTGTGGACGATTTGGCCGGCTTTTAAACTCTGGGTGAGCTTGGGTAGCAACAAAATACTGATGATTTGGAGCTTCTATATACTCGACTAACTTGCCATCAGGCGACAATCCACTAACCGTCAAGCCACCCGCATTAATTTCAGGCAAAAACTTTTGATTAACCTCGTACCTGTGGCGATGGCGCTCGGTCGTTTTGGTGCTGCCGTATTGTTTGGCGACTTTTGAACCCTTGGTTAACACGGCTTCGTAATCGCCCAAACGAAGCGTCCCACCAGTCGACTCCTTGCCTTCTTGGCCATTCATAATGTAAACAACATTTTCGTCAGTAGCAGAGTCAAACTCACTACTGTTTGCGTTTCTTAGTCCCGCTTTTCTGGCCGCGGCAATCACTGCAACCTGTAAACCTAGACATAGTCCCAAATACGGAACGTCATTTTCAAGTGCGTATTTGGCAGCTGCCACCTTACCTTCTATACCCCTAGCTCCAAAACCACCCGGTACAATCAAACCATCGTATTTTTTAAAATCACTGTTTTTCGCTGTAGTTGCGTCAATCCAGCCAATATTTAAATCGACGTTTTCTGCCCAAGCCGCACTTTTAAGCGCTTCTAGAACCGAAATGTAGGTGTCCTCGTTATCCATATACTTGGCAACCATACCGATGCTGACTTTTTTGGCTGGTTTTGAAATCTGTTTTTTAACAATCTTGTGCCAACTAGACATATCAGCTTCGCGATTATTACCTGTAAATTTCACTAATAAGCCGCTCAACTTACTACTAGCAATAGTTAATGGCACCTGATAAACAGTGCAGGCATTCGGCATCAGAAGGACCGCGTCTTCGTGCACCCCACCAAATAGCGCAATTTTACGAGCTACACTAACCGGAGCTGGATCATCGGTTCGAACCACTACAGCGTCAGGTACAATTCCAAAACCACGCAGGTCATTTAACGCGTTTTGGGCGGGTTTGGTTTTAAACTCTTTGCTTGTGCCAATAAAGGGAACATAGACGACATGAACATATAAACAATTCTCGCGCCCAACACGACTAGCGAACTCGCGAATCGCCTCGACGAAACTTAAACCCTCATAATCTCCAACTGTTCCGCCAATTTCAACAATATGAACATCTGACCCGACACTTGCTTCTTCAATAGAATCTTGGATAGACCTAGTCAGATGTGGCACTAATTGAACGGTTTTTCCACCAAACTTGCCTGCCCGCTCATCGGCGATTAATTGCATTAATAACCGACCCGATAGTGTCGCGTTTTTTTGAGTTAGTTCAATATCTAAAAATCGTTCGTAATGGCCTAGGTCTAAGTCAGTTTCCGCCCCATCCTTTGTTACGAAACATTCTCCGTGTTCTGCAGGATTAAGTAAACCCGCATCTACGTTAAGATACGGGTCACATTTTTGTACCGAAACGGCAATGCCGCGAGCCTGCAAAACGGCACCGATGCTGGCTGCTGTAATGCCCTTTCCTACCCCCGAGAGTACACCCCCAGTTACAAATATATATTTTTGTTTTTTCGCCACGTTGCTTTTTGCCTCCATGGGACTTCATTGTAGCATGTGGAGAGCATAAAACACTATATGTAGCGTGTTATGTTGTATATTCTACGCTAAATAACGCTAAAATCGGTGCCGCGTTTATATGTCGTTAGCTCAGCCTTGTCCATACTCCAAGAGTCTAGAATAGGCTGCAATATTTCCCACGAACGTAGCACTTCGCCACTGCAGGTGAATAAACTTTTTCTACTAAATATCGCATCGACTAGCACCTGTTCATAGGCGTCTGGAATTTTTACACCCTTAGAATATTTAAGCTCTAGGTGTTGAGTTTCGAACTCTCGCTGATAACCTGGTTTACGTGTAAATAGCTCGATATCTATACCCTCATCTGGTTGAATTCGAAAAATTACACAGTTACTTTGAGCCTCAGATAATTTCTTGAGATGAATCCTAATTTCGGTTGTTTTCTTATGTAATGACTTACCGGCAAGCAAAGTAATTGGAACATCCAACCACCTGGGTTGATCGGACGCTAACTCAAGTTTTACAAATGTTTCGGTCAAACTACCTGGGTTAGCTACTTCCTTTTGATAGCCCTCGTACTGTGCGCGTTTTGCAAGCAGCGGATCTGCTAGACGAACCTGGTCCAAAGCGCGCTGTCGTAGTTCAGGCAATCGGTTCCAGTCAAAATCCGTTGGTATGTCCATTAACGTAAGAGCCAGTAATTGCATTAAATGACCCTGAACAACGTCACGAAGTGCGCCGGTCTGCTCGTAAAACTGCGCACGGCCTTCGATACCGATTTTCTCAGCCGCAATAATCTCGATAGATTCAATAAAATTATTGTTCCAAATATTACTAAATAGTGCATTGCGTCCACGGAACGCAACAATATTTTGTGCCATTTCTTTGGCCAGATAATGGTCGATTCGATATAGCTGATCTTCACTAAAGTGTTCAGCGGTCCGTTTAATAACGTCTTTGGCCGAGTGCAAATCCACTCCGAACGGTTTTTCGAACAATAATTTTACGTTGGGCGAATTGATACCCGAATCACCCAAAAACTCTACTATTTGCGCTGCTGCCATCGGAGGAACCGACAGATAGATTAGTAGCTGTTCTTTGCTTTTTAAGTCGATAAACTCTTTGAGGCGAAGATATTCTTTGGGTTCAGATACGTTCATCGAAAAGCCAGACATCCGTTTAGCCAGCTTGGTACTATGTAACGATGATCGTAGAATCTTTTTGACACTTATTTTATGGCGAGACACACCAATAACTGATACGTCATCAAAATCACCCGTAGAAAAGATTTGTTCAAGGGCCGGAAGGAGCTTGCGCGTACTAAGATCTCCAGTCACGCCAAAAATAACAAGTTTAGTCTTCATCTACTGCTATTATACACTCCTGCCTGAGCTAGTTTGAGAAACCAGCTGTTTATGAGTCGGACTTTTTACTAGGCCCAGCGTTTACTTCGTAACTGGTGTTGGTGCTTTCGAAAAAATTAACTAGTTCTAGCGTGTCGTTGGCGGTCGCCATCCATTTGGCTGGATTCTGAGTTTTGTAATGCGCGTCAAAGCCAAGCTCTTCAAGTCGCCTGTCAGCTAGGTACTCGACGTATTGATTAATGTAATCTGCATTTAATCCCAAAATTCCGTTCGGAAGTAGGTCTTTGTTATATGCTTCTTCCATCTCGACACCATCAAGAATCATTTGCTTAATCTCAGCTGCAAATTCATCTGTCTGTAAATCTTCGTTCTCTTCTAGGACCGTCAAAATCAAATTTATACCGAACTTTAGGTGCAACGACTCGTCGCGTACAATCCAATCGATTAAACTGCCAAAATTACGTAGCAAGTTACGTTGCCTAAACGACAAGGCCACCATAAATCCGCTATAGAACCATATGCCCTCAAGGATAATGTTATAAGCAATTAAATTGCGAATAAAATCTTTTTTGCCTTCGGTTGTCGTTATGTCTAGCGTTTCTTCGGTCATGCGCTTGATATATTTGGTCTCGAAATCTTCTTTGCGTGACATCGATGGGGTGTCGACGTGTGCCGCATAGGCCTGTTTTCGATCAATCGGAAAAGTCTCTAGCACGTATTCGAACGACATACAGTGATTTGCTTCTTCCCACATTTGTTTTGCTAGGTACAAGTGACACTCGGCTGCGTTAACATACGGATAAACACCGAATGCTAGTGCCTTGTTGACAAGTAGCTCATTAGGGTTGAAATAACTCATTAGGAACGTAATCGCATGACGCTCTTCATCGGTCATTTTCTTCCAGTCGGCCAAGTCTTGACCTAACTGAATCTCGTTTGGAAACCAAGTATTAGCAACAGCTTGGTCGTATAAATCCATCGCCCATTGATATTTGACTGGTTTTAAAAGCAATCCGTCCTGGATGCCGGTTCCTAAAATTCCTGACATAATTCCTCCTACTGGCAACCTTCACACATTGTTAAATCGGCTGGATCAAGTGGTGCAGCGAATCCGCCACTGGCCGCCGCATCTTCGTCTGCCTGAGCCTGCGCATTAGCCATGGCTGCGTCAATTGCAGCTAATTTCTCTTCTAGTGTCATATCGTCGTTTATGATTGTTGTTGCGTTCATTTCTTGTCCCCTATTTACTAACTTTTATTTTGGTTGGTGTCTGGTTAATTATCTATTCCGTCGCTCATACGCCCACTCCTTGCTTTTTAGCAAATCCAAATCCGGTCTTGCGCGGCCCATCACCAACTTTTGAATCTTCGGCTTTGTTGACTTTAATCGTGCTTTGTTCAGCTTGATGACGTGGTTTAACGTGTAGGTAATAGGTGGTCTTAAGGCCTCGTTTCCAGGCGGTGCTATATATATCTACCATTTCGTCAATGTCACGAGTCTCTAGATACATGTTGCGTGAAATCGCCTGGTCTACCCATTTTTGAGCCCTTGCAGCAACTTCGATAAAGGCCGTTGGACTTAGTTGGAAGCTAGTTTTATATACGTCTTTGATTGATTGCGGAATAGCTTCAATGTTTGTAAGGTCACCTTGATACCTCAGCACATCACTTTTTACGTCATCCCAAATACCAAGCTCTTTTAGGTCCTTGACCATGTTGGTGTTTACTTCCAAAAACTTGCCGTTTAAGGTCGATCGACTAAAAATCTGAGCAAATTGTGGATCAACGCCAGGTGTTGTGCCGGCAATATGAGCAATGTTTGCAGTTGGTGCAATTGCCATTAGTGTCGCGTTACGCATACCTTTTTTGACCTTGATTCGTAACTTGTCCCAGTCTAGTCGCGTCTTGCGGTTAACTTCAACTTTTACCTTGCGATCAGTCGCTAACAAATCAAGCGTATCGATTGGCAAGATTCCCTTACTCCAACCGCTGCCCTTGAATGTCGGGTAACTACCAAGTTTTTGCGCTAAATCAGCCGATTCATCGATTGCATGATAACTTATAAACTCAGCTAGTTGATCCATCGTGTCGTATGATTCTTCGGATTCATAGCTAAAGCCTAGTTTCTCAACAATATCTGTAAAGCCCATTAGCCCCAGGCCGAGTGCGCGGTTTTGCAAATTAGAGTGCATAGCTTCTGGCACGGGAGTTTCGGTAATGTCGCACAGATTATCAAGTTGGCGAACGGCCGAACGAGTGGCGGCGGCCAAACGGTCCCAGTCCCAAGTCTTATCAGGGTTCAAAAAGGCTGACAAATTTATACTTACTAGGTTACATACCGCTGTGTTATCTTTATCCTGTGGCAAAGTAATCTCGGTGCAAAGGTTAGATAAATGTATGGTCGACGTGTTGTTATTTAGCGCCCGGACATTAATTGTATCTTTCCATGTAATCCAAGGATGGGCCGAGGCCTGAAGTTGAACCAGGATGTCTTTGAACTGTTGACGAGCTGGCATTTTGACAAAATCACGCATCTTACCCGCTTCGGCCATTTTGATGTACTCTTTGTAGCGTTTAGAAAATTCGGTGCCGTATAATTCTGGCAAATCTTCGACTTCGGCTGGATCAAACAGATACCAATCGTCATCTGCCTGAACTCGTTTCATAAATTCATCGCTAATGAAAGCTGCCGTGTTAGCAAAACGCGTACGATAATATGGGTCACCCGAGTTCTGGCGTAAATCCAAAAACTGCGGGAAATTCATGTGCCAGTTTTCCATGTATAGTGCAGCGGCACCAGCTTTCTTGCCTTTGCGGCTAACAGCAAACAGCGCTGTATCAATCATCTTCATAAACGGTATTGGGCCAGTCGATTCAGTATTAGTGGTTTTAACTGGTGAACCAGCAGCGCGGAGTTTGTTCATGCTAATTCCAATCCCGCCAGTACCTTTGGCTATCCACATCACGTCACGAATGCTTTTGGCGATTGATTCCATGTCATCTTGAACTTCGATCAAGAAACAGTTAGATAGCTGGGGGAACGAACCGCCAGCATTAACCCTTGTCGAGCCACCAGGTACATAATGAAGTGCACTCATGTGTTTGTAAAAATCAATTGCGGCTGCGGTTGGATCTTTTTCTTTAAAGCTAAGGCCCATAGCGATACGCATATGCGTAAACTGCGGAACTTCGATTGGTTTTCCCGAAGAATCACGCAGGGCATAACGGTTTTTGTTGGTTATTACACCTAGGTACTTGGATAAATTATCGCGCGATGGATCGAGCGCTTTCGCAATACGCTTGATATCAAAAACCTTGTCATTCATCCGCTTATCAAGTAACCCGTCGGCAATACCTTTCGCCAAAAATTTAGGGAAAAATTGTTCATGTAGTTTTTTCAGTTCAGCTTCTGATGAATAATCACCCAAGATATTTTTGTAAATATTCTTGAGTAGCAATCTGGCGGCAATAGTATCAAAATCAGGGTCGTCTTTGACGTTTTGAAGCGCAGTGTGAATGACAGCTTCGTCTAATTGTTCAGACGTAATGCCATCGAATAATGTCAGTTGCAACTCTGTTGCTACCTGTACGACTTTACTAATTTGATCTGGTAAACCTTCGGTCGCTTTCACGAGCGCCAAGTTGATCTTGTTTGCGTCAAATGGCTCACGTGTTCCGTCTCTTTTTACTACATGGATTCCGTTCATGTCCCCTACCTATTCTGTTTTTAGTTTTTTCTACCTCTCACGCACCATCTCTCAAAATGGGTGCAAGAAAACCACCGGGTTAACCCTTTGCCGGCGGTGCAATCTTTTCTTGCATGCGTGTTTGTATTTTTATTGAACTACTACATATGTAGCGTCTGCATAGGACTATAGACCCTATATATATGGTTTTCAAGTCTTTTTACGTGTATTTTTCACCACAAGCATAAATACAATGAATTAACACCTTATAGCGTAGTGTTTGTTATTTACAACGCTATATATAGCGTGTCGATAATTTCAAATGGCGGAGAGAGAGGGATTCGAACCCTCGATACCCGTGAAGATATACTACCTTTCCAAGGTAGCGCACTCGACCACTATGCGACCTCTCCCGATTGGCTATTAGCGAATTTGCATAGCACTTTATATAGCCTACTATATTTTTATGCCACCTACCACCTACCCATTTCCCATTTCCAAATCCCCAACCCCCATCCTAGTTGTGATTTCCACGTCGCATTCTAGTTGCGATTTATCTCTTGGAGAACCATAATAAAGATAATGGCTAATAATACTCCACCAGTTATTAGACTGCGAGGCCTCAAAAAAAGGTACGGAATTGGTGACGCCGAAAATTACGCTATTGATGGTATTGATCTGACTGTAAAGCGCGGCGAATTCATCGCAATTATGGGTCCGAGTGGTTGCGGTAAGACTACACTACTTAATATTCTCGGGCTGCTTGACCACTCGACCGAAGGCGACTACAAACTAGACGGGCAATCCGTCAAATCAATCTCAAAACGCAAACAAGCCCGTATCAGAAGCCGCCAAATTGGGTTTGTATTCCAAAGTTTTAACCTAATACCGCGCCTAAACGTTATCGAAAATGTTGCTTTGCCGTTAACTTATAAGGGCGTTACAAAAACTAAGCGACTCAAAATGGCTAGTGCTGCCCTAGCCAATTTTCACCTCAACGAACGCGAATACTATAAACCCTACCAACTGTCAGGTGGCCAAACTCAGCGCGTCGCAATTGCCCGCGCACTAGTTAATGACCCGTCGATAATTTTGGCGGATGAACCGACCGGCAACCTAGATTCGCGGTCTTCGCACGTCATCATGGAAGAATTAGCCGACCTACATAAACGCGGAAATACTATTATTATGGTGACCCACAACCCTAGGTTAACTACTTATGCTAGCCGTGTCATTACGATGCTTGATGGCAAAATTGATACCGACACCATGACACTAGCCGCTCTGCAAAAGCCCGCAAACCAAAAACGGGCTCTTGGTAAACACAGCAAGAAACGCAAGCCAAAAAGGAAAAAGAAATAATGCGATTTTTATTTGCAAACCACGCTCAAAACGCCTACCAATCGCTCCGCAGCAGCAGAGTTCGTAGTGGCCTAACTATGCTCGGCGTCACAATTGGCATTGCCAGTATCACAGCAATTTTGTCACTTAGCGGTGGTGCCAGCAAAGTTATTAGTGATCAAATAAAGGCGCTTGGCGGTAATATTGCTGTAATTCGTCCCGGGGTAGTTCAAGACCCGATTTCTAGCCTTACCAACTCTAACTCTCATCGTGATTTTGCAGCCAGCACACTAACCGAAGCAGACATTGTTTACGTAAGAAACAGCGAACACGTTCAATCCGTTGCCCCAATCATGATTTTGGGCGGCACCATTAAGGCTGACTCTAAAGCCCCAGATGGTACGCCCATCGTAGCCACCACACCAGAACTAGCGTCAATTTCAAATTTACAGGTTCGCGATGGTCAATTCCTAGATGATTCGATCAGCCAAGATACAGCCGTAATTGGGACTCAGCTGTCAATTGATATTTTTGGTACAGAATCATCAATTGGCAAGACGGTTACAATTAGGGGTAAACCATTCACGATAGTTGGCGTATTAAAACTCCAAAATGACCCGATTAATTATAACCAAGTAGACTTTGACAACGCCGTTATTATTAATTTCGCTAGCGGCAAAAGCCTCAACCGCTCGGTTGCTCAAATTCAACAAATAAACATCAAAGCCGATTCAACCGACAATTTAAATAGCATAATTAACCACCTTAACCAAGTCATAACGGCCAGCCACAAAGGCGAAAAAGATTTTTCTATCCTATCTGGCGACCAAATCGCTCAGCCGACCAGTCAACCGTTTTATACAATCGCAGCTGTCACAACTGCTATTGCGGCCATATCTTTGCTGGTTGGTGGCATCGGCATCATGAACATCATGCTAGTAACTGTCGCTGAGCGAACGCGCGAGATAGGTATCCGCAAAGCCCTAGGCGCCAGTAATGGTGGTATTTCTTGGCAATTTTTGATCGAATCACTAGCAATCAGCATCGGCGGTGGTATAGCCGGCTACGTAGTTGGATATATAGTATCGTTCGGGATCAGCACCTTCCTTACTTTTGACCCAATCATAAATTGGCAAATCGCCACAACCGCCATCGTCGTTTCAATAATTATGGGAACAATTTTTGGTATCTATCCAGCCATCCGAGCGGCTCGGAAAGACCCGATCGAATCACTGCGCCAATATAGCTAGTTACCCAGTTCGCTTTTGAGTTTTTCGATTAATGTAACTGACTTTGGCTCAACTCCATTTAGTATCGCCAGATAAATACTAACAAAATCAGCTAATATACTACCCCACAGTAATTGTTGGATAGCAGATTCACCAGCCAAATTAATAGTAGTAGATTTTGGTCGCAGACCGCTAAGCAACCTGTCCGTTATTTCAAAACGCTTCAGAATTTGTGGATGTTCCAAATTACTAACAATGTCAAAAACAGCAAACGGTTTTTCGACTGGATGTGACGTCCAGCCAATAAAATCATTATGATTAGACTCGGATAGTTCATTCCAAAACGCCACGTTTTTCGAATTCTCGTTCCAGCTAATTTTCCACTTATAGGCAAGCGGAGCGGTTAATTCACCTCCGTAAAATACAGCTGTTTTTCCAGCCGAAGATAGCGCAAGTTGTTTAGCGTAATTCCGCTCGGTTGGAATATCACTCCCCCACATCGAACTTTCTGACCGTAGCCAACCTGAAATATTACCGATTTCGTCAAAGCGACGCCTATCTATAACTCCAAAGTGCGCTAGTAATGCAGCTAACGCTCTAAGATTATATATAACCGCCATGCGAGGCTGTAAATCTGTTGGCAGGGCTACATGGGCTATTTTTAAACTACCAGCATCATCAATCAATTTACCGCTAGCCGCGACAATCGCTAGTTGTGCGCCTTTGACTTCGGCCTGCTCTAAACAACTAACGGTCTCTTCGGTGTTACCTGAGTAGCTACTGGCAATAACCAGTGTATTTGGCCCAACGTATGTCGGCAAGTTGTAAGACCGAACAACTTCAAACGGAATTTTTAAATCTGATTTAAGCCATGATTTTAATATTCCGGCCGACAAGGCCGAACCACCCATGCCCGCAACAACTACATTCATAATTTCACGATTATCGTGTTCGTCGTTCCAAATATTAGCATCAAAGGACGCCTGATTATATTGATCAGCTGTAATTAATAACGCCCCGCCGGGATCTCGCTGTTTAATTACATTTGCATCGTCTAGCATTTTGCCCCCTAGTGTCCTTGCTGAACTCTCTCCTTCTATGATACAGTATTTAGTAAATAAGCATAAGTATTTAAATCAGGGGTGGGCAATGGTAGATATTCAGCCGCAATCAACACAACCAATTAGCGACGATCAAGAACTAGCAAAAGTTCTCGCTGGTGTAACTGAACAGACAAACAACGATTTGAATTTCGAAGAAACTCCCGTTACGGCACCAGTCGCACCCGAACCCTCATCCTCAGACCTGCCAACTCCATCTACTCCAGTTGCAGATTCTGACTCATCAACACCTATTGGCTATAACCCTCCGAGTGACAGCCCAGCGCTGAAAGATTCAACCCCAACACCTGCTACTCCACCACCAGCCACACCAGCACCTACTGGTGATTTAGAGGGTATCAAAAAAGACGCTTTAAACGACCTGCGTCCACTAGTCGATAAACTTGACCTAGAACCAGAAGAAAAATTTGACACATACCTGTTGCTTCTTCGAAGCACTGATGATAAAGCCTTAATTCCCCCAGCTCATGCTGCCGCCAAAGCTATTGCTGACGAATCTCGTCGCGCCAAAGCCCTACTTGATATCATCAAGGAAATTGATTTCCTCTCAAACCCTCAATAGACATTGCTAAACAAAATAGCGCCAGTAACTAAGGCGTGATTTTTAATAGTTTAGGTACGCGGTCGCTTGCGAGCCTGTTTTTCAAGAGCGCGACGCTGGGTACGGTTCGGTATTTGATGACCCCTATCCCGCAAATACCCATAGGGATTCAGCGCTAACTTTCTCAGATCGCGCGCTACTTCTACTCGCCTATCTCGCTCCCCACTTATAACGTCAGCATTCTCACCCATTTCTTGTCGAACAGTGCCAAGCACAAACTTATCGGTTACTTGCTGTATGAATGCTCTGTCGAATGGATTAGCTTCAACAGCCTTCCTATATGCCACCATCTTCGCCCTCAGTCTAGGTATACTTGCGTCTTGAAAGTTCTTCTCTTTAAGTACTTTTATTTTTGGATTGTAATCTTTAGTAGGAGTGTCATTAGATTTCAGCTGAATAGCCGTAGCACTATAGGGTGTACGAACTGTGTAATCAAACCCTCGGCGTAGCGTAGGATATCCATTCCTCGGCTCGTCTTGATATATACTCGCTGGAGTAACAGAAATACCGTCATATTTTTCCGGCCAAGCAAGTTTGAGCATATACGCGTCTAAAGGCCAAATTAACTCATGGAGTGTACCTTTCCATTCCCCCCTGTTATCAGCCCTCTCGAGTGCTCGTCCATCAACAAAAACATCTTGAATTACTCGGATCATTGTGAGTGCTATAACAGATATATTCTCTTCCGCCCCGTGCATCTCCTGAATCTCACTAGCGGTGCGCAAGTTATGTGTCCACATATGTTTTAGCCCATAACGAAGTGAGTCATCGAAAGATAGTTCATCGCTCTTGTTAGCTAGAGTCTTCCTGGCAAGAATAATTGACAATTCATTGGAACAACCTCGCCACATAAGAGCCGTAGTGCGCATACTGTCCAAATTTGAACCAGGATACACAAAGCCACTTTGCGCAACATCTAGTATGCCAGCATAGGCAAGAGAGAACATGTCTGTAGCTATAGCCAAACGTCGCACTTGATCGTTGCTAAGATTCACATCAGGTAAGGCGTCTAACACAAGTGCCATTGCCTCAATATCATGGATTTTATTTTCAGGCTTATCAATCTCAATTCCAGACTTTTCTGCCCATTCTATAAACAAAGGGTCTAAGCTATTAGGCCAGTTTTGAGCTGATTCTTGATCTTTAAATAGTTCTGGAAATATTATAGATGTTGCAAGAATTACTGCACCACTAGCATACACCATTGGAGCATAAAGATAACGCTCATCGTTGAGACCCTTTGTGTCATATCCATGGCGCGACCTATCAAAATGCCTCGCTGCTACCTCACCAATTGGGTCATGGCTCAAATACCAAGATTCTATATCTTCAGGCGTGATACCAGTACTTATCATACCCTGCATTTTAAGCAAACTATCTAGGCCATTTTCAGCCTCATGAACTTTGTTTAAGTCCTCGGCAAGAATAGTGCGAATTGGATTGTGATCAGTATCGTGAGCCATCTTGTAGTTTTATCTTTTTTTGTTTTTGGTTATGTACAGTCGCTATAATAACAAAAAAGTGATGTTTTGTCAAGTTTACATAATAGATAGAACTCTGTAGTTAATAAAACATTAAAAGAGCCCCCTAATGAGGCTCTTTTTGACGTAGGTGGCAATTACTTTAGTACATTCCACCCATACCGCCACCACCTGCCGGTGCTGGAGCTTCGGGTTCTGGAACATCGACGACCAGTGCACCCATCGTCGCAGCTGTTGATGCAATTGAAACCGCATTTTGAACCGCCTCTTTGGTAACACGGGCTGGATCAATAACTCCAGCTTTTTTGACGTCAATAAGACCTTTTTCGGGCGTATTAACATCAACGCCAAAGCCTGGTTTCGCGGCTTCAACCTGAGCAAGCAATGCTTCGCTGTTAAGTCCAGCATTTTCTGTAATCTGCAAGAATGGTTGGCGCAATGCACTTTTTAGAATCTGTCGACCAGCGTTAACTGAATCCGAACCAGTTGCCTTGATAGTTGCTGATAAGTTAACTAATGTAACACCACCGCCGGCCACGATTCCTTCAGCCAGTGCAGCTTTAGTTGCAGCTACAGCATCGTCAACTCGAAACTTCTTTTCGTCGATTTCGGTCTCGGTTGCACCACCAACTTTTATAACGGCTACCTTACCACTAAGAGCCGCAGCACGTTTAACGAATTGTTCCTCGTCGTACGAACTAGTCGAAGCTTCAGCCTGAGATGAGATTTGATCAATACGCGCTTTGGCATCAGATGCCTTGCCAGCACCCTCGATAATAGTCGTGTCGTCTTTGCCGACAATAACTTTACGAGCCGTACCAACAGCTTCGATGCCAATCGTTTCAAAACTCAGACCTTGGTCTTCGCTAATAACAGTCGCGCCAGTTAGAGTGGCGATATCTTGTAAAATCTCTTTGCGACGGTCGCCAAAAGCAGGCGCTTTGACCGCTACGGTATTTAGTACACCTTTTAACTTATTGAGAATCAAAATGCTTAACGCTTCACCCTCAATTTCGTCAGCGAACAAAACAATATCTTTCTTGCCAGCTTGAACGAGTTTTTCGATTAATGGCAAGAATTCCTGAGCATTTGAGATTTTTTTGTCAGTGATGACGACAGCTGGTTTTTCATAAACAGCTTCTTGGCGTCCGGCGTCAGTCACGAAAAATGGACTAGCCCAACCGCGGTCTAGGTTGAACCCTTCAACTACTTCGGCCTCTAATTCAAGTCCCTGACTAGCTTCGACTGTAACGACACCGTCTTTGCCAACTTTTTCAATCACGCCAGCAATCAACTTGCCGATATTCTCATCACCCGCGCTAATCGTCGCGACTTCCGCCACGCGGTCAGACTTACCCTCGATACTTTCACTCAGTTTATCAAGCGCAGCAATAACTTCATCACCAGCTGACTCGATGCCCTTACGTAACTCCATTGGATCATGCCCGGCCGCAATTAGCCGACTAGCCTCTTTTAAGATGTTGTAGGTCAACACCGTGACGGTTGTCGTACCATCACCAGCAACTTTATTTAATTTCGATGCCGCTTGTTTAATTAGCTCTGCTCCAACTTTGTAGCCCAAAGTTTCGTCGTCAACATCCGGCAAGTCAACCGATTCGGCCACAGTTACGCCGTCATGAGTAACGGTTGGTCCACCGTATCCTTTGGCGATTACCACGTTACGGCCTTTCGGTCCATATGTAACCTTAACTGCATCGTAAAGTGCCTTAGCACCACCCAGAACGCGGGCCCGTGCATCATCATCATAGAAAACTTTTTTAGCCATTCTTATCCTCTTTCTATCATTCTTATTTATAAAATTATCTTTTGCTATATTCTATTCGCCGTAGGGCGAACCAAATTCCATATTCTAATTGACCGTCGCTAGGACGTCTTCTTCTTTGACAATTATATATTCAGTTCCGTCGACCTTTAGTTCAGTCGTTGAGTATTCTTTGTATACAATTCTATTGCCTGGTTTTAGTTGCTTTACGTCAGGTCCAACCGCCACGACCTCAGCTAAGACAGGCTTTTCTTTGGATGATTCTGGTAAATAAAGTCCGCTCGCAGTCTTGCTTTCGGCTTTTGCCCTGACCGCTACAACTCTATCCGCCAGAGGTTTAATAGGTGTTTTCATGATTAATCCTCCGTATTTTGTTTCGTAACTCTATTGTAGCCAAAATAATTAGCACTTGCAAGGCTCGAGTGCTAATTTTCTTTACTCGTACCTACATCCATTGATACGCTCTAGTTGACTAAAACTGCTACAATAGTAGTAATGACAGCGCGATTTGCAACCAAGTCAGAGATCGATAAATGGGACGAACTAATCCTAGCTAATCCTGATAGTGGCAATGTTTTCGCTAGCTACGAATATGCCATGCAAAAGACAACTGGTGGTTACAAGGCAATTTTTGTAATGGTTGACGATTTAGCGGTGACGGTTTTACAAAAGCTAACGCCTGGACTTGGTAAACTGTGGTATTTGCCCAAAGGCCCTGGCGTTGCATCAACTAAACAGCTTTGGTCAGCATTAAATGCCCTTAAACCTCTAGCTCGCAAACAAGGCGTTTTTGTTATTCGCATCGAATCAGAACTAAGGCGCGAACAACAGCCAACACTGGCGCGTCACGGTTTAAAAAAGGCAAAGCCCATTATCCCCAACCCCTCGACTATTACCCTAGATATTAGTGAGTCACTAGATGATGTTATGACCAAACTTCCCCAAAAAGGCCGACACGCTATTCGCAGAGCAGAGCGCGACGGAGTAACGGTCAAAAAAGTTAAAGCAACCGACAAAAATTGCAAAATCATGTACGAACTACTAGCTAAAACTGCCGAAGGTCAATTCGGTATACGAAGCGACCTGTATTTCAAATCTTTTTGGCAACGTTTCGAAAAAGCTGGGTACGGACAACTATTTTTCGCCTATTTTGACGAACAAGTCGTCGCCGGTGCCTACGCCATGACATTTGGAACCAAAAGTACCTACAAAGACGGCGCTAGTGTCCGGGAGCGCAAAGCCTATGGCGCCAGTCACCTCTTGCAGTGGCACGTTATCGAATGGGCCAAATCAAAAGGTGCGACTTTACACGATTTTTGCGGCTCACCACCTAGCGACGAGATAAACAACCCCGAACATCAACACTATAATATTGGATTGTTCAAAACCGCTTTCAATAAAACCGTTACGGATTATATCGGATGTTACGATTTGGTCCTAAAACCTGCTCAGTACAAGATCTGGACACAAATTGGCGAGCGAATCGCCCACCGTATCCACTATTATCGAAAACGTGACTCATATTATTAATAACAAGGTTATGTCATGCACACGACTCTTAGTCCGACTTAGACTGAGCTAGCATTTGCTCAATTGCTGTCCTAACGGCCTCGGATTCATTCCAAGGATATTCACCATCGGCCCGTTCGATGGTTTTTTCGTGACCCTTACCCAAGAATACAACTGTATCCTGCGAGGATTTAGCACGCGTCAAAGCAAAGCCAATCGCCTCTTCGCGGTTATGAACCATGAATAAATTCTTATCAGCTACCAGCCCAGCTTTCTTGGCACCACTTGCTATTTGATCCATAATCTCTTGACCATCAACATCTCGGTCGTCTTCTTCAGTGATAATAACTTCGTCAGCGTCTTTGCCGGCAATTTTACCCTGAACTGCACGTTTCGCCTCGTCGCGTCGACCGGCCGAGCCGAATACGGCAATTAACTTTCCCTTAGTTGCCGGCCTGATTGATTCAAAAAATCGCTCAAATCCATCGGGTGTACTGGCAAAATCTATCAGTACTCTAAACTTCTGCCCGGCATCAATCGACATCATCCTACCCTCAACACCTTCTAGCGCCGCCACGCCGCTTTCTATCTGGCTTTTACCTAGTCCTAGCGCGCGCCCAACCACAACCGCCGCCAGGGCGTTACTAACGTTAAATTTACCTGGGATATTAACTCGCATATTATATTTATCCGACCCAGCTTTAACTTCAAATGTCGAATGGCTAGGCCCAAGTTTTAATTTGGACGCCCTAACCTCGCCGTTATCAATCCCATAAGTCACACTACTAGGCACAGCGTCAATAAACCGATCGGCGCTAGAGTCATCAGCATTAACAACCCCCATCTTCATACCGTGATGCGCTGCAATTTGAAATAATTTCAATTTCGCCCTAACATATTCCTCAAAAGTACCGTGGTAATCTAAATGATCACCAGTGATATTAGTCATGACGGCTACTTCGTATGGAATCCCCCAGATTCTATTTTGAGCCAAAGCATGGCTAGACGTCTCTAACACCAACCACTCCACACCAGCACGCTTAAACCCTTTGATACGCTTTTGCATAATCGGCGCCGATTCCGTGGTCATGTGAACGGATTGCGAATTGATGTCGTTGCCAATTCCATATGCAACCGTGCTGAGTAGCGCTGTTTTATATCCCGCCTCAGTTAACATTTTGTGTATCATAAAGGCTGTTGTAGTTTTACCGTTTGTGCCAGTTACACCGATAACATGCATCTTCCTAGACGGAAAACCAAAGCGAATATTAACCAAAACAGACTCGATTAAATGTCCGGTTGGCTCGATTTTTTTGAAGAAACCAGACGGAATAAGCCTTTTGACGATACTGCGTAGATTCACCATGTGAATAGTATAGCATTAGGCAATGAGGACGAACGCGCCTGCATGTTCTTCAAATGATTACACGGTATATGGAACGGTTGCTCCACATAACTTCGGTTTAAGACTCCAAATATCTTAGGTAGTCGCCAGTCGAATACCCAAAGCTCTTGATAAAATTACAGTCCAACCAATCATAGCCATCGTCATACATAAATGCTCTTAATGAAGAGTGCGGCGAAGCTCGCCAGTCGTCTGGTCTCGTATGCACCAAACGACTCACGCGTAACAAGTCTGACTCGTCTACAGCTGTTATTTCGTAGTCATCATCCAATTTGTCTTCGTACTTATCAAAAAAATATGCCGCATATAGCGACATCAGATCGTCAACAAAATTCGTCACACCCCCTTCTGACTTGCACCGAACTAGCAACTCACAATCGGTAGGATTCAACGCATAAGCCAAGGGAAAAATGTTTTTACTGTAACTTGTGAATGTAGAACCGATTAGACTAGACTCCTTCGTGGGCAATAAATACTTAAACAGTGATAAAAAGAATTGATAATCGTCTGTATTTTTGAAAATTTTGGGCTGGACGCCAGACGAAATTGATATTAAGTAGTATTTGGTTTTTTGATTAACTCGTTTTTGTACCTGCTTTGACATAGCACCACCTATCTCATCACCCCCGTATAAAATAATCCTTAGGGAGTATTTAAGTTAACACTAAGAATATTATATTACTCTGATTTCAAAAATCTAGACTTTTTTTAAATAAATCCACCTATATCTAAACCTATTCTTGACATAATACAAAGCTTATGCTATATTGATATAGTAATTAAACAAATACAAACACAATGCTACCACTTACATTAAACCCACTTCCAGTCTTGATTTCGCTAACAGCCGCATTTAGCGTGTTAGTTCATGATAGCCAAATTGATTTTGCCGCTATGACAGCCCTAGCGGTACCAGCAGCCATTATTACTGGTGACGTTGTTGGTCTGAACCTAACCGAGGCCGGTCAGCACGTTCATGCCGAGCGCTCGTCTGGATCAAGGGCTATCCGAAGCACCCAGGCCGCTACTCCACCCCGTAACGAAAATGACAAGAAATACGTCGCGCAACGACGCTTACTGGGCGACAGCTTTGGTAGCGAGTTCTACTGGCCCTCTATCTAAGCACGTCTAATTGATGCACTAGGCGCTCTGCCAGCGCCTTTTTGCTGTCCAGTTGAGTCCTGGTTTCTTCTACCAGTTTAGCTGGTGCTTTATTAACGTAGTTTTCGTTCGCTAGCCTAGCTTCAAGCGCCTTAACGTCCCCATGAGCCTCACTTAGGCGTAGTTCCAAATTAGTCTGATGCTCATACATTACATCCTCTGATACATCTAACCACGCTTCTCTACCGCTGGCAGCTAGCCTTAGCCCCCTAGCCTGATCAACCAATTTGATATCCTGCAACTTTGCAAGTTTTTGAATCAACTGGGCATTATCGGCAATTAAACTATCGTTTTGATATAACAGAGTGTATTTGTCATTACCAGGCAGCTCTGCCATCACAAACCTAGCTTCAACCACAAGTTTTTGTAACCTTGTAAAGCCTGCGGCAGAAATATCGCTATATTCGGTCATTTCGGGCCACTTTGAAGTCATCAGCAAACTACTGTGCCATGGCAAGGTCTGCCAAATTGTTTCGGTTACAAACGGTGCGAAAGGGTGCGCTAACTTTAAACTAGTCTCTAGCACCCACGCCAAGACACTTTTATTTAATTGGTACTTACTAGATTCAATATACCAATCAGCCACATCGTCCCAAATTGCGTGATACATAGTTTCACTCGCTTCAGCGAATCGGTGATCGCTAATACGCTTCTCGATTTCGGCCGCTGCCTCTGTTAACTCGTGAATTATCCAATGATCAGCTAGACTAACAGGGTCTGGCGCACCTCGCCGATAACCTGCGCCTAACTTATCACTAGTAAACCTGGCGATGTTCCATAATTTATTACAAAAATTGCGTCCGGCCACTACATTACTCATGCTAAATGCCTGGTTCTGACCAGCGCTGCGGTTAGCTATTATCCCTAACCTGAGGGCATCCGAGCCGTATTCCGCGATAGTCTCCATAGGATTGATGACATTACCCTTACTTTTGCTCATTTTTTGGCCTTTTTCATCTAGTACCATGCCGTGCAGGTAGACGTGTTTAAAGGGCACCTGTTTGGTGACATAAATCCCCAGCATTATCATCCGTGCCACCCAGCGATCTAACAAATCTACCCCTGTTTCCATCACACTATTTGGATAAAAACGGCTAAGTTTGCCGTCCGTTAAGAAATCAGTCGTAATAAATGGCCACTGACCACTGCTGAACCAGGTGTCAAAAGTATCCTCTTCGCGACGGTAGGTTTTGCCTTCAACCTCAATTGTCTTTTCATCAACTCGGTCGTCAAATACCCAATCATTGGGGTCATTAACGTTTTGAAAAGCCGGAATTGGAATACCCCAAGGAATCTGGCGTGAAATGTTCCAATCGCGCAGATTATCTAGATATTGTATTAGTACTCGCTTACGACTAGATGGTGTGAACGATATTTCGTCGTTTTCTAGGGCCTTTTTGGCCATTTCAGCTAGTGGTTTAATCCTTATGAACCATTGATCTTTGATTAGTGGCTGAATCGGTAAGCCGCTTTTATAGTCATAGCCAACTGAGTGTTCGATTGTCTTCTCACCCCTGATAAGTTCTTCTGCCTGCAGGGCTGCTAACGTGCGTTTGCGGGCCTCATCAATCTCTAGTCCTACAAACTGCTGCGGGACATTAATCATGCGCCCATCGAAATCTATGACCTGTATTCTTTCTAAGTCGTGACGTTCGCCGATTTCAAAATCATTCGGATCATGTGCCGGCGTAACTTTCACCGCTCCCGTTCCAAAATTAGGATCAACGTGTTCATCAGCAATAATTGGAATTTCTCTATCTGTTAAAGGCAGCAAAACCCTGGTTCCAATTAGGTCTTTGTAGCGCTCATCGTCTGGATGCACAGCCACCGCCGTATCACCAAACAGCGTCTCTGGCCTAGTGGTGGCAATTACAATTTCACCAATTCGATCAAATGTCGGATAAGCTATCTGCCACAGCGTTCCCTTCTCGGTTTTGTGAATAACCTCAATGTCGGAGTAACTTGTTTGGTATTTGGTACTGTAATTTACTATACGTTCACCTCTGTAAATCAGTTTATCGTCCCATAATTTTTTGAACGTTCCATAGACTGTATCAATCACTTTTTTATCAAGCGTAAACACCAAATCTTTCCAGCTAGCACTAACCCCTAGTGCCCGTAGCTGCAGTTCCATGTTGCCACGTTGCTTGTCAACGAAGTCCCAAACCTGAGAATACAACTGTTCACGTGAGAATTCAAAACGGTTTTTACCCAATTTGTCAAGTTCCTTTTCATATACTACCCACGTTTCAAATCCAGCGTGATCCGCCCCCGGTATATAGGCCACATCACGACCTTTCATACGATAAAATCTGGCCAAAATATCCTCTAGACCAACTGTCAGTGCATGTCCAATGTGCAGATTACCATTGGCATTAGGCGGTGGCATAACTACGCTGTATGGCTCCCCTAACCCTGTTGGAACAAATGCTCCGCTTTTTTCCCAAATAGCATAAATATTAGGTTCGTAAGTGTTCGGATCGTAAGTTTTAGCTAATTCCATATTGATATCATATTTCTGTTATCTAACAGTATTATTCACGTGAAAAGCACCAACAATACCCAGAGTTTTCGTATGAAAACCCAACGTACTCCTCTGAATTCACGTGTTTGTTTTCATAATAAGTATACCATATTGCTTCACGTAAACGCCAGATATCAAACGGCCAATGCATAGAGAGGCTCTAGAGCCTCTAACTGGCAGGTGATATGGGCAAAGGCACGGTGTTACCCTCTAATTTCGTCCTTTCTCGGCGGGTCCTGCCACCTGGTTTACCGCTCTAATATTGAAGTAGCGAACCAGCAACGAGCTAAGCTGTATCTTCATGTCATCTACAGCCCGAGTGTTTTAAGGCGCCGGGGCCCTTATAAATACCCGGAGCGCAGCCGATATGAAGATACAGCTTAGCTTGGTGATGGGAGCGGGCGAGAGAAATGGGTGACAGGATCCAAAGGTGAGAATCGAAAGCTTGCTTTCAGTTCCGAGACGACCCAATGTTATAATAGATACATATGACAACCCTAAAACTATGCCAAGATAAACGCGAATGGAACGACTACATCCTAGATAATGGGGGACACCCACTACAATTATGGGGTTGGGGAGAGGTTAAATCTGCCCATGGCTGGCAAGCTGATCGGTTATTTGGCTATGATGAGGATGACAATATAGTTGGTGCGGCTCAATTATTAATTAGGCGCTTGCCGGCGCCACTTAGGTCACTGGCATACATTCCGCGTGGCCCAGTTGTCGGTAGCGAACAAAGCGATGCAATGCTTGAGGCATTGGCAGCCTACGTTAAACGCGTACACAAATCAGTCGCCCTAACTATCGAGCCAGACAGCGAACTCTTTAGCGTACCTGATGGTTGGCGCAAATCAACCAATACAATTTTGCCAGCGAATACCGTGATACTGGACCTAACTAAACCCGAGTCAGAACTACTGGCAGTCATGGTCAAAAAAACCAGACAGTACATCCGTAAATCAGCTGCCGAAGATATCGAAATCAGACAAGTACGCAGCAAGGAAGAGCTAAGCAGGTGTCTAGAAATCTATCACGCTACAGCAAGGCGCGCTAAATTTAATTTGCACGACGACGAATATTACTTTGATATTTTTAATAAACTAGACGATCACAATATTATTTACGCGGCCTACCAAGACGATCGACCGATTGCATTCTTGTGGTTGGCTATTAGTAGTGAAACTGCTTTTGAACTTTACGGGGGAGTAGATGAAATCGGCCAACAGTTACGCGCCAATTACGCACTTAAATGGCACGCTATCTTAAAGACCAAAGAGTGGGGGCTATCACGCTATGATTTCGGAGGTCTGATAGGCGAGGGTGTTTCAAACTTTAAACTGGGATGGACAGACAAACCGACTGAGCTAGTGGGAACATTCGATTTACCGCTTTCCTCTCTATATTCCGTATGGAGTAAAGGCCTACCAACCGCCAAAAAAGTAGTTCGCAAACTAAAGCCTAAACGCAAATAGTTGTACTATACACAACGTTTTACAGATTAGACCAAGCCGTTTTCGTCATCGATAAACTTGGAACAACCTCAACCTCTAACGGATCAACTGGTTGATTTTTTTGGGCGTAGTAATAGGCGAGCGAGGCAATCATCGCTGCATTATCAGTGCATAAACTCATCGGTGCATATTCAATTCTTGAGGGCAAACGCTTTTGTAATATCCTTCGCAATTCTTGATTAGCGGCCACTCCACCAGCAATCACAACTGACTTCGGTTGAAAGTCGTTATATGCTCGCTCAGTGACATCAACCAGTGTTTCAATCGCAGTGCGTTGGAAGCTAGCAGCAAAGTCTTGCCTCTCACGCTCGCCTAGGCGGTCTGCAAGCTCGAATGAAGGGAAAGTAAAGTCAACGCCCACTTCACGCTGAACCGCCCTTAAAACGGCTGTCTTGAGCCCAGAAAAACTAAAGTCATACTTGCCACTCATTTTTGCCTTAGGCAACTGATAGGCTTTGGGATTACCCTCAAGTGCCGCCTTCGCAATCGATGGACCCCCAGGATAGGGAAGGCCCAAGATTTTGGCAACCTTGTCGAATGCTTCACCGATAGCGTCATCCTGAGTCTGTCCCAACAGTTCATAATCTCCGTGATCGCGGAATAGTACCAGTTGTGAATGTCCCCCGCTAACAATCAACGCCAGTATTGGGAATAGGGGTTGGGAACTGGGTAATGGGGTCGAAAACCGCAACCCATTGGTTCTGGCTTTTTCTGTGCCTTCCCATTTCCCATTTCCCATTTCCTGACCCCCAACCCCCACTTCCGTCAGGAAATTCGCATAAACATGCGCTTCAACGTGGTGAATAGGGTAAAGTGGTTTATTCTTTAACGCCGCCAACGTCCGAGCGGCCAAAGTTCCGACCAGTAGCGAGCCAATTAACCCTGGTGCATAGGTCACGGCAATGGCATCGATATCGTCCCAGGTCATTTTGGCGTCTGTTAATGCTTGGTTAATAACTGGATTAATTACCTCTATGTGACTGCGCGCGGCTACCTCTGGTACAACACCGCCATAAACAGCGTGGATGTCGATCTGCGAAACAATCACACTGCTATGCAAAATACGTCCGTCTTCAACAACCGACGCCGCCGTTTCATCACAACTGCTTTCAATTCCCAGTATTTTCATCTGGTAACAGTATAACAAAAAGCAAAAAGCCCACGTCATCAACGTGGAGCTTTCTGCTCGACACGCGGATGTCGTGGACAAATAGGTTACACAGAGATCCTCTCATGACTGAGAGCCTCCTTGGCGTTGTCGCTCTTCTGCTTGTTTACCTTGGATACACCCATGTGATAGCCAATTATCACCAGGCTCGCCATGAACAGCATAGCAGAGATCAAAGTGAACCAGACCACAGCATCCGAGTTAAGGAATGCAGGACCAATGTATGAACCCAGCACAAGCGAACCAAGCGCAAATGCCCCACACAGGAAACCCACAACTAGTCTTGGTCGGGACCATTTCTTATCGTCAAGCATGATCCAAAGAAAGGTAACCGACATTGCAACAAGGGCAATGTAACCAAAATAGCTAGCAACTTTTTCCATCTTCATCACCCCCTTTCAAAGTATATTTGGGGATAAAGATTTAAAATGATTATATCATTTTATCTAGAAAAGACAACATATACCCGACAGGATTCGGTCACGTTCCGCGTCACCCATATTTGTCTGGTGACAAATTGGTCGACCCCGCCTCAGTGCCGTCGCACTTCCGGCCTTGCGAAAGTCCACAGGACTTTCTCACCCCGCAACTCACGATAACGAGCAGAACTCGCTCACAGACGATGTCCTTGCGAACTGCCACTGGCAGTTCTCACCTATGACCTTCTGCGAAGGCCAACAGTGTTCGAATAATACCGACAAAACCAAATAAAAACGACTAGTTTACACTAGTCGTTTTTATTTGGTACACCCGACAGGATTTGAACCTATGGCCTTCGGCTCCGCAAGCCGACGCTCTATCCAGCTGAGCTACGGGTGCACGAATTTGAGCCCACAACTACCCGAGTTGTGAAATCAAATTCGCAGTCATATCGTGGTAAACCACCATACAACTACGATTTTGTAACTAGAAGGTGCTTTCGACCGCGCTTTTTGGCGCAGAGAACAAGGGTAATTGTAGCACGAGAGGGGAAGGTAGACAAATTCACAATTCACAGTTCACAATTCACAAAATAATTCTCAATTTTCATTTATTAATTATCGCTCAGAATCACTTGAAAATTGTGAATTGAAAACTGAAAATTCCCTATTCCTAAAGCCTGAGTTTGCGTACCACAATATCAATAACGTCTAGCTTCAACTTTTCCATCGGTAGCCTAGCACCCAAAATGTCGACAACTTCTTCGCCAACTTCCTCTGGGAAATACACCGACACGCCTGGTGCAAATCGTTTAACAGGTAGTAACATAATCGAGTGATTTTCGCCGTCTTTGATCAATCCAAACGCTTTGAATTCATTGAAATGATATAGCTTTTCGCCTACATATAAACCTTGGCTACCACTAAGAGTATAGTTAATTTGTCTAGGTGGACGGCGCGAATATATCACCACCGCAATCGCCATAACAGCCACTAGTATTGAAAAGGTGTAAGACCGCAGCAAAAATACATCCGCCGCAATTAAACCTATAACAATCACACCAAAGATAGTAAACCACAGTCCGTTTTTTTCTTGATTTATATATTCACTTGCTTGCCAATGAACCGGTTCATCATCGACTGGCTTTGAATTAGCAGGTTGCGCCTCGGGTTGAGATGCTTGCGGTTCAGGTTCATCAAACGGCTCGGGTTTGTACATCTCGACCTCTTCGGGCTTTTTAGGCTCGTTTTCGTCGTGCTGCCAGTAGTTACTTTGGTGATCAGGTTGCATAATTTTAGTATAGCATGAGGGGAATGAGCGGAGGATTATCTACGAGGCTAGAAGTAACCCAACAATGTGATTACAGCCACTTCCATGACGATATCAACTTACTCATGACCTGTTGTAGTGCACTTTTGTCGATGGTAGTGCCATTAACGAAGATATGGTAGACCTTAGAGTTGTGCTGAACGTAGAAGTCATGTACGTCGCCGATTGTGTTATTGTACTCTGCTTTCGTATCGTTGCTCCCGTTTGACCTAGTGTACAGTTGGCTAAATGCAACAGCCGGTTCAGAACCGAGCGTAAAAGTAACTGAGTGCACGTGCGTCGTAATGGTAAGATTTCCCTCAGTAGTCGCTAGACCATCATTTTTGTACATAGCGGTCTTTACATCGTCAAGCGACTTATAGCGATTATCTACAGTAATAATAATTGTTGCCTGGTTATCCTGTTGGCCGCCTCCATGCTGTGCCGTATAGCCAGCAACTGTATTTACTGTTTGTAGATACATTGAACCATGGTCGTGGTACAGGCCGGTGGAATCATCACCCACAGAGCCGAAGGTCGAGTGTGCTGCGCTAACTATTTGCCAGTCGATTGGGTGTTCAAAAGTTACGTTGCTAGGCATGCCATAGTCTGTGCCCCCTGTAAAGTATACATACCCCGGATCTGGGGTTGGAGTACTCTGGTTTTTATTGTTACTGTCGACTGAGGTAGTGTCACTAGCATTCGTGGCGGGTTTTGATATGAAATTATTATAGAAAACGTAGCCTAAAAGTCCTAGAATAATAACAATAAGTATGATAACTATAGCAATATGTAGCGCGCTTCCCTGTTCTTTTTTTTGAGATTTCATAGATGCCCTTTATATATTAAATACTAATGCAATTTAAACACTTACTGGACCCCGGTGCAAGTAAAAAAATGACCAAAAAGGTCATTTCTTAATTTGGCGGAGGAGGGGAGATATCGGCTAAAGCCTCCTCCGTTCTCTCACGAAAAAATGTAAACACTTTTTCGTTTCGTTCACTGCGCCGACACCCGCTCGTTCGCTATACAGCGAACCGCGGGAGTTCGTATCTCACCCCCGGCCAAATAAAAATGACGACCAGACGGTCGACATTTTTATTTGGCGGAGGAGGGGAGATTCGAACTCCCGCTCCAGGTTTCCCCAGACTAACGATTTAGCAAACCGTCCCCTTAAGCCACTTGGGTACCCCTCCGTAGGGTTAAATTGTCTACAACAAAGTACTTTCTGCTGGCAAACTGTTAACGAATTCGCATTTCACGCAAGACGCCACCTTAGTACTTATCTGTTTGGAACTACATAATTGTAGCATATAACAGATGTGGTTTCTAGTAACTATAATATAAATATTTATTTATATACGCTAAGGTAATTCTAAGTATTATAATCAAATCAGATAATGAAAGTTGACCCTAACAACACTGGCAAAATTATCATACCAACAGGATTAAAGCCAAGCCCTAGGTGGCATGAAATTAAAGTTGCAAAAATATTAGCGGTACACTTTAAAACCAATGTGGAATTTATCTTAACATCAAAACGCACGACGCCAGACTTCCTAATAAATGGCGTAGAGTGGGAGTTGAAAAGCCCACAAGGAACCGGAAAAAATAATATTCAACGACAGTTACAGCAAGCCTCTCACCAATCAAGGAGTGTGATAATCTACGCGGGTAGATCAAAAATGCATGCAACCAAAATTAGAAGAGAAGTTGAACACCAGTTCAAGATAATAAAATCTATTAAACGATTGATATTCATCTCGAAAGATAGTAAGGTTGTTGAATTTTTCAGGTAATTTATGCTATAATCATCCCCATTGAAGGCTCGTCAGCGTTGCAACGCAGATTCAGAACCTTTCAAATAAAAACTCCTTTAGAGGAGTTTTTAGTTTGCCTACAGATGTAGGGACTAGATTAATTGCCTGATATTTGCTATAATTAATTTATATGGCGTAATAGTCAGGAGTTTTGTGAGTAAAATTACCCAAAAAGGCATTTATGGAATGGTAGCCATGCTCGGCATGGCGTTTTTTACTGTGATTACAGCTCCTGTTTCGGCCGCAGTGGATTTCAGCCTGCGTAACGGGGTAGATTTAGCTCATGGCGACGGCCAACCAACTAATTTGTTTGGAGTCGATGGTATCTTTAACACAGTAGCAAATATTTTACTGTTTATCGTCGGCGCTCTTAGCGTTCTGATGCTGATCATAGGTGGAATACGTTATGTTGTCTCGGGTGGCAACCAAACCGCCGTTACGGCCGCCAAGAATACGATTTTGTACGCAATTGTCGGTTTAGTAATTGCGCTTTTAGCATATGCAGTCATAAACTTTGTTCTTACCACGCTAGTACCCGGTTCTGATGGTAGTGGAACAAACATATAAACACATTTTTGATTCACAGAACTACACCGAACTCCTTAACTTTTGCTACGCAAAAGTACCACGGGTTCGTATCTCAACCCAAACAAATTAAAAAATGACCAAAAAGGTCATTTCTTAATCTGGCGGAGGAGGGGAGATTCGAACTCCCGAGGCCATTGCTGACCTGCCTGTTTTCAAGACAGGTGGAATAAACCACTATCCGACTCCTCCAAACGCAACAAACCGACGGATGTGTTTCGGATTGCTACTCCCGATTATTCTAAAGTATTTGTCTATATCTGTAAATCGCTCAATATTTACATTGCGATCACTTCGCATCTTTACGCTAACTTCAACTTCGCTTAATATTCTGTAAATACTCTCCCTAAGTGGTTCAGAATAACTTGTAAATGTCATTCTTGGATAAGCGTATATCTTATCTTTAACTCTATGAATTTCTTGGAATATGGATCCATCCGTATCGAATATGCCTCGTAAACAGGCTATCGAGTAATCCAAATTGTCAGATATCCAATCTGGTACATCAAGACCACCTTTAATTTTATCACCCCTCGGTAAACCTAATGCAACGAGCAAGTCTGTAAATTTTACAGAGGAAACTACGATATTAATACATCCGTTCTTTGGTCTTCTTTGAAAGGTAGGTTCAATCCTAAATAGGTTTCTGATGGTGTCCGCCACAAATTTGCAATATTCAATATCTGTCTTAATATCTAATGCCACCGAGGCTTGATATTCATTAACATGCCCGTCGCCAATCATTATTCCAATAAATTCAGCTAGTTCACACGATTCATCAGGCTTGATGATTTCTTTCTTTTGAAAAATGTCACCTTCAATAGATTTACGCCTGTTGTACGACGTGTAACCCGCAAAACTCCTACTATCGACAGTACCGAGTGCACCGTATTTTGCAAAGTAGGCACTTCCACCAATCTTACCAGCACGACTTGTTTGCCACCAAGCAGGCAAAATTTGTATTATTAACGACTCAGGATTGATATTGGCAACGCCCACAAGAATATCTAATGTATCTATTGGAATGGTGAACCTGCCACTACTCCAGTCTCGCACAGTTCTAGGGTGAAAACCTAATAGAGTTGCTAGGGTATTCATGTTATGTCCGTTTTCTTCTAAGGCATCGAACAAGATCTTTAGGCTATCTTTACTAAGTTTCGCCCTTTTCATACTATTAAGTATATTCTAAGAATAATGTCAGTCAAGCGTTTGCCTGGCGATTACAGCCACCCAAATATGTTTGGCGCCAGCCGCATGTAGGGCTTTCGCGGCGTATTTAATTGTTGATCCGGTCGTTACGACGTCATCTATTAATAGGTAAGTCTGCTTGCTGTCTAGGCCACCTTTGACGCCAAACGCACGCCTGGCTTGAACCTCGCGCTGTTTTGCAGTTGCCTGACGCTGTTTGGTCTGCGTTTTACGATACAGTGCATACGAAACACTTAGTTTCCGTCGCCTCGCAATATATCTCGCAATCAATCTCATATGGTCATAGCCACGCTCACGAATGTGACCAGAAACAGTCGGAACTGGCACTAAAACCGTATTAAAAGGCAAATCGGGCAACCGATCCAGTATCAAATCACCCAAAACCCTATATGCCGAACGCATTCGTTCGAATTTGTATAATCCTACCAAACGTTGCAAAACTCCATCGCGGTTTCCGACACACCAAGCCCGCTCAAATACGTCCGAACACTGTTTACAGACTCCGGACGACCCACATGGCCGTTTACACAATAAACACGTGATTTTTAGCTCGTCAATGATGTCATATTTACAATTATCGCATAACGAACTGCCGACTAAACCACATCCAGAACAGTAGTGTGGAGCTATAAAAGACATCAATATATCTAACATTGTGATTTTTACGTTTAGGCCACTTGTATGGTTGATTATACTGTATATGTTAGTTATAATGTGAGGGACTATTTGTCAATAGAGCCTAGAGAAAGTGGAGGATATCATGGCCCGGAAACAAAATGACGATTTACTAATCGAGGATGAGCTGGCAGCAGCTTTTCTGAACGACGACGACATGTCATCAGATAATTCTGGTGCAACAGCCGTTGTGGCCACCGAAGAAACTTGGGACGAAAACGAAGAAGAGTTCCCAGGGCAATTAGCAGTTGATGTTTACGAGACTGAGGACAAGTTAGTTGTCAAAGCTCGTACTGCGGGCGTCAACAAAGAAGAGCTTGATGTTAGCATCAGCGACGGCATCTTGACCATCAGCGGCACGCTATCAAGCGGTGACGATACTGATGCGATCAACTGGCATATCCAGGAATGTTACTGGGGCGAATTTAACCGCACCCTAGCACTACCTGTTAGCGTCAAAGAAGACGAAGTTGAAGCAGTCTTAAAAGACGGCGTACTAACAATCAGCTTTAACAAGATTCGCCAAGAACAGGCCAAGAAAATCCAGGTTCAATAAACAAAAACCAGCGATCAATAAATACGGCCTCATAACGAGGTCGTATTTATTTGCCTAAATTATAAAACCCGCCGATATAGGCGGGGTTTAATATCAATCAATAGTTACTAGCTAGATGCTAGGTTAACCAAGACGAAGTTAACGATAGCGTAGGCCAGGATTGCGACGATAATACCGATAATCGCATATAAAATCGTGTTCTTGGCTGCTGTTACTGCGGCCGTATCGCCACCAGACACTGTATAGCGAATACCTCCGATAATCAGCATCAATACCGCTAGGGCACCTATAATAAATAAAGCGATGTTTATTATATTTGTAAATACGCCACCATCTCCAAACAGTGTAGATGGCTGATCGTTAGACTTAGTGACGTCAACACCACCGCGAATTCCACCCAAATCCGACTGTGCAGACACGCCAGGAGCCGACATAGCCGCTCCAAACGCAAGCACAGGGACTAGCATCAGTCCGGCAAGCGCTAATTTAATCGATTTTCTCATTACATGTTTCCTTTCATTAGTTCTTGCTTCTTTTATAACAGATATCGCACCAGTTGTTAATAGCAGATTCAATATTTTACTCATCTATTTTCCTACCTGGGTCAACACAAAATTAACAATCGCATATGCCAGCAGAGCCACGACTAACCCAATAATGGCATACATTAACATGTCCTTGGCGCGTTTTATGTTAGCCGCTTCACCACCAGATGTAGCGTACATTATGCCAGCGATAATAATAACCAGCACCGATATTGCACCTAGTATGAACAGTAGTGTATCAACCAAAGTTTTAATAAACTTATTTGCGTCATCTCCCTTGGACCCACAGAGCGCATTAGTTTCTGTGCCGGTACAACCTTGATAAATATCAACCGCACCAACTGTCGGCATAGCCACCATGCTAAATCCAGTAATTATGCCTAGCACTACTATTATTTGTTTTAATTTTTTCACTGTTGAAACCTCCCGATAACAAATTGAGTAATAACAAACGCCAGCGCCACAACAACTAATCCGATGACCGCGTACATCAATGCATTCTTTGCTTTGGTAATATTAGCGGCATTGCCACCAGATGTCGCGTACATAAATCCTGCAACAATAATAATTATCACAGCCACTGTCCCAGCAGCAAAGTAAATCAAGTTCAACCCATTTGCAAATAGGCTATTCGCGCCTAGTGTTGGAATGTTGTGAGCGCCAGCATCAATTTTTATTACTTCGGCCATAAATTTATTTGTAATATTCATTATTTTAATAACCCATCAATTATTACCAAGTTTACAATTGCAACTGAAACTAGCGATACAACCAAGCCAATTACAGCATTCATAATAGTCTGTCGAGCCTTGGCGGCTCCATCTGGCGAACCCTGGCTGGTAATAAACTGGAAGCCACCGTACAAAATGAAGAATACAGATATATATCCCACAACTCGTAGCAGTATATCGATAATGTTTAATACAATCTGCCAAACAAACTTGGACACTCCACCCTTATCCTCGGCAGGAACCTCAATATTACAAGTAGACTTATTGATAACCCCTCTATACCAAACAGGAAATCCCAAAAAATCCTCACCGGCACACGGCTGTTTAGCCGTAGCTGCATCGGCCGCCATGGCCGTTTTGGGTGATGCTACGGCTAGTATACCCGTGCTTACTATCATCGCTAGTGTCAGAGTTATTATTAGTGGTTTAATTCTTTTCATAATACTAATTAAATATTCCGCCTGGGATAATAAAGTTCAAGAACGCATACATCGCCGCATAGGCTACTATGCCAATTACCACGTTTGTAAACACCGTCATAGCCTTTTTAACCTGCTCGGCGCTACCACCCGCGCTAGCGTACAAAATTGATCCGTACACAATACCGCCAACTGCTAATATACCGACACCTGCGGTTAATATATTGATTACGGTCAGCAATATACTCCACAGTCCAGTATTTTGAATTCCTTTATCGTCGGTGTTTACATTATTACAAGAGATAATAACCGTATCAGTTTCACAGCCTTTGTTCCCAGCTGCCGAAACAATAGCGGGGGAGGCTACAAACCCAATGACACCAACAAATAGCGCCATCGGTAACAAGATTTTTTTGATTGTTTGTTTTATTTTCATGCTATCTATAAAATACGATAAACCGTGGCAATTGGCAAGTGCTTTATGTGTAAACTTAAAGCGTCACACCGTTCGTCAGTTGACAATTATACATAGGTGTTGTATTAATATTTGCAATATTATGTCTTCAGTCGTAGTAAAGGAGTAGTCGCTATGATAGAAAGTGACATACAAAGAGATCAAGAGGACCAATCTACACAAAACTCATCAGAAACCAAAGTGTTGCAGGATTATGAATACAATCTTCGACCAGATATCCAACGCGAACTTGATAGTATCACTCAGGTGCAAAAGATTGGTCACGGTACTCTACATACAATATATCCCTAGAATTAACATAATGTACTTGACAATATATTATTAAATAGTATATAACATAAAGTAGAATTTAGCGAGAGACATACCTAATGATAGCAGGAGAGTATGCTGAGAAAAACTCAGCCATAAATTACAACACTATCAAGGACGAGGCTTTCCCCGTACCACCTGTACACTTTGCTTTCGTACATCTTAATAAGCCTTTCGACTTAGCGATGGTAGGTCAAACTATGATGGCTACTGGCAATATGAAGGCTGATGTAATAGGCCAGTCATTAAAATTTAACCATCCCAAAGTTATATCGAAGCTTGAGTCCTGGAATATCAGTAACCCTCTAGATACTCTAGAGGGTAGGTCACGATATTATAAAGATGTTGAAGATATGAAAAAGCACAACAGTAAATCTAGACTAATTGGCGCCGTAGTCGTAGGAGGTGAAAATCCATTTCTCTATGATTGGCGTAGTGATGACATAGTTGTCATAGGTGGAGCAAATGGCCTATCTGCGTCTGATATAGAAAAGATGGATGATCTCATCTCTATTCCTATGACACCAGAGGTCGACTTTCTCACCGTTAGTACTGTTGTATCTGCTTTGACATACCATATCCTAACAAAGAGGGAACTATGGCAAAAGATGACCGAATAGATATCAACAGCAATGTTGAACCTAGTAGTGTTGTCATCTACCTAGTCGTATCCGCCGCCTCAAAGATTAAATCAGTCCTGGATTTATCAAACCAAATTAACTTATTTGGCTATCAAGTCATCCTTATACCAACACCCTCGGCTCGAACTGCTCTGTCCGATTTAGACATACCCGAGACAGATAACTTATATGTGGCACAAGACAAAACCCTTAGACTAGAAGGTGGCAATGCAACAACTACGAAGACGCTTGCTCGACCAAGCGCTATTGTGGTTGCACCAGCAACATTCAATACTGTCAGCAAAATAGCAAACGGCATTGCTGATAACTATGCGCTGGGACTCGTGGCCTCTGGAATATCGGACGGAGTACCGATTATTGTAGCTCCGTCTTATAGTGATATGTGGAATCATCCACTAAACGTCAGTAATCTAGAAACACTACAGTCATGGAATGTGAGAATAGTGTGGCCTGATTTAGAAGAAGACCATATAACAATGGCGCCAACATTGAAGATTACAGATACATTAAAGGCTTGTGTTTATAAAGTAAAATTCCAAACGGAAAAACTAGATAATAAATATAAGAATCAATATGACTCTATGATTGAACCTCTTTTGGAAGATTTTCAAACTATCGGTAGGTTAGCTGAGCGGGACGGAATAAATAATGGAGTAAACGGCTGTATCGGGGTGGCAGTTGATGACAAGTGGTTAGTTATAACCTCTACCGGCAGTAAACTTGCAGACCTACATAAAGACAACTTAACACTCGTTAATATTCCCAAGAGTACAAAGTTTAAGAGAATCTTCTGGTATGGCCATCGCACTCCCTCCTCAGAAACACCCCTATACTTATCTTTATTGCATGACTCGCCAGAACTAAGGGCAATAATACACACCCACTACCCACAAGTAACCTATAATAAATCTCTTAGTAAATATAAAACTAAAAATTATATTCCATACGGAGAATTCATTTCTCATGAAGAAGTAAGTCGCCTTATAAGAAAGTGGGGGTTTGGCATAATGCGCCTACATGGTGAGGTATCTGCTGGCAAATCTTTAACTGAGGCATATGAGAAGTTACATAAACACGCTCTTTTAATAGACGAAGGCACTAATCGTGAATAGCCATAAACACCTCTTATATGACGTCCAAGCCAAACTTTACGACTATCTTTATAGCTACAAAGACTACAAAAAGGAAGTAAAGGTAACTCTTATGCACGCTAATCTTGACCCAAAAAAAGAATCCCCTCGTATTCTCGACTTAGCGTGCGGGACTGGCGAGCACATTAGACACTTAGGCGACGCACTACCAAAAGCATCCATAGAAGGAGTTGACATAAACACAGGCTCTGTTAATCTGGCGCGTGATAAATTTAAAAAAAATAACAACATTAGTATAGCAGTTGACGAAATGTCGAACTTCCTAAGGTCAACCGACAAGCAATATGATCTTATAACTTGCTTTTTTGCATCACTCCAATATATAACAAATCCCTCAGACTTAAGGAGTTTAATAAAGAATATATACTCACATTTACTACCTGGGGCAACCTTCATATTTGACTTACGTTATGCATATGAACACTGGCAAGATAGCCAAATAGTAGCCTCGACCTATCATGATGAGAATATAGATATTTCCCTAGTAGGTATGCCCTTTGCTAATGGCAAGTTTGTGAGTTGGAACCCATCTATAACATGGAAAGAACGAGGTCACATAGATATGTTCGTAGATGAGCACAGTATATACCTCTATAGTATTGATGACTTGAATGATTACTTGAACGATGCTGGTTTTACTGCAAAGATATACAACGGATTCAGTAAAACGAAATACACGGGCAAAGAACCACCATTATTCATAGCTCGTAAGACGGAGTTCCTCAAATGAGTTCTTTGATAATAATGGGGCCCACTGACATCACAAAAGTTAGTCGATTTGCATCTATAAGTAATTATACTGAATGGCTAAAGGGTCTCGCAGCTGTATGTGCCGACTCTTTTGATGAACTTTACTTTATTCCAGACCACGGCGTGTACGTTGACTTTGCAATGGAGTACTTAAATATAAAAGGCACAAATAGCGTGGTAGCCGTAATGCCACATGGGGAGAAGTGGCTTGTAGAGCGCGCAAAATCCATGGGTATAACCAAGTTTCATGAGATGCAAGAGGGTGTCGGGTGGAGTTTTCTCAATACCCACTTCGTAAGTCTCGCCCCCTATGCGCTTTTTCTGGGCTATTCTTCGGGTAGCTTGCTGGAACTTACCGCAGCAAAATACATACGCGTGTTCGAAGGCCATACGACCGTATTCTTTGTTGATGAACGCTCCATTAGTTCAAAACTTCCACTCGAAATACTTGAGGATATTCAACACGTACATTATTTTAAATCAGAGATTCAGTTAAAGAAGGCTATCCAGCAATATGTCAAAAAATAACCTATTTTATAATGCAAAAACGTCTGAAAAGCGAGATCATTTCTTCGAACACCAACATACAAACGATGGGGTAACAGAAATAATGCTCCATGAAATCGATAAAATTATTAATAAACACGACATCACATCCATTCTAGATCTGGGAACCGGCAACGGATATCTGATAGCCGAAACTATGCGTCGCAACTATAGCGTAATAGCGACAGGATATAAGCTAATTGGAATAGACTCATCATTATCTATGTTAAAAAGCGCACGAACTTACAGCAAAGGTTTAGGTATTAAGTTTAAACAAATGGACAACCACAATCTTCAGTTTAAAAACGAAACCTTTGATCTTATTATGGCTAAGGCTGTATCGGATGTATCAATATCCGAAATATTTGATAAGTTAAAAACTGGTGGATGGTTTATATATAAAGAATACGGCCCAGGTAGAGGCATGGTGGAAATTACAAACCTATTAAGTGATAAGCCAGACAACGACTCGGCAGAAGAAAAAGTTATACAAATGAGGTCTCTCGGCTTTAGTCACACGGAATTACGTAAATATTATATTCCACTAGAACGTAACGAGGAAGAAATGCAAACAATTATCGAGGTGATGCGTGTGTTACCCAAAGGTATCTCTAAAACTAATGCACGCAAGATTGTAAAAGATTACTTCAAAGGAGAAATATGGAAAAAGATATCCTCGGACCCCTACCTAATAATCGGACGGAAATAATTAAACAATACAACATCGCCATTATTGGTGGTGGACCAGCAGGAATAGCAGCTGGTATATATAGTAAATATGACGGCAATAATCCGATAATATTCGAAAGAAGGACTCTGGCCTGGATTCCAGAAAATCACATTAATCTATTAGGAAAACTAGAAGGTCTCCCTGGTCTACTGAACACTGTGGACGGAACACAGCTTGTAGAGAAGTTTCGACACAGCTTGTCAGAGATGGAGGTCGAATATCACGAAAACTCCGAGGTTGCAGATATACGAACCTCTAATACGGGGTTTGTAGTTCAAGCCAAGAACATGTTATACCAGGTTCAAGCACTGATTATTGCAACCGGTACAAACCCCAAGAAGCTTTCTCCTACTATAGTTAACGGCTTTGACGGCTACATACACTATTTTGCGCTGAATCTATACGGTCACTATGTGTCAAAAAAGGTTGTTGTACTAGGTAGTCGAAATTCTGGCTCAACAGCGGCAATTTATCTTGCAAGGCATGGTGTCAAGGTTACTATACTAGAAATAAAATCTGAGGCACAGGCAAAGGAAAAACACACCAAACATTTCGCCCCACTGGGTATACGCGTAATAACGGGAGCAGAAGTTAAGTTACTTAATGGTAAAAACGGTAAGCTAAGATCAGTTAATTACATAAAAGACAATAAAGAGTACTCGTTAGATTGTGTCGCGGTCTTTTGTTATATCGGAGTTACACCAGAAAACACAATTGCGAATAATCTCGGCGTTAGCTTAGACGACACAGGGTATGCAAAAACAGACTTTTTCCAATCTACCAATATACCTGGTATTTTTATAGCTGGAGACGTTTGTGGAGACCTAAAGCATATTGTTGCCGCAAACGGTCAGGGGGCAAAAGCCGCATATAATGTTAACAAGTACTTATTAGCAAAAGGAGAAACTCCCAGTGGCAAATAACAGCGACGACATCATGCGTAGTGCATGGAACACAGTGGCATCGGCCTATCAAAAGCGCTATAAAATAGGCACCAAACGAATACATTACGGTCCACTCTGTCCATCTGATGATGAGCTAAAATTGTTAGGCAACCTGGCGGGAACAAAGTTTTTAGAAATCGGTTCGGGTGCGGGACAAAATTCAATTGTCGCAGCAAAAGCCGGTGCTGACGTTACGGCAATTGACATCTCAGAAAAACAAATAGAAATTGGCAAGCAAATCTCACGTGATGAAAATGTAAATATAGACTTTAAAGTCGGATCGTTTCTTGACTTCAGTGACATGGATTATCTAGATGAGTTTGATACTGTACTGTCGGTGTACGCACTACAGTACTGTTATGACATTAGCGAGATGTCTGAGGTATTTAAAGCAATACACAAGGCCCTTAAGCCAAACGGAAAATTTATCTTTAGCCTTGACCATCCCATACGATCCCATGGTAATTGGATGGGGGACACTTTCATTTTTGATAATTATTTCGATAGATCGCCCAAGGAGTGGTCATACGATTTTCCAGAAATGAACATAGCCACCCCCATGACAGGAACCTACAAGACAATAGGAGATTACTGTTCCTGCCTCAGTTCAGCAGGATTCATTATACAAAAAATTCTAGAACCAGAGCCCGTAGCAACCGACGATAACTCAAAGTTTGGACAAAACTCACGATACGGTGTTTACTCTAAGGAAGATCCGTTTAGCTACAGTAGATTACAACGAGTACCAGGAACCATCATATTTCAAGCAACCAAACCACAATAAAATTACGAATTGGTAAATATTATCCGGTGATAAACATAGGAAAATAACCATAAGCTATTGCAATTTATGTCTAAATAGTGTATAGTAGAACGTAAATTGACTATTTTAGATAAACTAACTAGTCATTGTATATAAATTAGGAGATAGAATAATACTATGACATCTGAATCACACAAAGAATTATATGAACAGAATAAAGACTCGCTAGAACTAACTCCACAAAAACGTCGTTTAGCTAGTCGCCTTGCACGGACTGGAATAGCTATCCTAGTTGCATCCGGCGCTGTACTGGGTGTATCAGCCTGTTCTAACACAGAAGCGACTGAACCTTTAAAGCCCGAGTATAAGGTAGGCGATGTAATGCTCGAAGCCGGCTTGGCGCAATCACGCCAGAATGTTCGCGAACTTTGCAACACGGGTGAGGGAGCTGACGAGATGAAACAAGAGTGGAAAGACTCTGGCTACCAAGAAATTTTAGGTATGAAATGGATTGATGCATTTACGTATATGGCCGACTTAAAGTATATAGACGACACAGCAATTGTTGACTATGGTGCATTTACATACCCAACGATAGAATTATTGTCAAAAACCTGTAACGATGCAGCCTTCCTTACCTCGCAACCATATGGCAAAGTGGCTTATGCAGAAACCGCTGCTCCATTATTAGACGAATTTCACACTAAAGATGGCTCGAATGATGCTATATCGCTAGATATAATCTTCAATACGATTGAGGCGAACAAATAAACTTTATAGGATAAATATAAAGCAGTATTTACCCCTAATTCTACGTTGTAGTTGGGGGTAGTTTTTGTTATGCTCATTGTAGCCATGAGCAAAAACACTCGCAAACGAATAATAGTCATACGTAGCGTTAGTTTCTTCGCGTTATTATTTTTCGCTAGCACCGCTGTCGCCTTGAGCTTTCAGCACAGTGCTTATGCCACTTCGGTTCCTTCAGATTTTACGTCATTCTTAAATACCCAACGTAACCAGCCCGCATCTAGTAAACAGGCAGACGATTTCTATAATTTAATTGGCAATCATCCGTTCTCCACGGTTTGCGCAAAATCGGGCAGCTATTTCTCGGGGGCGGTAAACAAAATGGACGGTGGTGAGGCATTTATTTCACTGATTACGTGGCTAGACAAAGGATCTTCCGAAGACACCTCCGTATGGCGCGACAAATCAAATAGATTAATCTTCCTGTTGAGCGGAGAAATTGGCAGCGGTATGAAGCTCGAGTATGACGCCACCAACAATAACTCCGAGGGTTGGTGCTCGTTTATTGTTAAGTCTGCGATTGCAGCAAATATTCCCGTGTCCGGCAAAGCAGTTGTCGTAAATAACGAGACTGAATCCAAATCAATAAATATCAATAAAATTGGTGATAGCTGCTCGGCAGCATTCGCAGACGCTAGTAATAACTTTGTCGGTGTTCCGTCAGAAGTCACCTCTTTCCTAAATGGACTCGACGACGCTACTTATAAATCACTGGTTCGACCATACGAATTAAAAATAGCAGGCACGGGTGCGGGATCTAGCGAGTGTACAAAACTAACAGATGGCTTGTCGTCTCTACTTAAGTCATTTGCTAGTGATTACTGTAAGAACAACCCCGATGACTCGAAAAAATGTAGCTCACCAGAGATCGCCAATGACAATTCTTCTTGTCAAATTGACGGCATAGGCTGGCTTGTCTGTCCCGTGCTGACTTTTCTGGGGACTTTGGCAGACGGCATGTATAACGCTATTGCCGGTATGTTGACTGTCGACAATGATCTTGTTTCAGTTAACGGAAAAACAAGCGATACCGTCAGTACGACTTATTCAGCGTGGGGGACAATGCGAAATATTGCTAACGTCGCGTTTGTAATAGTGTTCCTCATAATTATCTTTTCACAGCTCACTAATATGGTTGTTTCAAATTACGGGGTTAAAAAATTATTGCCACGTCTTATTATTGCGGCGATTTTGGTCAATCTTTCGTACACTGTTTGTCAGCTAGCCGTTGATATTTCTAATATCTTGGGATGGTCTCTACGTGATGTATTTACTGCGCTAGCTCCAGCCGCCGATGTAACCAAGACTACTGGCGACGCCAGCGGTAATTTTGGTGGATGGGCAGCAATCGTAGCGATTATCATAGGAGGAGCGGGTATTGCATTTGCCGCTCTGTCTGCACTGATACCAATCTTACTTGCAGCATTGATTGGTCTGGTGGTCGTGTTCTTAATATTACTACTTCGAAAAGCTTTAATTGTAATTTTGATCATTATTTCACCACTAGCCTTCGTAGCGTTCTTGTTGCCAAATACTGAACAGTGGTTCAAAAAATGGTTTAAGGCGTTTGGATCAATGTTAATGGTGTTCCCGATTGTAGCCGTTGTGTTCGGAGCATCCGCACTAGCCGCAGATATAATAAAAGCTGCCGGTGATAATAATGCTAGTGGCGATGCCAATCCGTGGATGCAACTAATTGCCATGGGCGTTGCCGCCGCACCATTAATGATCGTCCCTGGAATCCTAAAAAAGTCAATTGACGGAGTCGGCAATGTCGGTGCGGCAATAAACAAATTCGGCGCCAAAGCAGGTAGTGGCTTAGGAAAGCTAGGCGCGAAAGGATTTGAAAATACTGCACTATCGAGAGGGCGAGCATCGCGTAAACAAGGCCGACAAATATATAGAGATCAAAAATTCGCGAGGGCCATGACTAGGGGCGGAATACGAGCCAAAGCAGCTCGTGGACCTAGTATAACGGGTGCTCAAAAATTCGCAAATCAAGCACTTACAAGGTCTGCTTATGCCGCGTCAGACAAAGCAGATCAAGAGGCTGAGACGGCAGCAGAAATGATGATTACCAAGCGTGCAATGCTTACCGACAGCGAACGACAAACTGTTGCAAAAGGTGGATCTGTTACGAAAAACGGTGTTCAAATTGACGGCTCAGACAGAGCATACAGACGTGCAGCCATCAAGATACAGGCAAGTGGCAAACATGATCACATAAAAGAGCTGGTCGACAGGGGAATGACTGGCGAAGACGCACAGTTGCTTGCGGCCTCAATTGGTGCGTCACCCAATAAACCAATTTGGGCAGGACAAGGAGCTCTACAAGAAATTGCACAGGGTACAGGCAAGAAAACGTCTGAACTTATTGAGTCTGCAGTTAAAGCAGATGCATATTCCTCAGAAAAGATTGCTACTGGTGACAAAGATGAGCTTGCAGAGGTGTATGCGACGGTTACCTCGTCGTCAAGTACGCTTTCTTCAGGGGAAAGAGTTAAACTTAGAGACAACGCAACCGCAGTTGACATGAACCCCGAACTTAAGGCTAAGGTTGCAAAGAACAGGGCTGAAGTTAGTAGCCTGCAAACAATTTAATGTAACTGCAGGGTTGTTCCACCACACACACCCAACACAGTAAAATTCACAATGCATTGATGTTATACTATAAGCATTATGGCAGAGTACAAAGTACCCCAGGACGTTGAAGCCGACGACAAGCTAATTGGACCATTTAGCTTTCGTCAATTCGTCTATTTAATAGTTGTCGCTCTTTCAATTGGTGCTGCTTGGGGGTTGGGTAACCTTTTTCTACCCCTCGCGATTATTCCGTTACCTTTGATTATATTTTTCGGTGCCCTTGCGCTACCACTTCGTAAAGACCAACCGATGGAAATTTTCCTAGCTGCAATGGTTTCGTTTTACCTCAAACCCCGCAAACGAATCTGGGATCCAGATGGATTAGAGTCATTAATCGAAATTACTGTACCAAAAACAGTTGAGGTAATGCGAAGCAAAAACATTTCACAGGACGAAGCTCATCAACGCTTTAGCTACCTAGCAGAAGTTGTCGACAGTCAAGGCTGGGCTGTTCGTGGTGTTCAGGCACCAAATAGCGCCATGAATACTGATGCCTATTTCGAAGCTCAACAGACCCAAGATTTTCTCGACAGCAACAATACGGTCGCACAGAACCTCGATCATAAGCTCGAACAGAGTGATAGCAAACGCCGCGAAGAAACACTAGAACGAATACGCAAACAAGCCGCTGCATCGTCTGTTGCACCACCGGCAAGCTCACCGAGTGGAGCATATAATTATTTCGGTGATTCAACCACACAGCCAATTGCTGCTAATGACAACACGACAACCGACGACCCCAACCCAACGTACAATCCATACCCAGACGAAATCAAACAAACTGTTATCCAGCCTGTTTCTAGTACTATTAACCCAACACCTATAACCACTAGCGAAAACACCCCCTCTACTGATATAATGAACCTTGCAACTAATGCCGATTTGTCTATTCAGACAATCGCGCGTGAAGCCAGTCGACTTCAAGGTAAATCAGACCTTAAAGAAGAAGTGGTTATATCACTGCGTTAATTGGCTAACAAACGAGGAGTGGGAATCCCTAACATGCCACCAAATAATCAATTTCCAAACGCTACACCCGCTACTCCAGCGGCTAGTGGAGTGTCTCCAAGTTCTGCCCAAGGGTCCAAAAGCTCCAACCCGGCACCTACGCCCAAAAACCCCAACTCAACCCAAAACAGCCTTCTACTGTCTGAAGTCCGCGACAACATGGTGATTATGGCCGATGGAACGTTTCGAGCTGTTGTGGCCTGCCAATCAATTAACTTCGATTTGATGAGTAGCCGTGAGCGCGAAGGCGTTGAATTTAGCTACCAAAACTTCCTAAATTCACTTAATCACCCTGTGCAAATATTAATCCGTTCGCAACGAGTCGATATCGGTCCATACATCGACAAATTGGTCGATATCCGTCGCAACCAAGACAACATGTTACTAAACGTCCTAATGGACGACTACATAAACTTTATCGATATTTTGTCCCAAGAGGCAAATATTATGGATAAATCATTTTTTATCGCCATCCCTTACTATCCGCAAGGCGATGTGACGAACTTAATCGAACAGGGCAAAGGGTTCTTTGGCAAACTACTAGCTAGACCAAAAAACGTAGTAACCAAAATCGACACCGCAACCTATGAAAAAGCCAAAACCGAAATCAAAAATAGGGTAGATGCGGTTATGGCGGGATTATTCCAGTTGGGGGTTCAAAGTGTCCAGTTAAGCACCAAAGAGTTGGGTGAGCTTTATTACAATTTCTATAACCCCGACACAGCAGTGCGAGAACCACTGGGCAATTTTGACAATATGGCCACCACATATGTTAAAAAAGCACCTAGCGAAACTACTCCTCAGCCTGGAGGAATAGTTTAATGGCTCTTCGTAAGAAAAAGATGGATGCCGTTGATATTGCTGCGCAACAAATGGCACGCGAACAGGCTGAAGTCGAACAGGCGTTTTTAAAGGGTGTCACAACACTTCGAGATTTGATTGCACCAAGTAGCATCGAGATTCATTCGTCGTATTTCCGCCTAGGTACTAAATACGGGCGAACAATTTATGTCTACGGCTACCCTAGGTCAATTTACACAGGTTGGCTAAGTTCACTTATTAACATCGACGAGGTGTTAGATGTTAGTATGTTCATCTATCCAGTTGAAAGCCAGGTCGTGTTAAATAACTTACGCAAAAAGGTAACCCAGCTAGAAGCATCTATTTCGATCAACAGCGAAAAAGGGCGCACTCGTGACCCAGGCATCGAAGCTGCTATTAGTGACGCCGAAGAGCTACGTGATCAACTGCAAGTTGGGGCTGAACGATTTTTCCGGTTCGGATTGTACGTCACGTTATATGCCGACAGCTTAGATGAACTAGGGTTTGTTCAACACAAAATTGAAACCCTTTTCGGTCAACAGATGGTCTTTAGTAAAGTTGCCAGCAGCCAGCAAGAACAAGGTCTAAACAGCACCATTCCACAAATGTCAGATCAACTGCAGATTCGTCGTAACATGAATACTGGCGCCATCAGTACCAGCTTTCCGTTTACTAGCGCCGATCTAACCCAAGAAAACGGTGTGTTGTACGGTATTAACATGCACAATAACGGTCTAGTTATCTTTGACCGCTTTAGCTTAGAAAACGCCAACATGGTTGTCTTTGCAAAGTCCGGTGCGGGTAAATCATTTACGGTTAAGTTAGAGGCTCTGCGTAGCATGATGACGGGTAGTGAAGTGATTATTATTGACCCCGAAAACGAATATCAAAAACTCTCCGAAGCGGTTGGCGGTAGTTATATTCGGCTGAGCTTAAATTCAGACGTACGTATTAATCCTTTTGACCTACCGCGCGTTATCGATAACGACGAAGCAGATGACGCCCTAAGAGCCAACTTAGTAACATTGCACGGCCTGTTTCGGTTGATGATGGGTGGGGCTCAGGTCTCAACAACAGTTGCCAATAACTCTGCCTTAACTCCAACCGAAGAAGCTGACCTAGATCAAGCCCTAATCGATACATACGCGCGTGCGGGTATCACTAGCGACCCACTAACGCACAACTCTCCACCACCAACCGTTAATGAGCTTTATGATACGTTGCTGCATATGGGTGGCAGTGGGCCGCAATTGGCGCAACGTCTTCGTAAATACACAACAGGCACATTTGCTGGCATCTTTAGTCAACAATCAAACATCGACATAAACAACCCGATGGTGGTATTTAATATCCGCGACCTTGAAGACGAACTGCGGCCAGTTGCAATGTATATTGTCTTGTCGCATATTTGGAATATTGTCCGCACCAATCAAAAAAAGCGTATGTTAATTGTTGATGAAGCCTGGCAGTTAATGAAATACGACGATTCAGCTAATTTCTTATTCAGCTTAGCTAAACGCGCCCGTAAATACTACCTAGGACTCACTACTATTACCCAGGACGTCGAAGATTTTATTGGCAGTAAAATGGGACGTGCGATTGTGTCTAACAGTTCGTTGCAACTACTACTTAAACAATCATCTAGTGCGGTTGATATGTTGGCCGATGTTTTCAAACTTACCGAAGAAGAAAAAAAGAGACTATCGAATTTCCCAGTTGGTCAAGGCTTGTTCTTTGCTGGCCAAAGTCATGTTCACGTTCAAATCGAGGCTAGTCCAACCGAAAAAGGACTAATATCTACCAACCCACAAGCCGCTGTACAACAAAACGAACCAAAACCGATAACCCAAGACGAATCCAGCCCAACTAGTTACATTGACCCTGGTGCTACCATTTAAGGTATAATGGAGGGTATATATGCCTCTTAGAATATCTGATGATGACACAAGGCTAAACCAAAGTCAGTCTGAAGTAGATTCAGAATTCAAAAAAATTGCCGACGCCGAAGAGAAGGGTACGTTTGATGATATTGCGAATAATTATGACAAAACCGCTGATGATAGCGATGAAAATGCTTCGATTTCAAAACTAAAAGACCAAGAAGAAGATTCAGGCGACTGGAACAATCAATGGAAAGGCGCGGCTGGTGGCAAGAAAAAAAAGCGAGTTGGACCAATTATTGCAATTGTTTTAGCATTTACGGGTATAGGGGCGGGATTTGGTATATCAGGAACATTGAGTATGGCTCTAATCGGAATAAAAGAAAATATTTTCAACAAAGTTGATACACTCTCGTCTATAAGTGAAGAGCGAAACGGAATATTAATGAAAAATAGGCTATTTGGCACATCTACAACTTGTGTCATACAAGTAAAATGTAAGTATATTGGTATAACACAAAAACAACTAGACAGACTAGAGGCCAAAGGTGCTAAGCTTGTTGATGCAAAAAAGAATCCGCTAACTGGCCGGTATTCCGGCACCGCCCTCATTCTTGAAAGTGGTGAGAGAATCGATGCCAGTAAATTTAGGTCAACTTTCAGAAAGTCTAGTGAACTTAGAGGCTTAACGAGAATTGTAATGAAGCCCAGGTGGCTTGCGTGGAACGATTCAACCGCTAAACAAGTTAGAGCCGCCAAAAAGCTCATAACCAATCCTGACTTTGGAAAGGATGATTCCAAGAAAGCAACACGACAAGCGTTATATAAGGCCGTTAGTGGCACTAATCAGTCAATATCAAGTGACTCGAACCCTGCAAATCTATCAGAAGCAAAGGCAGACCCCGACTATGACCCCACTAAAATGGGTGATGCAGACCCAGGGGTAGCACTGGAAGACATAAATGACGAAACTCAAAAACTACGAACCAAGGCTCTAGCAGGCGAGGAGGTTAAGCCTCTATCAAACAACATTGACACAGTTGTCAACAAAGAGCCATTCCCCGGCAAAGCGTCGGCCGCAAAGTTGTTTCAACAAGCACAAAGTTTTGTCAACCCAGCCGGCATTGTAACTGATTTATGTACTGTATATCAGCTTGTAAATGCGACTGTGATCATCGCTCGTGTATCGACCCTAGCCTACACAATGCGTTATGCAACCCAGTTTCTATCGCTTGCGGACAAGATGAAGGCGGGTGATGCAACGAGCGAAGAAGTTACTAAAGCAATGGATATATTGATGTCACCTGATGAAACTGGTGATACATTCGGTGATTCGTTTTCGTATCAATTTAGCACTTATGGAACTGTTAACAGTAAACCATTAAATGCAAGCGCCGCCGGTAACTCGATTATTCAACTTATGTCATCAGCTCTGGCCACGACGCGAGACTCTCTAGGTGGCCGCTCCGTGATAAACACCACTTGTTTTGTGTCAGGTGCTCTTGTTTTAACTGCATTCATACCATTCGTTGGTCCACTCTTTAAGTCAGTTGGAGTTGTCGCAAAAACAGCAATCGGATCGGGAACAAAAGCTGCGGTTAAAGAGGCAATTGATCTAGCGGTGAAATCAGTCGTAACAAAAGTTGGAACCCGTGAGGCAAGAAAGGCAACTTCTCAATCAATTCTTAAAGGCTTAAAGACTGTCGCTAAAAACCCTTCAACGTCTATATTTTTAGCGTCATATCTTGCTGAACGCTACGCTGTTCCGTACGCCGCTCAACAACTAGCTGGTACAGAGTTTGGGGCTGACACTAACGGTGTTGATGCATTAGATGCAATTAACACTGGTGTTCAAGCAAACCAGGCCGAAATTGCAAAATTAAGCGGCTACACGACAACCGACAGCGTTGACACATATATGAAAACAAAAACCTTTAGTCAAAACTTGAATAATAGATATATTACTGAAATGCAAAGTGAAGCCGATCCTCTCGATATTAATAATCCGTACTCAACGTCTAACAAGCTAGCTGTTTCAATTCTACCAGTAGCCTCTAAGTTCTCAAGTATACTGTCTCAACCTACCAATATCATGTCTATCTCTGCGACAATAATTAGTTCGGTTAAAAATAACTTTTTTGGTCAAACAACCGCTAGCGCTCTATCTACAGATGAAACCCGAAAAGAACTTAATATGTGTCAAGACACAATGCTAGAGGCAAAAAATATCATTAGGCACGCCAACTGTGTGCCAGCAATGTCATTCCCCGGTGTAGACGAAATTTATACTACGGATGGTCAAGACATTGTAGATAGATTAATAAGTAATGGCTCTTTGGATAAGTATGGTAATCCTACTGGCGCATTTGCTAATTATCTAAGTAGTTGTGCTGATCCAAACAGCTCCATCCTGGACGAGAGTACTGTAAGTAATTGTTACCAATCAACTAGTTACCAGTTATCTCCTGATGAAAGTTTGTTCTTGTTAGATCAAAAGATTCTGGACGATGAAGACACCAGTGTAACCGCCGGCAATCAAATCGTTGGTAGTTTAACAAGTGACTCAACCAGTGTTGCTTGTGCTCTAGGTACAACTGATGCTGGAATCGCAGATGGTTGGTATAAAGGAATTAAAATACCAATTCGTTTATGTGACATACCAGGCACAACAAATGTCGACCCGTCTGATGCAGATGGTGCAACCAAAATGCGAGTAAACTCTAGAATATCAGGTGTTTATTTAAGCCTTGTAAATAAAATGAAAGCAGACATGGGGCTAGACACAATACGGGTTTCGGATGCATATAGGTCTTATGCTAGACAAGCAAAATATCATTCGGCTGGTTATAATTTGGCTGCCCCTGCTGGCTACTCAAACCATCAATTAGGGGTCGCTGTTGACTTTCAGACACCGAGCGGTAACTCATTAAGTCGCTGTGTCCGGGTTGATGGATTATGTAAGCTCCCGGGCGATCCGGTATTTGACTGGTTAGATAAAAACGGAGCGTCATTTGGACTAAGTCAGTTATCTTCCGAGTATTGGCATTGGCAACCAAAGGTAATAAATTAATATGCATAATCTTAAGTTATTTATTAGTAATAGACTTATAAAAAAAGCGTTTTTTTTAATATTAATAATTATGTTCTTGTCTTTAACTATATTCGCTTTAAAGACGTTTGCGATTGATTCGGATTCTTTTGGTAGACAAAATATTCAATTTTACAGCCGTACAGATACTACATGCTCAAACTTAACACCCATTACAGTTGATAAGGTTTCGAAGCTCAGGGGTGACAATAACGGACAAAAAGTGTTTAATTTTTGGATAGATGCAGGGCTTACTAAACAACAGTCTGCTGGTATTACCGGAGGTATAAAAAACGAGAGTGGTTTCAGCCCGTTCCGACAACAGTCTGATAAAACTTGGCCCGAAGGTGGGTGGGGTATTGCTATGTTTACAGACGGCGAAAGAGAGGGTGTTAAAGCAAGCTTAATCGACGCTATTGGCAAAAGTACTTTCGACAAATATTATTCAGCAGATTATGGTGGTGTTGTTGTTGAATCGTCTGGGTTTATACCTGCCGGTACCGAAACGGTTAACGATAGCTTTTTGTTAACTGAGTTAAACTTTTTGTTTAATTATTTAAAGTCCACTAAGCCAACTGCTGAACAAATTCAAAACTATAGAAACGATTACTCTATTCCAGTTGGCAATGATAAGTCTATTTTTGAGTATATTAAAACTCTTGATAAACCAGATGATGCTGCATCGTCGTGGACATACTTTCATAGCGTTACTCCTGGCACAAAAACTGCTGGTTTTGATAGTATTCGAAGCGCTAAACAAATCATGGCTCTATATGGCACAGGTTTAGACGAAGGCTGTGGAGGTGACCTTGTAGCTGGTGGTATGGACCTAGATCAAGCTGTAGCGTTTATGGATAAGTACAAAAACAGTCCCGACAGCGCAAACTACATAGGTCGTGCAGGAAGAGACTGTTCAGGTGGCCCACTTGCTAACTGTGTGTCGTTTTCGGTTTACTTTATTAATAAATACACTAGTTTAAGTGGATTTATCGACCAGGCGCCTGGAAACGGAAGCACCGTAGCAAGAAATGCAATTGCCAGAAACCCGTCTGCAGGCTATGGTAATAGTCCAAAACCATATGCTATTTTTAGTGTAGCTAGTGGTGTTTCTATGTGTGATGGAGTTATTTGTGGTCACACAGGAGTAATCCTTGGTGTGGATCTAAGTCGCAAAAAAGTTATTGTAGGTGAAGCTGGTTGTGGTTCAAGTTTAGGATGGAGTACTGCAAGAGAATATGATCTATCAAAATTTGATGATGGTTCATACACATATATTTACACCGATGGGCTGCTGAAGGGTGGGTTATAAATACTATGTTTAGTTCGGATGTTGCCAAAAAAAGAATACTAATTATTGTTGCTGTTTGTTTTGTTGTACTTGTTGTGGTGTTTATAGTGCTGGCTTTTATATTTGGTAATAAAGCTTCAAACCCATACGGCAATGGTATTATTATTCAAAACTATAACGATAAAATTAAAAACCTACCGTTAGAAATGAAACAGGGAACCGAAGCGTATTTATATAACATTACTGACCGTAACAATAAGGACAGTTACAATCTTAAATCAATAAAAGATGCGTATATTAGAAATGGTTCGAACACTCAAGATTATAGTGAAAGTAAAAATTTATACTCTGGTAATTATATTGTAGATATCAAAAGCATTAAACAATCGTATTATATTCAATATACATATTCCAGTGATCAAAAAAATGTTCATGCACCTGGTGATGCGATTATAGTTTCATGCTTACCAAAAGATAAATTAATTTACGGTAACTTTGACTGTTCTGATTTTATATCTGCGCAAGCAAGTAAATATGAAGATATTATTCAATACTTACCGTTTGAGAATTTTAGCTTTAAGTTATCTGCAAATGCAACAAGCGGGGAGGATAAGGTAATACTTGTTGCTGAACTTAGAATTCCAGATTCTGACTTAACAGGCGATAGTGCTTCTAATACAAAAGTTATCAATATGTATAAAAAAGAAGTTACAGATTGGATTAAATCTAAAAATCTAAACCCAGACGATTACATAATTACATATAATTACAGTGGAAATGGAATTATACAAGATTAGTTATTTTAGTTTAACGTGTTGGTACTTTTTACTACCTGATAACACATGAGTGCTGGTTATTATTATTTGATGCCCATTTATCGTGTCGCTAAGTGCTTTTTGACGGCTTTCGTCTAGTTCACTAAACACGTCGTCCATTAAAATAATTGGTTTTTGATCTGTTATTCGCTCGATTATTTCTACCTCTAAGAACTTAAGCGCTAATATTATGCTACGAACTTCACCTCGTGAGGCTACTGATGTTGCAGGGGAGTTATTAAACTGAAAAACAACGTCATGTCTATGTGGTCCTGTACTAGTAAATCCTAGTACTTTGTCGTGTTCAATGCGCGACTCTAGCTCGGTTAGTAGTTTTTGTTTGATATCACCAATTGAAGTGTGTGAGTAGTGAATTGATACAATATCGTTAGTTGTTGCGATTTTTTTGTATTCGTCGTTAATTTGATTATTAATTTGTTCAATAAAAAGTGTTCGTTTTTCAATTAAATACGATCCATATTCACTTAGTGCGATATTCCAAACAAATAACTCGTTTTTGGTTGAACTTTTGTTTTTTAATAGGTTATTGCGTTGTTTTAAGGCTCTCTCGTACTTATGTAATGCTGATTGATACTCTGGATCAAGTTGGCTAATAAATCTGTCTATAAACTGTCGTCTGCGAGTTGGTGACCCATTTAATAATCTAAGGTCGTCTGGTTCAAATAAAACTACTGGGTATTTATACCTGGGTGACATACGATACATTGTCTTATCGTCAATTACGAATTTTTTACGGCCTGAGGGTTGTTTGGGGTTATAAGTTACCGTCCTTTTGATACCATCGTCAAAAACCGATTCTATTCGCCACCAATCACAACCGGTTTTTAAGATATCTATATCTCCAGACTTAAATGACGTTCCCTGCAGAGTTATATAAATCGATTCAATTAACGATGTTTTACCGCTACCGTTTTTACCAGTTATAACTGTAGTGTTTGGTGATAAATTAATATTAAAACTATCGTGCGAACGAATATTTTGGACTGATAGTTTTAATACTACCGCCATTATAAATTAACTTTTAAGTGGCATTATTATGTGGAAATAATCTGTATTTTCGTTGGTTGACTTAAGTACGCATGGCGAAATCTTGCCGCTAAAACTAAATTCTACTTCATCTCCATCAACAACCGACAAAGCTTCACTTAAATACCTTGAATTAAGTGTGACTTGACCGTTACTTGATATATCAGCGCTCGCTTCTGATGTATTTTCACCCAGTTGAGATGCAATTGAGTGAATAGATAAACTTTTTTTATCTGAGTCGGCAGTTAAAGTGACCGATCCACCTGATTCTCGAGCAAATAGTCCAGATATTTTAGTAATTCTAATAAAGTCTGATTTATTAATTACAATCTTAGTTTCACTTGATGTTGGAATTAATTGGCGGTAATCTGGGAAGTTACCATCAATTAAACGACTAATAATTTCAGCTTCATTAACCCTAAACCGTACTTGAGTTTCGTCGAATAATATATCGATTTCGGTTTCAACTTCTGCGATTGTCCGTAGTACTTCTTGTAAGGTTTGGGTTGGTATAATTGCCGATACATCACTAGTTGTTTTTACTAATCGACGTTCTGACAAACGATAACCGTCTGTTGCTGCTAAATATAATTGCCCACGGTATGAATGCCAAAATACACCAGTTAAAACCGGCCGAGTTGAATCGTTACTGGTTGTAATAATTGTCTGAGATACTGCTTGTTTAAAGTCGTCACTATTAATTGTGTACCTTATTGATGATTTCTCGTTAATTGTTGGAAGTTCAGGGAATTCATCTGCGATAACACCGTTTATAATCGAAGAATATTTACCACTTGTTATATGTAAATTATCGCCTTTAACTTTTAATTCAACTGATTCTTTAGGAAGGCTTGAGATAAATTCAGACATTAATCGAGCGGGTATTGTAATCGCGCCGGGTTTAATAATTTTTGCTCCAATGTATTGTGTTGATGCGATTTCTAAATTTGTTGCGGCCACAAGTAATCTATTACCATCTGTTCGAAGTAGGATATTACTAAGTATTGGTAATTGAGTTTTTGTGCTCGCAATCCGTGAAGTAGCGTTTAATGCGCGGGTAAGGTTTTCTTGTGTGACTGTTAATTCCATTGTTATTACCTTTCTTTAATTTTTCTTTGTTGGGTTTAATAATAGGGGGTGTGGATTATGTGTATAAAACATAAATAACGGATTAAAAACTTTAAAAATAGATGTGGATGAATGGTTGTATAAAAAGTGTTCATTTGGGTGTATAAAGTTAAGTTGTACATCTTTACTAATTGAATTTAATATTACATCATGTAAATAAGTGGATGACCGTACACTAGATTTACTATCAATTATCCGCTGGTTGTTCACATTTTTTACCCAAGTATTTTTAACTATATTATCTACGCCATCTACTATATTCCATCTACTATATTCCAACCTAAGCATATAATTTCTCCCGAATCGATGCGACTTGTTCACGGATTAAAAAGTCTAACTTTATTGCTTTTTCAATTTTTTCAACAGAGTGAATAGCGGTTGTGTGGTCTTTACGACCTAATTCTCCAGCAATCTTAGGGAAACTAAGGTGTAATTCGCTACGAAGTAAATACATCGCAATTTGACGAGGTACAACAATATGTTTATCACGTTTTGGACTACAAATTTCTTCAACACCTAATTGGAAATGTTTTGCTGTACGATCGATAATTTGTTTACTCGTTAAATGTTGTGGGCGTGAATGACGAACATTACCGAGCAACCCTTCGGCGGTTGAAGTGTCGGGTTCGATACCTCGCATTTCTGCATAGGCAAGTAATTGATTTAGCGCTCCCTCAAGCTCACGAATGTTTGTTTTAATGTTAGTGGCTAAGTATTCAACCGTATCTCGACTAAGTGTTACACCTGACATTGACGCTTTGGCTGATAAAATCGCACAACGCGTTTCAAAGTCGGGCATTTGTATATCAATAGTCATACCCATTTCGAATCGACTACGCAGGCGTTCGGTTAGGGTTGGTATACTCTTTGGTGGTTTATCACTACTAATGATAATTTGTTTATTGTTTTGATGTAGGTGATTAAAGGTGTGGAAGAACTCTTCTTGGGTCTTCTCTTTGCCAGCAATGAACTGCATATCATCAACAATTAATACATCAACACTTCTATACTTTTCCGAAAATCCTTTTTTCTTAAACCTAACGTGATCCAAAAACTCATTCACGAAAGTTTCTGAATTAATATATAACACCCTTGTGTCTGGTTTGGTTCGTTTAATCTCATTTCCAATAGCCTGCATCAGGTGAGTTTTACCAAGTCCAACACCACCGTATAAATAAATTGGATTATATTTTTCTCCAGGATGTTCAGCTACAGCTTGACTGGCAACATAAGCCAGGTCGTTACTCGACCCAACGATAAAGTTATCAAACGTGTAACGTGGATTTAAGTTGCCTGTAGTTAGTTTAGAAGAATTACGGCTAGATTGTCCGGTGGCAATTAAGTCATCTGCTGTTGGCGGGTCAGCAGTAATGGTCGTTTCACGGTTAACTCTAGTTTTACTAGCACCTGTATTAATCATGTAAGTGATATTTTTGGGAGTAACACCGTTTTTAGATAATACCTCTTTGATTTGATCATTGAACTTTACTTCAAATTGTTTCTTGGCAAATATGTTCGGGACCGAGATCACAACGCCATTATCGTTTTGGTCGACAAGTTGGGTGTTTTTGAACCACGTCGTAAATGTAGCATGAGATACCGATAATTCGATTTCACCTAATACACTTTGCCACAACGCGTGATGCATAAATTTTCCCCTTAAAAATTCACATTAACTACCAATAATTATACCTACAGTCTTAGTTTTCCACAACCCGGATTTTTAACACAAACTCATCCATAGATAGAGGTACGAGTTATACACAATTTGATACCACCTCTATTAATATGTGGATAAGAACAATCGATTAGGGGATAAGTTTCGCATACTAAACAATGGTAATAATGAAAATTCAACCATCACCTTGATAAAACAGCCGAATTTATGTAGAATAGTCTAGATATGCCAAAGAGAACTCACCAACCACACAAACGTCACCGTGCTCGTACTCACGGGTTTCGTGCAAGAATTGCGACCAAAGCTGGCCGAGCTGTACTTAAACGCCGCCGCATTAAAGGCCGCGCTCAATTAACCGTTTAGGTTAATTGGAATATAGCAATTAGCTATTGGAAGATGGTAAACTACGCACTAACGTGCGTAGTTTTGTTGTCCTGATTAACCTCGCCAAATTCCAATAGCCACATTCCAAATTCTACCCATGGTGATAACCGCCACCCTTGTCGATTTCCTGTGCTCGATAAATTTGCTCGACCAATATTAACCTAACTAACTGATGTGGGAATACTAGCGGTGATAGCGACCATACAAAATCAGCTCGGTCACGGACTGAACTATCTACACCATACGCGCCACCAATAACAAAAACGAGATTTTTAGATGAATTTAGTGGTTTAGTTATTTGTTTTGATAGGTCAGTAGACATCAGTTGCTTACCTCGTTCATCTAGTAAAATTACATAATCATCATCACTGAGTTTATTTAAGATTAGTTTTGATTCATCACGCCTAGCGTCACCATTGGCAAGCGAAGAGTGGGGGGTTAGCAACCAACTACACTTGAACTGGTTTCGAAGTCGTTTTTCATATCGATTAATGCCATCATGAACCCAAGTCTCGTGCTTTTTACCAACAGCTATAATTTTGATTGGCACTATAGCTTCAGTCTTTCAGCCAGTCGTGCTAATGTTTCATGATCTGGTTCAGTGTTCATGTCTTGATCGCCATGAAATTCGTGCGGCCGAACAAAGGGTATTAGGTGGACGTGAGCATGGGGAACGTCTGTTCCAAGCACTTTTTCACCAACAAACGGTACACCTAGTTCTCTGCGAAGGTGTAGGGCTAGTTTTCGAGCAGTGTTCATAACAGCTGCATAGTATTCATCGTCAAGGTCCCACAAAAACTCAACCTGAACCTTCGGGATAATCAAAGTGTGTCCAGTTGTGATTGGATATATATCCAAAAACGCAAATGTTTTGTCGTCTTCGTAAATTTTGTGAGACGGAATCTCGCCGTTAATAATCTTGGTGAAAATAGATGGTTCTTGCATAACCTTAGTATATCAACTATTTAAGCTACTTATCGACATATTGCAGTAAAACGTAAGCGTGATATCCTGTAAACATAATGTCCGAATGGTTACGTTATCAAACAGAAATTGACAAAATTGATGGTGGTGAGTGCTCAGATTTAGTTAGGATTGGTAGGTCGCTTTTAGATATTGCATATTTTAATTCAATTAATCCTACGGTCGAATCAGTAGCGCGACTTAAGTATTTTATTGATATTCCAGAGGTGATTCAAGCTGCATGGGAAATTCCAGACTTACATAGACCATACTCGCCCGATCAACTAGGTGTTGTGTTGGTAGAAAACTCACTAAGACTAGTAATTAATTCGAGGCGTAACGCAGTTCATAAATACCCATCAGAACAGAACGTTAAAGTCAGTTTATGTGGAGGTGGCGGCATGATAATTGAAACCGACCCGATTCGCCCGATGGCAGGAAAGGCAGATTTTTTATACGGACGCTCACTCGATATGTTTCGGAGTAGACTAGACGAAACACTTAACTTATTTGAACTTAATATCAGCGAGGTTGAGCTAAAACAGGCTAGTTAAAATAAATACCGCCTATAAAGGCGGTATTTAAAGGTTTTATAATTGATTAGAGTTTAATAACCCAAACCAATATGGCGGCTGCGACAGACAGTAGAACAAAGAACAATCCAAGTCCCACGGGTGAGCCCCAGCTAAACCAAGAGCCCCAGGCTCGCCAGTGGTTCCAGTGTGACTGCGACATTTCGCGCCACTGTTCGTAACCTTCTTTGACGAGCTTGTCTTTCATGGCGCGTTTTTCTTCACGACTTACCATATTTTTCTCCTTGTTAAGTTTCGACCAGCCCGTGTCAATTAGAATACCGCAAGTTTGTTTATGTACTAGGCTACGTACCAAACCGCATGGCGGATTTATTTCAAATATAGTATACACTAAATTACTATAAAAATTATCTAGATAAACCAAATCATTTGTTCATGGCGGAGGAGGCGAGATTCGAACTCGCGATCTCGATTGCTCAAGATACTGCTTTTCGAGAGCAGCGCCTTCAACCACTCGGCCACTCCTCCATCAGCTTATTTTATCAGATATGTAGTTTAAATAATCGTAATGATATATAGTATAGGCATTAGTTAAATAACTTGTGGAGGGTAAAAATGGACAACGATTCATCAAATAAAGTGGACGAACCTGTGGTTCAGGCGCCAAAACCAGTCAATAAACCAACTGGTCAATCAGCCGGTGGTTTAGCGGTTGCAGCAATGGTAGTTGGTATCGTAGGACTTGTGTTCTGCTGGGTACCTTTCTTGGGACTAGGAGCTGGAATTACAGCTGTGGTTCTAGGAATCATAGCTATCAAAAAAGCTCAAAACAAAGGTATGTCAATCGCTGGTTTGGTAACCGGAGGAATTGCCACCTTAATTAACCTAGTTATAGTATTCTTTTTGATTGCCGGACTAGCCTTATTTGGTGGTGCAGCCACAATTTATGGTAATGCAGTTAACGAGGCAAGCAAAGAGGCCAAAGCCCAAGACAGTGCCAAGAAGGACTTTGACAAAGGTGAAACAGCTAAGTTTGGTCAGTTTGAGGTTAAAGTTAACTCGGTTAAACGGGATTATGTTCCTGAAAACGAGTTTCAACGCGCTGGCGAAGGCAAAGAGTTGATAGTGGTGAATGTCACCGTCACTAATACTGGTGACAGCAAATCATTCACTGGTTACGACCTAGACCTATCAGCTGATGGTATTTCTGATTCAATGTCATTTACAACAACCGTTGAACCAGAATTTACAGGTGGCACGATGGATAAAGGCGCCACGGCAACCGGAAACCTAGTATACGAGATTGCCAAGGGTGCTAGTGATTTGAAGCTAAAGTATGAATCATACGGTTTTGATTACACTGGTACTGCAGGATTTAAAAACTACACATACACTCTAAAGATTTAATTCAATCATTAGTAAATAAACGGGCCCTTTGACGGGTCCGTTTTTATTCGCGTCTTAGGGCGTCAATTGGGTTAATTCGTTCAGCGCGGCGGGCAGGGAAGTAAACTACCAATAAACCAACCACCACAGTTGCTAATATAATCGTTACGATCGACCACCACGGAGTCGCAAATAATTCAAACGACTGCGTGACACCTCGACTAGCGGCGCCAAGATTTATGTATAAGTTAACAACCTTGCCGATAATGTATGCAATCAATACTCCAATAACCGCGCCAAAAAACGATATTAGGGCTGCTTCGAATATAAACAGTTTACGCATATCGCGTCGTCTAGAGCCTAGCGCCATCATTAGTCCAATTTCTTTGGTGCGCTCTAGTAATGATATTGTTAGGGTGTTAAACATTCCAAGGACCGCCACAATCATTCCAATACTACCAAATCCAATTAATACCAGGTTAAAGAACCTGAATATATTATCAATTTCAGACAGTGTGTCGGTTAGTGACGCAGTTTGGAAGCCACTTGCTTCGATTTGTTTTCGGGCAGTCGCTACATTAGCGGTGTCATCCATCACAACTTTTACTTGACTATATGTCGGTACGCCGGCTATATCAAATAGGTTGCTAGGCATAAATATTTCACTACCAGCACCAGATTCAATAATACCTACAATGGTAAATTTATCAGAGATTTGTTTCTTTTTGGCTTCGACGCGGTCAAGTGGAATATCGATTGAAATAACTTTATTTAGAGCGCTATTTGGATCGTCTATTCCTAGGGCTTTTAGCGCCGAAGTATTAAGTAGCACAGCGTGGCTGTCGACATTATTTAGCAGCCTACCTTTTATTAAGGCTAGGCTGCTGAGGCTTTGATACTCTTGGTTTTGGCCGTATACAACAGCGTCAACCTCACCACCGTTATAACTCATGATACCGGGGAAAGAATATTGAACACCAACCTTGCTAACGTGTGGGTAGGTGCGCATTTTATTTGTAGTATCTTCGTTTAATTTAATGATTTTTGAGTTAGGTGAAGTTACGTCGATAGATTTAAGTGACTTGTCGCCAACGACTTGGTTAGTTACTAGAGATTGAACACCTAAACCAAACGATAGCAGGAAGAAGATTGCACTAACACCAATAATCACACCAAAAACAGTTAGAAACGAGCGAAGTTTCTTGGATATAAAGTTACGCCAAGCAATGTATAGCAGAACTCTAGATGGAATAGACTTATATTGACGGGACTTTTCTCGTCTAGTGGTAAATACGGTCATTAATTTAGACATTGTGTTTACCTTTCGCTAAACGGCTAATACGCGAACGCATATCATCAAGTAATCCTTCGGCAATTGCAGCTACACCTTGATGCATGGTTTCAACTACGTGGCCATCGTCAATGTGTAACAAATGGTCAGCTAGGGGAATATACTCCATGTTGTGTGTAACCAAGATAATTGTGCGGTCTAGGTCGGTCTGGCACTTCTGCAATAACCCCATTATCATATCCCCATTGGTGCTATCTAGGTTGCCGGTTGGCTCATCTGCAATAACAAATAACGGGTTGTTGACCAAGGCTCTAGCCATAGCGATACGTTGTTGCTCACCACCAGACAGTAAAACTGGACGTTTTTTGGCAAAGTCGGCCATCTCAACCAGTTCAAGAGCATTCATTGCTATTTTGGCAGCTGCAGCCTTGGAGTGACCAGTAAAATATAGTGGCATTGATACGTTTTCAATCACATTTAAACTTTTTACCCAAAAGTTTTGCTGATATACGATACCAATCTCATTTGCGCGAAAATGAGCTAATTTATCTGGGGTTAATTCGTACAAATCTTTGCCATCAAAGGTTACGTCTCCGGACGTTGGTTTTTGTAGGCCAGTCAGCACATTCAACAAAGTCGACTTACCTGACCCTGATGGGCCATAAATAATATTAAACGTACCTTCTTTGATCGAAAAGTCTACGCCTTTTAGAATGTCGACGGTTTCTTCGCCGATTTCAAACGACTGATTTACATGGCTAACATCAATAATCGACTTAGCATTACTTATGGATTGGTGGTAGGCTGCCTTTTTGACGTCATCCATATTACAAACCAAACACTCTCTGCAGTGCATTAAGGATAATCGTTAGAACACTCTCGTTGGCGCGCCCAACAATTGAGGTTTGTGGATCGCTAACACCCATATTGCGTGACTTGTCGTACGATATTGCCTGGATGCTGTAGACCTTTGATGTTGGCAGGTTGGATAGTACTACGATATGTTCGGTTGTGCGTTGAGTATCTTCGCTGGTTTTGTTGTTGAATACGGTTGCGGTACTACCGTCTGCATATCCTACTTGGCTGGTTGACGGTTCATCGGTTCGCCACGACACAATTACTTGACCTCTGGCTTCAGACCCGGTTCCACGAATCGACGTTTCGATAGTAACGTTTGAAATAACTGGAGGTCTAGTATCAAGCGCAGTTCTAAATCTTTGTGAATCAGACACAGCCAAGTTTCCATCCGCATCACGGCCTCTTGCCACCAAGAAGTAGTCGCTGTCATCCTCTAGTCCAGATATGATGATCTTGTGTTCTTTGGTTAGTTCGGAGTTCAAAACATCAGTTCCACCTGATCCAACCTTGCCATATGTGATGGTTGAAGTGCTAGGTACGTTGGTTGTCCAGGTTATACTTTGGGTGCTGGTTGGCTCACCTTCTATCGGCTCAAATCGTAAATTTGAAATATGTGGTCTTGGTGGGGTAGTGAACGAGAATATATTTCCTTTGTATTCGCTACCTTCGCTATCAAAAGCACTTAACATGTAATAATATTTTGTGCCGTCTTTTAGTCCGTCAAGTTCCATGCTATAAGGGGTTTCGGCAGACGATGTGTTAACTGACTGTAAACCGCCAAACGAATCACTTTCACCGTAATACAGATTAACCTTGGTTGATCCAACTGACGTAAACCCAATCACGGCGCTACTTAGACCAACTCTTGTCGCAGCTATTTCTTTGATAACTGGAGCAGGTTTAGTTGTAAAGGTGTGTTCTTGGCTAATGCCCGTGTTACCATCCGTGTCGGTCCATTTCACAACGTAGTAATAAGTAGTTCCTGCAGCCAGGTTATCTAGTTGAATGTCGTGAATTACGACTTGGTCAGAATTACCAATTTCAGCTTGTCCATAGTGGCCACTTGATGTTCCTAGGGCTATCTTTGAGTCACTGTTACGGTCTGTTGTCCATTGAACCACGGCCCGTTTAGTTGTTATGTTGCTAGCGGCTGGTTCACCGATTAGATTAGCTGGTTCTGTGAATTTACCGGTAGGAATCATCGATACAACCGAACTATTAGCGCTACAGTTGTTGGTGCTGTCACAAGCAACGACGCGATAATAATACGGAATCTGGGTTAGGCCTGCATCGATGTAGGTTGTACTTGAACTGGTTCCGGCAATGTTAAATGTCGTACCGTTTATCGAACGGTATATCTTGTAACTAGATATGCCATCGCCGACATTAGTTGGTGTATCCCAAGTTATTGCAAGGCGCCATTTTGAAGTTGATTTGATCGATACGTCTACGATATCAACATTACCAGGGATGCCTGGTGCTGAGGTGTTAGCTGTGAAGTTAATCGCTGCATAACTGGCGTAGTTTATATTGCTGGATTCGTCTTTGGCGACTACATACAGGGTGTTTAGACCCGGCTGAGTGGCGTATGGTCCGGTTGGGAGTGACTTGATACCGTTACCAGTAAAGTTACATGTTATTGCCGACGGCAAGACGTTGACAGTATAACAGTAGTTTAGGCTGCTTGCCGAGCCAACAAAGCTGGCTGGGTCACTCCAGCTAAACGAGAACGAGTTAGCTGTATTTGTGGTTGGAGTAGCGGTTAGGTTAAGAGGTTCAGATGGCGATCCGTTGGTGTTAATCTTGAGAGCTGCACTTACCGTTCCAACTGAAATATTTCCGGCGTTATCCCAGGTGCGGAAGTAGACCGTATTGGTGCCCTCAGCAATGTCATTATAATCTGGCGTAGGCACTGTTTGGTAAGAGCCGTCGTTGGCCAGTAGGTCGCTTATGTCGCCCGTGCCAGTGTGTGAGTCGCCATACCACGATCCACCTTCGATTTTGTACTGTAACCCAGCAACACCGGATGCACCGTCGCTTGCTGACTGACCGCCACTAGTTGGCCAGGTCAAGGTAGCGTCTTTGGTGTTGATAAATCCAGATGGGCCGCTAATGAAACCGGGGTTTAGTGGAGGCGTGTTGTCGAACCTAAAATGAAATGTTGTCGTGGTAGGGTAGGTGTTGCCGGCTTTGTCTATCGCTTCAACAACCAGATAATACGGACTAGTTGAGGTTGTCATTGGGCTAGCCATAACTCCTAATGCACCTAAATCGATATTGGTGTTTGGCGTAATAAATTGACAGTGGTTACCGGTGTCTTTGAGGCTAGTGCCTAATAGCCCCTTGGTGGTTGCTGGATCAGCCGTGTTATCTAGCCCTAGATACAGACAGTAGCCGTATATTCCAGCACCCGAGTCGATAGCTGGGTCCCAGCTAAAGTAAGGCGAAGCACCATTGGTCCAGTCGTTTGAGGCAAGAGCTGCCCCTCCTGATGAACGTAGGGCGGTGATATTGGCGGCATTCGAATCAGGCGCATTCGTATCAGTTTGAGCGTCGACATTAACAGAGTTTAAAGTAACTTGTTGGTTGCCGTCAGAATCGAAAATTGCTTGCCAAATCAAACCTCCAAATGTTACGGGCACGCTGGTGATGTGCGAGTTAACCTCGGCGCTGGAGTTCGCTTGATTAATTGAGCCAGACGTAATCCAGTTTGATGTTAGTGTATCCCAATAAATCCAAGTACTACCACCATCTGTACTTAATCGATAGGTAATTGTTCCGCCATTTGTAGCTTCGTTAGTTGTAAATGCCGTGAACGCCTGAACACCAGATGTAAAGATAGGATTTACCAGGCTAATAGTCTTTTTGGTTGTTACATATGGCTTAGACGTAAAGTCAGTCCGCACATTTGAACTTAGGCGCACTTCATCAATTAGACCACCAAAATAGCCTTGGGTTTCACCACGACCACCGCTACCGTAGGTGCTACCGATTCTAAGATCGATATTATTATCAGGTGGTACGACAGATTTGTTAGTTGAAGCATTTTCGACGCCATCGACATACAACTTCATTGTCAGTCCGTTATAGGTGGCGGCGATATGATGCCAGTTTGTGTCTTGGGTGGTTGCAGTTCCCGCTAGGTAGGCATTATCACCGATTGAATAGACCATTGCATCAGCATTAGCGCTGACACCAGTACCAGCATACAACCTGCCGTGATAATCAATTAATGAACCGACGTATTCTATCGTTGAACCCCAGCTATCATTAATACTGTCGCCGCCCATTTGAACCCAAGTTGTCCCGTTCCAAGCCCAAACTTCGCCGTCACCAGCTGAATCACCAGTTCCAACATACAGCTGTCCGTTATAAACAGCCATTGACCTGATTCGTTCATAGGTTCCACTAGTCCATGAATTATTGACGTCACTTCCACCAACTAAAGTCCAGGTTGATCCATCGTATTCCCAAACTTCAGCGTCACCCGCCCCAGCACCTAAACCTGCATACAATTTACCGTTATAGATACGCAAAATATCAACTTCTTCGTAATGACCATTCCAGCTGCTAGCTACGCCATCACCACCAACCTGTGTCCAAGTTGATCCATCGTACTTCCAGACTTCTGAGTCGTTTGTGCTAGTACCTAAACCAGCATACAATTCGCCGTTATAGACAGTCATCGACATAACAGCCTCGTGGTTAGTTGACCAGCCACCACCTACGCCATCACCGCCTACCTTGGTCCAGTTACTGCCATCCCACGCCCAAACCTCAGCATCATTTGCGCTGTTACCAAGTCCAGCATATAGCTTGCCGTCAAAGACAGTTAATATCCAAACTGCCTCGTACCCTGCGCCCCATCCGTTATTTAAACTATCGCCACCAACTTGCGTCCAAGATGTACCGTCATATTTCCAAACCTCACCGTCGTTAGCCGATGTTCCTAGACCAGCATATAAATTACCATTGTATTGTTGCAGTGAATAAACGTTTTCATAAGTGTCTTGGGCCCAGCTGCCACGAAGACCCTGTCCACCAACCTTAGTCCAGCTGTTGCCATCAAACTCCCAAACCAGCGCATTACCAGCAACGCTGACACCTGTACCCATATATAATTTGTCGTTGTAGGTCGTCGCAGATTCGACGCTTTGTAATCCATAGAATCCCCAGCTGTTGTTATAGTATCCTCCACCAATTTGAGTCCAGTTGCTACCGTCCCATTCGTAAAAGAGGGCATCACCAGCTGAATCATATAAACCAACATTTAGTTTACCGCCACTATATTGCATGGCGTATACCGCATCACCGCGAGCCGTTGGCCAGCTACCGTTAACGCCATCGCCACCCAGTTTGGTCCAGCTACCGCTTGTAAACTTCCAGACTTCACCGTCGCCATTACCAGTACCTGTTCCAGCGTACAAACTAGTACCGTCGTTGGTTAGTGATCCAATACCTTCGTATGTACTGGCAGCCCAACCACCGTTAATACCATCGCCACCAATTTTGGTCCAAGACCCACCGCTATATTGCCAAACATCGGCATCACCAGTTGATATTCCTGTACCGGCATACAGTTTGCCACCAAAATAATCTAAACTTTGGACATATTCGATATTATCAGCTGATGCCCAGCTACCGTTTACGCCATCGCCACCAACTTTGGTCCAAGTGCTACCGTTCCAACGATACACTGCCGCATCACCAGCTGTATCACCAATACCAGCATATAATCCGCCAGCACCGTCGCTAACCAGTGATCTAACAGATTCATAAACTGTATTCCAGCTACCATTTACGCCATCGCCACCAATCTTGGTCCAGTTACCACCAGAATCGTATCGCCACACTTCGGCATCGCCAACAGTCTGACCCAGGCCCGCATAAACATCGCCGCCATAACTTGTCAAGGCAAAGACCGATTCGAAAGTATTTACACCCCAGCTGCCGTTAAATCCATCACCACCAACTTTTGACCAGTTTAAACATCCGGTACTAGTGTCACAACTCCACACTTCGGCATCACCAGCTGTCAAACCTAGTCCGGCATATAAAATCGTTCCATTTACGGTAAGTGAATACACATTTTCGTAGGTTTGATCAGCCCAGCTGTTATTGATACCGTCACCACCAACTTTACTCCACGAACCACTGTGAAATCGCCAAACTTCGGCATCACCAACACTTAATCCTAAACCAGCATATTTATCACCACCTACGGTTACGGTCGCTTGGACAGCGGTTTTACCGTTTAAATCCCAGCTACCATTAATGCCACTACCGGCTCGTTTAACCCAAGTGTTGGCTGAGCTGTTAGCGATTTCGTAATTGATTCGTCCTGAGGTTCGGTCGTAGTACAGACGATAACTACCCTTATCGATAATTCCTTGGTCTTGTTCTGAACTAGTTGAAAACGGTGTGTTGAACTTAACATTAGCCTCGAGTGTTTGGCTACCAGCTAGAGTTAGTGATGACGAGTCGGGGATTGATGCGAACATACTGGTGCCATCGAGCGACAAAGCATTATTCAAACGTCCTGGTGTAAAAGTAGCTGCGCCAACAAGTGTTCCGTTGTTGCCATTTGATGATGAATCGGTAATTGTTGTGCCGTTAATTTCATCCATATGATATAACGCAGCCGTATTAGCATCCGATGTGTAGTTTTGAGCCTTTAATTTGGCGTTAGTACCTGTGATATCAATGGCCGTATTGTCGTAGTTGTAATCAGCCGGGTTAGTAAACGTCCAGTTCGATGAAATAGTGGCTGCAAAAACGCCTTTCATGTCAAACGCGATAACTGCGACCAACATAAAAGCAACGGGTACCAGAACCGTTATGTATGCATGAGGACGATATTGCCAGCGCCGCCATCGTCTATACCATTGCCATTTCCTCGACAATCGCTTCTGAAATGGCCGAATAACGCGTTTATTCAGCAGAATAATAGGGTAGGATAGGGTACTAACGAACAGACCTAAATTTCGATATATTTTTCGAAATGTCAGATTTGTTTTTAGATGTGTCCGTTTGACCCCTGTACTTGAGCGTTTCACTCGTTCCCCTTTTATATGATTGAATTATACCAGACTGACCACTGATAGCGCTAGTGTTTTAAGAGATTTTTAATACAAAACACTTGCTTAGATTAAGCTTAGAATATAATATATAAAATATCAAAATACGAACGGGGGTGAATATGAAGCGACTTTTGTTTTTGATAATCGGTCTAGTGACTATTTTATCTGTAGGGGCGGCCATTTCTTCTGTGGCGGGCGCAGAGGTTAATACTATTTCTTGGACAAGATCAAAACCAACACTAGGTAGTTCACAGCCCACAAGTATGAACGACGTCTATAGATCGATGTACTGTCCAGTTGATTATTCGGACATCAATATATCCAGTTTATCATACACCGTAAATGCCTGTACGATACATGGCGAAAATATGTCATTTGCTACCTATTCACGGTATGGAGTTGCTGTTAGTTTTAGGAATGATAAGTTGATGTACCCACTAAGTATTAATTGTGATTCCAGCACCTGTACATATTTGCCACAAACAGACACGCTGGTGATGCTTCAGCACAAAGTGAACGGAATTGTATTTGGTTTGATAGTATACAAAAACTTTTCTAGTCGTTTAGAACGTCATGTAAACCCTAGTAATTTATCGGTTAGCTATTCATTTAATTACGCCAACCCGTCATACGAATTAAAGGATACAAACGGCTATTATTGGCCGGTCGTAAGTTTTACGGGGTCAGACAACGGTCGTTATTTGGCCGTTGAACTACGCGAGAGGGGTGTTGGGTTGCTGGATATAGATACGCTTTCAATGAAATATATAACAGGCAATACGTATTTGTATTGGCATGGGTTTGATCCAATGATTGAGTTTGCTGTTAGCAATGACGGTAAATTTGTTGCCGAGATGGGGCGAAACGTCCGACTTACGGTATATGAAGTTAATGATGAGTGTGGTGAATTATTAACCCCTCAGCGAATGGATCAAACTATGAAGCCGCTGTCTAACTCTTGTCCAACCTCACCGATTGATTTTGGCTTTATCGATAACTTTCACGAGGCGTATAATCCAGTCTTTAGCTCGAGCGGTGATTCGCTCAGCTTTTTCGCAACCTCTTGGACGGTTGGTCCACGCAAGATCGAATTACGTGCGAGTGGTTATGGTGGTTTAACTTTGGATTATTTGGCGCTAGGTGATTCTTTCAGTAGTGGAGAGGGGGCTGAACTGGATAGTGAGTATTTACCTAATACCAACACGGGTTTTGATAAATGTCATATTAGTAATAACTCGTATCCGCTTATCTTGGCCAGAATGCAAAAGTTTGATATGAACTTTGTTCGCAGCGTCGCCTGTTCGGGAGCGGTTATGGATGATGTAGTTGGGGACGACGACATATATTGGGGTCAGTCCTCTAGGATTAATAGTTATTCTCCTAAGCTCACTGTCTTTGATAAGTATAAATTGCAGCAATCTTCTGCTGACCTGTTCTTTCCTGGTCAAATTCACCAAGAAAGCTTTGTATCAAAATATCACCCAGTAATAATTACACTTGGAATTGGCGGAAACGACATTGATTTCTCGGATAAATTGAAGGCTTGCTTAGGTCCCGATACTTGTAGTTGGGCGGGTACTGCTATGGGAAGAGAGAAGACGGCAGTAGAAATAAAATCAATATATGACAAGCTGGTGCGGACTTACCGTTCGATTCATAACAACTCACCAGATTCCAGAATATTAGTTATTGGGTATCCAAAATTAATATATGAACCTAATGATTGTGGTGGTTTGACTGGATATTTGCTGAACGCAGACGAACGTCGATTTATTAACGAAGGCGTCCACTATCTTAATCAGGTTATTAAATCAGCTGCTGCAACAGCTGGCGTAGGGTACGTAGATATCGAAAATAGTTTGGGTAGCTCGGCCCTATGTGGCAATAAACCTAGCGCTATGAACGCTATCCGACTGGGTGACGATTCGGCACTAATCGATAAGCTTGGATGGTTAAAATTAATCGGAAACGAGAGCTTTCATCCAAATACACTGGGCCATGCTAGGATTGCATCGACAATATCGAATTTTGTCTCGAATTTAGCAAACTATAACTATTGTTCAGATAATTTAATAATATGCCCAGTGTCGACATTACCGCCAGAGCCTAGTGAATATTGGGTACCGGACGTTTACCATAACTATCCACGACAAATAAGCACAACCTTTGTCGCAGATGACGATGCTGACGAGGCTCACAAAGTTCTATCTCTACCCGAGCATACGTTTGCTCCGGATTCAGACGTTGTAGTAACGGTTGCCTCTACCGAGCAGACAGTTGGTACATATCAAGCTAACGATGACGGGTCATTTAACCAGTCGATTAATTTGTCAATCGATTTAGAACCAGGCTTTCACACATTTAACCTATATGGCACATCATTTTCTAATGAATCAATTGATTTGTATCAAGTTTTTGCTTACGATATGCCAGAACCAGAGACTGATATTGAACCTGACCCTGCGAATAACTTAAGCTCAAATAATAAAACCACTTTAACATCTAGCCATACCACAGCCCAAGAGCAAAATAAGATAAGCTCGGATGACAACCACACTACAAGTCCTACAAATAAAACAGAAGTGCTTGGTGATCAGGACACTATTCAGGCGAAGTCCAATTCTGATAAAGAATGGAATATTTTTCCGGTTATTTTATCGAGTGTATTAGTTTTAATCGGTATAATGATAATTTTACTAAAGAAACGTCAAAACTAACGTTCGATTAGATTAAACCAAGCCTCACTAGATTTATTTTCGCAAGATAAACTTATTCGAGTGATGCCGATACCATCCTTAATTGTTGAACCTTCGATACTATTGTCTAAACTAGGTTTGGTTTGCCCCAAGATTAATCGGAATATACAATCAACTCCACTAGATTTGTCGGTATAGTTGCGTTGAACACCGCTAGTTACAAATTTCTTACCAAAATCTTCTGGACTTTGTATGTCTAGTTCGGAAGTTTGACGAAGTTTATCACTATTGTTAACTACTGGGTAATATTTAGTCTGCAAGGCGTTTAATTGATCAACAGATGTAGTTTCTTTTGATGTAGAGATAACTGTAGAGCATGTATATTCACCAGTTGGCCATGGACCTGTATATATTTGCGTACAGCCTGCTGTGTAATCCCATTTTTCTGCATTATCCGAAGCCTTCACGATTTCGTCGTATATACTACGCTGGCTAGTATCTAATTCTGTAAACCGTGTATGTTCAAGATTGCTGATAATTGGTATCGAAATAATGAATATGGCTGCTACTAATAACAGTAGTACGATGATTGATAGTGCGACTATTTTTGTTTTGGATAATTTTTTCATAATCTGAGTATATCATGAAAAAAAGCTGTCAATAATAGAATTTATTTAACTGCTTGCTTGGGCAATCGTAATACGACGTTCACGGCCTTCGCCTTCAGAAAAAGTGCGGATATCGCTGTATTCGCTAGCAACGTGATGGACGATACGTCGATCAGCTGCGTTCAGGTTGGCGACATACGAATCACCAGTTCGACGAACTTCCTCGATCCATTCGCGGGCTTCAGCTGCAACGCGTTCTGCACGCTGCTTTTTGTAGTCAGCAATATCAATATTAACGCGAGTTAACGTGGCATCTTTGTTGCGCAGAACTGTCGATACAATGTATTGCATACTGCGCAGGGTTTCGGCATTACGACCAATCAGCAAACTGTTTAGCTCGTTAGATGGCACAGACAATTCAATCACGTCATCTTCGCAGGTTGATGATACGGTTAGGTTAGCACCAAAGAACGACAACAAATCTTCTAAATATTTTTGCGCAAATACAATTGATTCTTCTCGGTTCATGATTTCTCCTTGTTAGATTTCTTTGGAGACGTGTCCTTGGCAACGATGCGTGTAATGTTTCCTTCGCGGGCTACCTTTTCGCGCGCTTTGGCGGTAGCTTTTTTGTGTTGTTTTGGTGGTGTTTCGTTAGCGATTTCGGTTAGCTCTTCGGTATCTTGTTTCAGAATTCGGTGTTGTTGAACAACCGCGACTAGGTTAGACACCATGTAATATAGCGCCAGCGCACCAGGTAGGTTAATCATAATAAAGAACATCATAAATGGTAAAAATTTGATCATTTTGCCCATTACAACAGTGTTCATTTCGCTTTGGTCGGCTTGTTTACCTTCGGCGGCTTCACGCATGATGTCGCGGAAGCGCTTTTTGCTAGGCTGTTGAGGAGTTGTCTGTTTAGACATAAAGTACTGCGTAACGGCAGCACCAGCGGCAATAATAACCAAGAATACGTTAATCGCCAGTGGGTTAGTCGACAGCGCGTGTTGAGTTAAATTAACGAATCCAAACAAGTTTTCGTTAAAGCTTTCGGGATGAGCAATCAGATCCTTGATTGGTTCGATGCCTTTCATGAATGGGTAGGTGAATGCATCAACTCTATCGCGGTGCAATGTAAAGATTTGAATAACTTGGTACAGGGCAATAAATATCGGCAACTGAATCAGCAGGATTCCGATTGAACGGAAAGGGCTGACGTTATGCTTTTTGTACAGCTCCATCATTTGCATGCTCTGCGCCTGACGGTTGCCCTTGTTATTCTTTTTTATCTTGTTCAGCTCGGGCTGCAGTTTGCGCATTGCCTTTACCTGATGCAGTTGTTTTTTGACCAGTGGCCACAGAGCAAAGCGAATTAGGATTGTAAATATAATTAACGCGATACCAAAATCACCGCCTGGAATCAAACTATACAGTCCAATCAGCAGGTTAAAAATAGGCTGAACAACAATAACATCAAAAATATTCACTAGGTGTAGTTACTCCAAAATTTCGTTACTAACAGTGATTATATCAGTTTTTGGAGGTTTTATACAGGTTAGCTTGCGTCATTAGGTCGTCAAACTCTGCCGTCAGCTCAGCACTTGGTATGCTAAATAACTCAGCGGATGAAACAACGACCACAATATCATGCACACCTTGAATTTTGGGTAGTTGACTACGCATATATTCATAAATTCGTCTACGAACGCGATTGCGTTTGACAGCGCTTTTCAAAACCTTCTTGCTAATCACAACTGCAATACGTGTTTGGTCGCGATGTGGGTTAGACGTAAATTTGATAGTTGCATGGCGTGACCGAACAGCCCGGCCGTTTTTATAAACAAAACTCAGACTATTGTGACCATGAAATCGATTAGCAAATGGAATCATTAGTACTAGTATATAGGATGGAATATAGAATTTGGAATTTGGAAGGTGGCAGAGTACGTTTAGCTTTCAGTAATTTGCCATATTCTAATAGCTAACTTCCATATTCCATATATATAGCGTGTGTCTGTTTGGCCATGCGTTCCCACGAGTATTTTTTGATTTGTTCGTAGCCTAATTTAATTAATTCATTTCGACGAGTTTTGTTCGACAAGACTTCATCGATAGCGCGGGCGATGTCGTCGACGTCGCTAGGGTCAAAGTAATTGGCGGCTTTGCCATAAACTTCAGGCAGGCAAGTGGCGCTACTGCTAACAACCGGCGCGCCGTATGTCATAGCCTCCAGGCCCGGCAGACCAAAACCTTCCATCAGAGACGGAAATATATACGCGTCTGTGTTTTTGTACAGCCAGTCACGCTGCGAATCAGGTATGAAATCAGTGAACAAAATATTTTTGTAATTATTGTCATTAAAATATTTTTCGTTCATGGTGGCAGTTTTGTCTTTGCGTCCAACCAATATTAATCCTAGGTCGGGATATTTAGCTAGCAGTTGTTGATGAGCGTCACCCAGGCGTTTGATATTTTTGTAATCAGCCTGCTGGCCAACGTACATGATAAATTGTTTGAATGGGTGATCGTATTTTTTCAGTGAGCCATCGGTTTTATCGGCGGCTTCGTATGTAATCGTAATTTTATCGGCAGGTGTACCCGTAAAGGCAACTAACTCGTCTTTGGTGAACTGAGTTGGAACGATAATGTGGCTAGATGTACGGGCAACTCGCCTGAAAACGAAATTACCAACAAACTGCTTAACCCTATATACAACCGGGTTTTTGTCAGGCATAACGACCTTGACTAACGTCATGTCATGAAAAGTTGTTACTCGTTTGCCTCTATACATGACTGGTTGTTGTGGCATGCAAAAATGTACCAAATCAGGCTTTAGGTCGTCAAGTAGTTTTTTGAACCCAATTTGTTCGGCAAATGAATACTGCGCAAAGTCAGCCACTTTGGTCTTGAAGTTTTTATTGGTCGGTTTCCAAAACTTTTCATCCTTTTTGGTGACTAAAACCGTATATTTATTAGTTTTGTCTATCTTTTGCAAATAATGTAGCAGACGTTCGATGTAGCGTCCAGTTGAGCTATTTATAATTCGAGCGTCGATTGCTATGTGCATACTAGGCCGTCTTTTTGAATACGTATTTTTTATATAGCAGGTAATTCCAGACCAGCGTTACCATTGTAGCTAGGACTTTACCGATGAACAGAACGATAAACGAGTTGGTTATGAAACTGTCAGTGATGAACCTGGTGCCTTCGATAACAATTGGCTGCAGTATCCATAGACCCGTCAATGTAATTAGTAGGAACAAGCCGAATTGTTTGCGTGTACTTTTGTTGCCGTCCTTGAATGTAAAGGTTTTGTTAGCGAAAAAGCTGAATACTAACGCAGTCGATGTCGACGCGATGTTGCTTGGAATTGTCGGTAGTCCCAGTGCAACCAAAACGAACAATATTACGAAATCAATCGCGGTGTTTAGGCCGCCAATGATTGCGAAACGTAATTTATCGGCGTGTTTTTTTATTTGCTCGTGCATCGTGGTGCTCCTCTATAAAATATAATGGTCGCCTCTTGGTTTCGTTAAATATTCGGCCGATGTATTCACCTATAATACCGATTGAAATTAATTGTACACCACCCAGGAACAAAATAACCGCCATCATTGACGGGTAACCGGCTAGGTCGTTATAGAAGAATATTGTTCGAATGATCAAAAAGACGATGTAGACAAAAGCTATGAACGAAATCAAGAATCCCATAATCGATGCAATTCGTAGAGGGGCAGTGGTAAATGACGTGATGCCGTCAATTGCAAAATTAATTAGTTTTGGATAGTTCCACCCAGTTGTGCCAGCAAGTCGAGGGTCGCGGTCGTAACGAATTTCTTTTTTCTTGAACCCAATCCAACTAAACATGCCCTTGGTGTAACGCTGTGATTCACGAATTTGTCTTAGCGCCTCGACGCAGCGCTTGTCCAGCAAGCGAAAGTCGCCAGTGTCCATCTGGACTTCGATGTGCGTCGACTTTTGCAAGATTTTATAGAACCATCGTGAGCTAGCCTTTTTGAACCAGCTTTCACCGTTGCGGCTGTTGCGCTTGGCATAGACATCGTCGTAACCTTGCTCCCAAAACTCAATCATTTGCGGAATTAATTCTGGCGGATCCTGCAAATCAGCGTCAATAATCACCGTGGCGTCGCCAGTAACATGGTCCAGGCCAGCAATCATAGCGATTTCTTTGCCAAAATTACGCGACAAATCAATATAGGCGACGCGGTCGTCTTGTTCGGCGTATTCCTTGATCATTTCCATCGTATTATCGCGACTGCCGTCATTTACGAACATGAATTCAAATTTGTAGGATTTATTGTCGTTAGCTAATTTACCCAAACGTTGGTACAGAGGTTCCAAAACCTCTTGCTCGTTATAAGCCGGAATTAAAATACTGATCTTTTTCATTGATATTAGTATAACACTAGGAGGTGAGAGATGAACGTGCTAGCATGCTCATCCGAACGACGAAGTGGTATATGGCGTTGCTGGCGCCACATAATACTAGTGAGCCAAAAAATGATTGCCAGCAATGGTATATAAACGTATAATTACTCTAAGTTAACTCTAAGTATTTGTAATATAGAAAGTGGTATAATTTAGACATGACACAAGATCAATTCGCCAAATTGTTTAACTATATGGAACGACGCTTTAATGCCGTAGACGAACGTTTTGAAGCTGTCGATAGGCGTTTTGATAACATTGACAACAGAATGGATGGTGTTGTTGGTCAGCTTGACGATTTTCGAACTGAAATAGCAGCCATTGATCATAAAACTGGTCGGTTGGAACGATATACCCATGCAATCGCAGGAAAAGTGGGTATAGATCTAGATAAAATCAAAGCTTAATCCTTACTTTCCATCCGGCAAGTAACAAACGGACTTCTTTTGGCATCAAAAGAAGCAAAACTGCTGGAGGTGGTATAATTAATACATGAACAAGTCACAGACTAAACAATTAACACCACAAAAAAAGAAAGTTCTAGACAAAGCTGTTAATAAGGCTGTCAAGAATTATCACAAAACGCTACAGCTTCTCGCCAAAACATGAAAAAAGTAACAATTCAGGATGCGGAATACGTAGCCTACAAGTCAGCGACAGCGCTGATGGATTACGGTGAGCCGATGCCTGACTTTGAGACGCGATATCCAGGAAAACTCGAGGCCTCTTTGGAGGCGTCATTCACCTATATTAGCGGAAAATATGTCTATTGGACTTTGCCTCATCGTGCGGCTGTATACTTTTATTCGATAATAAAGAACCATCCGTTCGAGAACGGTAATAAACGGATGGCTGTGATGATATTACTAGTCTTTCTATTTGTAAATAAAAAATGGATCACCATTAGCGCCGACGATCTTTATGTTCTGGCGAAGGATGTGGCAAAAAGTTCAGCCCAAGATAGGGAAACAGTAATACTTAGTCTTAAAAAAGAAATTAAAAGTCATTTAATTAAAATAAAATAACCTATTTCCCAAACCCTAATCCCTAACGCTAGTTATTAACTCCGTAATACTACCGCTGACGGTTACACCAGCATCACGTAGCGCTTTAGTCTTGGCGCTGGCAGATTCATCGGCGCTGCCTAGAATTGCGCCAGCATGGCCTAGCTGGACGCCAACAGGGGCGTGATGACCGGCTATGTAAGCGTAGACTGGTTTGGTAATGTTCTCAGCAATATGTTCGGCAGCCGCTTGCTCGTCGGTTCCGCCAATCTCACCGACCATAATAATTTGATCAACATCAGGGTCGTTTTGGAACAGATCCAGACATTCGATGAATCCAGTGCCGCGTACTTGGTCGCCACCGATGCCAATCACGTATTTCTGACCAATTCCACGACCGGTTAGACCTGCAACGGCTTCGTAGGTGAGTGTACCCGAACGGCTGACGATTGCGGCCTTGCCAGGCAGGCCTAATTTAGCTGGAATAATACCCAATTTATTAACACCGGGCATTAAAACACCGGGGGAGTTAGGTCCAATTAGCGTCGAGGACTTCCCTATTAGATGTTGTCGAATATGCAACATATCATGAATTGGAATACCTTCTGTAATACATACTATTAGTGGTACTTTCGAGTCAACTGCTTCTAAAATGGCAGATTTAGCAAACCTTGCTGGTACAAATATTACTGATATATCGACCACATGATCTGCCTGAATATCGGCAACGGATTTATAGACCGGAATACCGTCGACCGACTCGCCCGCTTTGTTCGGCGAAGTTCCAGCAATGATGTTTGTACCGGCGGCAACCATGGCGCGGGCATGGAACGTACCGTGCGATCCGGTGATACCCTGGACGATGACGTTCCTAGCATTAAATAACTCTGGGCTCATGATGTATACTCCAGCGCCTGGTCGATACATGCCTCGAGGGTAGGTAATAGCTTGATATTATTTTTATCCAGCAAAACTTTGGCTACGTCATAGTTAGTTCCAGCCAGTCGAATACATAGTTTAGGTAACCCAGGCATTTGGTCGCGAGCGGCAATGATGGCTTTCGCAACTTCATCACACCGCGTGATACCGGCGAATATATTAATAACAATTGTTTTGACGTGCGAATACTCCATGATCTGTGCAAAGGCGGCCATAACCGATTCGGTATTGGCGCCGCCGCCGATGTCTAGGAAGTTAGCCGGTTTCATACCGGCATTTGCGACAGCATCAACTGTCGCCATAGCTAGTCCTGCGCCGTTAGCTATGGTTGCGACCGTGCCGTGTTCGTCTAGTGTTACAAAGTTAACCTCGGCTTCGGTTTGTTCGAACTTCCAGTCGTGACGAAAACTAGCACTGTCATCCAGTTCCATCTTGCAATCACCCGCCACCAACTTGTCGTCAGTAGTTAAGACTAGGGGATTAATCTCGATTAGCATAGCGTCGTTTTTAATAAAACATCTATATAAATTCTCAACCAAATCCTGCAAAACGAATGCTTGACCTTGCAGATCATAATAATCTGCCAGCGCCTGCCCAACCGAATCAAAATTAGCTTTCCCATTTCCTATTTCCAAATCCCCAAACCCGACAGTCAGATAGCTATCTGCATCGTTGCTTTCCACTTCAACACCACCATCTCGCCCCGCTACAACCTGAATGGCCGCAGTCGCTCGGTCAATAATCATCGAAACATAATATTCGTGTTTGATGTCCAGCAACTCTTCGGCCAACAGTGTCTGTGGAATAAAGCCTTTGATATCTAATTTGAATAGATCATCAATAGTTTTGTTTAACTTTTTGTCCGATTTAACGACCTTGATTCCACCAGCTTTGCCGCGTCCGCCAATCGGAACCTGAGATTTTAAAACAACAGGCAAGTCGAGTTCGGTTGTTTTGCCCTTATGCACTAAAACCGAACTCGGCACAGCAATTTTGAACAGTGACAGAATTGTTTTAGCCTCGTGTTCTAGTAACTTCATTACGATCTATTATAGACGACATAATATAATCTGCTCATATTACCAAAGGTGCCGAGAAAGATTGGGTATAATAGTTAAAAATAAGAGGGATTATGTCAGAATTACAAAACCAACTATCGCAAATCGAAATGAACCATTCGGTCAGTAAGCAACAAATAGTTGACCAAGTAAGTGCGCTCATGAAGAGCGACGGATATACTATTGTTGAACGCAATGACCAGAAGCCATGGGGCGCATACCTACGCCTCGATAATTCAGATGCCGACAGTTTCGTAAATGAGTTTTTTCCGGGACTCGACCCGGTAGATGCCAGGTTGGGTAATGTAGCCGCTGAATTAAGCCCCAAAATACTACTAGTGTCTCCGAATCAGCGACTTAGCTGGCAGTACCATGACCGTCGTGCAGAACGCTGGGTGTTCTTGACCGCAGGCGGATATAACAAAAGTATGACCGACGACGAAGGTGAATTAAAGACTGCGACTGCAGGCGAAATTGTTCAGTTCATAGAATCAGAGCGCCATCGCCTCGTGGGTCGCGTTGGCGCCTACGCTATTGTCGCAGAAATTTGGCAACACACAGACCCAGACAATCCATCAAACGAAAACGATATAGTACGCCTGCAGGATGATTACAGCAGAGATTAAGATGCTAAACGGTTCATTCATTTCTTAATCATTGAGTTTTATTATCTAGACCTTACCTGTGAAAAATTTTCTTAATTTACGCATTCTTATTTGATCTGGCGGCAGATCCTGCCATAGCATAGACAATATATATTGGATAGATACCTTTCTGTTTTTTTGGATTTTATGCCTTTGCCAAAGCTTCTTGGGAAACTTGACGGTTGACATAAATACGCCTTTTGCCACAGGAATAAACTGACCTCTGGCAAGAGCGCTACCTATAAACATCACATAAATAAGAAGAAATCTAGGAAGAATCTTCCATAGTAGTGATGTGGGGATATTTTTCCATATGACCCAGGGTAAGTTTTTGATACTTTGGTAGGTTACAAAACCTTTTATTCGAGAGCTCGATGCATTGATTCGATGGTAGACAATTGCCTCTGGTGCATAGACAGTTTTCCAACCAGCTAACTGAATACGCCATGCAAGATCGACATCTTCGTAGTATGCAAAAAAATCTTCATCAAATATGCCGACTTCTTTTAGAGTTTTTGTAGCGAAAAGGCTTGCTCCACCGCTGGCTCCAAAGATATCGAGACTTTTGTCGTATTGACCGACGTCTTTTTCTTTTCGACCTCTAGGAAAATGAATGCCCCACATAGTAAATATTTCACCAGTTCCATCAATAGTTTTACCATCTAAGCTTTTTATTTTACTCATTACTGAACCTATACGTTTGCCGCTCTGAGCTGTTCTTAAAAGCTCTTTTAACCACTCTTTCTCTGCGACAGCGTCGTTATTTAACAGCGCAACAAAACCAAGACCTTCACTGATGGCGCGTCGTATGCCTATATTGATGCCACCCGCGAAACCAAGGTTCTTCGACTGCTTTAGTAGTATAACTTCTGGGTATTCAACCTCGATTATGTCTACAGATGCATCAACGGAGCCATTTTCAACAACTATCACGGTATGCTTAACGGTCTGTTCTCTTAGTGAATTTAAACAATCTCGTATAAAATCTTCGCCATTCCAATTTGGGATAACTACAGCAACATTATTCATCAGTTATCATTATATCGTGGTTAGTAAGATAAATGTGAAAAGATTGCTATAATAATGAGTATTCATGGATAATTTTAAATCTAAATATCGCTACTCATTGATATTGTTTCGTGAGTTGGTCATTACCGATTTCAAGATTCGCTACCAGGGTTCGGCGCTTGGTTACTTATGGTCATTACTACGGCCACTATTTATGTTCGGTATACTATATTTTGTATTTGTACACTTTTTGCGTATTGGTGCTGGTGTTGAGTATTGGCCGGTCGCAATGCTTCTTGGTATGGTGCTGTGGGGGTTCTTTTCTGAAGTGACAAGCAATGGCATGAATGCCATTGTGTCGCGCGGCGACGTTATACGTAAGATTAATTTTCCAAAGTATGTAATTATTCTAGCAAGTAGTGCGTCGGCACTTATTAACCTATTATTTAATTTGATTGTCATCGCTGTATTTATGTGGGTGAGCGGTGTTGATCTGCATCCAGTTGCATTGATTGCGCCTTTTTATGTGCTTGAGCTACTCATTTTCGGAATTGGACTGGCATTCTTGCTATCGGTGCTTCAGGTGTATTTTCGTGACACCGCGTATATTTGGGAGATTATATCACAAGCACTGTTTTATGGATCGGCAGTTATATACCCGGTGTCGGTAGTTATAGATCAAAGTGCTTTCCTCGCCAAGGTATTGCTATTAAATCCAGTTGCTCAAAGCATACAGGACGTTCGCCATGTGCTAATAAGCGATGTGAACCTAACACTAACACAGTTAACCAGTGTATGGTGGATGTTAGTGCCTGCGGGTATAGTGGTGGTGACGTTTATTTTCGGTGCGTGGCTATTCAAGAAGCATTCACCGAACTTTGCGGAGAATATATAAATGAATAACAGTATTGCAGTATCAGTAAAGGGAGTTAGTAAGAATTTTAGTCTACCTCAAGAGAGGATAACGTCAATAAAATCTGGTATTGTTAATGTGTTTCGGAAAAAGAATAAAAATTTAGAAGTTCAGTATGCTTTGAAAAACGTATCTTTCGATATTAAAAAGGGTGAATTCTTCGGTATTGTTGGGCGAAATGGTAGCGGCAAAAGCACGTTATTGAAAATAATCTCAAGCATTTATAAACCAGACAGCGGTACGGTGTTGGTAAATGGTAGTCTTGTTCCTTTTATAGAGCTAGGTGTTGGCTTTAATCCAGAGCTAAGTGGACGAGAGAACGTATATCTAAATAGTGCGTTGCTTGGCTTTTCGAAGAAACAAGTCGATGAGATGTATGACGATATAGTAGAATTTGCAGAGCTGGGCAAGTTTATAGATCAGAAACTCAAGAACTACTCAAGCGGCATGCAGGTACGTTTAGCTTTCTCTGTAGCGGTACGAGCGAATAGTGACATATTGATATTAGATGAAATCCTTGCTGTCGGTGACGAGGCTTTTCAAAAGAAATGCTATGAGTACTTTGCTCAACTAAAAAATAACAATAAGACAGTCATCCTAGTGACCCATTCAATGGAAAACGTTACTAGGTTCTGTGATCGAGCCTTGATTTTAGATAACGGAAAGGTTGTGACCATGGGCTCGGTAAAGCGTGTCACGGAAGAGTACACTAGACAAAATGCACAGGCTTCCGATCCGAAAGCACTAAAAGGTAAAAAATCTTCTAAAACCAACGATTTCGCTGACATCAAGTTGGTACTAAAAAATGGTAACAATAAGATTACAGAGGCATTCTATGACGGTATAGAAGATAGAATTATAAATATAGACACTGAACTTGTCATTAAAAAGGATATTAGCAAAAAAGTGTTTATATCTCTTTTGATAAAAAATATTAACGGTGAAGTAATAACTAGAATTGCGACAGAAGACATACAAGGCGAAACTGAAAGAATCGGTTATTTAAAGAGGGGCGATAAGATAAAAATTAAATCTAGTATCCAAAATATATTCGGTGAGGGGAGCTATTATATTGCCTTATCGCTGAAAAGCGTAGATAGGGCCGAATCTTATGTAGAATCAGAGGACCACGCTAAGTTTACTGTTGCCGGTCTCGGTACAAACGGCTTCTCCTTACGGCCAGATAACAAAATCACACTCATTAAGGAGTAGTCGGATGTCGGAATATCACCTATTCATTATTTGGGAAAATGCCAGACATAAAGAAGACGAGATCCTAAATGATATTAATAGTGACTTTGAAATAATATATAAAATAAACGTGAGGTGGAGCAAGAAAAGTTTCTCGAACAACTTAACACGATTTTATGGCGTTAACTTGCCCGAGGGTTCATCAAAGGAGACACACATAGGAACGGGTGATTTTTTGGTAGTCGTGGTTAGAGACGTAGAACCTGCCTATGGGCACCACGACACATCAAAAGGCAAGAAATATATAAACTCACGTACATTTTTGGCAAAAACTAAATACCGCGACTTAACAGATGGTGGGCATAAGGTGCACGCTACAAATACATCAGAAGAGTTCTCTCACGATTTTGCATTGTTGTTCGGATGTTCTATTGATGATTTTGAAAAAAAATACACTAAACGCTACCCCAGAACCATAAACTACAATCATGACCTAATCGGCTCAAATGGATGGCGCGATATCAGACAGTTCTTTAATGTTCTAAATCTTTCGACCGAATACGTTGTATTGAGGAATTGGGATCAGTTACCGGATGATTATTATGCAGACCTGCATGGTGACATCGATATACTAACTGATAACTTTGAAAATATGCGATTAATAGCAAATGCAGAAAAGGTTTTTCATGAAAATAATCGTGTTCATTGCAAAGTTAGGATTGGCAAAGAGGAAATACTGTTTGATTTTCGGTTTACAGGAGATGGGTATTACGATGAGTTGTGGCAAAATAATATCCTGAGTTTTCGCAAATTCGATAAAGACAGGGGGTTTTATATTGTCGATAAATATAATCATTTCTATAGTCTTGCGTATCACGCCATCATTCACAAGCCCGACCTAACAGACGACTACAAAAGCAGGCTTGTTGATATGGACAGTACGTTTAGTCATGAATCGGATTCAAATAAATTTATAAGACTACTGTGCAAGAAACTAGGTGTGTTTATGGTGGATAATAATTATGAAATATCTAAGCCAGAGTCCTCTGTGTTTTTTAATAATGATCATGTCGATAGAATAAATAAGTGTATTAGTGTCTATCGCGAACAAAAGAATAATACATTTTTAAAAGACTCATACGGCTTCGACAGCCTATCAAGCTTTGAGTCATTACAAAGTGGCGTGAGACATTTCTATAAGGCGATCAAGGATGATCAATCGTTCTTTGTAAAAACGAGTAGTGTTAGTCATGAGAGAGAGTTTAATTTATCTAAAAAAGCATTCGATACCGATAGTAGGTTTTTTGCTGAACCGGTCGAATATATCGAGGGCGACGTTAATACGTTCATATCAAAATGGGTTGATGGGGTTCAACTTGATGTTTTTTTAAACAACAACAAGATCTCTACCAAGCAAAGGAAATCGCTTTTGAATGACTTATTGAGTATATCGGATGTATTGTGGAAAAATAAAATAGTACACCGAGACCTAATCCTACGTAACTTCATGGTTTCCGATAGTGGAAATCTAGTTCTAATTGATTTTTACTGGGCAGTTGAATTTAATAATTACGAAGAATATGACTATGTAAAAGATGACATAGAGAATATTCGCCTCTTGGGCGAAGAGCTTTCTTTTGGGTTATACGAGTGGGATGACGCACATTCCTTTATGGAAATAGCTAAAATAATTCTGGAAAGAGATATAAACACACATGATTCCATGACGAAAAAGCTAGAAGCTCGCTTAGGGAAAAGAGTAATAAGACCTAGTGGGCAAGTTTTTCAGAAGCGGATAAATGAAGAGAGGGCTCATGGTTATGATCTTCAGGAGAAGATAGATTTGTTTGTTTCCGAAAACGCAGATCTAAAACGACACATAGAAGAATTGAAACTAAACATACAAAACTTAAGTAACGCGAAATCCTGGAAGATTACTTCACCTCTGAGATATATTAGCAAGGCCGTCAGAAGTATTGGTAAGTTTCGATTCTGGTATCATAGGTAGAGATGAAGAGAGCTTTATTATACGTTCATTTTAATAAGAATAATGAACTTTCTGAGTACGTTATCTACCAGCTAAGAGAGATGGGTCCTTTATTTTCTAAAGTTGTTTTTATAACTAATAGCCAACTTCTTAAAAAGGATAAAGAAAGACTTGCGGGGTTATACGATAATTTTATACAGAGAAGAAATGAAGGATTTGATTTTGGAGCATGGAAAGATGGCATCAAAAAAATTGGATGGTCAGAGTTGAGTGCGTACGACTCGGTGACGCTTATGAATGACACATGTTTTGGGCCTATCTACCCAATTGAGCCAGTATATAGAAAGATGGAGGGGTCGAAACTGGACTTTTGGGGAGCTACAATACACAGCGGTGGGTCAAAAGGAATGCCGGGAACTGACGGTCCGGTTCCAAGGCACCTACAGAGTTACTTTATGGTTTTCAATAAACAGGTAGTTAAGTCTAAGGAGTTTCAGGGTTTTTGGAATAACGTTAAGAATTACCGCGATGTCAACCTAGTAATACAAAATTACGAAACCCAGCTAACGCAAATAATTAAGGGTAAGTATGACTCGATTATTCAATACAATAATGAGATGCCAGATATTACCTACACTAATCCTAAGACTCTGATACAAAATAAACTCCCTTTTATAAAAGTAAAGGCTTTCTTATCGAGCAATGACACCCTTACTCCTCAAGGGCTTATAAATTATCTTGGACTACATACTGATATGCCAATAGCAATAGTGACGAAACATATTCGCTCACTGTATAATACCAAGAGGAGATTTCGGTCGGTTGCCCGCCGGTTTAGATTTCGTATTAAACTGGCTATTAAAAGAGTTATGGACAACGGAGTATAAATGAAAAATAGGATTAATGTTATCGTGCCTGTCTATGGTGATAAGAGGTCTCTAGAGATATGTTTACTATCATTAAAGAAGCACTACAAACAAAAAAAATGGCTGGACATCTATTTTGTCAATGACGTCGGTCCCGAGGCCGATACGTTAGAGAAGTTGATTCTAAATCTGATTAGTGATACTTCTAATTTTCAGTACCATCGTAATAGTGAAAACCTAGGATTTGTTAAGAACGTAAATAATGCGACCTTTAATGTCGTAAAGGACAAAAAAGCTGACGTACTCTTACTTAATAGTGACACCGAGGTGAAGCGTGGGGCGATTGAGGCGATGAATAAGGTCCTTTTATCAAATGATAAAATTGCAGTCGTGAATCCAAAGACAAATGGCGCCACGATGTATGGCGGGGATGATATTAGTGTCAGCATTTGTGTGCCTCTCGACAGCAGCCTAAGACACAATCCCGAAAAGTCATACCGATTATTTAAAAGAACTACGAAAAGTACATCTGAGTATACGGACATTCCTGTGTATAGTGGATTTTGTGCCCTCATTCGACGGAAAGTTATCGATAAAATAGGGCTGCTAGACGAAGCATATGATAAAGGATATTTCGACGATAACGACATGTCAATGAGAGTATACCAACACGGATATCGTTGTGTTGTATCAAATCGAGCTTTCGTTACACATTTTGGATCAAAAAGCTTCTCTGATATTTATCGAATTCATCAAAGTGAGATTAATAAAAAGATATTCCTTACTCGATATCCAGATTTTACGGAACATGTAAACAAATTCCCTGACGTACTCATTGCAAATGTTAACATCAATAAGAAGACGATTGTTAATCGTATTTCCGGTGCTGGTGCCAAATTGCTATTACACATACATAATTATGGGCTTAAATCAACGATAAAGAAGTCTATTAAGATGGGTGCTGTGAAACTGTTGGGACGCAGCTCTGTGCATCGTCGTCCGATGGTCCAGGTGTGGTCTCATGAGGTGACTGAGACAGGCGCTCCTCTGGTTCTAAAAACTTTACTACATGAATGGAGGGGTGATGTCAGCTTTCCAAGCAACATTGAATATGTCTACCCAGCCGGTTCAAGGGTTGATAGCGCTTCAGTATTGAATCTTGTTCAAGATGGGTTTAATCCAAGATCTGTCAGTGAGCTAGAGGTAAACTTTGTAAAAGGTGATGTTGTGTTGCTTAACTCGGCTCTGCCTCACTGGCTGTACGAGAAAGTTATTGCCGCTTCAGAAAACGGTACTATTTCGCATGCGTATATATACATGCATGAAAATAACGATATGTTCTTGGTACGGCATCTCCACACTTTGTTTCCAAGAATGAACAAGCTTATATCGGGTGGAAAGATGACACTGTATTCACCCAGTGTTATGACAACCGATGGGTGGAAGAAGGCTATAGGAACTACAAAGAACATGTACGTAATGTCTGGAAAGATTAATAATCTTGACAGTCGTATGTTCAAACAAAGAACTTCAAAAGACTTTAACAAAATTAATTTCATATTATCTGGCAGTAGCATTCCGCGCAAGGGAGCTCTAAGTGTTGTATATGCAATCAATGGCTTCTATAACAGTTTCTACACAAAAGATAAACAGAAATATCGAGATTTTACACTTACCATTCTTGGTGTTGGTGATGACGAGTATTTCTATAACGATTTCATTAAGCAGTCCTCAAAGTCTTTCGCTGATAAAATCAATCTCCCTCCTCGCCAGGAAGATTTTCGAGGGGTATATGACCTATTTAGCAAATGTAACTTCACGATAACTTATTCTGTTGATGAGACGTACTCGATTGTCACTATAGAGGGTATGTCGTTTGGTCATCCAATAATTCGCTCAGAGGTGCCTGGGTTACAAGAGCAGTTGAAGGTGGGGAAGAATGGCTGGTTGGCACCAACAACGGATTGGTGGAAGTTGGTTGAGGCAATCGAGGAGGTACTAAATAAGACGAAGACATCCAATGATAAGCTTCAACAAATGTCGCAGGAGTCTATCAATATTGCTGAGAAGGCGTACAATACTCCTTATAGATTCATCAAAGATTATCGTGAACATAACTAAGTAACAAATAACTAACTCAGGTTGCACTGTGTTGTAGTTGAAAGCGAAAAGCACAAGGAAATGGTGAAAAAGTTTTTGAGAAAATCAACCATACGGCTCGGTGTTGGGTTTGCTAGCGCAGTATTATTATCGTTACTATTTCGTCATGCATGGCCGCTTTTATTGTTTAGTGCATTTACATTAGTTTTATACATTCCGCTACCTAAAAAGTTATCTACCAGCTCATCCCTGCGAGTGATGCTATCGGTCCTATTGCTCCTATCAATCATCCAGCTAGAAGCATTGATAGGTTATATACTTGGATTTGACCTAAACCCGTTTATATACGGTACTACAAACGCCTTATTGATTGCTTGTTTGGCAATTTTTGTTCCTAGGTCTGATAAGATCAGATGGACACTTGATGACGTGTGGGTCTTTGCGGTACCACTATTGGTGGTTGGCGGTTTGCTTTTTAGTATGTTTACACTTACTGCGAAAGATAATACAGACATTGAGGGCGCGATTATACATAAAATTACAACCACCAGTGATGAAAGTAATCATATCAATGTATTTGCACAGAGCATTGTTGCTGGCGGTGATATGAAAATTAGCCCTACGTCTTATCCGAGTGGATGGCATGTTGCAACCGCAGTTACGGTATCTAGTTTTGTCGATCTTTCGGATAAGCCATTTATAAATATAGTGGCGGCTTATTATATCATGAAGTTACTGGGCGTATTTCTGGCGACTGCATCTATTATGATACTGATTATAGCTGTGTCTCGGCTGATTCTAAAGGGCCATGTATACTATTACCTCCTCTTCGCTCTGACAACTTTCTTCCTATGCTTAGCACTCATTATTCCAAATAGCGAAATTAATGGATTTTATAATTTCGTACCTCAGTATGCTTATTTCTTACTAACATTTTTGATGTTACTTTACGTAAGGGATAACGTGAAAATAGTCTTGCCGATATTGGTGGTATTTATAATCGGAGGCTTCATATCGTGGATAATAAGTGGTCTAATGTTGTTTGGCATTGTCCTTGTGTCGATGCTGACGCCAGCATTGGCGAAAATACAAATAAGGGATCGCTTGTTAGTCGGTACTTCGCAACTCGTTATTTTAGGCGTTCTATTGCTTGGTGTTTTCTTGATATCGCTGCCAAGCGGTATAGTGGGTCACGCTATTGATACTTTAGAACACCCGGGAGGTTGGGTAGAGGGGTACAACCTTATTACCTATCCTGTTTTACTTTTGTTGTTAGTGTCGTGCGGTCTACTTAACTCAAAAAGCAAGCTCTCTCTTCAATTCAGAACGGGTTTGATAAGTTTCTTCGTAGTTGTTGGAATGGTGTTTGTCGTGACGACACTACGTGGATACGGTGGCGACCAGATGTCATATTACTGGCAAAAAATGCTATTCCCATTGCTGCCTGTCGCTGTTACGGTACTGGTTGTTTTAGCGGCCCAGAAATTAGGCGAACTTGTTAAGCATGTTGTAGTGGTATACACCATCATCGTGTTATTAATAATACTACTTGCACCTTTTGTATTAGGGCATTCATCATTCGACTTGTCACTGAGAGTTATAGGTAATCAGAATTTCTTACACAAGACACAGAATAGTAATATCGATAAACCTCTTGAGGTCTTGTTTAAGAATAATCATTTTAACTCTGATGTAGCTGACAGGTACATATTTGTCACGTCCGGAAATTATACTCTCGATCAAATGGTGTATCAATTGATGTCACGGTCTATTAGCGATAACTCGGAAACCGAATCTTGTCTACCGCCATATTATGGCAACGGCGGATTCTACGGTAATAATATGGTTCGTCTGGAATCTGTAAAGTCTGAGTACTGTGGACATAAGGTAAAAATAATAGTATCAAACGATACCGTACAAGAGGTGCGACGCTATAGTGGCACGAAAGACCTAATAAATATCGATACTGATTTCTAGTTCGCTGTACGCCCCTCTTTATAACCGTACTGTATATAATGCAAGTAATAAGCGGGTAAATAGTTACCGAAAGCAGCACGTAGGTCTGGGTATCGATCTTTATATGATATGACGTTAAAACTCTCGCGGCCAGACCTTCCTTCCGCCATGCCGTCTTGAACGAAATGCTCGATTGCCCGTAAGTCTCCCTTTGTACCGAAGGCTGCTTTCAAGTCAGAGTAAGTATTTATGTAATAGTTAAAGTCATATACGAGTGAGTAGTCAACACCTTTATAGCTAGACACACCCACGAATTTATTACCGGTAGCTGTACGCCCCTCTTTATAACCGTACTGTATATAATGCAAGTAATAAGCGGGTAAATAGTTACCGAAAGCAGCACGTAGGTCTGGGTATCGATCTTTATATGATATGACGTTAAAACTCTCGCGGCCAGACCTTCCTTCCGCCATGCCGTCTTGAACGAAATGCTCGATTGCCCGTAAGTCTCCCTTTGTACCGAAGGCTGCTTTCAAGTCAGAGTAAGTATTTATGTAATAGTTAAAGTCATATACGAGTGAGTAGTCAACACCTTTATAGCTAGACACACCCACGAATTTATTACCGGTAGCTGTACGCCCCTCCGCCATACCATGAAGTATATAGTGAATAGCGTATTTAACTATGTCGTTACCGAAAGCAGCACGTAGGTCTGGGTATCGATCTTTATATGATATGGCGTTAAAACGTTCACTGGCTTGTCGGCCCTCGCTCATGCCGTGCTTAATAAAATGGTCAAACGCGTCGATTGGACTTGATGACACCGCACCTCTAACGTCTGGATATCGGTTTAGGTAATAGTCTGCATCGAATATAGTCGAGAAGTCTACGCCGCTATATATGAATGCAAAAGTTGACCCAAACCAGTCATTAAAATATAGGTAGAAGTTTCTGTTTCCATAAGCACCACATGGAAGTGCAGAGCCATAACCAGCTGCTAACGCTTCGTTATTGGGTTGATAAGGTGTGTATCGGTACAGCGCAGACGTAGCACGGTTTTCGATTGTAACAATACTACTGCCGCAGCTTTTGTTTGGGTTATATTGGATATCATTTGATCCAACTGGGTAATTAGACCATCCACCATCAAGCACTTCGCGAAATAATGCTGCAGCTTTACGAATCTGCATTTTAAAGCCAGCGTTTGCACTGCTGCATCCATTACCGTTGTCGGGACAGTCGAAGCCCGTTGCAGCCGCGTATTGATGATTATTGGGATAGCCGTCAGATATAAGTCCTTGCTCTTTCTCTAATAGCACGATTAACACTTGCGGGTTGATCGAATAGTCTTGTGCTGCTTGCCATATTATATGTGCGGCAGTTTCGCCATCAAACGTATCGTCCGCCATACATACAAAATGGCCATCTTTAAGGTTCCACCACCAAGTGGCTGGAACTCTCTCGCCGTTAACTAACATTGTTCCAGTAACATAGCCACGCGTACCATTATCTACAATTGTTAGTTGATTAATATAATTATTATTACCCTTGCTAGTACATGAGCTCACTTTACTTTTTAAAAAGGTTTGTATGGCAGTTTCTGTCATGGTATTTTTGTTACTCATAACAGCGTCGTCAATAATTCTACCGGGTTTAAAGCTATCGAGACTAACGGCATTGGCCGTCTGTTGGGGGGTAAGTAGTATTAATACTATAGATGTAAACACCGAAATGGTGGCAAAAAAAGTAAAAATAGCAATACGCTTACTACTTAGTGTTGATGAAATTCTGAGTTGGTTCATATGTTGACGCTACTCCTTAGGACACCCTTCTGATCGCCGCTTGTGATTGTGATTGTTATGTCCCAAATACCACTCGAAAGTTTAGTAGTTGATACGCTAAAGCCCTTGCAGGTTGAAGAAGAGGGGTTGGCAAGAATATCAGCGGTTTGAGTTATTGTTTTACCGGTTGATTTGTTGGTTAAGACAAGCTTGCAGTTACCATCTGTGATTTTTTGATCAATCGTATTACGAATGGTTAAAATACCATCAGATATATTTTTGTAGTTTATAATACCCGTAAGTGTGTTTGGCTGGATCTTTTCACCTTGGGGTGTATCATATTGAGTTGGTGTTTTGTTAGTCGGCGACTTATCGGTACCAGTGGGTTGTCCCGTGCTGTTATCTGGGGTTTGTTTTACGTCACCAGCTTCATCGGATTGAGATTTGTTTTGTATAATAGTTTTTTGTATAGAATTAAATGGCCAGCTATTGGTTGCGTAAGCGAATATACCATAGCCAAGCAATATTATGCCGACTACTATGGCGGTGACATATAATAATTTGCGACTAGATTTTTTATGTAACGTTTTTTTGATTTGCATGGTATTTAAATTTTAAAGATTATGGTGGATATTGAGTATAACTATAACGGTTATGTATATCCTAGTCAAGCTTAGTTTGAGATGATGTCATTGGTAATTACTAATACAAAATCATAAATAAAGATTAATGCAAGTTGGTTTTTACTAGATACGCTCAAAGCCTAATGAAAGCTGCACTTTATTAATAAATGACCAAACTTCGGAACACAGATAAATTATGTGTGGAGTAGTCGGATACATTAGAGGCAAATTAGCGTAGTACTCTGCAGTTAATACTGTTTAGATTATAACGTGTCAGTAGATAGATATTGCGACTTCGCTCCAGATAATGAGCTTTTATTAAGGACTGAGTTAACTGTTTTTTGTATGACGGTATGTGTTTTGATTGTTGAATAATAGGCGATAGTGAACATTACATCAATTGATGCTACGTAACACTGATACATATAATAAAATTAATCAACAGGTCCTATTATATGTAGCAAGTCTAAATTATAGGTATGGTGTCCAATTGGTTTTAGAATGACGGGAGAGTTATTACAAGGAGTACAATATCTAGCTTGTCTTTCCAATATTTAACAATATAACACCACCCAAAATAAGCACGATACCAAGGATTTTTACGACCGTGAAGACTTCTTTGAAAATAATAAATGAAGCAAAGAAGATAAGAATATACACCAATGCCGTAGTGAGGGGAATAATGTAGCCTAGGTTAAATTTTGATATTAAAAATATATATAAAAAGAAGCTTACTCCATACAGTACAATTCCTGTTAAGACTAGTGGGTTGATGTTAAAATGTAGTTTTCCAGCTATTAACTCAACAGGACTTCCCCCGCCAGTTCCAAGTTTTAAAATTACAAGACCTAGTGCTGTGGCGATTACGTACGCAAGAATTATTAGTTTTGACATCAAATTAATTATAACCTATTTTATGATTTAATAATCAGGGTATTCATTATCTATAATGCGATTATTGTTGAATACGAATTCTATGAAACGATTTAAGTTAATTTCTCTTTCGAAATGTTCGAAATGGTATTTCTGCCCATTTCTGCCCATTTTCTTACGATCTGTTTTAGGCATATTAACTAGCTTAGCTATTGATTTAGCCAGACCCTTTGAGTCACCAGAGTCAACGCAAAAACCACAACTACTATACTCGTTTATTAACCTTTTTCCTTCTCCGTCCATGGCGCCAAGTATAGGCTTGCCAGACGCCATGTATGAATATACCTTTGCTGGTATTCCATATTCAAAAAGCGGACTTTTAGAAAGCGCAACTATTGTTGCATCGGCTATTGTCTGGTATTTTGGTACATCCTCTACAGGTTTGAATCCTTCAAAAACAAACTGATCGTCGATATTCAATCTTTTGACCTCGTTCTCCAGCCATTTTCGAGACATACCGTCACCCAATATCACGTAGCGAATATTTGTATGACCTTTATCTTTCACGATTTTTGCTGCTTTTGTAATTACATCAAAACACTGTGCAGGATTTATATTACCAGCAAATAATACGTTAAACGTATTAGAAAATCTTTTCTGAAGGTCTTTATCATTTACCTGTAGCTCATATATTTTCTCTGGGGCCTGTGGTATATATAGGGTTTTGTCTCTTAGAATACCGACTTCGCTTATAAAACGTTCTTGCATACCCTTGAACACACCTATGATTCCGTCTGATCTTCTGTAGTGCCAATAGGACACACTTGTTATAAATTTACGCACTAAGCTATTCTTTATGTCGAGGATAGAGAGGAGGCTATGTGGCCAAAAATCACACACGTAAAAATATAACGGTTTCCGTTTTAACTTTGCAAGAATTATTGCAGGCAACGACATGAATACGGGCGATAGTTGGTATGCAATTACTCGGTCATATCTCCTGAACAATAAAAATGGAATATAAAACAATGAAAATAACGGAAAAGAAATATAGTTAATGAATATGCGCACGTTTGAATTGTTTCCCCTGGGTATTTCAGGGACGCGAATAATCTTTACTCCATTATGCGTTTCTTTTTTGAATTGTAGAAAACGATAGCCCTTAAAGAATTTTCCAGTTGGATAGTTTGGTGTTCCGCATAAAACCGTTACATCATAACCATTCTCTACAAGGCCTTCCGCTATATCTGTGATTCGAAAAGTTTCTGGCCAGTAGTGCTGCCCCACTATGAGAGCCTTTTTAGGTTTGTCTTTATTATTTATAGTGACCATAGAGTGTTTTATGGTTATTTATCCATTCCTGCATCTCCTCTATCATATCCTCATAGGTAGAGACATCAAAGTCGAAGTCATTTCTTGTATTAACCAACGTTTTATCAAATGAGACAGTCGGGTCTGGGTTGATTATTAGATCATTTTTGTTAAAAGTTTGCTTAAATAATTTTAACAGATCATATTTTGATATGTTAACATTTGGTACAAGATGATATAAGCCGACTAGATTTTGTGCAATTGCGGCATTTATACCCTTAGCAAGCTCTATTGTGGTTATACCATTCCAAATTGCATCTGTGTATCCATTGATCTGCCCTTTTTGCGCATAGAACCAGTTGAAGAGTCCGATTCCGTTTGGATGTATGTCTGGTCCTATGATAGACATTCTAAAGGTAAGGTCTTTACTGTTTACAATTTCCCCAAGAGCTTTTGATCGGTCGTAAAACAATTCACCATCATAAGGTGAATTTTCATAGTAAGGTGCATTTCTTCCTGAAAATACACAATCTGTACTCAAGTGTATAATCTTTGTGGACATATCTTTATAAAAATTCTCTAGATAATGAGGCAGAAATCCATTTAGGTATGAAGCTAGGTCTTTTCTCTCATCGCTTTGCTTAACTAACAGTCCAACACAGTTAATTACTATATCAAATGTATTATTGACTAAAAATAATTCAAGTTTAGCCTGATTAGTTACATCTAGTAGGGTCGTTGAATCGTTTAGCTTATTCTTTGCGGATAAAGTATGTACATCGTGTCTTTTATTTGCCAGATAGGTGGCTACGACATGGCCCGCCATTCCTCCAGCACCAAGGACGAGTATTTTCATAATTTATTTCCTAGGATATCTCTAAGTTCTTGATTTATATAATCAACTGTGAGTAGTTTTTCAACGGTACCTTTTACGTCAAGCTGGGTTGTGTTGTGCGATGTATATTCCTCTGACTCTGTGATTTTCTTCGATCCGTCCTCAAGGTATTTGTCATAATTTAAATCACGGTTATCAGCTGGTATTCGAAAATAGTCACCCATATCTTCAGATTTTGCCTTCTCCTCCTTTGTCATGAGTGTTTCGTGAACTTTTTCTCCATGTCTAGTTCCTATGGTTTTTATTTCAGATTTTGAATCAAAGAGTTCTTTGAGGGCCTGGGCAAGGTCGCCCACCGTACTGGCTGGTGCTTTCTGCACAAAAAGGTCGCCTTGTTTAGCATGTTCGAAAGCGAATAGAACCAGGTCTACGGCTTCATCGAGATTCATTAAGAACCTTGTCATACTTGGGTCGGTAATCGTAATTGGTTTCCCGGCTTTAATTTGATCAACAAACAGCGGAATTACTGATCCGCGTGACGCCATGACATTTCCATATCGAGTGCAGGCAATTGTCGTGTCTGTTGGGTCTATGTTTCGAGATTTAGCTATGATTACTTTTTCCATCATAGCTTTCGATGTACCCATAGCATTAATAGGATACGCAGCTTTATCTGTTGATAAACAGATTATTTTCTTCACACCCTCCTCAATGGCTGCTGTTAGAACATTATCGGTTCCGAGTACGTTTGTTCGTACAGCCTCCATTGGGAAGAATTCGCACGATGGTACCTGCTTAAGCGCAGCAGCGTGGAATATATAATCAACGCGCTTGATAGCATCGCGTATACTGTCAGGATTGCGTACATCGCCAATATAAAATTTAATCTTGTCGTTGTTGTATAGTTTTCGCATATCATCTTGCTTTTTTTCATCACGAGAAAATATGCGGATTTCTTTAATATCGGTATCTAAAAATCGATTTAGAACCGCGTTTCCAAATGATCCTGTTCCACCAGTTATGAGAAGTGTTTTACCTTTAAACATAATACTCCAGAGATTAGTTAACTGGTACTTATATTACCACAAATAGACTAAGGTCCGAAGGGGTTAGTTAACTATTATTTTTTGTAATATATTGATTTTGTAGCTTTTGGAATAACGTGGCATCAAACGTATCATGCGTTGTAGGGTCATCTGGTAGAAATAGGGTATTCGCAAAAACTAATATTTCAGAATTATCCTCGAGTGACTCGTATGTGTGAAGTGTGAAAGGTGGTATCCATAGCCCAAATGAAGTACTTTTCGAGAAAGTTACTATTTCACCATAGGTGTCTTCGCAGGTCCACTTAACGCTACCTCTAACTGTAAAAACTAATTCATTGCGCAAACGGTGCCATTCGTGTGCTCCTACAGATCCCTTTTTGAGTCCTGTGACAGTGTAGGAGCGCAATCCACGAATGTCCATACCTATCATTTCTAGCTCCGATCTCTCATATCGCAAGAATCGCCCCTGTATTGAGTCATACCCAATACTAAAAAGCACATTTAGGCTACCACCTGACTTGGTGTCCCACGGGCCCTTACGTTTAATTTCTTGTATGTCAGTTACCCGTGGGGTGGGATAGGTTGGCTTCTGGTCCATCCTATTTAATATCTGACAGTCTGACAGATAGCTCCTGATGTAAATCTTGAACTCTCTTTTCAAGAATATCGATCTTTGATCGAGTTCGATTAGCAATATAGAATACTACTACAATAGCTGTTATTTGCACAACATCAAATAGACTTAATGGTTCAGTTTGAGTTAAGCTGTGGCTAAACATCCACTCGTAAATTGTCTGTGAGAGGGCGAGACCGATAGCTATGAGTATCCAAAGGGATATTCTGATAATTGATTTTTGCTTAGTTGACCTACCTAACTTGTATTGAGTTATAGCTCCAAGTATTGCCATCAATATAAATGGTAGGTTTAGCAAAAAGAGGAGTAAATACCGACTCATCCTAGTAGCTCCGCAATACGTCGCTTAAGTAAACTTTTAATAATGTTAATTGCATTCCAGTTGTTTTGACCTTTTTTAATTGAGTAATCGGTATAGATAGCTTTGATTGGATATTCATTAATAGTTAAGCCCTGTTGTTTTGCACGCCAAAGCATTTCACTGCAAAATTCATAACCACTCGTCTGCCACTTGAGGTTCTCAAGAGCTTCACGGGAGAAAATCCTCAAACCAGATTGGGAGTCAGTTGAGCTTATGCCAAAAATTATAAACGTAATAAGACTTAGACCTTTGTTGCCGAGCACTTTTACTCGAGACATGCCCTTGCTGTCGATCAGACGACTACCAATTAGTAAGTCGCTATTATTTGAAATAATTTCTTTCACCCCTCTAACGACATCATTTGGATCGTGCTGTCCGTCACCATCCATCGTTACCGCTATGTCAAAGTCATTTTGTTGTGCATAGCTAAGACCTGTAGCTGTCGCACCACCAGCACCACTATTTAAAATATGATTAATTACAGTAGCACCGTGTTTTCTAGCGACAATACCAGTGTTATCCTTAGAGCCATCATTTATTACTACCACCTCTGTATAATAGGGAGTTTGCTTAAAGGTTTTTGTTATAGCCGCAACAACATCTCCAATAACACTTCCCTCATTGTAAGCAGGGATAACTACGCAAACTCGCAAAGGTGTCTTAGCTGACCCCATAATAGGCTTATTCTACCAGCTTTACGAGATACTCGCCATAGCCTGATTTTTTAAGTGGTTCGGCTAGGGTGGAAAGCTGGCTTTTATCGACGAAACCTTCACGATAGGCGACTTCTTCGGGACTACCGATTATTAGTCCAGTTCGCGTTTGAATTACGCGGATATAATCGGCGGCATCCGTCATGCTGTCGATTGTGCCGGTATCTAGCCATACATCACCGCGATCGAGTGTAGTGACAGTTAATTTACCGCGATGTAGGTACTCTTCGTTGATTGAAGTTATTTCTAATTCACCGCGTTCACTGGGTTTGACGTTTTTGGCAATTTCAACGACGTCATTGTCATAAAAGTATAGTCCAACCACTGCGAAGTCAGATTTGGGGCTGGTTGGCTTTTCCTCGATCGATACAGCAACCTTGTTATCGTCAAATTCGACAACCCCATAGCGTTCGGGGTCTGATACACGGTAGGCGAAGACCGTTCCACCGTCGGGGTCGACGCAGCCTTTGAGCGATTTGCCAAGGTCGCTGCCGTGAAATATGTTGTCGCCTAATACTAGCGCCACTTTGTCATTACCAATGAAATCTTCGCCGATTATAAACGCCTGTGCTAGGCCGTCGGGTGAGGGTTGCACCTCGTAACTTAGGTTGATTCCCCACTGTGATCCATCGCCAAGTAGGCGAGTGAACTGTGACTGATCCTCGGGAGTAGTGATAATTAAAATATCCCGAATTCCCGCTAACATAAGTGTAGTTAGTGGATAGTAGATCATCGGCTTGTCGTAAATTGGCATCAATTGCTTACTAATACCTTTGGTAATTGGCCATAGGCGACTACCTGATCCACCAGCTAATATAATTCCTTTCATTTAATCCTCGCAGTTCCTATTTATCTAAGTATTCAGCTAAAGCTTCGCGCCAGTCACGTGGCACAAAACCCGTTGCCTTTATTTTATCAAGGTTTAGTGTGCTTTGTAATGGTCGTTGGGCAGTACCGATTTTGCTGGCATAGTATTCATCGGTTGTAATGCCCGTTACGTCGTCTCGGTTGTGGCCAGTTAATTCATATACATCCGCTGCAACATCAGCCCAGCTAACGTTGTCGCCGTCGCTCGACACGTTATAGGTTCCATATGGATGGGAAATGGGGGTTGGGGAATGGGAAATAGGGGTTAGTAAATGTTTAATGGCTCGAGCTAGGTCGGACGCAAACGTTAGTCGACCAATTTGGTCATTTACTACTGACGATTTGGCACCACTTTCGGCACGAGACTTCATAGTGTTGACAAAGTTTTTGCCTTCACCCACAACCCAACTAGTGCGGACTATGTAGTGTTTTGGAACAGCGCTAGCGGCAATATCACCGGCGGCCTTGGTTTGACCGTATACACTAATTGGGCTAGATGGCTCATCTTCACTGTGTGGTGATGTACTGCCGTCAAAGACATATTCACTAGATGGTTGAACGAGTTTGATATCATATTGGGTTGCAATTTTTCCCAAGTTTGCAACAGCTCGAGCATTAATCTCCCAGGACAATCTTCGTCCCTCTGGTGTTTCGGCACCGTCAACATCCGTATACGCAGCCGCATTAATAATTGTGTCGTATTGACGCCAGTTACGAGCAGTGTAGATGTTTTTATCAGTTATATCTAGATCGGCGCGTGTGGTAAATTCAGCATCTGGAAATACAACTCGCAAAGCTTTGCCCAGTTGACCGTCGCTACCTGTGATTAGCGTTCGTTTTGGTTTCATTGGCGTGACGTCCTGCAGGCGTGGATGAGCCAGGTCCTTGTCAGATAATGACGCTTGGGTTAGTGGAATTGGCCAATCAATGTCTGCGGTTTCGTCAGCTAGATTTAGGAATGTATATTGACTCTGTGCCTCAGCACTCCAATGGTCGTTAACCAGGTAAGAATAGACAGTGTCGTCCTCAAGTGCCTGGAAAGAATTGCCGACGCCACGCGGTACGAATATGGCTTTGGTCGGGTCTAATTCAGCTGTAAAAATACTGCCAAAGCTGTCACCTTCACGCAGGTCTACCCAAGCACCGAATATTTTACCCGACCCAACAGATATAAATTTATCCCATGGTTCGGCATGTATGCCACGCGTGACTCCCGCATCGGCGTTAAAAGAGATATTATTTTGAACTGGATTAAATTCGGGTAATCCGAGAGCTGACATTTTGGCGTTATTCCAGTTCTCTTTGAACCACCCTCGATTGTCACCATGGACTGGTAGATCAAGTATTAGCAAGCCAGGTATTGGTGTTGTGTTGATGGCCAGTTCTTTACTAAATTTTAGTTCATGCGATTTTTCTGACATAACTATTGTCCCTTCTCGGCGTAGGCTGCTTCAATTTTGGCTTTTTCGTTTTGCCACCACTTTTCGTTTGCACGGTACCACTCAATTGTAGCTTTTAAGCCTGCACGGAGATCGGTGAATTTTGGTTCCCAGCCTAGTTCGGTGTGTAGTTTAGTGCTGTCGATTGCGTAGCGTTGGTCGTGACCTGGTCGATCGGCAACATGTTCGTAGTCGTTTTTATCATGACCCATAAGTTCAAGAATTGTTTCAAGCACAAATTTATTGTTTTGTTCACCGTTTGCACCAATTAGATATAGTTCGCCCGATCGACCGTTGTCTAGTATGGCGTGAACTGCGCTGTTGTGGTCGTCAACATGAATCCAATCACGAACTTGCTCACCTGTGCCGTACAATTTTGGCGATATGTCGCTAAGAATATTAGTAATTTGACGGGGAATAAACTTTTCAATGTGCTGGTATGGTCCATAATTGTTGGAACAGTTTGAAAGAGTCGCGTTAATTCCGAAACTGCGCACCCAGGCCTTCACTAGCAGGTCACTTCCGGCTTTGGTAGATGAATAGGGGCTACTGGCGTTATAAGGAGTGGATTCGGTGAACTTGGCAGGATCGTTAATCTCTAAATCGCCAAATACTTCGTCAGTGCTAATGTGATGCAGGCGTTTACCGTGTTTACGAACGGCTTCTAGTATAGTTGCTGTGCCAACCAGGTTAGTGTTAATAAATGGCCATGGGTCACGTAGGCTGTTGTCGTTATGTGACTCGGCCGCAAAGTGGACGATAATGTCAGTTTCGCTAACTAGTTTATCCATCAAGGCACTATCGCAAATGTCGCCTTCAACAAATTCGATTTTATTCATAACACTATCCAGGCTGTCTTTGTTGCCGGCGTAGGTTAATTTGTCGATTACGGTAATGTCATATTCGGGACGATTAGTCAGAGTGTAGTGAACGAAGTTCGATCCAATGAACCCCGCCCCACCTGTAATTAAGAGTTTTGTCATACTTATATTATACAGGTTAATGGGGTATATAACAGTCGGTAGGGTATAATCATATATATGAAGATAGTTATAGTTAGTGGTTATTTTAATCCGTTACATGGTGGGCATTTGGACATGATCGAGGCAAGTAGAGCGATGGGAGACCATCTGATTGTGGTCGTCAACAATGACGTCCAGCAGGTTCAGAAGAAAGGCAAAGTTATTCTAAATCAAGAAAACCGTATGCGCTTGATATCTGCACTACGAGACGTAGACGAGGTGGTCTTGAGTATAGATCAGGACCCAACTCAAATTGAGACATTAAGGTCGATCGCGACAAAATATCCCGATGACGAGCTTGTATTCGCGAATGGCGGAGACAGGAATTCAGTGAAAGAAATACCAGAGGGCGAAGTGTGCAATGAGTATAGAATTGAAATGGTATTCGGTGTTGGTGGCACCGAAAAAGCAGATTCGTCGACTAGAATTAACCAAGCACTAGGACACGCTAGGTAGTTTGATCGCTAACAATTTTGCGGATTTTGGTCCTGAATAGGCTGCTGTCGAAGCGTTTGGATTTGCGGCGGAGTGTGGCTGGCAAAAAGTCAATTTGTTCGGCGCGTTTGATGGCATTAACGACCGATTCGACGGTCTGTTCGTCAAACAGAACGCCACTTTCGCCGTCTTGGACGATGTCGAGTGCGCCGCCTTTACCGTAGGCGATTACGGGTGCACCAGCGGCTAGGGCTTCGACTTGGACGATGCCAAAATCTTCTTCGGCCGGAAATATATACCCCTTGGCTTGGTTAAGTGCGCTAGCCACAGCAGCGTCTGATGCATCGCCAAAACGATCAGTAAAGAACTGGACTGATGGACCTGCCATATCGACTAGCTGTTGGTGTTGGCCACCACTGCCGTAAACACGTAGTGGTAGTCCAAGCTCGGTTGCTGCTGCAACGGCCAGGTCAATGCGTTTGTAGGGCACCTGGCGGCCTAGGGCGACATAATAATCGCTACGTACGCGGGCTGGTTCGAACCTGTCGATGTCGACAGGTGGGTGAACGACGGTTGAACTGCGGTTATAGTACTTTTTGATTCGAGCTTGAACAGCAGTGCTGTTAGCTAGCCATACATCGACGCCTTCGACTGATTGTAGGTCGAGTTTACGCATCCAGCGGACAAAGAATGGAATAAGGGGACGAATAATGAAATTAAGTGCGCCGAAATTGAAATCACGTTTGAACTCTTGGTAGTGACTCCAGTAATAACGGATTGGCGTGTTGCAGTTACAGATATGGACTGCACCGGGGCGTTTACGAACAGCTTTGGCCTCGGCGGTAGTGTTGCTGATGATGATGTCGAATTCTGACAGGTCTAGTTTACGAAAGGCAAAGGCACGCAACACTGGCCATAATACATGTTTATAACGAAGCGATTTAGGCAAGATTCGTTGCAGATAGGTTGTACGGACATCGATACCATCGAATTCTGGCATATTAGCCTTGTCGAATACGGACGTATAAATCGCAGCCTCTGGAAAGATTTTGTGAAGTTCAAGAGTTACACGCTCTTGGCCGCCCATGGAGGTTAACCAGTCGGTTACAATCGCTATGCGAGGCGATTGTTTGGCTATTGGAATTTGGCTATTGGAAGATGGCATAATTACCTTAGCCCCGCTTTGAAAGCGTTTATTAATTTTTGGCAACTAACGCTATGAATAATAAGTTTATCTAATTCAGATTTATCAATATAACCAAGTTTCTCAGCCAGATAAAGGAAGTTTTTTACCTCTAAAAGCGAGCCGTAAGCCATTGTGTAAAAGTGTAGTTTATCATTTACAGATGCACGGCCAAATCCTTCAGCAATATTAGCCGATACTGAACTGACAGCTCGTCGTAATTGACTGGTCATTGCGAAGATTTCGTCCTTGGGGAATTGTTTAGTGACCTTGTAAACTTCAACGGCGAATGACTGGCTTTCCTGCCAAACCGTCAGGTCCTCGAATGACTTGATATTATCTGCCATATTCTAATAGCCACCTTCCATATTCCACCTACTTCGCCCCTCGGCGAAATAGGACGACGGCTACGGTCTTGAACAAGATTTTAATGTCCAGCCAGAAGGTCCAGTTTTGGGCGTAGAACAGTTCTAGGTCGATGCGCTCTTCAAAGCTTAGTTCGCTGCGACCCGACACTTGCCAGATGCCGGTTACACCCGATTTGACGCTGTGTAGTAGGCCGTTTCGGCTGGGCGCCATCTTCATTTCTTGTGGCAGGATAGGGCGCGGTCCGACTAGACTAAGGTCGCCACGTAACACGTTAATAATTTGCGGTAATTCATCCAGTGAGGTGGCGCGTAGGAATTTGCCGAATTTAGTTATGCGAGGGTCATTGTCGACTTTGCGGTTCTTTTCGTATTCTAGAGCAAGGTTTTCGAGCCCCATTTCGCGAAACTCAACCGCCGCATCACGCGCTCCGTACTGGGCGCCCATGCTTCGAAACTTAATTAAATCAATCGGTATCGAGAATTGACTGAGGCGTTTGCTAATATAAAAAGCTGGTCCTGGGTCAGCTAGCCGCTTTATTACGAATAAAATTACTAGGACAGGTGAGAATATGATCAGTAGGATTAAGCTGACTATGAAGTCAAAAATACGCTTCAAAATCGCACCCCATCCGACAAGCGGTGTTTGGTAGACCGAAATCATTGGATAACCCAGGAAGACGTCAACGGTGTTCTTGCCAGAATAGAACTCGGCCTCGCCGGGGATGAAACTATAACCTATGTGGTGAGATTGAGCGGCGCCTAGGACCTTTTGGTTTCGTTCAGTAGAATCATACAGGTCGGTCTGGATAATAGTCGTTATATTATCTATTTCGATATTATTGAGAGCTGTTTCGACTAGTGAATAGTGGTGAACGCGTAGGTCTGCGGGGACAATCTTTTTGGGACCAGCAATGGCAACAATTTCATAACCGCTTTTGGCGGTGTTGGCGAGGTTACGGGCTATGTCGGTTGTGGCGCTAGATGACCCGACTAGCAATACTCGGCTAGTGCCTTTGCCGTATTTGAACATCATTGACCTGATGAAGCGTAGTATCTCGCGCTCAACTACAATCAAGACAAACGATGCTACTAATCCGTAGACAGCCACTAACCTAGCTGGCAGAATTTCTTGATCACTAGCATACTGCCAGCCGATGACAATTAATATGCCGACGAATGCACCGATGGCGATTTTGCTCCATTCAACCAGGCGACGATTATATGTACCGGGTTGATAAAGGCCGAGGCTAGCGAAAATGAGAATCCAAAACGGGATTATAAGTAAGAATGCGTACAAGTAGTCGTAGGCATGAACGTTAGCCAGTAGTGGACGTGGGTCGTATTGGACGCGGGCGACATAGGCGAGTGTAAAGGCACCGAGCAATACGAAGGTGTCGATAATGATCAGTATCAGGCTGTAAAACTTGGTGTTTTTGATTAGCATTGTTAGGGATAGTATACCATTGGGGGTTGGGGGTTGGGAAATAGGAAATGGGGGAAGCAACTGGTATATAGTAGATGGTATGACATTAGGGGTTAGGAAATGGAAAGTAGGGGGTTAGAACTAGTATAATGGCGGTCGGTAAAGCTCTAGTTAAGTCAGATAGACTGGGTAAAGCATATATCGGCATCTTGCTGGTTATCTTTGGTGGGATTGTGTTGCACGCGCCGCTGACTGTGGCCCTGGGAACTGTTTGGTCAGACTACAGCTTGGCAATCAAGGCCTGGAAAGAGATTTTGATGCTGGTGGCCGGTGTTATTTTGCTGTTGCTGTTGCGCCAAAGGCGCATGTTTAAACTGTTAAAAGAGCCGCTAGTTCTAGCGTGCGTGGCATATGCGGCGCTACATCTGGTGTTAATTCCAGTTTTTGGTGGTACTGTCGAATCAGTTGTAGCGGGGTTGATGATAGATTTGCGCTACATTTTGTTCTTTGTTTTGGTCTATTTAGCTATCAAACTCTATCCTGGTTATGCCAAAATATTTATCAAAGTAGGTATCGCGGGTGCGCTGGTTGTGGTTGTTTTTGCAATTTTACAGGTGTTTGTTTTACCTAAGGATATATTGAAGTACCTGGGCTACAATTTGAACACGATTGTCCCCTATCTGACTGTAGATTTAAACCCTGACTTTATAAGGATTAATAGTACGCTCAGGGGGCCAAATCCGGTTGGGGCCTATGCAGTTATTGTGCTGGCGGTGCTAGTGGCAGCAATATTTAAAAACAAGATTAGTAGATCCAGATGGCCAATTGTTGTCGCCAGTATTTTGGGTATTGGCGGGTTAGTGGCACTGTGGTTTAGTTATTCACGAAGCGCACTAGTCGCTGCGGTGGTTGCAGTTGGGGTCGTTTTGGCTGCAACGATTGCCAGACGTTTACCTAGGAAGGTCTGGATTATTGGAACGATTGTTATATTTGGGCTAGCGGGCGGGTTAGTAGCAGCGCGCGAAACTCCGTTTGTTTCGAACGTAATACTACATGTTAACCAAGACGGTGGTAGCGCTCATACCTCGAACGATGGACACATTGATTCACTGCAAACCGGCACAGAACTGTTGGTTACTCAACCGTTAGGGGCTGGAGTTGGTAGCGCTGGATCGGCGTCGCTGTTGGGTGATAAACCACTTATTATTGAGAATCAATATTTGTTTATCGCGCATGAAGTTGGCTGGTTGGGGTTAATATTATTTGTTTCTATTTTTGTAGCGATACTGATGAAACTTTGGGACAAGCGCAGAAACTATTTGGCACTGGGTGTATTCGCGTCCGGTATTGGACTAGCGTTAATTGGATTATTACTGCCAGTTTGGGTAGATGATACAACGGCGATTATTTGGTGGGGATTAGCCGCAGTAGCGCTAGGAATGAAGAGATAGTGCAACTAAGGATTGGCGGGTCCTGTCTTCGCTATACAGCGAACGGTTCGCCCCACCGAACACCACCCGCTGACCCATGCCCATTTATCCGTAAAACTGTAATTCAGGCTATAATAGTCATAAATGAAACAGTGGGTGATTAGGCAGATTGGGGCACTGAGACGGGACTGGTTAAAAGTTCTACTTATTAGCATAGGTGGGCTGTTGGTTGTGTCGATTGGTTCGCAGCTAATATATCCGAGTGATAGGATGCTACCGTTTGCGGAATTAGACAGTGTACAGTTGGGTGGATGGGAAAAGACAGATGCTGCCAGGCAGTTAGATGCTGACTATACAAACTTAATGGTGCCTATTTATTTTGGCAGCAACAAAACACCTTACCATTCGCCAAAACTGGCAGATATTGGCATTGCAGTTACGAATACGGATCGAATCAATAGCATGAAGTACCCGTGGTATTTGCGGATTGTGCCATCATCGATATTGTGGGCACATTTCATAACCGATAAGTCGGGTGGTCCAAAAGTTGATCGTGACAGTAATAAACTAGATGAATATATAAACAAACAACTTGGTCAATCGTGTGATGTAAAGCCACAGGATGCTAGTTTAAAAATGGGTGATAACGGTCTAGAACTAGTTAAATCAGTCATGGGTGGAACTTGTGATATTAGTACTGTTAAACAGGTTTTATCAAATGTCACGCCAAGGCTAGACCAGGGTAATCAGGTCAAGATTCCAATGAATGAGATACCGCCAGCTGTAAGCGACGAAGACGCACTGAATTTTGCGGATTATATTACCAAAAGAGTTGGCAATAGTGTACCAGTGACCGTTAATATCGAAACCGTCAGAATTCCTGCCAAAGAAATACTAGGCTGGATGGACTTTGCGACCGTTGATGGCAAAATTGACTATAGTTTCAGTAGTGATCGAGCGTCAAAATATCTGAATGATAACTTGGCAGTCAAGGTTGCTGTTCCGGCTGGTACGACAACCATCAGTACCTATAACTTTACTGAGACATCACGAGTCGATGGGCCCAGTGGTCAGGCATTAGGTGTTACCGAGACACTAGCTAGTATCAAAGCGTATTTGGATGGTTCAATCGCGAAGGCAAATGTTATGACGGTTCCAGTTGCGCCCAACATTGTTTATAACCGAAGTTACAGTTCGACCGATGTTGGCTTGAACGCTTTGATTCAACAGTATGCTGAGTCTCATCCTGGGGCTTACGGCGTATCGATGATTGAACTCGGTGGCCAAAACCGACGAGCGGCCTATAACGACACTCGCGTATTTACAACGGCTAGTACATATAAGTTGTTTGTAGCCTATAGTACCCTGAAGCGAATCGAGTCTGGAGCGTGGCATTGGACCGATCAAATTAGCGATGGACGTGATTTGACTAAATGTTTTGACGATATGATTGTGAAATCAGATAATAATTGCGCCAAGGCGTTGCTGCTGAAAATTGGATTCCAAACTATCACTAATGAAGCGCACGAAATCGGTGCAACGCACACTTCGTTTATGGGTAATGACGGCATCAAAACAACACCGGCAGATTTGGCGGTAGTTTTGGGACAGTTGCAGAATGGACAGATATTAAATCTGCAATCTAGTCGTGATACATGGATTAATGCCATGAAACGAAATGTTTATCGTCAGGGTATTCCAGCTGGGATTAATGCGGTTGTGGCCGATAAAGTCGGGTTCCTCGACGCGCTACTTCACGATGCGGCGATTGTTTATAGTCCAACTGGTACGTACGTGTTGATTATCATGACTGACGGCTCGAGTTGGGGTAATATTGCCGAGTTAACTAGTCAAATTGAAGCATTACGCAATCAATAACCGCGGGGGTGGTAAGATAAGTGTATGGTTGAACAACAACGATCCAGCAAGCGTCAGCGTGAGCTACTTAACTTTGTCGATGGATTTATTCAGGGGCACGGCTTTGGTCCTAGTTACCGCGAAATTATGCGAGCGCTAGGTTACAAGTCGGTTTCGACAGTTGCTATTCATATTGATGGATTAATCGCCAAAGGTTATCTACGCAAACGCGATAATTCCGCTCGGTCACTAGAGGTAGTAACGACACACCTGGACGATGCGACGGCCCGCAAAGCACCGACCGCAACTCAGGAAAAGTGGATTATAAATGCCGTTACTGAACGGTTTGATAGTTTAGAACAAAAACACGACGACTCGGTGCTGGACGAACTGTATGTGCTAATTGGTGCCCTCAAGATATTGGGACTAGACGACGCACATGTCGCGATGAAATCACGTTTAGGTGACTTGATAAAAAAGAATCAATCTTGACTAAATATCAGAGGTAAAGGTATAATACCATCTGTTCACACCAATACTCCGGCGTAGCTCAATGGTGGAGCAAGAAGCTGTTAACTTCGAGGTTGCTGGTTCGAATCCAGCCGCCGGAGCCAAGAGTATATTAAGTGACAACAAGTCCAGTAAGCATTTACGCTACTGGACTTCTCTTAATACTATATGGTCGCCTGTTTTACGATCTGACTTATTTTTTGTTCAGCGTCTTTCGTTAGCCTTGTGATATACCATGCACTAGGAGTCATAGGATTCTCGTTCTCTAGCTTTACAGATTCAGTTAGGCCAAAGGATATGAGCGTGTCTTTTCTGAAGAAGCATAATACTGCACTGTCTTTTGTTTTTGCATAACCAGGTATGCCGTACCATAGGCGCGGACATAGTGCCGGATTGGCTTTCATAATAAGGTCGTGGATTCTGCTTGCTTCTGGGAATCCTTTATCTTCGTATTGTTTAATTTTTGCGAGAACCTCGTTTTTTAAATCCTCACTAGTCACATTTCTTCTATTAGTTTGCATAGAAGTCTCCTTTATTGAGATTTCATACAAGACGAAGCAATTGTGTCATTTCTGCGCGGGTGACTTCAAGACTTCTTGGTGGTATCATCAGGTGCAAAGATTTGATATTATTAGGTCATGAAGAAAACTATTCGAGTCGTAGGGTTTATTGCGCAGTACGAAGACTCTATTTTATTGTTACACCGTTCTGAAAAAGAAACTGATCCATCCCTATGGGGGGTCCCTGCTGGTAAGCCAGAGGGTGCTGAAACGGATTCTGAAGCTGTAATCCGTGAACTGTCCGAGGAAACGGGTATACGTTTAGATGAATCTGAAATTAGCTATGTCGGAAAACTCGATATTGAGTACGAAGCAGTTATTGTGGAGTTTCCGATATTTCATAAAAAGTTCGATCAAGCACCTAGTATCACACTCGATCCAAATGAACACGTTGACTGCAAATGGATACGTCCAAGTGAGGCGCTTGAATTGCCGAATCTCATGCTGGATGTCGATAAAATTATCAAAGATTTTTGCATAGATACCCTTAAAATATAAAATAGAAAAATCTAATTTACTTCTAGAAAAATATATTATATAATCAACCTACTATGGGACAGATTTTTACTTTTTCAGGTCCACGAGGTGTCGGTAAGACGACTATCATGGACGATTTGCGAGACATTATTCAAGCGATACATACAGGCAAAGAGTCCCGACGAGCTTCGCTTTGTCATTCTCGATATGACTGGCGTGGATGCAGAGATACTTAGAGATAAACACCCCGAGTATATAGAAGAGCTTGTGGAGTTCGATGCGGAGAAGGCTTTTAAAGTACTTGAAAAGTACGCAATCATTGCAAGAGAAGGACGCAAAGGCAAAAAGTCTCAGCTTTTTATTTTTATAGAGGAGTGCAATATGGCAAGACTCGACCAGAACAGATATGAAAAGCTGATTTCAGAGATAAATTTATTCGCCGAATCTGCCAACATGAAGCTCTTATACTCTACGTCGGTTATCACGTCTCAGACGACCTCTAGACAGCTTAGAGAGGCATTTGACGTGGCACTTATTGGGCGTCAGGCGGACAGTAAAACGAGACTCTACTTGGGTGTACCCGATACCGACGACTTTCCTGAGCATAGTTTCATTGTTGCTCAATAGTTTTCGAGTAATATAGCTCGGGGCTTAATGCATCAAAGAATTATCTTCAAGTTGTGTATCTTCCTCTATGAACCTTATGAACTCCTCTGCGAAATTAGTAAATGCCCAGCCACTAATCATCCCGCTCGAGCTAAACGCCAAGCCACTTGGATAGCTTGATACCTGCCTTATCAGTCCTAAGTATTCGAGTTCAGCAAGCTGATCCGTCATACTCTTTAACTTTCCAGTTTCATCATATGTCGAGAATGCGTGAGGATTCGTAGGCATTTTTATACCGGGCTCTCCACCGTTATAAACCTCTAAGCGTCTTTCCATGATGGGTAGTATTTCATGCTTTATAAATGCAAGCGTCCTAATACTAGCTGGTGATATCTTCTTCAGCGTGTCGTTGTAGCGTTCGAGTGGGAACTCTATCTTATCGGCTGTGCTAGCAAATTCTTTGAATACTTTTAAGGCAGTTCTACGTTTTAGGTAACTCCTAAGCTTAATATAGTCTTCGAGTCCAGCTATGAAGCCATCCTGGAATTCCTCTGAGTTAACGACTTGTTCATTAAAAGCTGACTGGTCGTTTTGAATTGCCTCAACCCATTCAAGGGCACGCTGTTGCCTAAGCTCTAGAGCATTCCCGTAAAGAGCCTTCCCTAAAGCCCATGCCTGAGCAACACCGGGAATACTGGTGGCTATGGAATCAGCTAATTCATATGCTGAGCGTTTAAGGAGGTTCTTGTCTGAAGGATTCATGCTTCTATTATATAGATATAACCTCAAAGGCGTGCTCCCAGGATTCACATACCCACGCACACAAGGTAATACTACTATAGTATCTTTTGAGAATTTTGGGGTGGGGGTGGGAACGGACTCATATGGTAGAACTTGTTGACTCTATTTGCCTCCGAGTACTTCCTTAAAATAATAACACGCCATAGGCAGAGCTTGCCCTCCGAACATAAACGGGTCGGTCGGGATGCTTACAGAGGCAAGCTATCTTAATTAGTAATAAAAAAAGATTGAAACAGCATAAACTGGTAGCAAATTCTTAAGGCATTAGGGCATGCTATACTAGAGGTATTGATAGGGAGAGGGGTATGTCGTGGCTTTACGAACATCAGCATAAGCGGTATGATGATTTTAGAGGTTATCTCATGAACGAAGCTGACTTCGTTGAAAAGCTGCAACGCTTTTACGAAAACAAAAATAAACTAACACTCCGCGAAGTAAACTTTTCTTATGGTCGGCCCGACCTAGTTATTCTTGATGTTGATAGGGATAAATTTAAACTTCGAGAGAAGCGGGAGCAATTCAGTACATTGTTAAATAGGAAGTTTTTCGAGGTTCTGTCTATTATGCCCGACATAGATGATAGGAGTGCCACGCCTATAGGCTTGAGAGAAATATCTGAAAGATCCGGTATATCGCAGTCATACGTCCGCTCTTCTATATTGAGTGAGTTAAAGAGTGGCGGATTTGTTAAACAAATTGATGGTGGCTATGTAAAAGTAAATGGTTGGGTGCCAATTGCTAAGACCGTTACTGCGATTGAGGCGAAGTTGTCTGATTGGAAAAGGGGTATATGGCAAGCCAATAGATATAGTAACGTCGCCGATAAGGTGTACCTTGCCATGCCTCCGGAATATATTCATCGAGTTGATATAGATGAGTGTAAGAGAAAGGGTGTTGGGCTAATATCCTTCGACCCTCTGACTAGCAAACACAAGGTGTTGGTTAAACCTAGCAAACAAGTACCTCAAGACAGGCCTGTGAGGAATTATGTAACAGAATTGTTTCTTGATGAGCATGCCCTACTTAGGGGGTAAGTTTTTCATACAACTCAATAAAGCGTTTTGGCTTCAGAATACGGATATCATCATAGCGTCCTAAGTCTAGTAGGTCTTTATCTTCTGTTATGATAATTTTCGCATGTTTCTCAATGGCAACCCTAATAAATTCATCATCGTCAGGGTCTCTACAGACTGTGAGCTGTCGAACTTCGTCGCTAATAGTAACAAGCGTAACTATATTTGAGTATGTATTGGCTAGCATCTCTGCACTAAACTTCTGCTTCTCATAAAAATCATTGAACTTTTCCATAACAATTTTTTTATGAAATTCTTCCATTGTTGATTGACTGCCAGCGATAACAATTTTTCCAGCTAGGGCAAGGTTTATGACCTTTCGGGACGGGTTTATGTTGCTAAGGAGGCCCTTTAGCAGAACATTAGTATCAACAACAACCCAAATCATTATTCTTCATCAATCTCATTCAATAGGGCATCGAGAAGTTCGTCGTCTTCTTCCTCGCTTTTTGGCCAATTCATGGCTGCATCTACTACCGCGAGCCACTTCTCGAGATAGTATGCAGATTTAGGCCCAAAATCTAAACGCTCATATTCCCTTACTAATTTAATCCCCGTTTCAAGCTTTTCTTTTACGAACGGAAGTCTGTCTTCGGGGTTTAGGCTTGCGATTTCGTCAGCAAGTTGTTTCCGGATTAATGCATCATGTCTCTTCTTTAATGGTAAAGTGCTAGCAATATCTCCCCCGCATGCATCACAGCTGCAAGTATAACCCGAACGCTTTAAGGCGACTGCGTTCACGTAGGTAAATATATTAGGCTCATAAATCCAGCGGTCACTACGACTACGACCACCCCCATTGTCGAACATTGCAACCGAGCTAGTCTCTTTGCCAAATATACCACTTCCGTAGTGTTCTGCACCGATTGCACTAAGCACTAAGCCGAATCCGCCCACTGGAAAGACGTATACCTTTTTCCCTGCTGTCACGAGACCGTGCACTAATCGAGCGAAGTTTATAAGATTATTGCTGTCTGCCTCCCGTTCGCTGAAGTCATCTGCGATGATGACATAGCCATCTAAGTGGTCTGCAAATTCAAGATAGCGATCCTTAACGTAGGTGGTTCCCTCGGCTGACCTAAAGATGTCACAGGATATATTAATAACACCAAACAGAGGGACCTCTACCGGGTGGCGTTCAGTGTGGTTAACTACATCCGCAATTAGCTCAAGGTTTACGGAGAAAGCCCTGCTTCTCCAGTCGCTTACCATGAGGTACGGTGCTAGTATTAGGCTTGAGTTGTTGTCGGTTTGAAATTTTACAACTGGCTCTACAAGTTGTTGAAGGCGAAAGGTTGAGTCGCTAAATATCTTGGGGAATTCAGCTTCATTAATAGCATAAGGTAGCTTCTTGAAGCTATCGGACCTGTTTGCATCGTTTGTAACAAGTCGGTTTGTCTCAATATCTATAATAACAGGGAACCTCTCAGCAACAGCAGGTAGTACGTTCGGTCGCCACAGTATATGACTCGCATGAATAATAACGCTAGGGGTGTCTATCCCATAATCGAGAAACACAGAGTCTTTTACAATAGGAATGTATGACATGGTTACATACAAGTATAACCCTTGAGGCTATATATTCTAAGCATAAGCAAATCTTACACTGGCCTTTCACTTGATTATCCATGGTTTTGATAAAAGTAGCTATAATACATATTAAATGAAGAGAGCCTGTATATTCTGTGGTAGTGATAATGAATTGACACGCGAGCATGTTTTTCCCGACTGGCTTTCTTCTTTGTTTGACAAGAAGATTAAAGGTGTCAATGAAGTACGAGGTGACAATCTCAATCGTACGTGGCAGTCATCACTGTTTCAAGACAAAACAAAAGCTATATGCAGGGTGTGTAACAACGGCTGGATGTCCGACATCGAATCGGACGTTAAGCCTATATTAACCAAGCTCGCTTTTACGTACGATGCTTACGACTTAGGGTCAGAAGACCAGCGTAAGCTGGCACTGTGGGCACAGAAGACAACCCTTGTAATTAGCAAGGCAACGGGTGGTAAGTTCGATATCCCACGTAGCTTCTACGAGCAGTTATATAAACAAAAACAACCATTAAAGAGCATTTTGGTTACAATGGGCTGGCGGTTACCGCTCACTAACTTACAGACTCAACCATTGGCAAGCTTTGAGATAAAGCAAGTAGCTAACGCAATAGTCGATAAGGGCTCTGTAGCGATTGCTAAGAAGCAAGTTGAGAACGGAGGCCTGATATGGGCTTCCTCGCTGGTGTTGGGTAATGTAATTTTTCAAGTAATAGGCAGCAACTTAGATGGTGGTGAAGTAACGGTTGGAGGTATTGATTCACGGATACTTCCACATATTCATCCCTACGACAAAGACCTTTCGTGGCCTACTGAGTGGCCGATAGAGGCCGTTGGTGGACTTGTGGCGGTACGTAAGGGTATGTATGGTGATGTCACACCAAGTTAGGAGACTGATATGGCAATACCTAAGCATGTTACTGATGAGATGAAGAGAATAATGTTGCGTACGGCAGTGCAGACAGCAGCGATTGCAGTTGGCGTAGTTATCCTTGTACTGGCTCTTATAGGCATCTTTAGCTATGAGGTTACGGCCAGTCCTTTTACTATCACGTTACTAATCATTGGTGCACTTATGGCGGTGATTGGTAATAGTTTTGTGGCACATGCTACTACACGCTTTAATGCTAGGGAGTCTATACTTTGGGTTTGGGGGAATAGAATACAGGCAGTCGGTTTTATAGTTACATTAATAGCGGCGTTCCTGTAGATGATTCGCTCTTTATTAAAGTAATGACTTCCTCTATTACGGGGAGCCAAGCAAAGAAGAGTCTTTGAGGCTCTTTTTTGCTTGGCTACAGCGCCATGGCATGAGAACCAGGCTTTTGCGTAGAAAAAGTGGTTCGGTGTAGTGAGTGAAGTAAAAGAAAGCACAATGTATTTTCTTTTACGAACGAGCGGAAAAGGCGCAGCCGCTATCCAGCCGCCTGAGCCAAGCATAAGCACTGTGATCCAGGTCATGGTGTTTTTGTTTGCTATACTTAGACTAATGGATGAAGCATTAAAACTTGCTAAAGTTCTGTGGGATTTCAACGTCTTGGGTCAAGAACCCGAAAAGGCTGATTGTATTGTTGCTTTGGGGAATAGTGATGTCCGTACCGCACATGCCGCAGCAGAGCTGTTTAATAAAGGCTACGGTGATGTTTTAGCAACCACAGGTGGGTTTGGAAGATTAACCAAAGACGCATTTACCAAACCCGAGGCTCATATATTTGCAGAGGAAGCGATGAGGCTAGGTGTGCCGAGTGAAAAGATAATTATCGAAGACAAATCTACAAATACTTTTGATAATATTAGATTTACCAAAAAGCTTCTGGACGAAAAGGGCCTAAATCCCAAAAGCCTTTTGATTGTAACAAAGCCGTACATGGAAAGGCGAGCACTGACGACTGCGCTTGCCGTTTTGCCCGATGCGCATATTGTCGTGTCGTCACCCGATTTGGACTTTGATAGTTATCCGAACGATTTAATTTCTGTGGAACTTTTGATAAACATGCTTGTTGGAGATACACAAAGACTTATGATATTTAGTGAACATAGTATAATTTCTAAACAAGAATTTTCATCCGAGTTAGTGGACGCATATCAATCACTAGTTAAGCTCGGCTATAATAAACAGATTATTCTAGATGCTAATATTCCGAACTTACTAGCCTCCGTCAAAGAAGGTTTTAGGAATAATTAAAATTATAAATTAGCACTCTTGACATGAGAGTGCCAGTTTCTTACAATATATACAGAAGCTAATATGCTTCTTCTGGAAACCATTAATATTAATGACGAAAGGAGAAAAATATGAGTAATCTTGTAAGATGGGATCCGTTTACGGAATTATCAACACTACAAAAGCAATTTTTTGGTGATGATTGGATGTCGCCATTTAAAGGTGTAAATATCCCAACCACCGATGTTTTTATCAAAGATGATAATTTGGTAGTTGAGGCGCATTTGCCAAACTTTGAGCAAAAAGACGTTAACATTGAAGTAGATAACGGCGCACTGGTTATTAGTGCTGAACGTCACGAAAAAGAAGAAGATAAAAGTAAAAAATATGTAGTACGTGAAAGCTCGAGTAGCTTTTATCGTCGTATAGCTTTGCCAAAAAGGGCTGATGCCGACAAAATTAAGGCGCACCTAGACGACGGTGTGTTAAAAGTTAGTGTTCCACTAACACCACTACCTGAACCCAGGAAGATTGCCATTGGTTCGTCCAAGAGGAAATAGCACTTCTAGTCGTTCAGTTTGCGCCGTGGCAGGGCGTTGTGTGCGCGAATTAACGTACGTCTGACGGGTCGAGCGACGAGGTTGCCGAAAGTTGCACCAGCGGCGATGGCTAGGGCGAGAACAAGAGCGTTAAGCAAAATAAGGGTGCCAGAATCGATAGCTGCTCCAGCCTTGTCGGCGCCAATGATTAATACCATGAGTCCATTAAAGATCGAGAGTCCTGGAACTAACGAAATGATACCGGCGGTAATCATGGTTGTGGCTGGTGTGCGTAGCCAGCGTGCCAGCAACGCGGCACTTGCGCCGACAGCAGCTGCAGCGATAAAACTGCCAACAATTGGTGTAAATGCTGGTGCGGTTAGGCTATAAATTGCCCAACCGCCTGCTCCGATGAGTCCGGACAGGATAATTCCACTGATGCGCGTATTTACACTCAGTGCATAACCTGCTGCAATCGCGATTGCGCCGACGTATTGCCAAGCGACAGTATCGTATAGTGCGCGGTCAGTGTTAATGGTCATGTTGACGCCTAAGTTTTTAGCAATAAATAATCCGGCGACGATACCAAAGATAATGCCGGCAGTTAGCATTACGACACGTAAGATTCGAGCGTTGGCAGTAATATAGAATTCATCGATCGCATCCTCAACTGCGCTAACGATGGCTAGACCGGCGACTAACATGATGATTCCACCGATGATGATAAGGTTTGGATCAAGGCCCTGTAGTTGCGTTACGCCGTGGTTACCGAGCCAGGTTACGAGGGCGGCGACTAGTGTTGCGATAGCGGCTGCGATTACTTGGATAAAGAACGCTGGCATGCGCAGTTTAGTCAAAAATATTAGCATGTATGATATGAATCCACCGACGATAAACGACAGGGCGATAATCAGTGGCGATCCGGACAGCAAGGCGCCGATACCTGCGCTAATTGCGGCACTTCCGGCGCTCAGTAGCCACTGCGGATATCTGCTAGGTTTTTTAAGCAGGTTCTCGAGGCGCGTTTCGGCTGAATCTAAATCCAGTTTGCCTTCGTGAATATCATTTACGATATCTTCGATGTCCTGAATCAGGGCGCTATTGACTGGCCTCGAGTGAATAGACCGGATCAGCGTTAACGGTTCGCGGTCATTGCCACGGTCCTGCGAGAACATCAGAACGGTTGCGATAATTTCAATCGATACCTTTCGTTCACAGTAGCGGTTGGTGATGCTGAGACAAATGTCAGTTACGTCACTTGCGGCGACACCCATGGCCACCAAATAGTCGGCGACGGTCATTGAAAGGCGCAGTGCGCGCATATTAGGGGTAATCGTCTCGCCAAAACGCTCGGCCATGACCTCTTTGGAGTCACCCTCGGGCAGGATCACTTTTCGGTAGAATGTACCCATGTCAGAAAATAAACTCATTACAATGATTATAACACTAGTGCTAATACCTTGACATTTCAAACGTTTTGTTGTAATATTGTAAGATGAATGAAACCGATACACCATTTCAAGAGCCAAATTTTGGAGTCGAAAGTAAAGACTCCCAAAAATCATGGCGCAAGGTGGCACAAGAGAATTTGAGGATTGCGGTTGAAGCAGCTTATGCCGCTGATGCAGATGAAAAAAGTGAAAGAATCATAGTGCCGGCTACAGAGGTCGATTTGGTTAAATTTGCGAGCCACAGTGATTTAGCTGGGGTGAATGGATCAATCGGAACTAATATATGGAAAATACTAGCGAGAAGTGCGTCACAATACGCAGGTAATTTTCAAGGACAATACAGGCATGAAAGCGATAGTTCTGAAGTAAGCGAGGTGTATCTAACTCAGCAGTTAGTAGATCTGTCAAAGATTTTTGAAGGTATGGGCCCGAAAAGACACGCAGTTTTGGAAGAATATTTTAAAGTTGGTCTAGATAAATTATCCGATAAACCCGACAGCTCCGAATAGTAGTCTCTTGGTATAATTATATAAATGAATCAATCTAGAATAATCATTGACGTGCGTGAACCGTTCGAATACGAATCGGGTCATGTTGACGGGGCGATTAATATTCCTCCAGGGACTCTGATGTCTGGAAGTTCTGGCTTAGAGAATGTTAAAAAAGATACTGAGCTTGTTCTATATTGCAAGACAGGTAGTCGTTCTGCTGCGTCAATGCAAATATTAAAACAAATGGGCTTTACTAACTTGGTCAACGGCATAAACGCCGGCCACGTTAATAAGAATTTTTTTTAAATCGAAAACTTACATAGAGCAGGACGATAAGTGCGCTAAGCGACAGCATGATTAGCGCTGGCCCATAAGACTCGGCGTATTGATAGGTCAAACCAAGTATTAGTGGAGGCAAGAAACCACCAAGTCCACCAGCTGCCCCAACTATTCCGGTGACGCTACCCATTATATTAGGGGGCGTTAATTTGCTAACCTGTGCAAATACCGCGCCGCTAGCAACTCCAAGCATAAAGGCAAGCGACAGATAGGCGATGGTCGTTTGAATAGCGAGTGTTGGTTGAAAAGCGATAAAGCCTGCCAGTAAAGCTATTGCTAGTAAAGATAATTTGATAATATGTCTGCCGCCGATTTTGTCACTAAGCCATCCACCGACTGGTTTTGCTAAGGTAGCTAGTAGTATGAAGCCAGCTGCTCGCGCGGCGGCATCAATTAACGTTATGCCGTAAGCTTCTTTTAAAATAACCGGTAGGTATACTCCAAACGCGACAATTGCACCAAAAGTTAAGGCGTAAATAATTGACATGTTTAGTGTTACGGGAAATAAAATGGCTTTTTTAAGCCTAGCAAGCGATGAGCCAGACGAGGGTTTCCAGTTGGGCGCATTTTGGCCTAGTGTCATAAATAGTATCGCTATAATCACGAGCAGTGTTCCAATAATGACGTAAGTTAGATCTCTGCCGATAGTTTCGGTTAGTTGAGGCGTTAAAAAACCAGATAGAGCAGTACCAGCATTACCCAAACTATACAACCCAATGACCAGGCCTCTTCGTTTGGGCTCAAACCAAGCGCTGATATATGGTACACCGATTACAAATGATGCTCCACCGATTCCTAATAAAACAGCGACAATTAATAAGCTATCGAATCCGTCGACTATAGCTAGTCCGAATACCGGCAGTGAAGTTAGCAGGCTAACAATTATAAAAGCCAATCTACCACCAATCTTGTCGGTTATCATACCGAGCGGGATTCGTCCGAGTGAACCGATAATTACTGGCACAGCTAAAAGTAAAGAGAGTTGTAGTGGGCTGAGAGCTAACTCGGTTCCGTATTGTGTACCTAGGGGGCTAAGTAATGACCAGGCCCAAAAATTGATAATCAAAGCCAGAATTGCAAGGATTAGCGCTCGGTATTTTGGATTTGTTTTTGTGTGTTTTAATTTAGTCATGGTTAATCTTTATATAATACTACAGCGGCGTACTAGGTGTTAAGAATAAGTTTCAAGCATCTAATTAAGCGTGTTTAGCGACACTCAACAAATGCGTTGTTCTTGTTTTTAATAACGTTGCACTATATTCAAATACTGTTATAAACGTCGCTGTAAAGACTAAATCTGAAACTAAGGTGGCGCGAAGGAATGGTAGTGCCATGACGTAACAATCAATTAATCCAGTTAGCGTATGACTGTACATGCCGCTAGCCACCCAAACACCAAAGTTAGAAACGATGAAGAATATCAAGCTAGCTCCAAGTGCGCCAAATGAAATGCGCCAAGTTTGCGGTAAGCGTCGTAATAGATAACCTGCTAGTGGAATAATAGCAACGCTCAGCCATGTCCAAATGAACCCACTATATAATCCAATTGTAATGTCGGTTATGATCATAATTACAAGTGGTATAAAGACAGCCTTGCGCCAATGAAGCATCATACCTGCGGTAATAGCAATAGCACCGATAGGCGCAAAGTTGGGGATGTGCGGAATTAATCTCCAACCGATACCAAACAGTATGAGACCTAGTATTAACAGATGGAACCTATATTTAATTAGAGTTTTTGGAATTTCCATGTGATTACCTCTCCTCCCTTCTGCATATAACTATCTGCGCCTACATCTGACATGGTTCCATTAATATAAAAACTCCAGTATTTACCGTCAGTGCCACCCTGATGACCCTCAATCGAGTCAACGTATTCGCCGAAATCACTAGTTTTTGTAATGACGTCGTTAGCTTCTTCTTTGAGTTGTTTTAAGGAAGTCTCACCAGGCTTTGCCGTATAGATGATTTCGGTGCGTTGAGATTTTATTATTGAATTTGACGGTTGTTCAGCGACCCGTTCGTTCGGTCTGTTTAGTGTCCATAGTATTCCAGTCACTAATAGTATGACAGCGGCAACAATTGAGATGATATATATATTTGTTCGTTTCATCATATACCTCTCTATACTTCGCAAATTCCAGCGACACAAGCTAATTCTTTGGCGCCAGTTGTTTGATCGTTTGATTCGTAGAATTTGAGCATAGAGAAGTCAATTTCTCCAAGCTCTTCGACACGTTTTAGATATTCATCCTCAGTGATTGCTTCGTAAGGCGCTAGCTCGTAGACGTGATCATTGCGAGGAAGGAATGACAAGCCGCCAACATCACTCCAGTTTTTATAGACAAAGTCAGCTACGCCCAGCCACTCATCATTATCGGCGTAAATTGTTACGGATGGGTTATGTTCGGTGAAGTGTTTCTTGAGTCGCTGCCATTCGGTTAACATTTGAATAGCTGAGACCTCACTAGAAGTTATAGCGCCATCGGGTGCTTTGACGGGAAATTCCAAAACAAAGGTAGTAGCAGATTCCGTGGTGCTTCCAACTTCGGGATTAACCGGCACCCCCTGATCGACTGCAAATTCATACAAAGGATCATGTGCGCTAATTCGTACACGTCGGACAAAGTATTTCGAGAACCAAGGGTGCATGCCCGACCCAACCCCAAGTAGCTGACCAGAATTCCCGTGAGGTTTAACACAGGTGATAGCAGTTGAGGGGTTAGATCCAAATCGTTTGGCGTATTTACGATTAGCCTTGATAGCTTCGGTTCGAAGTGCCTCTAGGTTATCATCGTTACGGACGATGTCGTTATCGTAGTAACCGGTAATTGATATACCCAGTAGTTGCTCTTCCTCGCAGTTACGTTGCCAATCCTTACTAAGGTATCCGAAGTCCGTTAAGGTTGCTTGATATGTGCCAACGATGGTAGCTAGTCGCATTTTTCGTAACAAATTAGGCATGTCGTCACTTGGCCTAACGACAATCGATGATAGGTTACAAAATTGCTTGGAGCGCAGATAGATTTCACCGCAAGGGTTTACGCCAATCTGATGTTGACCCTTTAATTTTTTGGCTCGTCGAGCTGGTACCTGGTTCAAGATTTCGCCGCGGTTAAAGATACCTCGTTCGCCACTACCCGAGTTTACAAGTGCGGTCCATTCTTCTAAAAACTCTCCAATCGAAGGCTTGGATTTATAGACAGCAGAGTTATTGGCCATAGCGCGCTGTGGGTTGTCGGTCCAAAACTTACCTTTCTTGGAATCGCGAATCTTGGTGTCATCTAGGTCTGATAGAGATATTAATGCCGATCGACGAACACCACCAGCCACGACGATTTGTCCAACTTGGCAAATGATATCGTGAATGTCGAGTGTTGTAAGTTTTTTACCCTGACGCGATAAGATTTTGCTACGAGTGTATTCCATCAAATCTATTAGTGGTTGTGGACCCGAGGCACGTCCACCCATGGTTTTAAGTTTGGCACCGGCTGGTCTGACGTTAGAATAGTCGAGCTTGACGTCACTACCACTGGTCCAAATATCAGCTGCAGTTTTAAACGCATCGCACCAACCTTCGCGACTGTCTTTGACGACGATTGTTGGTTTAACTACACCCGTTTGCTTCTTGATGGTAGGGAACTGGTGGACATTTTCTTTTTCGGCGGCAAAGCCACAACCTGCACCACACATCGAAACGTACATAATTTCAGAAATATCTTGCCAATTAGAAGGAGCAATGTAGGCACAATTGTAAGCACATACGTTTGATTTGTCAGCGGCTTGTCCTGCTGACCAAAGTAGTCTCATTGACGGACAAATATCTTGGTTCAATATAGCTGATTCGACGTTAATATATTCATCGTTAGTTAGTTTGTCACCCATTTTGAATTTCATATAGTCCATAAACCGCGTAACAGCCTCGGCCCAAGTTTCACGTCGCCCGAATTCATTGTTCCAACGAGCATAGAATTGATAAAAAATAAATTGTTGATATGGTGTTTGATTCATATATTCCCCTATTTGTTGATGTGTATTGCTGACTATAGGACGTGCTTGTGCTTTATGATGTGACAGCCGTCACAATACATATGGTGTAATAAACAACACATCATACGCTAGATATGGTGTATAATTAATTAAAAGGGTGTATATTGATAATTATGAAACAGCAAACAGTTAGTGAAAAAATCGAGAAATTCTTTGCACAGGGGGCTCCAAAATTTTATAAACAGGGTGAGACAATCGTCTTTGCGGGCGAAGAGCCGCCAGGTGTTATGTTTTTGGTGGATGGAATTGTTGAACAATATGATATAACGAGCGAAGGCAACAAGCTGGCGGTCAATATGTTTAGGCAAGGAGCGTTTTTCCCAATGTCCTGGGCAATTACCAAATCGCCAAACGTATATTTTTATGCAGCATTTAAAGACGTAACTGTCAGGACGGTTGATGTAGGTGTGGCAGTACAATTCTTACATGATAATAGCGATGTTTTATTTGACCTACTTAGGCGGGTGTATGTCGGGGCAGATGCAATTCAAAGCCGATTGGTGTTTGCAGCTAGCGGAGTGGCCTCAGAGCGATTAATCTTCGAGCTAATAACCGAGGCTTATCGGTTCGGCCAGATATCGGATGATTCACATGCAATTATTAATGTAAAGCAAGTAAATCTAGCGGAACGAAGTGGTCTAGCGCGCGAGACTGTAGGGCGTGAGTTACATAAACTTGCCTGTGATGAATTAATCACAGTAACCAGACAGGGCATTATCTTGTCGTTAGATAAGCTAAAGACACGTCTTGGTCTGAGTGTTTGAGGATTTTGTTGTTGCGTTATGTTTAAGTACTTGCTAAAATACTAATATGAAATTAACTCGTAAGCCAAAATCTGACATCTCTACATCCGAAGAGCGATTAATGTATTCAATGCAGCTCTTGGGTGATAAAACACGGTACAAGCTGTTTAAACTATTGATGTTGAATAATAAAATGTGCGTTAGTGATATTGCAGCCGAGCTTGACATTAGCGTGTCGGCTGTGTCGCAGCACTTCAGCAAATTCGAGATGGTGGGGTTGGTTGATAGACAGCGTATGGGTCAAAAGATTTGCTACATGCTAAAACCAGGCGACCAATTGACTGAAAAGTTAGTAACTATAATTAATAAAATCTAGGGGGATATATGCCAAAAATAACAATCTATAGTACAGCCACATGTGTATATTGCAAGATGCTAAAAAGCTATTTGCAAAGCAAAGATATATCATACGACGAGAAAAGCGCAGACAAGGATCATAATTTAGCCAAAGAATTGTATGAAAAAAGTGGTCAATTAGGTGTGCCGTTTACTATTATCGAAAAAGATGACGGCTCAGAAGAAAAAATACTTGGTTTTGACAGATTACAAATCGATATGGCGCTTGGTCTAGCTTAGACAATCATATTCTTAAACTTATATACATTTAAAGTTGTATAATGCAGGTATGGAAGCAGCAGCGACTATGCCACTATGGATTGTAATTACACATTTCATTAATTTGTTTTGTATAATTTTGCTAATTCGTAGTGGGTTGCAGATACTTAACGACCATCCGATGCTTTATTGGACTGACCATACGCGTCGTGATAATTATTGGATTAAATTTGGCAAGAAAAAAATGCCCAAAGACAAGATTTGGACAGCGCATGATGAGGCTGAGCGAATTGGACATTACGCCATGCCCGGCGGAGGTCATGAGAGGTTTGGAGCGGGCCGAAACTGGCACTTTGCAACGGCAATTATTTGGATTATTACAGGGCTAGTTTATTACACATACATGTTCTTTACAGGCGAATGGCGACGATTAATTCCAACTGATTGGAGTGTATTTCCGAATGCGGTTAATGACTTTGTTAACTACATAACCCTCAACATTCCACCCGAAAGCGCCTTTAATCCATATGATTCGTTGCAACAACTAACCTATGCGGGCGTTGTGTTTATCTTGGCTCCGATTATGATTTTGACGGCCTTGGCTATGTCACCGGCTTTTACTAATCGCTTTCCTAAGTTTATGTTGCTATTTGGTGGACGCAGACAAGTTGCGCGTAGCATCCATTTCTTGGGGATGATTGGCTTTTCGATATTTATAATTATCCACGTTGTACTAGTAGCACTCGTTTATTTTGGTCGTAACGTTAAGTTAATTACTTTTGGTACAACAGATGTAAACATTACGGCTGCATTGATTGTGTTTGTCTCGGCACTATTATTCTTGTTGGTTTTCAACGTTATTGCGACATACGTTACGTTACGACACGGTGTTGGGGTACGTCGTGTATTAGTGGCGATTATGAATCCAGTTATTCACGGACTGTTCGGACGTCTAGTTCCGCGCAAAACCTATAGGAAAGAAGATGTTTCGGAGTTTTTCCGCATTAACGGTTATCCACCAGAAACTGAAGAATTTCATAAGTTAGCTAAGGGTGATTACAAGGATTGGCGTCTATCAGTTGGTGGGTTAGTTGAGAATGAATTAAACCTAAGTCTAGATGAAATAAAAGCGATGCCTTATCAGGGTCAAATTACCAAGCATATTTGCATCCAAGGTTGGAGTGCCATTGGTCAATGGGGTGGTGTTCATATTAGTGAGATAATCAAACGGGCAAAGCCTAGTAAGAAAGCTAAATACGTCGTTTTTCATGCATATGATGTCGACGCTTCAGGCAAACCTTATTATGAAGCGCTTCGTATAGGTGATATGAGGGATGATCAGACTATTTTGGCGTATGAAATGAACTGGAAACCGCTAACGCTAGAGCACGGTGCTCCACTAAGGCTTCGCTGTGAACGTAAACTTGGTTACAAGATGGTCAAATACATTAAATCAATTGAATTTGTCGAAGATTTCAAACAAATTGGCGAAGGTCGTGGTGGTTACCGCGAAGACAACGTTTTGTTCGATTGGGAAGCATCGATTTAATTAAATTTGACCTTGGTTGTCATGCCCTCAGTTTGGCTCTCAATCTATAGATTGTTATAATAGATATATAAACTAAATGTTTGGGGGCAATATGCTAGATCGAATTATCAAAGAAGCAACTGATGCAGTTAGTGCTGCAATCAAAGGCGCGGGTGATATCGTCGGCGCAGTAACCACCACAGTCAAAGACCAGGTCGTTAATATCATTAGTGGTACAGGCGACGTGGCAAACTCAACCGTCGAGGCAGCTTCATCAGTTGCTAGCGGGTCGGCCAAGGCAGCCGGAACAGTCGGAACTTCACTGGCTGAGACAATATCAGGCACTATGAGTGGCGTAGTGAATGGTGTTTCGTCGGTAGGGGGTGATGTTATGCATTCTGTATTCGGTGCTGCACAGGGCGTTGTAAAAGGCACAGCAGAAACTGGCGGTGATGTCGGTAAGGCTGCTGTTTCGGCAGTTGAAGGTGCGATTAAAGCTGCTGGTGATGTCGGTGCGGACGTTGCAGAAGCTGCTAAATCAGCAGTTGGTGGTGCTTTGAATGCTGCCACTAGCGCGGGAACTAACGTTGCTGGAACAGTAAAAAATGCGCTGTTATCATCAGCTGCATTGCCACGTGATGTGATTGAGTCTGCAATTAAAGGGTCCGAAGACAACAAAAAATAATTTGTAGCCACGCAGCATAAATTGAATAACCCGCTACCAAAAATAGTGGGTTATTTGAATATAGAACTAGGCTTTTATAGATACCAATAGTTGTATACTGCTATTGCTTGAAATTCAACATGATGTTAGGCTAAAAATAATTATTTAGGTATTTAGGGGAGTTAGTTCATGGGTAAAATAGTAACGAAAGTTCAAAATTACAAAACAAAAATTGCATATTTAGTATCAAGTTTTGCGTTGGTCGCATTATTTATACCAATTATGGCATCAGCCGCGCCGACTCCGACGTTTAATCAAACAATTAACGCCGGAGCGCTGTCAACTAATATTATGCAAAGTGATGACTCTACTCCTGTAGCAAGTCCAACTGTTGCATTTCCAGCTGTAAATGCCGGGTTTACTTGCCAGACAAACACAGCGACACTTGGTGATTCTAATAATAAGCTAAATGTCACTAACCTTGCGTCTAATAACGGATGGACTCTTACGATGACGGCTACTAGTGGCGATTCAGCTACGTGGACCGACGGTAGCAATACATATGCATATAATGATCCTGCAGGATCAGGTTGTACAAACGGTCAGCTGACTGTTGACCCTTCTGTTTCGACAATTACTCTAGACTGTAATTCAAGCTGTAGTTCAGCAACGGTTACAAAAGGTTCGTCTGCTACGTTAGACAATACAGGATCAAGTGTTGCGACACTTGCTACCAACAGTAGTGGTAGTGCCTGGGGTGGCTATCTTACAGGTATCTCGTTAAGTCAAAAAATCCCTGCCGCTCAAGCTTCAGGTAGCTATAGTTTGCCAATGACAATTACTGTCACAGCTAACTAAACACTGTTAATCCTAATTTAAGTAAGGTAAAATTTAACCAGTAGATGAAAAAATTATTCTTATTCACAGCCTTGATTATGACCGCACTACTGGTTCCAGCTAGTATTGTTGGTGCGGTAGATTATGGTGGTGTTGGTGGCAAACCTGCGAATCCTGTTGCCAGCAACCCTAGAACACAGTCAATTTTTATCTATACACTGAATTTAAACCAATCAATACAAGACGGAATCCAGGTTTTCAATAACACTGATACAGAACGAACGATCACATTGGACGCGGTTGATTCAGTCATTGCCAGTGGTGGAGCTTTCTCGTGTGCTCAGGCAGCAGACGCAAAGACAGATGTTGGTAAGTGGATTAATTTAGATGCAACGACAGTAACTATCCCTGCCGGGGGAAGCAAAGTTGTACCGTTTACTTTGACGGTGCCAGCAAAAGCAGATGTCGGTGAACATGATGGTTGTATCACTACTCAGGACGCTTCTATGACGCAGGCAACTGATAATGCCGGTGTAGTGCTAAGTTTCCGTTCGGCAACGCGAGTCGTGGTTACAATACCTGGTGAGATTATTAAAAAGTTAACAATGGGTACAACCGAGATTAAACAGGTTAGTGATGGCAGTTATACAATCTCACCATCGGCAGTCAATGAGGGTAATGTATCACTTGATACTAAGGTAAATACTAAGATTTCAACAATTTTTGCAACAACTGTCGAACAACAATCTGGTACGTACCCAGTATTGCCAAAAAGCACCGCTAGTTGGAACTTTACTTTCAATCAGCCTTTCTGGGGTGGTTGGTACAAGATTAATACGGATGCTACATATAACAGTAATCCTACTGCCGAACTAGGCGTACCGAAGGGCGATTCCCAGACCGTTCATTCAAAGACCGAAGTAATCTTCACACCACCGACGCTTGGTGGAGCACTAATTGAACTATTAATTCTAGCGTTAATAGTTGCTGGAATTACCGTTTATGTACGAAAACAATTAGATATTAGGAAAATTCGCAAAAACTGGCAGAGCTATTCTGTTAAGGCAGACGATACAATAACCAGTCTTGCCAAAGACCATCATGTATCGTGGAAAAAATTAGCACGAGCCAACAGACTAAAACCGCCATATAGCCTAAAATCAGGTCAAAAACTTCGGGTACCAGCCCCACGAGGGAAGTAACCGTGTTTAAATGGCGCCGGCCTAGCCAGAGGCGTCGCCTGTTGGGCAAATTTAACTTTGCGTCGCTGAGACGAAGTGGTATGATTTTTGTATCTCTGATAGCCATCATGGTTTGGCAATTGTCGGATTGGCCAGCCATGTTAAATTTGTTACCAAAAGCACACGCTGCCAGTATAACCATCGTCTTGACTAGTGGTACGACCTGGAGTGTACCACCAGCCTGGGACAGCGGAGATAATACCATTGAAGCAATCGGTGCAGGTGGTAATGGTGGCGATAGTGTGGCAAGTACCAGTGGTGGCGCGGGTGGTGGAGGTGGTGAGTACCGCAAAGTTACAAACGCTTTTTTGACTCCCGGTTCAACAATTGATATTAACATTTCTGCAGGTGGTGCGGGGTCGTCTGCTGACGGTACGTGGCTTAAAAGTAATGGTGGTTCTAAGATTATTGAAGCCAAAAATGGTGGCAATGCCGTTAACGCGACGGCTGGCGCAGGTGGTAGTGGTGGAATAGGTAGTACGGCTAATTATAATGGCGGTAATGGCGGTAGCGGTATAACTAATAACCCAGCATCTGGTGCAGGTGGTGGTGGCTCTGCTGGACCATCTGGTATAGGTAAATCTGGAGCAGACGGCGTTGGCGGTAAGAATACTGGTGGAGGTGGTGGTGGTGGAAGTAACGGTGGCTCATCGTCGGCTGGTGTTTTAAGTTCTAACACTACTGGTGGAGATGGTGGCAACGGCAATAGTGGAGTTGGCGGAGGAAGTGGAGGTATAAAAAATACTGACAATGCTGGATTTGGAGTCAATGGAGCTGGCGGTGGTGGTGGTGGATCTAGTTCGGGTAGTGGTGTTGTGCCTGGTGGAATAGGTGCGCCAGAAGATTTATGGGCCACAGGTCAAGGACCATCTGGTGGCGGCGGCGGTGGTGGTGGCGCTGGTGGAAACAGTGCGTCGGGTGATAAAAGTGGTGGCGCTGGTGGTACGTTTGGCGGCGGTGGTGGTGGCGCTGGATTATCTGGTAGCCACACGTTTAATGGAGGCGTTGGTGGCCAAGGCATAATTGTTATTAGGTATACATCGTCAGTTCCTACTTCAATTTCGCAGTCCTCGTATCGAATGTTTAACAATCCAACTACACTTGGTAAAACTCCGTGGCAGGGCTGCCAAACCGAAGGTGGTGAAACGACAATCCCTAGTGGTTCATCCTCATCAACAGTCACCTTAACTAAACCGATTACCGATATTAATCAGACATTTTTGTTAGTTAATTCATCAGGCGATAATAGCGTTAGTAGCGGAAATGCACATATGGTATCGGGAATGATTACAAATACAACAACTTTAACGTTCGAGCGTGGCGCATCTGCTAGTGGTGACGCTCAAGTCAGTTACTCTGTCGTAAAGTGTTATCTGAATGAATTTAGTGTACAGCGTGGCCAGACAACAATTGCATCGGGTTCTGTTTCGAATACGGCAACCATAAACTCGGTCGACACGTCAAAGTCTATGGTCATCGTGTCAAGTTTTGATGACGAAACCAGTTCTAACCAACAGACTGGTTTGGTGACGGGTGAGTTGCAAAACAGTACTACGGTACTAATGAAGCGTAACGATGGCGCAACCGTTAACGATACGATAAATTGGCAAGTGGTGACGTTTTCTTCAGGGTCTGGAGCGACTGTTCAAACTGGTGAAACGAATTTAGGTTCCGGTTCATCTGGTCAGACAGCTTCTATTTCGTCAGTTAACACAGCAAGTTCGTGGCTGTATTGTAGCTATGATGCTGATACTAACGGACTAGGTCAAACAGCAGTTGGGTGCGATTTAACCGATTCTACCACTATCACCTTAGATCGATATAAGTCAGGTTCGTATAACAACAGGGTCCGATGGTATGTAGTGACGTTTCCAAGTGCGGATGTTAGCGTTCAAAGAGGCAATGCTGCAGACGGCGGCGGATCGAGTGATGGTGTTCGTTATGATATTGATATTCCGATTACTCCAATAAATTCGATTACTAAAGCTTTTGGCTATATAACAAACACCACTAGTGGTACCGGTAGCGCATACCCGCGTAATTCATGGATAAGTCAGCTGACAGACACAAACAACCTCAGGACCTCATTTTGGCGTGGAAGTTCGAGTGGGGCAGGTTCGCACTACTGGCAGGTTGTTGAATTTTTACCACCCCCTCCTGATGTTGGAACTCCAATTACAAGCCAAAATACACCTACAACTTTAGCGTCGGCGAATCGAGCATTTAGATTGAGGTTACTTCTTGGTGTTAGTGGAGCGACTCTGCCACAGGACACAGCTTTTAAATTACAATACGCCAGTCTTAGTGGTTCGTGCAGCGCCAGTTCGTATAGCGATGTCACAACTAGCACGCCGGTTGCATTCCATAATATTCCTGGCGGATTGACTGACGGAACCCCATTGATTGCAAATGCTAACGACCCAACTGATGGGGGTAATACAGTCGAGACTCAGACATATAATGAGAATAATAATTTCTCAAATACACAGGGCAATATTACCGTCGGTCATGATGGAGAATGGGATTTTTCACTGGCAGATATTAGTGCACCTGCTAATTCTACCTATTGTTTTCGCGTTGTTAAGTCTAGTGGTGTTTTGCTAGACAATTACAATTCATACCCACAAGTTACGACATCCGACGGCGCCTTTAATGTAGATATTGTAAATAGTGGTGGTTCTAGTGTAGCCAGTCCGTCAGTCACTATGAGCAACACTTCGACCAGTCTAACCTGCACCTCATCAACTGGAACTTTGGGTACGTCGAGTCAAAAAATACGAGTTACTAATCATAGTGCGGGTTACCCATGGAGTCTGAGCATTGCGGCTACGGATGGCAACACGGCAAAATGGTCGAGTGTTTCGAATGTCTTCGACTACAATGACCCAACTGGGTCACCACCTGGCTGTTCGGCTGGTGCTGATTCTGATACTTATGCGGGGCTACTTAGTTTTGGGTTTAGCGGAGCATCAATTACTCCACAGACTGGCTGTTCATTGAGCGGTGTGTCACTAGGCTCATCAAATTATTTTAATGAGGGCATAACTGACTCTATTAATCTTGGTGCGGCAAGTTCCTCGGCGGATAACGGTTGTTATTGGGATTTAACTGGTATAGGTCTGCAACAACAGATTCCCGCTTATCAACAAAACGGCTCGTATAAACTGGACTTAACTATCACATTGGTGGCAAATTAATCATGCAATTAATTAGAACGATATATAAATTATACATAGTAGTTTTACTGTCTATACTGCTCGTTGCTGTTGGGTTGACTGGTGCTGTAAGTGCCAAACAAGCTACCTTCTCGCAACTTATCTTGCCGATTAATTGTGTATTCATGGTGGTGGATACTGGCACTGGAACAATCGAATATTTGACGCCAAAAGAGTGTGGCGTAATTGAACCACCTGTAGCTTCGACTGACTCAACAAATAATAACGATACTAGTCAAGATAAAACCAACAAACCAAGTTGGGTGCTGAATAACTTTAACGTACCGACACCAAGTTCTAATTTAACAAATGCACAGAATTGTTCAGGTGATGAATCGGTTGCGCCAATTAACCTGCCGGATAATCCTGACGTGGACCGCGGAATTATTGTCCAGGCCAAGTTGGGCCAGACCTGTTATTTTTATACACCAGTTAGTACAATTCTACACTCATTCTACGTTCAAAAGATTGATTACAACGGAGTGTTGATGAAGTTTTCAGATTTAGCTGAACCAATTAAATTAGAGCTTAAAAAACCAACTAAACTAGACTTAAACAACAGTCGGTTAGCTGATATTAGCTTGGAGTTAACGGATTTGAAATTGCCAAATGTAGCCAGTATTGAGGTTAATTTAATAGCTAGGCCAATTAGACTCACTCAAAGCAGGCCTGCTGAGGTGTTATCTATACCAATTGCATCAATTGGTGTATTAGCCATTGCAGTTGCTGTTGTGTATCCTTTACAAAGAGCCGTAAGGGTTAGAAACGAATAAGATTATTTACTTCGCGAAAAGTCTAATTTATCGTTTGATATACTGAGCATATGAGAACAAAGTATTGCATTACGTTCGCTGGCGTTCCAGGCAGTTCTAAATCTCCGATCGCCAATCATTTAAGCTGGAATTTGGGGTTACCTATATTTAATAATGATACCTTAAGGACAGAGGTAAAAGAAGATTTATTAAAATTTGACCAGAAAGAGTATGAGAAGCGTCGCGACGAGCGGGCAATTAACTTGATGGATAGCGGAAAATCTTTTATTTATGACGCTAGCGTTGACCGAATGTGGGAAACTCACCATAGGCGGTTAGAGGGAAGGGGTTATGAGGTTTTTATAATCAGCCTTGATCTTAGCGAGTCGTTACTGCGTGGTATTTATAAAGCGAAAGACTATACAGAGTTTGCACAACTTGATTTACGACAACCTGAGCACGATAAATTCCTCGAAGAATTTGGACACCTAGTAAATCTGCATATAGACGACGAAGGATTTCCGCGTCGTTTGGAGCTGTCACTTGGGGCTGTTAAGGCTTGGATTGGTTAGTGGTTTGGATTGATAAACCCATACCTGTCATGCTATTATTAGTCTAACTAAACGTAGGGGAAATGGTAAGTATGGACAATGTAACTGTTAATGTACCAGCCGGTAGTGGCCGCAGGGGTGGACATGATGCGCCTAAAAAGAGTAAATCTAGTTTAGGGCGAGCAATTCGCAACAAAACGACGGCTATGGTTGTCGGTCTATTGCTACTGGTGGCTATTTTAGTCTTTGGTGGTTGGAGTTTTTATAACTCAACTATGGGATCAAGTATTGATAGCGGTAAATACCAGGCGGTCTTCTTTAGTAACGGTCAGGTTTATTTTGGAAAGTTACACACACTAAATGGTGGATATATGAAGTTAACAGACGTGTTCTATTTACAGACGAAAACTGCTGATTCTACGAAACTACAGGATGCTGGTACCCAATCTAATCCTGGTGTCGAACTAATTAAGCTTGGTAGTGAAATTCATGGCCCAACTGACGAAATGATTATTAGCAAAGATCAGATTTTGTTCTTTGAAAATCTAAAAACCGACGGTACGGTTACAAAGTCTATTACAAAATACAAAGAAGCCAACCACTAGGCTGGACATAACCACGTCATGGTTAAAAAGCGTAATCTAAAAAAAGTTATACGCAATGTTTCGATTAGTATACTAGCTTTGATTGTACTGGCAGTTGTAGCTGGTGTACTGTATACATGGATAATGGGCATGGTTCAGCCGGTTGCTCCAGTCCAAGATATCAAACCGATTGACTCTAAGCCCAAAATTATTGAACATGTTATGCCGTCTGAAAACACACCAGTTGGAGTATCGATTCAGTCACTGACGACCCCAATTGCGCCTGGATCGAATGCAATGATTATTATTAAAACTAGGGCTCTAGCAACATGCACCATAACGGCTGTTTATAATAAAGTTCCAAGCGATGACTCTGGTTTATCAAAAAAGACGGCTGACGAGTTTGGGACAGTCAGTTGGACGTGGACAGTCGAGAGTTCGGTGCCAGTAGGTAAATGGCCAGTTACTGTGACGTGTGCATACGGTAAAAAGTCAGGTGTTGTAATCGGTGACTTAGTTGTTAAGCAGTAGTTTTATTGCAAAGAGCTAATGTAGTTCGCCCATTGATCATTCGTAATTTTAGCACTAGATGTTATGAGGATCAAAAGATTATTTTTGACAAAAATAACTGACTGAGGACCTTTTGAGTTTGTACCAATGTGGACAGAAATATTATCGACAGTAATTTTCTCATTGGCATTGTAGCCTATAGCGAGCTGATCTATTTGCGCGGTGGTATCTTGATCAAATCCATCTGGGAGTGGTTGCTGACTAACCCTTATTGGAATATTATCTATGTAATCAACGTAAGCAAAGACTGGATTGCTATTAATTGGACTAACTCTGGTCCATCCACCTAATTGACCGATATTCTTACCACCTGGAGTGATGGTGTGGTATTTCGGTTGATTACTATCTGCGCCCGTATCGATTGGTTTTGAGTCATCGTTAGGCTTAATATTTGGTGGAACAGAATTGTTATCCTGTAAGACAAAAAATAGACCGATCAATAATAAAATTAAGATGGCAGCTATTATCCAAATAGCTTTTTTGTATTTTTTAATTTTGGTATTGAAATTGATAAATTTCTTTGACGAAAAGAAATGGGGTAATGAGATTCTTATTTCAAGGGTTCGAGCTGGTTTTTTTTGACGTAATTTTGATATAGGTTTGGCGGGTACAATATCTTGCCAAATTACCTGCCGTTTAGTTCTTTGCCTGTTATGATTTGCCATATTTATTAATAGTATACACCAGAAGAGTTAATGTCTAATTGGTGTAGTAGGGCGTATCAACAGGTTGCTGTAGACCACCGGTAAATGTCCGGCCATGCATTAGGCGTTTGCTTGGATCGGCTGCAAATTGCAAAGTTAAGTCGGTGATTGTTGGTCCACGCGTTACGTCGTCAGGGTACCCATATGCCTGGGTGCTGTCGACTGCAATGCTGAAATAATAAAACCTTGCACAGTTGGTATTAACGCCAGAACCGTTTTTTGGAGTATATACACCCGGCAAACCAAGTACGACACTTCCAAAATTAGTCTCTTGTCCCCAAGTAGTCATCGCAGGGGACGTACATGATGTAGTAGTGTTGGTCATAGATCTAGTTCGTAATTGCCAGAACGCACCGATTGAGTTGTCGACACCGTTTAGTAACCAACTACGCGGAAAAACATCTGAGTCAGTATCGATCATGATTGAGTATTTTGCAAGTTGCGGTTGTGATAAAACCGTCGTCTGTTGAGTAACTGGCGATGCATAGGTCAGTGTGCCACTTCCACATGCTCCACCAAGTACATAAGCCTTTCCGTCCGAATAGACTGCCGATGCGCCGTAGCGATCTCCGCTGTAGCGTTGATTAGTTGCAAACCATTCGCCAATTCCGGTTGGATTGTTGCCCGATACGATAGTTGTATTTGCACTAATCGGTGCAACCAAAGTAATAGGCGAGCAGGTTGAATCATTAGATCTACCGCCAATGAGATATATGTAACCGTTAGCTGCAAAACCGTCGGATTGTGATAATGCTCCTGGCAGGCTAGTCGTATAGGTCCAGCTGCCAGTAGATCCGTCGCTGGTGCTAAGTTTTGAATATTGCACGTCACTTAGGTAATTTAGGCCATCATATCCGCCCAGGACATATAAGTTATTAGCATAAGCAACGGCCGTCGCACCACTACGGGCAATGCTTAGGTTTGATCCCGAAGTTGTCCAAGCGGAGGTAATGTCTCCACCACTTGATAGGCTTGGGCTAATATATATTTCGTTACAAACACCATTCGCGCAGTTTGGGTCGCTGCTTCCAGCGACTGCGATTGATACTACACCTGGATTGCCTGCAGTTCCGCTACCATTTATTGCGCCACCGCCACCTCCATCTCCACCATTGCCACGTTTAATGTCTGTTGAATTACCAGGCGTTTGTCCACTGCCCGCTGTCATCAGTGTTGCGGTACCTGTTGTGTAGCCAGATCCACCTCCACCTCCACCTCCTCCAGCATTACCGGCAAGTGCACCAGCGCCACCGCCACCACCAAAATAGCCAGATCCACCACCTCCACCGGCGCCATAGCCGTTGGCATTTTCATCACCATTACCACCATTACCGCCAGTAGGTGTTCCAGCATTTAGTTTGCTTCCATCACTACCTTGATTACTGCGCCCATCACCGCCGTCACCTCCGGATAGGGAACCGCCATTCGCACCATCGTTATTGCCACCAGTTCCACCAGTTCCACCGGTAGAACCTGTTCCCGCAGTACCACCCCCAGCACTGAGCGAACTTGCTCCGTTTTCGCCACTCGATCCACCACCAGCTCCACCATTACCACCAGTCGTAGCAGATGAATTATCTCCGCCACCACCTCCAGCTCCACCCGGAGCGATAATGAGTGATGTTCCGCCTCTTTTTACAATCGAATAACCACCGCCACCGCCACCGTCTCCAGATAGTGTTCCGCTCCCTCCACTACTAAGATCACCTGCGCCACCTCCGCTACCCACTATGACGGTTAAAGATTCGCCTGGTGTGACAGTTAGTGTTGCTTTTGAGTAACCACCGCCACCACCGTTGCCACCGCCACCACTCGATCCACCACCACCGCCACCACCGCCAGCTCCCCAGGCTTTGACTGTAATAGAAGTAACGCCGGCGGGAACTGTATAGGTTTGAGTGCCAGCTGTATCGTAAATAACTGATCCACTGGAACTATTTAAGCCACCAACTACATATAACCTGTCATTCCAAACAGTGGAGCCAAATTGTGTTTTTTCTTTGGGTAAGCCGTTACTGGCGGTTTGCCAAGACGTAACATTTCCAGAGGACGGAGTAGCATAATATATGGTTTTTTGACTATCACCAGAACTGTCTTGACCACCGATATAGTACAGTGTTCCTCCTGCCGCTTCTAACTTACCCCAGGCTCGAGCAGCCGGTAAATTAGAGCTTGTATTGGACCAAGTGCCGATATCACCATTTGCGTCAATCGGTGCGTATGAAACGTTATTGGTTGCCGTCGTGCAATCAGTTGCGCTAGTGCATCCACCTGCAGTATAAATATATCCATTCAAGATAGTACTACTAGCACCGATTCGGTTCGGGCTTGTGCTATATGTATGCGACGAAGTGTTGTAACCAGCAGGAGCCCCGCTGTCGTTATTGTAAATTTGGAATGTTTGGATGACATCTGTTCTGGTTGTACAACCACTTGGGCTAGCACCAACTGTACATCCGCCAATAATGTAGGCAAACGAGTTAGATATTGGCACACTTAATCCCCAACGTTGATTAATCGTAACGGCTGAGACGTTAAAACCTTCACTTGCACTACCTAAACTTCCGTCACTAACGTTAACTTTGATGAACTCAATATCAGCCAATACGCTTCCAGACCCACCATCATATCCACCCATTGCATATATATAACCGTTGTAGCCAAATGCGGCTGCACGACGACGACCAACTTCCATTTTATTTGGTGACTCTATCCAGGAACTTCCTCCGTCGGTAGAAACGACATTATTACTGTTGTCAAACTTGGCGTATCTTACAGTATCGAGATCGGTGATATTTGGCGACACACCACCAATTAGATAGATGTAATTTGCGTAGACAGTTCCGCTCATAATAGCTAGACCGGTAGAATTATCTCCGCTGACTTTGCCGATCTGTAGTTGTCCACTGGTGGAGCATGAAGATATAGATTGGTTTACTAGGATGTCGCATTTATAAACATTTTGGCTATAACCACTACAGCCCGCATTGCTAGCCGACGTACAGCCACCAAAAATGTAGAGATTTCCGGGTGCAGTGCTAGCTGATGCTGGATTTGCGCGAGAGTAAGCGAACAGGTATGAAACTGAGTTGACGCCGAGGCCCGTCATTGACTGTGATGTCCAAGCCGATAGACTACCATCGCTATTTATGGTCGCACGGTTGATTGCGTTTATATTACTGCTGCCGTTGAGACCACCCACCAAGTAAATTACATTGCCGAACACAACAGGGCTAGCGGCAGCAATTCCACCAGATATTGTATTTGTAGTGTCAACACACCATATGTTTCCTCTGTAGGTTCCAGTGGGGCAAGTAGCTGGCTTGGTCATCGATCCAGTTGAAGATATTGCTACATATGATACATTGCCGAGGGTACTTGAACAAGAATTATTCGTACAACCCCCAATCACATACAAATAACCACCAGAAATGAATGACGCAGTAAGCATATTACCAATATAAGTTGTGCCTGGTAGGTCACAGCTATGAGGACTACCGCCATTACACGGTGCAGTACCCGATGCCACGGATTGATCAACAGTTGAAGCGTCACCGTCTTGGTTGATTGATCCATAGTTGATTGTTTGAAGGGGTGATAGGCAGACTCCTGTGGTGGAGCTTTGACTACTACAACCACCCACTATGTAAATATAATTACGCCACGAAACCAGGTTATGTCCCGTCCTTTGGTCAGAAACACTTGCGTTTGTGTTCCATATATCTAAACTACCATCAGCATTTATACTTGCAAGTTGAGTGTCATTACTAATTGATGTGCAATAACCACTCCCATTAACTGCCGTACAACCTCCACTGATGTATAAGTAACCCCCCCAGACAGTTGTAAAGTTACCGCCATTACCTAATCTTCCATTTGCAAAACTAGACGTCTGTAACCAGTTATTTAAAGTACCATCATTGTTAATTTTGACGTAGTAAACACTGTTAGTTGGAGCGCTACCAACTGCTGAAGATCCACCAATTAAATATAGTCGGCTGTTGTATATTTCTGCTCCATGCCCGTAACTACTTGTCGGTAAGTTAGCAGAGGATGTGGTCCAACTACTTAGTGCGCCTGTAGGAATAATATCTGCAATCTGCACTGTATTTGTTACCGATACGACGCCACCACTACTTGTTTTACCACCCAACAGATACATATGGTTATTACTAGCCACAGCAGCTGATATACTACGTGGATTTGTTAGGTCACCGGCACGGTACCAATACGTCCAGTTGTTTTGGTTAGTGTCAGTAGGGTGCCAAAGTCTAGGTTCTCCGTTTGCGCCAATCTTGGCTACATAAACAGTCTTACATAGTCCACCATCACCAGTACCATTTGCTGTTGTGCAGCTAGGATCTTCGCCACCAATCGCATATAAAAAGCCATTATATGCAACCAACGATAGATTGCTTCTTGGAGCTGGTAATTTATATGCAGTCGAAGTACACCAACCACTACATGTACCATTGCCTGGGTTAGTATTTTCAATCTCACCAGAAGTAGTATTAAATCTAGCCCAACTCACTGTGTCAACCGATGAAACGTCTGTTGTGTACGAGATTACCACGCTACCCGATGAGCCTGATGTTCCGTCACCCCTACGAGCTCCGCCATTACCACCAACAGCGCTAGCGCCTATATCTGAGTCGGTTGAATTACCGGGAGTGGTGCCACTTCCAGCTGTGTTGATAGCCCCTGTACCAGTGGTATAGCTAGAGCCACCACCTCCACCGCCGGCTGAACGGTTACTGGAGCCACTTGAGCTACCACCACCTCCACCATAGTACCCACCACCACCTCCACCTGCGCCAGCGTAGGAGTTATTTATGTCTCGTGAGCCACCGTTACCACCTCCATTTGAACCGCCATTACTGTTGCTGCCATCAGAGCCCGAGCTACTACGTCCATCAGCTCCATCGCCACCGGATAAAGAACCACCGTTTGCGCCATCATTACGGCTGCTATTGCCACCCGCACCTCCACCAGATGGTGTTCCAGGATCTCCAGCAGGCGCATTAGAACCATCAGACCCACCTATGCCTGTCGTACCACCGCCAGCTCCACCGTCACCACCAGCATAAGAACTGTTACCACCTCCACCTCCACCTGCACCTCCAGCTGCGACTAATAGGGAAGTGGAGCTTCGTGAAACTCGCGAATATCCGCCACCACCTCCGCCTTCTCCAGACCTAGTTGAGCCACCACCAAATCCACCGCCACCGCCGACCGCAATGTTTAATGTTTCACCAGGTGTAACAGTGAGTGTAGTTTGAACGAAACCACCCCCACCACCGTTACCGCCGGTGCTATTAGTACCGTTTCCGCCTCCACCTCCACCACCACCGCCACCCCAAGCCTTAACGCTAATAGAGTTGACACCGGCCGGTACAACAAATGTATCTGTACCTGGCGTAGTGTAGCTAGCGATACCTCCCTCTGGGTGAGTGCCACCAACCGTATAGATATAGCCACCAGCTACAGCGACACCTTGTCTCCACATTGTGTTGTTTAAATCTTTGGTTGGATTCCAAGAATTAAAACGCGCTCCAGTCGTGTGGGCCTTTTCAATTAATTTATTATCAACGTTAAAGTTAATGTTAGTTTCATTGTTACCAGCCATAAATTGCTGGGCAGTCGAAACATAAATGCTTGGATCGATAGAAAGGGGATAGCTGCCTTGATTAAGATTTGAGGCAGTAATATTTAATGAATTTCCATTTAGCGAATAGGCGACTTGGACCTTCGACTTTTTGCCACCAGACTCAACGATAATAGGTTTAGGGATAGAGAATAGCAACGTCGTTTTGGTTGAATTCAATCTTGCTTTTTGTAGTAACAAAGCATCGGCGCTAGTTGCAGTCGTTATGTCACTAGAAAGAGTTGGATTTCCGTAAATACCGATTCCACCGTCTGTTTCCATTCTAGCTTCAAGTCCGTCAGATAGGTTTAGGCTATACTCAAAAGTTTTTTTATCGCTGGTCTTTTTATTGAGTAATATGTCCTCTTTGACACCAGTGGCTTGCATGGTATAAACCGTCCATCCAGAATTATCAGATATCGGATATATAATCCTGTCATTAGATTGTTTACCTTCGCCGAGTTTATATTTTGGTGTCAAAGTAAAATCTATATTATTTACAGGGTCTACGACAGTTACGCCCTTTGAAGCATTTTTATAAGCAGTAGATTTTACTGTAGTGCTAGCGTTTATCAAATCACTACCGTCTGAGGTGCCTTGCGCATTAAAATTAAAGCTTTGGCTTAGGGCGTCATAGCTAATTTTATTTGCCATTACGTGACTAACTGGGCTTAGTAGAGCTTCAGCTTTACCGAGTTTATATGGGGTCTGACCATATATAAATGAAAGGACTACATTCGCAATAATAAGTAGAAAAATTATTATAAAGCTTAGGTAGCTAAATTTGCGTGCGTTTGGCTGTTTCCAAAAATGACGCGCTTGTTGTTTGAGGTTTAGAAAAAAGTGCCTAAATTGCTTTGCCAATCTTGTGATGGTTTTTTTGATATTTAACATACTGGGATTACCTGTTGCTAAATATGAAGTTTAAGTTACCAACATACGCACTCGCGTTGACGCTTGAGATGACGTTAATTTTGAATACGATACTGTTATCAGGCACAAATCCGCAGGTTGAAGGATCGGCAGCTCCACTTGCAAGACCTGTTTGCCAGGATGATACGGCGCCAGTAGATACGGTAACGGTGGATCCACATGCTGTCAAACCAGAAGTCGCATCGTTGCGATATACCTGATATTGGACTGTTGCGTTCGAACTGTCAGTTCGACCCATAATTGATGTTTGACCAGATGCGAATTCTTTGAACGTGCTCGGTAATTGGTAGGTAACGTAAATGCTGTAGGTTTGTGGGGTAGCCTGAGGTGAACTCCACTTATAGAAGTTAAAGGTTTCATTTGGGCCACAAATGGTAGCTTGACCAGATGATCCATCGTTGATGTTTAAGGTATCTGAACATATATCTGACGTCATAGTGCCTACGCCAGTTCCATGCATAACTGCGTTTGTAAATTCTGGTGATAACGTAACAACATTGTCCGGTGACGAACCACATGCGCCCCAACCATCAGCTTCATAACACTGCAGTTTACCAAGTGTGGTGTCATAATACATCGATCCGAGCAAAGCATCGTTATTGCTTGCAATCGGTGCGGATGCACCTTTATCTAATGTAAGTAAGGTGACGGGACCACCGTTGATACCACCACCAATTTGCACGTTTGGTGTAGTGTTTGAAGATAGGGTCATAGAGAAGGTATCTACGTAGAAAGTGCGGCCAGTGGCGTCAGACTGTGTGAAATAGACGTAAGGGCTGGTTGCTGCCGTTCCATCGGTAGTAATGTAACATGTAATTTTTGTGAAATCTGTTGCTGTCGAGGAAACAGTTTGCGTGTTGTAGTCAGCACAATTTACAAAATTAGTCCCGCCGTTTCGAGAATATCGCACAGTGAAGCTGTTAAATCCAGACGTCGTACTGGAAGTGTAAACCGAGATTCTATAAAGTGTATTAGTTAGTGGGTTAATAGCAAGTTTATTGCGAACACCCTGACCCGTACCCGTAGAAACAACTTGGGCGCTATCACTAGCATCATTTCCAACAGAGGTCGTTCGTGTAACTGATGCTCCCGATACAGAAGTCCAGTTTGTTGCGAAGTTACCCGCATCAACTACACTACCATCGGTCGCATAATTGTAATCTGCAGCAATTGTCACACTGAGGTTATCTATATAAAATACACGCGCAGTGCCACTACCTGTTTGCCTAATAAGAATCGCATTACTGCTTGTCATACCAGACGCCGGCGCTGCAAAAGTACAGTTAATTTTTGTCCACACACTGGTAGTGACAGCCTCATTAGACGTACATGCAACCGAAGTAGCCGTGCCATTAATTGAGTAATAAACATCCATATCAGTGAAGGTGCCACTTGCCAATCGAGCTGCGAATGATACATTGTAGTTTGTGTTTGCGGTCAAAGCACCGGTTAGTGTGTTTTTTATTCCGGCTCCGGCGCTAGTTGTTGTACTGACAGATGCAGAAGCTTGACCTGTTGCGATGTAGTTTCCAGCTGTTGTGTATCTCGAGATAGTTGAACTACCAACGCTACTCCAAGTATTTGCAGGGAAGGTGCTAGAACTGCCCCCGGCTACCTCAGCGCCACCATTAGTTGAGTATTCTGTTACGTTACTATTAACAGAAAGGAGTACTGCAGCTGATGCGGTCTGTACGCTTAGTAGGGTTCCGTTGACTGGATTAACTGAGCTATCACGGATCGTAAGTCCATTGGTGTTAGCAGTATGTCCAACAACTAATTCAGCCCCACCAGCACTTTGCAAAGTATTATCATAGGCGGATTGAAGTGTGGTTGAGCTCGACGCTCCAGCGGCTGTCCAGTCTGATCCGTTCCAGATCATCGTAGCGCTAGTGTTCTGGCGCATAGCAATTGAGTTACCAGTTCCACCGCCGTTTACTAGTAATGTGAAATCTTGCGATCCATTAGCGGCTGTAAGGTAAATAATTCTTCCTGCTGTGGTGTTGGCTGGATCGGGTAGGGTGACAGTTTTACCGGTTGTAGAGAAGCCAGCGAATATTGCTGAGGAATTATTTACTGACGAAGTAGCAATAGTACAAGATGAGGTCACCAATGCGCCCCCCGTATAACAATTAGGATCATTGGCGGTTGTTGAGAACGTTGGTGTGGTTAGTACAACTAATCCGTTACTACCTGTACCAACTCCAGTTCCACCTGACAACGTTAAATTACCTCCATTTGCATTACCAGTTGTAGCGTTTCCACCCTGAATTGTTACGGTACCTCCGGCCACTGCGGTCGTACTACTACCAGTTCCACTAATTGTAAAGTTGCTTGGTGCACCAGCCGTAACACCATTTCCAAGGTATAGATTACCAGCATTATCAAAAGTCCCACGGGCTACTCCGTTGGTTGATAGACTAATCGAGGTCTTTGCCTGCAATGCAGTTGTTCCGCCCGCTGCCGACGCACCGGATCCAATCGTTACATTAGTGGTTCCACCAGCAGTGTTATTATTACCAATCGCAATGTTTTGAGTTCCACTACTTAGTGTGATATTACCAATTTGTACAGTTGTCGCATTAGCTGTTCCTATGTTTAAAGTAGCAGCTGTAGCTGTATCTAGTGTTGGGGTAAGTACAGACGTTGTTCCCTGTAAGATAGAAGCGATACCGGTCCCGGAAATATTAAAATGACCAGTTTGGGCTGTGCCTGGCGTGGAGGCTTGCAAGTCGATGAAGCTGCCGTGGGCGCCAGAACAATCACTCCATGCACCATTTACGTAACATCGAAAGCTATTGGTACTGGTGTTATAGTACATTGCACCATTAGTTCCGTTAGTAGGGTCAGAGGCACTTGAGTAATTATTAAGTACAATTAAATCAGGGTCGGTGTTTGGGGTTGCCGAACCGATTTGGATAATACTATTTATAGTATCAACACTAAGAATTGTGGTTCCTGTGGCGTTTTGGACCTGGAAAGCGTTCGTTGAGTTAGTGCCATTGGACTTTACAATTACACTTCCACTAGTCGCACTACCGTCACCAGCTCCACCCTGAAGAACCAGGTCACCACCGACCAAGGTGCTTCCGCTGGCTGCATTTCCAGACGTAACTGTTAAGGATTTGCCAGCTCCACTAGATGCAGTAGCAACAGAAATATTATGATTAGCATTATTTCCGAACGATATGTTACCAGAATTATTGATGGTAAAAGCTGCCGTCCCGCTTGATTGTAATTCTAGGATATTACCGCTGCCGGTTTTGTTGACAGCTATACTTGTGTTGGTTGAACTGTCGGTTTGGACTCCACCTTGAGCAAATTGCAAAAAGTCTGCACTCGAAAGTCCACCTAGTAATCTAGAGTTAAGCGCATAGGCATTTGCAGATAATCGCTTCATTGGAACCATTTCACCGTCTGGACTACAGGCACTAAATGGAGTACATGATACGTTCGTGTTACCGATATTCATCGACAACCATAATGTATCTTGATTCCAGTCAATACTGCTTCCAAAAGGAGTGATTGATCCTAGCTGAACAGACATAAAACCATTTACCACCGTAACACCTTGGCTGTTGGCGTTTAGATAGTTTTCGGTCCATTTCAGTGTTCCGGACGGCGAACCGGTTGTGTCGCCTACAGTTTGTCCATCACCATCTTGATAAATTTTAAACTGGATATTGTAATAGCCATCGGGAACCGTTGCTCCCGAGCTATCGAGCAATCTACCCTGGAAGTTAAGTTGTTGGTTTACACCGGCGACAGCGTTAGCTGGATTAATAGAAAAAAAGATTGCAAATACGAAAAGACCCAACAAAAGGATGTAAGGGGACAATTTACGGCCAATTCTCCACACATTTGCTACCATTATGTCTAGCTTTTCCCTATCAGCAAAAGCATTTTCTCCGCACGCTTTTTACCTACATTAAGCATAACCGCCTGAGTCATTTTTTACAAGGGTTGTAACAGATAAAAATGAAGCAAATTTTAGTCTTTTGGAGCGATTACCATGCCACGTTTTTTCATCATGTGCTTTGCGCGCCTGTCGCCTAACCAAAATGCCAGCACTACCCCAATTACAGCCGTATAAAGCGGCCATAGGACTAACAGGTGATTGGTGGTTGATGCTGACATTGTGCCGACAGACTCAACGCTTGGTTGGCCGTTGACAATTGAGGCTACGCTTAGAAAGGCTACTCGTCCAACTGCATCAGTTGCTTGAATCGAGATTTGATATGTTCCAGCTTTTTGGTATTTGTGTCCGGTTTTGAACGGAATATTATCATTTCTAGGTACCACCTTGTTGTTCGAGTCACCCCAGTCTACATTGACAGCATATGGTGGCGATCCGCCGATGATATTAATGGGAATAACTAGTTCTTGTTCTGGAAAAACACCTCTAAATACGGCATCGGTGTTTAGTAGCAGTTGTGCACTACCAAAACTAAGTGAAGTTAGTGCTCCTGCCTGAGGTGGCAAGGCATCGTAGTGGGCAGTAACTATGTTCGAATCCGGTCCTGCTTGGTTTAGTTCATCATAAACCTTGGCAACTAGTGTGTTTGATCCAATTAATAGATCGATGTCTAGTTCGAATTGACCAATTACACTACAGGGCACAGAGCCTGCAAAGATGTCGTTTTTGAAAAGCTCGACCAAGGTATTGGGCGGACAAGTACCACTAATCGTAACTGGCGAAGTGCCAAAGTGTTGGTTGTTGGTTGGCGTATCTATGTGAGCGGCCAGAGTGGGCGGTTTGCCTTCGATAACGCCAGTTAGTCCAACTGACCCTGCTTGTGGACCTGGACTTGCTGCTGTAACTGTATAAATAACCAAAGAAAGTCCAACTATAACTAGCAGAACAATAAGTGAAATGTATGATGTGAATTCGTGTGGACGAAGTCGTCCGCTATGTTCTTTGTGTTTTAGTTTCATGCTTTTCTGCATGGACAATATTATACCATGCTTATGCTATTTATGTCGTTTGGCACGAGCGATGATTGCACGGTTATAGCGCCTGATGAGGTACCTTAGCAAGAAAAAGGCAGCTACTAATCCTAGAATTGATATGATAATCAAAGTGTACGGAATCACCCAGAACGACAAGCTTGATTTGGCGGTTTGTCCGTCACCGTAATTAACAGTCAGATCAGCATGATACAGGCCAAACAGAATTCGATTACCGATGGATGAACTGTCTAGCGGCTGCGTGAATTTACGAATACTATCAGGCAAAATCTTTCCAGGTGGTTGATTAATAGCTAGGTTAACGACTTTGTTGCCGAACATGTCGGTTACTGTCACCAGTCCGGTTGGTTCTTCGTGGATATTACCGCTATTTTTGATGCGCTCTGTGAACTGGATTGGGGTAGTTTCGAAAAAGTTACCAGTTTTGCCGTTTTTGCTGGTCGAGAACTCTACCACCGACAACTGTTGCTTAGCGGTCCCATTAACTGTCAGGATTATTAACGCACCAACACTGGCTGATAACGCCACACCGGTGCCTTCAAGTTCTGGTGGGTTAGATGTAAAGCGGATAACACCATAATATCCACCCGGAGAGGCATTTGACGGGACATTAATCGTTACAGGGAGGGTCTTTAGTTCTTTTGGCTTGAGCGTTAGCTGACCAGGCGTTGACACCCAAGTTTTTAGTGAATATGGATTATCGACACTATCATCTAGAATAATTTTGGGTATACCTTCTTCGCCGTTGGCGACGAAGTCATTAATTTGACCGCGTACAATCAAATTAGTCGGTGATACGTCGCGAATATTGACATTAACTTTAACAGAGTCGCCTGGGTTGGCTGAGACATTAAATACAGTTGGGCCAATCTCGAGAGCCTGACCAGCAGTACTGTCAGTGGATTGGGCGTTAACTAGCGGTGAAGCGAGTGTGCCAAATAACAAAACCAGCAAGCTAGCGGCAATAATCGATCGAACGTATAATTTGGTGTTTAAAAGGTTGGTGTGCATATGTAAGTCAAGGTTGAAACGTATGTACCAGACGCCTGATTACCAGCTACGTTGACAATATAGGACGATGTAAAGATCTGGGCGTTGGTTGGACCAGCACCACCGTTAGCGCTGTTAGCAACGCTGTCACCACTAACGAACTTAAAGTTATCGACTGTGTCATATCCTGCAGCGGCTTGACCCTTAAGGTTTACGCCATCAGGTGCAGAGTCTACTTCTGCACCGACAGCTACAGTAGAGGTTGCGACAGTGTTAAGTTTAAGATTCATGCCAAATTGTCCAGTTCCTCTAACGCCAACACCAGATGATGTCATCGCGGGGATGGTATTGGATCCAGAAGTAAGAGTTGGGCCATTAACTGTAATGCTATATCCAGATGCGGCATTGGTCGATGCAGCCATTTGTGAGGTAGCGGTGGCAGTGTCGGTAGGCGAGAATAGTTGATTAAAGCTGATTGCACCTGCTGTTGCGGTTGTACAGTCAGGAATTCCCGCAGTTTTAGTGATCGTTGCTCCGGTGCAGAATATTAGTGATTCAGGCATGATACCGGTTAGGACGATTTGAGTTGACGTGCTAGCTGCCACTGTGCCTGTATCGACTGGACTACCAGTAGCGTTAGTGCTTGTATAGGTTGATATGCGTACGAAGAATGTATAGTTAGTGGTTGTCGGGTTGGTTATGTTACTTAACTGATACAGGTCTGTTCCCGCAGCTGATACAGCTGATCCACGAGTTATATAGGGAGCGCCATTAGTAGTATTTACCATGGTAAAACCGATTGAACCTGATTGGTTGGTTAGAGTTGCCGCCGTGGTATCTAAACCAGATGGCACGACACAAGTTCCGCCGCTAGCTGTTGTACAGTATTCAAATTGAATTGAACCTACTGCTGTAGCAGAAGGTATCGTAAATTCAAATTGATGCTTAACGACACCTCCAGGTTTTGATCCGCCGTCGGTCGTACCAGCCTGGAGGGTCAATTTGCGGACTGTAATTTGAGCAGCGTTTACGTCATTAGACCTGAAGACTGTCGTGAAAGTTGCTACTAACAAAATCACAGATACCAGCAATAACTTCCCGTTCAGTCTCACACTCATGACGGAATTGTAGCATGAGCATTAAAGTCCCGTCAATAAAACCATTAGTGATTTACAACTAGAATGTTGGAGTACAGATGTAGGTAAGGGTAGTTGAGTAGGTACCAGCTGGCAAGCTACCAGGTACGTTAGCGATGTAGGATACCGTGATAATCTGAGAGTCTGTACCACCGGCGCCACCGTTATCGCTATTAGCCACAACGTCACCTGGCACAAATTTGAAGTTATCAACTGTGTCATAACCTGTTGCAGGTGCAGCACGGAAATTAGCGCCATTTGAGGGCTTGTCAATCTCTGCCCCTACGGGTACGGTTGATGTTGCTACGGTGTTTGCCTTTAGGTTTAGTCCAAACTGGCTAACACCATGTATAATAGGTCCCATTGTAGACATCCCCGTAATGGTGTTGGCACCAGACGTCAGAGTTGGTCCATTAACCGTTATTGCAAAACCTGATCCAGCATTGGTCGAGGCGAACATTTGTGACGAGGCAGTTGCGGTGTCGGTTGGTGAGAACGCTTGGTTGTAACTAATAACACCAGCAGTAGCCGTGGCACAATCAGGCACGCCGGTTACGGCAGGTGTGCGATCGATAGTTGCACCGGTACAAAAGACAAGTGACTCGGGCATGATGCCAGATAGGTAGATCTGTTCAGAGGTACTAGCGGCAACTGTACCTTGATCGGTAGGTGCGCCTGTAGCATCAGTAGTTGCAAACGTAGTGATACGTACATAAAAGGATGTGTTGTTGTCGCTTGGGTTAGTAACCGAATTTAGCGTATAGCTAAGCGGGGTCGCAGCTGGGATGACACTAGCACTTACTCTTGCAATATAAGGTGCACCATTGGTTGTATTAACCATAGTGAATCCTGTTGCTCCAGATTGAGCGTCCAGAGTAGCAGATGTTGTACTGAGTCCAGTTGGCGTAACACAAGTATCAGCTGCTTGTGTGCAGTATAGGAACTGAATTGATCCGACACTTGTTCCGGACGGTACCGTAAAATCAAACTTATGCTTAACAACACCACTTGCCATTGCACCGGCGTTGACTGTATTACCGTTGGTATCACCGGCTATTAATGTTAGTTTTCGGTTTGTGATCTGAGCTGCATGAGCTGTCATCGGCAAGAATGGTCCAACCGAAAGAGCCACAACTAGTGTGACGAGAGTTAATAACCTAATAAATGAGTGGTGGTGTTTAATCATTTTTTTGTTTTTTCTTTTTTGTATTTAATTGGTTTGTTAAAAGAATAGCATGAGCGTAATTCAGTGTCAACAGCTATTTTTAAGATTAATGGCTAGTTTTTAATACGTTCCAGTAACTATTAATGTCTGGTCGCTTGTATATTTTCCACCAGGTGTTAATGCAGGTACATTAACCAAGTAGGTAATAGTGTATGTAGTCAGTCCAGAGCTTTTTGGAGCCAACGCAATTGTGTCGCCACTGACATAGCGATATTGATTGGGCGTAGAGTAATTAGGCGCAACCTGACCGAATCCAAACTGACCATTGTTTAAGTTAGAACCGACTGAAACAGGAGAGGTGTTAGCCACTAGGTTGATGCCGAATTGCGAAACGCCAACTGTCGATGGTCCAGCTGTCGTCATTGGGTCGATAGTAGTCGATCCATTAGTTGGAGGAGTTCCGAACATTTGCACAACGTAACCATGGCTAGTGTAGTTTAAAACTGTAAAGGTAGAGGTGGTGACAGTCGGGTTGGTTGCACTAAAATTACCAAAGTTAATACTTCCACTTCCTACAGAGAAAGATAGTGAAGGATCGTGAGTGGTTGTACCACCAGCATTAATCTGGTAGTTTGATGAATTAGCGTTGCCGACAGCCACGTCGCCAACGGTTTCGCGACCCTGAAAATTAGCCGAGCTTGATTGTATCAGGCCACCAGCACCCAGTGTGCTTTCGCTGAATTTGTAGTTAGGTGATTGTGGTTCTTCGGCTGAGACGTAACTAGAACTCAGCGCTACGCTAACAGCTAACACGACAAGTGCACCAAAATATCCGACCAACCTCTTTAACATAACCTTATTGTCAAGGATTGCCGATAATTTTGCAATAAGGACCCTTGGGGGCGTGTATTCTATTGCGGGTCCTGTCGTCCGGTTTGCCCCACCGAACACCACCCGCTGCCGCTCACTTTGTGCAAGTGAAGAGTTTTGTTGCAAGTAATAGCCTTTAGCGTTATAATATCGCCTAGTAACAGACAACATACAAACATGAAATCAGACGATAACAAAAACACTTCAGATTTGCCAGCACCTGAACTCTTAAAGACTCAGGATGAATCTGCGTCGCAGTCAAAAACCGACAACAAAAAGGTAGATGAAGCTAAACCCAAAAAACGCGTTCTTCTAAAACATAAAACCTATCGACCAAGTCACAAGGCTACATTCATCGGAATAGCTGTGGTTGTTGTGATTTTGGGAATTAATGCGGCCGTAATTGCATTCTTATCTAGTAGCCAAGATGATGCAAATGCCCAGTCAAAGTCCGAGGTTGTGATAAGCCCAGTTGTTCTAGATAAACTAGGTGTTAGTCGTAATGCGATCGGTGATGCTGGGACAGAATTAGTTGTTGGTCCAAATTCACGTTTTGACGGCAAGCTGACAGTTGGTGGTGATGTTAGTATCGCTGGAGAACTAAAGCTAAACAGTAAATTCTCTGCGACCGGTGCTAGTCTAGCTAATTTGCAGGCTGGTGATACGTCGGTCGACAAGTTAAATGTGAATGGTGATGCGTCGGCCACTAATTTGTCGCTACGCAAAGACCTAACAGTAGATGGTACAACTAGATTGCAAGGTACAGTAACGGTTAATCAATTGTTGACCGTTAATAATAACGTTAATATTGCGGGTAGTTTGTCAGTGGGTGGAACTTTGTCGGTACGTAATTTTCAGGCTAGTAGTTTAGTATCTGATACAACGCTAACGATTGGCGGACATATTATTACTCGGGGGACTGCACCTGGAATTAGCGCAGGTGGATCAGCACTAGGGTCAAATGGAACAGTTTCGATTAGTGGTAATGACGCATCTGGTACGGTTGCAGCTAATATTGGTGTCGGAGCTGGCACAGGACTAATTGCTCAGGTTTATTTCCATAATCAATTCAGCAGTACGCCGCACGTAGTGGTTTCGCCAGTTGGACGGAGTGCGAACTTTTTCGTTAACCGCACCGCAACTGGGTTTAGTATTTATGTCTCGAGTCCTCTATCTGCTGGTGGCATCTTGTTTGATTATATAGTTATGCAATAGAAGATGTTTTGCCTTAGCCTCGAAATCCCACTACTGCCACTCTGGGAGCACTCTTTTTTAATACAAGCTCCGTAAGGAGCTTGTATTAAAGCGTTCGGCTGAAATCCTCGGGTACGCCTCGGATTTCACAGTCTCCCCGAGCAGCAGTAGTGGAATCTCGAGGCTCAGACCTTACATGTTAACAAATAGCATCACTTCATTATCGCGGGCGGTTAGGATGCCGTTATTGATATCAAAAACGATTGGTTCAGATTTAGTGGTGATAACGACTTCACCGGGGTCTAGGATAGAAAAAAAGTCGGCGTGCCCTGGCAATATATCAAATTCACCAACTTTGTTGGTGGCAGTTACCGCTTGGGCATCACCTTGGTAATAAACGTTAAATGGTGCCCTAGCGATGACATTTAGTGTTTTGAGGTTGTCGTCATGTTTCATGATTTTTTAGTTGGTTTAGCGGGTTTATCACTAGTTTTTGGCTTTTCCTCTTTGTGTTCTTTGGGAGTTCTGCCATTTAAGATATCTTCGATACCGTCTAAAGTTTGAGCTAGGGTGAAGTATTGGCCGGGCTTGCCCGATAAGTGTTCAGCTACGGTAAAGTCCTGCGAGAAAAACTGAACTAACTTTTGGGCATTTTGGTAATCTTTACGATCTGCTGGTGAAAGTTCGTTTTCACCGACGATAGCAATAATATTTTTGAGTGAATCATACTTTTGCATGATAGCTTGAACTTGACCAGCCAGTTTGTAGTGACGCTCACCAACAATTTGAGGAGTTAGAAGTGACGAGGTTGTTTTGAGCAAATCTACTGCCGGACGAATGCCGTTTTCGGCCACAGAACGTGATAGAACAAGGACTGAATCCAGCTGTTGCGAAATAGCTTGTACGGCAGGGTCGGACAAGTCGTCCGCTGGAATGTAAACGGCTTGGACTGATGTAATCGTACCTTTGTCAGTTGAGCTTAGGCGGTCTTCTAGGCGGCGAAGTTCAGCAAAGATAGTAGGCGAGTAGCCACCTTCGGATGGGATTAAGCCAAGGTTAGTTGATAGTTCGGTTAGGGCTTGAATGTGACGATAAATATTATCAACAAAGAATAAGATGTCGCGACCCTCTTCGTCGCGGAAATATTCAGCAGCAGTTGCAGCGGCCGGTCCCACCATGGAACGAATAGCTGGTGTCGAGTCCATCTGACCAAAGTACATAACTGTGTTTTTTAGCACGCCAGTTTCTTTGAGTGTCTCATATAGCTCATTACCCTCACGAATACGTTCACCAACACCGCAATAAATCGAAAGACTTTTGGCATTACGGGTGACGTTGTTAATCATTTCCATCGTAAGCACTGTCTTACCAACACCAGCACCGCCGACAATGCCAATCTTGCGACCTTTAACAAATGGCGTCAAAAAGTCGATAACTTTTAGCCCAGTTTCGAGCATTTCAAGTTTTTGAGTGCCGCGATACGTTTTGGTGCCAGACGCCTCGCTGATTACTCGGCGATTATTAGTGACATTAGGACCTTTATCTAGTGGTTCACCCAGGGCATTAAACACTCGGCCTAGAGTGTCGGTTCCTACGGGCACTGTTACTTTAGTGTGGCTACGCGAGATTTTCATACCACAACGTAGGTTTTGGTCATTAGTTAAATTGACGCAGACAACGACGCCATCGCGGAAAAAACTGACCTCTAGGAAAACGTCTGGGTGACCTTCGACAATTAGTAGTTCTTTTTCGGATGGTTTAGCGTCTAGTATTTCGACTTCTACCATTAGTCCACGAAGCGAAGATATAACTCCAACGTGTTCGTTAGCGAATTTAGCTGCGGTTGAACTGGTCTTTTTAGCAGATTTCTTGGCAGCTTTTCTAACAGATCGTTTAGTAACTTTTTTCATCGGGCTAATCCTCTGGCGCGTGCCTTTTTCTTTTTGATACTAATCATAACTTCGCGTAACTGTCGGTCGCTTTCGCTACGTTTGGCGCGGTGAAACTCTAGGCGATAATCTGCTAACAGTTCACCAGCTCGTTTCTTGGCGACGGCCATCGAGTTAAAACGACTGGCAGCTTGGGCTAGACTGGATTCGAGTATGGTTTGGCTAAGAGCTAGAGTCATCATCGTTTTTTCCATTTGTTCAGCGATTTCGTCTAGCGATGGTTCAAAAATTGTATCCTCGGCAGTCATAGTGTCTTCGTCAATCTCGTCTTCGTGGCTCATATCGCGCATGCTCGAGACTAAATCGATGCTTTTTACGTCTTGGACACCAAGTGAAACGTATTCACCGTAGTAAACGATTACTTTCGAATAAGGTTCAAGTGCTTCGATTACCGGGCTAACGTCAATATAGCTGTCGGTTTCGGGTACCTGGAAATAGCGGACAAAACTAATACCCAGTTGAGTTAATTGGGTAGCGCCGTGAGTACCTAGAACTATGATGTCGATGGTTGCTTTGTCATAATTTTTGAGCATTGATTCGATCAGGCGTTTGTCGATATCACCACTAAGCCCTGCTTCGGCTGAAATAATTATAAAAGCTTGTTTTTGCTTTTTGTCGTCACTGCGATTAGTGATTCTGGTTTTGGGGTCGACCCGAATCGAACGGTACCGACGCCAAAGTAGTTCGAAGAATTCTTTGGAAAGTTCTACTTTGTTGCGAACTTTGGCAACCTGAGTGCTGGCGATACTTTCAAAAACACCGGTCAAATCTTCAATCGTTCCAATCTGGACACTTTCTTTTTCAATAGCACTAGCGCGTCTCATCAGATTTTTCCTTGTCTTTTTCTTCGCTAACGTCAGATTCTGGCTTTGGGCTGTCTTGCGACTCGTCCTCTGACGGCGCTTCATTGTCTGATTTATCTTCAGGCTCTTCTGACTCGTTAGATTCATCAGTATCTTTGGCTGGTTCTGGCGTTTCTTTTGATTTAATCGTGTGACGTTTTAATAACTGTGCCTCAATACTGTCTAGGTCTGTTTCTTTTTTGACATGAGATGCCTCTTTGCGTGCTGATTCTTTGAGTCCCCTGACGTCAATCTCTACTTTTCCGCCCCCCAAAATGATTGTTTCGAGGATGATTTGTTGTTCAGTTAACGATAGTAGCTCTTCAGGTGGCTGCTGGAGGGCATCGTAAACTTGTTTACCTAGGGACAAATCAATTTGGGCGTCCTTAGACAGGCTCGATCCGAAATGCGAGAACTCTTCGGCTTGTTTATATTTAGCTAACAGTTTAAATAATGTTCCAGACAAACGCTTTTGACGAACAGTTTGAGCTTGACCGCCAACACGCGAAACCGATAGGCCGGCATTAACGGCTGGACGAATGCCTTGCCTAAAAACGTTTAGATCCAAGATAATCTGACCATCAGTAATTGACATAATACTTGTTGATAAATAGGCTGTAATATCATCGTTAGGCGTTAGGATGACGGGTAGGGCAGTCAGCGTCTTACCGCTACTTAGTAGCTTGCCAGCACGCTCTAGTAGGCTAGAGTGGGCGTAGAACATATCACCTGGGTATGAATCGCGACCTGGATCAACTTCTTGTAGTAGTGACAGCTGCCTATATGCTTCGGCGTGACTACTTAGGTCGTCATAAATAATAATTACGTCTTTGCCGCTGTACCACAGGTTCTCGGCCACGGCACAAGCTGCATAGGGCGCCATGTAGCTTTGGGTCAGTGAATCGAAGATGTCAGCTAGAACGACAATGGTGTGACTCATAGCACCAGAATCACGTAGGCCTTCTAGTAATTGCTCAATATCAACCTTTCTTTTACCAATCAACACATAAACAACGATTCTGTCTGACCCGTTTTGGCTGGCGCTCAGTTGGCTTAGAAAGGTACTTTTACCAGATTTACTATCACCTAGGACAGCAATACGCTGACCAAGTACAACTGGGAAGAACATATCGACGGCTGTAACACCACTAGCGAGTTGTTCATTTAACATACTGCGGTCCATAATGCCCGGAGCTTGGTTGAATATGCCTGACGTTTCGGTAGTTTTAAGCGCACCCTTACCATCAAGCGGTTTACCCATCGGGTTAATTACACGACCGATTAACTTTTTGCCAACTGGAATGCTGAGAACATCGTTCTCTACTACAGCCAGAGTTCCCGGGGTCATACTTTCGGAGTCGATGTTGAATAAAATTACCTTGTCGCCGTACGCCTCACGAACTAATCCACGTTGTCCATCTTCGAACAGAACCTGTGCCCCTAGTCGGACACCTTCTAGACCCCTAACTTCAATCAAAAAGCTATTAACCGACACGACTTCGCCTGTTAGATGGTCAGCCTCAACCAGTCGTTGAAAGGTTGGATTATCAAACACGGCGAAGTACCTCTGGGAAAGATTCTCGGGCAGCTAAAATCTGACGTTTAAACGACCAGTCAAAAATTCGACTACCGGATCTAACTACCATGCCACCTAGAATTGTCGTGTTGAAATTAAACGAAACCATTACGTCAGGCGCGATATTTTTACGGCACCAGGCAACTAGTTTGGTTTTTACTTCGTTTGTCGGTGGGGCAGCTAGTGTAATAGCGATGACGGAAGCACTGGCTTTAGATTTTTCAAGCGTTTTAACGAGCTTATTTAGGCTGAGGCTGGTCATGGGATTGCTACTAGACCAATTACGTATGACTTCTGATGCTGCACTCGATAAAACCGGTTCGTCGTTGGAGTGTTTTTTACGCTTTTTGGTGCTAACGCGCCTGCGAATCGTGTCTTTTGCAAACCAGCGTGTATAGCCACCAATCTCAATAATTAGATTGGATAAGTCTTGAGTTGACGAGATACTAGCTGGTAGTTCAAACTTCATCAACAGCCTCTTTTTTTAGCTCATCTTTGTGTTCTTCAAGCATCGCCACTAAATAATCGCTTTGAGACCCTAGGTCGACATTATGTTGCATGGTTTCGGTTAGGAATGACAAAACAGCGTCTGATAGTTTGGTGTCGATTTGTTTTATTAACAGTGTTTGCTCGTCGGCTAGTTTCTTGCGTAGGTTTTCTTCAAGCTCAGTCTGTCGCTCGGTTAACTTGGTGTTGATGTCGGTTTGGTGATCATTTACGTCAGCCGTAGCGTCTTTGATCGTGGTTTCAGCTTGTTTTCGAAGTGCTTCGATAGTTTTTCGATATCGTTCTGATTCGCTGTTGACGATGTCAGACCCTAATTTTTCGAGTTGTCGATTGAGTTTGTCCGAAATAAAGCCCAGGTCACGTTGCAAGTCGATGGCTGATTTTTCCATGACCTTTTGGAAGTTATTTTGAGCAGTTTGTAGCAATTGTTCGCGAATAGCGGGTGGAATTGAAACCGTTGCGGGGCCAGCAGTACTAGGCTTTTTTGGCTCAGCTTTTTTAATGCGCCTATGCTCGACGAAGTGGTCGATAGCAAGTGTAGTTAAGGCGCCAATAATAAATACGCTAATGAAAAGAACCCACTGTAAAACTATATGAATATCCACCTAAAACCTCGTTAATATTACATAAATTGCTATTCCGGCGACCGCCAGTATCCCAAGTACCAAGGCTGATAATTGAATCACATCACGGTAAATGGCAGATTGCGACATTGGATTGCGCCCTACTGAAATTATACTGCTATGAATCATAGAATAGATAATACTAACGACGACAATTAATGTTACCAAAAATATCGCACCGCTAATCAAGATCGGCAAGGTGTCCACTTTTTTGCCCGCCATGGCGTTGGCCAGGTTTTGAATTGCTGCAGGTATCAGAGTTTTATCTGGTTGTTGAAAGTAGTACGAAACGTTTACTAAAACTGTAATCTGGCCAAGCGTGATATCTTCTTTGTTGCCTTGGGCGTCTGTGTAGGATTCTTTGTCGCTACTATTAATAGGATCGCCTTGTGCAATTCCAATCACCTTGGTGTTGCTGGTGGCTTTCATACCGACGCCTTTGATAGGTGAAGCGGTGATCTGATCGCCCTTTTTTATCTCTCCATTGATATCGGATATTAATACAGGTAGGTTGCCACTGGTAGCGACCTGGACTTGATTGGATTGTCCGCTCGAAAGTGTCAGCAGTGAACTACCATCGTTTATTACTACCCCCAAGATGCTGTCGACATTGTCGATAGTAGCACCAACAACTTCGTCAGTTGTGTTGTTCTTTAAGCTCACTATTGAGCCAACCGATAGCTTGTCGCTGGTACTATAGCCTTGAGATATTGGCGTCAAAGCATAGACAGTAGCTGGAACTACTACCGCAAACAGAGCCATTAACGCAACCAGGCCTTTTAGGCCTAGCTTATGCCGGTTAAATAGTCGTATTCGATTATTTCCGCGCGTTGCCAACTTTATATCTCGACTCAACTACCCATACTCCTTTAAGTGTTAGTATAACAAAAATATTAAAGCATAGGCATTAAATCGTGTTAAAATATAAGTATTAATAGACGGGAGTCTACCGCGTGCGCAAGGCAACTCGAAACCAACTAGGCTATACTCTGCTTGAACTGATCACTGTTATCTTGATTGTTGCTATTTTGGTAACGATAATAATCTTTTTTATTACTGATTTTAACCAGGCAGGTTAAAGCGCAGATTTAACACTTTGCGAGCGCTAGCGTCGATAAGGGTTTGTTTAATCTGTCCATCTTTTACTGCATTAACTACTCCATCGATTAAGTTGTCGGGATTAATCATTGACTTTGCATCGTCGTGATCAGTAACAAATAGGATTAAGTTATTACCAGCATTTATGGCTTCGACTGAGTTTTCGACTGTATCAGAGTAGTTGGGGTCGCCTGAGTTTTGGAGCATTACCATGTCATCAGTAATCATAATTCCTTTGAAACCAAGATTATTAGTTAATATGTCGTGCCACTTTTTTGACAAAGTAGCAGGTAATGGATCGACTGAACTATATGTTAACTGTCCAAACATCACAACGTCTGCTCCAGCTTTTATGCCTGCTTCAAATGGTGGCGATACTCGCTCTAACCAGTCGCCATAGGTTGTTGTAGCGACTGGAATTGTCAGATGTGAATTGGCTTCGGTTTCGCCGTGACCCGGAAAGTGCTTGATTGTTGATAGAGTTATACCTTTCGTACCATCGACTGCGGCAGCTACCCGTGCACTAGCCTCAGTAGGGTTTGTGCCCAGAACTCTTGGGTAGATGAACGAGCTTGGGTTGTCTGTGACGTCGGCTACGATACCGAAATTCAGATTTATGCCGACGCTTTTAAGCAACAAAGATCGGTTAGTGAAGGCATCTTTGGTAGAGCGAGCCGGCAGGTTCCTTAATTCGAGAGCACCATAAAAATTATCGCTATCTAGTCGTCTGACGGTGTCACCCTCCTCGTCGGTTGCGATTAATATCGGTAATTTTTTGTCACCGGTCAGTGCTTTAGTCATATCAGCTAATTGAGTCGTGGTGGCCGGAATATTGTCTCCCATCAGTATTATTCCGCCGGGTTTATATTTGTTGACGAATTGCGCTAGTTTAGTTTTGTCGGTGCCAGGGGTGTGTAATATGAATAGCGAGGCAACTTTATCACGGAGTGACATATTGTCCAGTGTTTTGTCGACAAAGGACTTCTCGGCAATAGGTTGCACTGGGGCAGGGTGTGTGGGTTTTTCAAGACCCAAGAATCTAAACCAAAACAATAAACCCAGGATCAGAACGACTATGATCGCTGTGATGATGTATCGTTTTTTCATACATCCTATTATACTCTTTGGTCGCAACAAGGACGCGGGCCGTGAACATACTTGACATACTTTTCATACCAGGAGTATAGTAAACATTTGTTAAAAATAAACGAAGGTAGACGATGCATAATAAGAAGCTTTATGGAACAGCCACGGTAGGAACGAAAGGTCAGTTGGTCATACCGTCCGAAGCTCGTGAAGAGTATGGCATATCGACCGGTGATCGTATGTATGTTTTTGGTTCACCTGAAAGTGGTGCAATAATATTACTTAACGAAGAAAAGCTCGAGCAGTTTATTGACAAGATGAACCTTCAAGTTGAATCATTTCGTGCTCTAAAACATAAAAACGGCAATAAATAACCTCTATGCACCACCACTTAACACTTAGAAACAAAATTATAATTATGTTGTCGGTCATGGCCAGTCTGTTTTTGGTTGCGCTTGACCAGACTGTTATTTCGACCGCTCTTGGCAAGATTGTCGAAGATTTTAATGCATTTTCATCACTCGGCTGGGTGGTAACAGCTTATCTAATAACATCAACTATTACGGTGCCGATTGCTGGTAAGTTATCAGATTTATTTGGTCGACGTGTAATGCTGCTTATTGGTGTTGGCGTGTTCGTGGCGGGATCACTACTGGGCGGAATGAGCGGTAGCATCGAGCAATTGATAATTTGGCGGGCTGTTCAGGGTATTGGTGGTGGAGTTATCATGGCCAACGCCTTTACAATAATTGGAGATTTGTTCGCACCACGTGAGCGTGGCAAGTGGCAGGGTTTTATTGGGGCTGCATTTGGATTTTCGTCGTTGATTGGGCCACTTCTTGGCGGGTTTTTGACCGAACCACATAACTTCTTTGGATTAGTAACCGACTGGCGCTGGACTTTGTTTATTAATGTCCCAATTGGAATTATGGCGTTTATAGTTATTGCGATGTTTTGTCCACCGCTTAAGCATGCACGTAAGCCGAAGGTTGATTATTTTGGAGCAGCCTTCCTGGCGGTTGGTCTAGCAACGCTGGTGCTTGCTATCGATAATACAGATGTTATTTTCGCCGATTTACTAGCTTCAACTGATTTAACACTTCTTGGCTTGCGTTTGATTATGTTCGGTGTTGTTGCCGCAGCAATCGTTGGGTTTATTCTGGCTGAGAGGCGAGCCGAGGAGCCAATTTTACCGCCATATTTCTTTAAAAACCGTAATTACGTGTTGATTATGAGCATAGCCTTGTTATTTGGTTCGGCATTTATGGGCTCAATCTTATACCTAACCCAGTTTAATCAGCAGGTGTTTGGTGCTAGTCCGACCGAATCAGGATTAATGCTACTACCTATGGTTGGTGGCCTGATGTTAACCAGTGTGGTGTCTGGTCAGTTGATATCTAGATTTGGAAAATACAAAGTGTTTATGCAGTCGGGCTTTATAATCGCGACGCTAGCTATGATTTGCTTGTCGTTTTTGACGCCAGAAATAGGTTATCTGTACGAGGGGATTGTCATGGCGTGTTTGGGTATTGGTATGGGTGTAGCGATGCCAGTAATTAGCTTGGCTGTTCAAAACGAGTTTGGACAAAAAGATCTAGGTGCGGCTACTAGCTCTAGCCAACTATTTAGAGGGCTGGGGTCAACGATTGGCGTGGCGGTTTTTGGGGCAATCCTAACATCAGGCATTGTTACCGGGCTGGGTGATATGAACCAAAATGCCTATATACAGACGTTAAAACAAAACCCGGCTGCATCAAAAATTGGTAGTTTTGATGATTCAAGTACACTACTAAACATTAATACACCAGACGTCAAGCAAAAGATTAATGAGCAATCAGCCAAAGCATTCGCGGCTTTACCTCCCGAGGTTGGTAAGGTAGCCCAGGCTAAGTTTATGGCAGAACAAGATGATTATGCGTATAAAATCGTTCACACATTTAGCGCCAGTTTGCGCGGTATATTCATAACTTCGTCTATTTTGATGGCTATTGCAACCGTTCTAGTGTTTGGCCTCAAAGAACGTGAGCTTCGTAGCGCTAAACCAAATGAAACGCCCGGAATAGCTTAATTATTTAGGCGCTAGCCTGAGATGCAAAAACACGCTATACTGCTTGTAAATGGTTGGGTATTTTACAAAACACTCGGTTCACGAGGAGTTACATCGAGTAGCTTCGCCACCTAGTTCACACGTTTGGGTGTATGGTTCTTCGGTGACGCACGAAGAGCTAACAGATATAATATCGCAATTTAGCCTAGATCCAAATATCGTTCGGGATGTTATCGATAAGCACGAACTGCCACGCGTTGAGTACAAAGACGATGTTTTGTATGTTTTTGTACGCATGGTTAGACGAACCAAGCGCGGTGCGACTGTCTCGACCCCTCTGCTTGCAATAGTTAAAGGCTCGGTTTATGTCACGCTTTCGACAACTGATTATTTTTTGCCAGGCACGATTGTCAACTCTAGTTCACCGGTGCCTGCCGGTAATAGCAAGCTAATTTTACTGGCGACACTAGTGGCGGTTGTGAATGAATACGAAGAGTTAATTAATCGAACAATGATGTATATTCGAAGCATTGATCAACGTCTGCGTAACCGTGAGGCTGATAACAAGGACTTCGTGCACTTTGTGACCGTAGAGGACAGCCTGAACGAATACCAGACCAATCTGACAGGTATTTTGGCGGTTCTAGGTAGGCTTAAAGACAACAAACGAGAAGCCTTCCAGGGACGCGATATCGAAGCAATCGACGATATAATGTTACACGTTAACCAGTTAGTCGTATCTGTTGCTAGCCACACCCAAAGTGTTAATAGTATCCGTAACGCCTATAGTACGATTGCCAATAACACCTTGAACCATCGTATGAAAACGCTGACAGTTTTAACGGTTCTTATAACCCTTCCGAACGTTATCTACGGTATGTACGGCATGAACGTTGCTTTGCCGTTTGCCAATCAACCCTGGGCTTATATGGCTATTGTAGCCTTTACAATAGTCATCATTTTGGTGGCTTATCTACTTGTCAGACGCTTAAAAGTGTTCTAGAATAGAAATCACAAGCGTTTTGCCAAAAACGCCTATCTTGACGTGTCAGGTTAGACTTGATACTATAGTTGATGTGTCTCGCGCCAAAACTAATTTTAAAGGTCGAAGCGCGTGAGGCTGTACTTAGTACAAGGAGTGAATATCACATGCCAATAGCCATCGAATTTGTGTCGTCACGACGCAAAAAGATAGCCGTGGATGTGGTGCCTGCCGAATGGCAACTGTATATAGCGCAGTAAGAATCGTAAGATTCTAATCCGAAACTATTTTTTAGTTTCAAACTACAAAAGAAAACACCCCAAGGCACCGGGGTGTTTTTATTTAGAGAATTACTCTTTGGTTGAATCGGTCTTCGGAAGTGCAATACCAGCCTTAGTTAGCTCGGCATCGATAGCAGCCTTGAAGGCTGTGTCGTCTGCCCAGGTAGCCTGATCAAGTTTGACACCGTTTAGATAAAAAGTAGGGGTCGAGTCGACACCGGCTTTTTTACCGATAGTTTGGTCAAAGGTAATTTTCTTGGTAACTGCTGTGCTAGAGATATCGCTGTCGAATTTGCTAATATCTAGTCCAAGTTGACGAGCGTAGCCGTTAAATGCGTCGGTTCGCTCTTTGTCAGTTAGTAGGCTCCAACTTGTTTGGGATTGATAGATTAAATCGTGCATTTCCCAGTATTTACCCTGGAGTCCTGCTGCTTCGGCGGCTCCAGCTGCTGCTTTGGCATTAGGGTGGATTGAAGTTAGCGGGAAGTTACGAAACACGAACTGTAGCTGATCTTTGTATTCTTCGGAGATTGCTTTAACTCTAGGGTAAGCGCTACCGCAACCTGGGCATTGAAAATCACCGTATTCGATTAAGGTAACAGGGCTACCGACTTTGCCAAAGACATGATCGGCGATATTACCATTGTCAGTACTTGCTGATTGCACCTCGTTAGTGTTAATTGAACTAACGTCAATTTTATCCCGTGGTGATAACACAATTAGTAGCGTCAATATTCCGGCTGCAACAACTGCAAAAATAATCCAGGCTAATTTACTCAAAATAATCTCCTTTATTTGTCTATATTAATTGTAACAAACAATCTTGTTGGCGGGTAGCGTGACTAATGTACAATTATAGGTAGTATGTCAACTTTCTTGATTATTGTTTCAGCCGTCGTTTTTATAAGCTTAGTGTTAGTTGCGGGTGTTAGACCCGGGCGTAGCAGGCTTAGTTTGTTTGAACTAGAGCGACGGGCTGAAGACGGTGACAAACAAGCCAAAAAAGAGCTTGAGCGCGAAGGTTTAATCATAGATGTAGTGTCGCTTATCAAGATAAAAACAGCTGTGTTGTTGGTTGGTTTTGCGATACTGGCTATTTTGACTTTTGGGTGGGCAATAGGAGTGATTACGTCCATTTTGGTTGCAATTTTGTATGGACCAATCGCTAACGTTGGGTTCATTAACAAACTTTCTCAAAAGCTATATTCTGCGTTTGAACCCGAGATACTAAAGGTAGTTAAGAAATTCTCAAAATTATTTAGGGTCGTACGACTTAAAAGTGACACCGAGGTTGGTCCGTCCAGCATTGATTCGCGTCAGGAGCTTCAGAACTTAGTCGAGAATTCAGACGGTGTTTTAACAGATGATGAAAAGAAGCTCATTCTTAGCGGTTTGTCATTTAGTGAATCTTTGGTTAGTTCTGTTATGACACCAAAAAGTGTGATTGATAGTATTAAAAAATCTGAATTTTTAGGGCCTTTGACGTTAGATGAGCTTCATAAAACTGGCCATAGCCGGCTACCTGTGATTGATGGCGATATTGATCATGTTGTTGGGATATTACATTTGCAGAGTTTATTGGCGCTAGATATCAAACGTTCAACAACAGCCGAAAAGGCGATGGATCCGAAAGTTTATTATATTCGTGAAGATCAGACACTAAGGCATGCTTTGGCGGCCTTTCTAAAGACACATCATTATCTGTTCGTGGTTGTAAATGAGTATCGTGAAACCGTTGGCTTACTGGCGCTTGAGGATGTGATTGAGACCTTGATTGGTCAAAAAATTATTGATGAATTTGATGCCCACGATGACCTACGGGCAGTTGCGGCTAGTAATCCAGGCAAAAATATCGAGTCACAAAAAGGCAAAGACATCTAGCTCATTAGGGGTGAGGATGTTACACTTATAAATAATTATGACTCGAACACTAACCAAAGAACTATCTGCAAACATTGGCAAAACTGTAACTATAAATGGATGGTTGCATAAAAAACGCCTGTTGGGTGGTCTAAATTTTATTACTTTACGCGATCGTACAGGGCTCGCCCAGACGCTGGTTGATGACAAAGACGAGCTAGAAAAGCTTCGTGGTCTTCAAATTGGTACAGTACTGTCGTTAACTGGGATGGTCGTGGAAGACGAGCGTGCACCAGGGGGCGCAGAGTTACACGACGTTAAAATTGTGGTCGAGGTGCCTGTAACAGACGAACCGCCAATCGAGGTTGATAAGCCGATTTCGCACAAGTCTGAGCACTTAGATACATTATTCGAAAACCGTGTTTTAAATATCCGCAATCTTAATGAGCAAAAGATTTTTAAAATTCGAGCAGACCTGACTTATTATATCCGCAAATTTTTGCGTGATAAAGAATTTATTGAAATCGACACACCGAAACTACTGTCTGAGGCAACCGAAGGTGGAGCAGAGGTGTTTAAACTAGATTATTTCGGTAAAATCGCGACGCTAGCCCAGAGCCCACAACTATATAAGCAAATAATGGTCGGTGCGTTTGAACGGGTTTATGAAATCGGACACTCATATCGGGCTGAGCCAAGCGCTACCACTAGGCATCTAACTGAACTTACAATGTTAGATGTTGAAATGGGATTTGTTCAGGACCATGACGAAGTGATGGATATGATTGGGGACATGACTAACTATATATTGAGGCGTGTTTATGACGAACATGCAGCTGATCTAAAAAGCCTGAATGCGCCTGAACTTAAACTACCCGAGGACGGTAAAATACCTCGTTTTACAGTCGCTGAAATACATGACCTTTACACCAAAGCGACAGGTACGGATGTAACCGATGAAAAAGACCTGACACCCGATGAAGAGCGATGGATATCAGACCACGCTCGTAAACAACTGGGCAGTGACCTAGTTTATGCAACTGATTTCCCAGCTGTCGCCGGTAAGTTTTATCATAAATTCAAAGATGGTGGCACGGTTGCTTGGGCAGATTTGATATTTCGGGGGCTAGAGCTTGCGACGGTTCCTCTGCGTGAAAATAACTATGACACGATGGTAAAACAGATGGAAAACGCTGGGATGGATATTAACCACGATGGATTTAAATATTACTTACAAGCCTTTAAGTATGGCTTGCCAGCTCATGGTGGCTGTGGTTTTGGAATTGACCGTTTGGTCCAAAAAACAATTGGTTTAGCTAACGTCAAAGAAGCAACTTTGTTCCCGCGCGACATCAATCGATTGGCGCCGTAGTCATGGCTTTTAATTGGAATGTTGGCTACGATGCATTTACTGTGTCGACAAAAGCTGCAATTTATTCAGCAGATTTAAAAACTGTACTAATAATGCGATATCCTAGACGCAGTGGGTTACCTGGCGGACACCTAGAAGTTGGCGAAACGCCCGACCAGGCGATCAACAGAGAAATAATGGAAGAACTTGGCATAGAGGTTGATAATCTGAAAAGAACAGACTTTTTTCTTCGAAATGACAAACCCGGTACGTCGGTCATATTAGCTTATGTTGGAATAGCTCATGACAAAATAGAACTTCGGCCGTCACATCCGAAATATGAATTTGGCGAGTGGGTTACGCGTGACGAAATTTCGGAAATCGATATGAATAAAGGCTATAAACAATTAATTCTCAAAAATTGGCCCAAAATTTAGTTTGATATCAGACATTCAGTCATAGGTGTATACTTGAACCTATGGAACCACAAGCATCATCATCAGCGCCTGAAGCGGCTGAAGTTACTAAATCTGTTCCGGACCCGTCCAGGCAACGACATTTTCTGGCTGTATTTTTCCTAAGTTTTATGTGGGGAATGTTCGGCGTTGATAGGTTTTATCTGGGTAAGGTTTGGACAGGAATTTTGAAACTGATTACCTTTGGAGGTCTGGGGCTTTGGACGATAATTGATTTAGTGCTAGTGATGTCGGGCAGTATGCGTGACAAACAGGGTAACGAAATGCTGCAGGCCGCTAGGTACAAGAAATTCGCTGCTATGACGGTGCTTATTTTTGCTATCGTACTTGGCATAACTTTGCTACTAACTGGTATAAGTTTGATTTATGCGATTGGACAAATAATCAATATGGTTCAAGGTGGAGATTTACAAAAGCTAATCCCTGGTGGCGGTTTTAATATGCCTGACATCAATCAGCTACAAGGTTTATAATCTTTTAGCATATTTCATTAGATGTGTTTTTGCGTTCAAAAACTCTGTAATAGATTCACCTTCATTATAAACATTCATACTTTGCATACGACCACCCGCAGAATAGTTACTTTGGGTAACTCTTTTACTATCGAACATCATAAAATCTCCCAATGAATAGCCTGGTACGTCATTACGGTCGACTAAATAAACCTCTTCTTTACCTAGGGTGATGTTGACGAGCTTATAGTGCTCAATTTCCCATTTCAGATATTCGGTATATGGCTTATCGACGACATGAATACGAATTTTACGGATTGGCTTTGTGCTGGATTGCTCAGCCCATTTACTTTTATTTTTGGAAATAATGCGCAGTGATTCGATTTTATCACCTCTCATCCACGCGGCTAGAGATCCTTTTTGGTTATTATCCTCATCACTATAGTCTTGTACATCCTCAACCTTAAAGAACTCTTCAGTTGCCTCGTTCCAAAATTTATCCCAAACTTTCCAACCTTCTTCTCGCGGTAAAGATATCATAATTTCATTATAGCGCAGGTTTATTATCTAGTGAGTGCCAAACGTACCAACTGGCGATTGATTCGTACGGGTGCCAGTTGTTGGCGGTAGCGATATTTTGGATGACTTCGGGAGTTGGAGATGCGTCTAGTTCGTAGAGTTTTTGAATGCCGTTCTTGATGCCCAAATCTCCGACTGGCAAAATGTCTAGTCGTCCCATGCAAAATATCAAAAACATATGAACGGTCCAAACACCGACACCTTTCACTTGGGTTAATTCAGCGATGACTTCATCGTTCGTCAGTGCATCCAGGTGATTGAATCTGACGGTTCCTTCGATAACTTTTAAGGCTAAGTCTTGGATATAGCCAGCTTTTTGACGAGATAAACCGACAGCCCGTAGTTCCTCGATATCTTTCTTTAAGATTTCGTTTGGAGTAGGAAAGTCGTCGCCCTTAAATAAATCTAAAAACCGTTTTTGAATTGTTGCGGCTGCTTTGACGCTTAGTTGTTGCGAAATAATGCTCTCGACCAGTTCTTGATAATAGTTTTTATGTGGAGTGATAGTTGGTAGGCCAGCGCGTTTTATGATGACCTCCAAAATCGGGTCAGATACTTGTAGGTGTTTCGAACCGGCGGATAGCGTCTGTTTGTTTGCGAGAACGTTATTAATTAGCATAGCTAAATTTCTATAGTTGTCCCGTCAATTCGACTGTAGGCGATTGTCGCAGATTCGGCCACTTGAGACAGCATTCTATCGGCTAGTTGTTTGCCGGTTTCAGACAGAATCGCGTCATGGGTTGGAAAGGCTAGGAAAGGTTTGACTGTATTTAAAAAATCGATTGATTCACTGATCTTTAGCCAGGGTGCAGATGCTGGTATGGCTAAAACGTCAATTGGTTTACCCGGCAAAGCAAACGAATCACCTGGGTAATAAACAGTATCGTTAATTAATACACCTACATTCTCGGTGGCAGGGTAACTGTTGTGAATAATAGCGTGTTTGCCACCGAAAAACTCTAGATTAAATGGTCCAATCTCGATCTTATCGCCAGGTTTTACGGCTTTAGTTGTATGATCGGGCATTTTATCAACAATTGATTTTAACGATACTAAAACTGAGTTCGGGTTTTTATCATAAATCTTGGCAAGAATACTCGGATCAAAATGGTCGCCGTGTTCGTGGGTGACGACAATCGCGATGATGTTATCCGTGACAACAAAATCAGTCGTCCATTCACCTGGGTCAATAACCAATACCTGACCAGCGTTTTCAACCGTGAAACAAGCGTGTTCGTATTTGGCTACTTTCATACTAATCCTCCTTGAACCATTTAGTGTATGCGCTGCGGGCTTTGATAATTTTCGGTGCAATCACAATTTGGCAATAGCTACTTTCGGGGGTTTTATTGAAATAGTCTTGATGCTCGTCGTCTGCGGGATAGAATTTATTTAATTTGGCTATTTTAGTGACGATAGTGTTACCCCAATGGGTTTTAGCTCGCTCGATTGCTTGGTTAAACTTTTGATGTTGGCTATCATTGACGTAAAACATCATTGAACGATATTGTGGACCAACATCATTACCTTGGCGATTCGGTGTAGTCGGGTCGTGAATCAAGAAAAAGATGTCTAAGATCGTATCAGCTGGAATGACAGTTTCATCGAAAGTAATTTGGACTGCTTCAGCGTGTCCTGTTGTGCCAGTTGAAACCTGCTCATAGGTCGGGTTATCAACTTCTCCTCCTGAATAACCACTCAGCACTGACGTGACACCTTTCATACGACGATATACAGCGTCCAAGCACCAAAAACATCCTCCCGCTAACGTATATGTTGTCATGTCTCTATTATAACATTGGCGAACCGAGTGAAGCGAAGACTTGTCTTCAGTTCCGAGGCGACCCAATGTTTCAATAATTCGGTAGTATTATTATACTCGTTATAGTAGTTTTTATTTGACCAAACAGCCCCATCCATTAGATAATGGATATTGATGAAAATATCTGTAAAAGCATTAATTGTTGGCTTAGTTTTTGCTACGACCATTACGGGCGTCTTGTTTGCTCGCGTATCCGCCGTGGATAGTCGAATGAATGATCAGCATATCGAAAACATCCGCAGTAACTGTGTGACCGCCAAAAACACCCTTACTCAGTTGCATGCAAGTGACGCACTGCTCCGTGTAAATATGGGACAGTTATATGAATTAATGACGACCAAATTAATGGATCGATTTAATTCTAGGTTATCCAATAACAACTACGACAACTCTAGTTTGACGGCCGTAACATCGGCATATAATCAAAAGCTGGATGCTTTCCGAAACGATTACAGGAACTACGAAGTTCAGCTTGCCGTTGCTCTCAAGATAGACTGTCTGAATCAGCCCGTTTCGTTCTATGATGCAGTTGCTGCGTCTCGCGAGAAGCGAACACAGGTACACGTTGATGTTGCAAGGCTTAACCAATTCTTAAACGACTATAAAACCGCCATGAATGCATTTGAGAATGATTATTTGGCAAAACAGGGGACTAAACAGCCATGAATGAAAACGAAGCAATAGTCGAAGAACTGTCGTTTTGGGATAAACACAGGTTCCTATTGATGGTTGTTATTGCGATTGGCATTGCCTTTGCGATGACATTTATTAGTATGGCTATGTACACCAGTAGTGGTACTGCTCAACTAGACCTAAGTCGTCCTGGTTATCGTAGTGTTAGCAGTCAGGTTAACCGTGACGACAGTAGTTTCAAGAATTATTCAAGCATTGGTCCAGTTAACCAAGAATCGATTAACGAATTTAAGAATTTGTTTAATACTCAGGCCACCTCAATTCAGTCAGCCGATGCATTTAGTGGCGACCCGCTTAGCCCTGAAGCGTTAGGCATTAACGACCCAACTAAGTAATATTCAATCAAATATTTATACGTATATATTTATTTGACTATTTAAATAGATTATTCAACATAAATTGACAGATGTTACTTATATAAATAATACATAAATTGTGATATTATTTATATATAATTTGAGTCAAATGTTACAATGAACGACATGATAAAACATCGAATACAAAAATATATTATTAATTCATTAACATATTCAAATTTTGTTAGATTTCGTGATATGAGACCGCCCAATACCGACACGAATCTTCTGTCTTATCACCTTGGTGTTCTAACTAAGGATGGTTTTATACAGAAACACGACCAATCTTATACTTTGTCCCCAAAAGGTTTGATGTATGTCGATAGGTTTAGCGAAGAAAAGATGTCAACTTGCTCCCAACCCAAGATTATCAGCATGCTAGTGGTTCAAAATAGCGATGGCGATGTATTGTTGCAAAAGCGCAACAAACAACCCTATATCGATACTTGGACTTTGCCATACGGTAAACTACATATCGACGACGCTAATATAATTGAGGCCGCTAAACGCGAAGCTCTAGAGAAACTTAATATAACCGAAGATCAACCGATTCATGCAGGTGATGCATATATCAGGGTTAAAAACGCCAAGGAGTTGCTGTCAACAACGCTTGCACATGTATTTCGATTTAACCGTGACGACATAGTGACCAACGAGTCAACTATTTGGGCTAAGCCTCATAAATTGACTAACTACAACCTAGCGCCCGCGGTTGAGCAAATAATTACACGGACTTTCTTCAAAGACGATCATTTTTTTGAGGAATTTGAGGTGGATTGGTATAATTAGAAGTATGAATTTAAACGAATACCAACAACTAGCTCTAAGAACAGCGGGCCCGAAAGATAAAAAAGACGAAATGTTCCATTTAGTTTTAGGGCTTGTAGGTGAGGCCGGTGAAATCGCCGAAAAAGTAAAGAAGATCATTAGAGATCACGGTAGTGATTTCGACAAGCTTGATAAAGAAGATCTAAAAAAAGAGCTTGGCGATGTTATGTGGTACATCGCTGTTCTATCTGATTATTTCGATATCTCGCTAGATGCAATTGGTACCAAAAACATCGAAAAGCTAGCCAGCCGTCAATCACGAGGCACTCTGAGTGGTAGCGGCGACAACCGCTAAGTATTTCTAAATGTCAAATTCCAGAACCAGACCTTGGTGGTCTGACGCGACGACATCTGAGATATAAAAATCATTAACTTTGACCTTATCGTTGACAAAAATATAATCACAAACCTCAGTTTTGGTTGTTAAATCATTGCGAGTTGTCTGCAGATTATATTCAATCGACAAGTTACGTAGTCGTCCATTTAGGACTTCGATAGATTCACTATTGGGTGTCAAATTAAAATCGCCCGCAACTATAATTGGTCCATCGAGCTTAGCAATATAATCGGCAATTTGCTGACAGGCTTTGAGGGTATGTTCGTTGCCATTCTTGTGATTAGGAACGTGGTAACCGTGGTGATTGATTATATGGATAAATTCGTTATTGTGTGAGACGGTAACGTGCTGAAAATTACGAACATTATAGTCATCGTTATTTAGAGTAAAGCTGTTTTTGTATTGTCCACTCGTGAACGTCGATGACTTGGTAGCAAAGGCCTGGTTAGCGATAATTGCACTACCAAACCCAACTGTTTCGTCCATAAAGTCAAAGCTATAAACGGGTGAATAGTATTGATGCGCGTATTTAATATCTTGCTGTAATTCCGTTAGAGTAGTGATAAAGCCGAGCTCGTTTTTTGCGTCGCATATTTCTTGTAGACAGATAATATCTGGAGTCTCTAAACTTATCATATCTTCAACTTTTTTTGCCAGTCGCAATTGCCAGGCATTTAGTTGTAGTAGTCGCATTAATTTGACCTTTCTGTTCGTTGATTAATCTCGAATTCCAGGATTACTGCCAGATGGTCGGATACAACATCGTTTTCAACACGAAAATCTCGTTCGATTATATGACGATTAATCATAATGTGGTCACATGGTATATCGTGTAAATTGCGTAGTGGACTGAGGGTGGTTTTTACGTTGTGCGTGGCGGCTAAGTCAGTCAGTAGGCCGTCAAAAACTCTCATTGCTGGACTATTAGGAACTACGTTAAAGTCACCGGCCAGGATGACGGGGACATCACCAAGCTCTTTGACGGTATCGGCCACAATTTGCATTTTTTCCACCGAAACACTGTCACCCATTGCATCCCTCGTCCAATAACCATGGTGGTTCAGAATATGTAGGGCAGTGCCATTAACATCTAGTTCTATGACCTGAAGCGTACGACTATTTTCAACGTATGACTCCCGTGTAAGGTCACCGACGTATTGTCCGCTCGTAAAAAAATCGCGACGGGCTGTTATGGGGTAATTACTAAACGTAGCGATACCCATTTTGACGTTAGAGTGAGCGATTTGTGTTGAGTGAGCTGGTGAGAAATCGCTAAAAGCGAACAAGTCGTCTAGTTGTTCAAAGATTGTGAACATATTGTCGGGAAACTTTACGTCTAGGCCACCACGAAATACTTCTTGGACTGTGAGTATATCTGGCTTCTCTTGCTGAACTAGCTGTAGGATGAGCGGAGTTAGGCGCCCTAACCAGACATTTAATTGCATTATTTTCATTGTGCAAGTCTTTTTCGTACCCACTCGTCAATCGCGCCGGCGCCCATGCAAAGGACTAGTTTACCAGCTTGGCGGGCTCGCTGAATGTTATTCCACAGTTCGTCGTTAAACTCAGCGGAATGAACCGAACTTTTATTAGTTAAATGAGTGGTCAGTTGTTCTGACGTTAAAATCTCTAACTTGGGGTCCTCGCGCGACAGGTATGTTGGTAGCCAGTAAATTTCTTCGGCTAGCTCAAATTGGTTGGTATAGTCGCCTTTTATTTCATGCTGACGTATGTTTTGGTGCGGTTGATATACGAGCACGACATGATCGAAAACTTCGCGTGCCATTTGTAGAGTTGCAGCGATCTCTGTCGGGTGGTGTCCGTAATCGCTGTATAAATTATCAGCTAGTTTTTCAAACCGGCGATCTGTACCTGGAAAGCTTTCTAGTATTTTATCCGTGTCGTTTGTAATTCCAATCCACAGCAATGCAGTTTGAACTAGTGTAGCGTTACGTCGATTATGTAGTCCCGCTAGGTTTATATCGTTAACTTGGTTGTTCGTTAGCAGACTGACCTGGAATAAACCGTCAAAAATCTCGCCATGTTGATCGGCCCAACTCATTACCTGGCCACTCTGTTCGGCGAAGTCATGAAAGGCATCTAGGTATTCTTGTTTAGTTGGGTATGTATCGGTGTGGTCGTAATCAATCGCCGTAATCAATGCGATATTAGGATGAAAATGCAAGAAATTGCGGTCAAATTCGTCACATTCATAAATAAAATACTCACTACTAGCATCGAATTTGCCACTCGGCCCAAAGCTCATGGTGGTACCGATCGAGTAGCTAATAGGAATACCTAGTTGTTGCAGCGACCAAATCATCATGCCGGTCGTAGTGGTTTTACCGTGAGTACCAGCAATGGCAATTAGTTTTAAATGTTTTTCTTTGATGATATATGCCAACAATTCGTCACGCTTGGCGGTTTTTATACCTAGTTCGCGTGCTAGAACAAGTTCGGCGTGGTCATCTGGCAAGGCAGAGGTGTACACGAACCAATCGATTGGTTTTGCCTCGTGTTTTGATTTTAAAAACACACCATCCTGGCCGATGTTGATTTCAACTTGCCTTTTCCTCAGCTGGTTAGTGACTAAACTATCGGCTAAATCTGAGCCAGACACAGAATATCCAGCATCCAGGGCAATTTCAGCTAACGGTCCTATCCCAACGCCACCGATGCCAGAAAAGTATATATTCATAACGATAGTATAACACTTTAACTTTAAGGTTAACTGTGATGTAATAGGTGAAAGATTAAACACAAACAATATGCTAAAAAAGTTCTTATTCAAAGTATTTGCACGTCGTCATTTTTGGCGCTACGCCACCTTTAGCGAGGTAGGCGAGCTTTACGCTGCCAAGACAATGCGGGTGGTTGCACTCAATCTGGGATCTGGGTTTGCGTCGGTATATCTATATAAAATCGGATACAGTTTAGAGTTTATTATTGGGTTTTGGGCGCTGTTTTTCATCATGAAAGGCTTAATGGCTGTGCCGTCAGGCATATTTGCAGCTAAGGTAGGGTCAAAAAAAGGGATATTGCTCGCCAATATTTTATATATACCAGCCATGATTTCACTTGGATTTGTACCTGACGTTGGTCTGCCAGCCTTAATCTTTTCTGGAGTCTGCATGGGGATTTCAGGAACATTGCACGAGATATGTTATTTCGTAGAGTTTTCTCGGGTTAAAAGTATGGCGCACGCTGGTAAGGAAATTGGCTTTATGAATATCCTCGAAAAGATTGCGATTGGTGTTAGCCCAGTTATTGGAGGTTTAATCGCATTAATGTTTGGTCCATCTGTGACTATGTGGGTAGCTGGCTGTGTTTTTATATTTGCGGCGGCACCACTATTTCGAACGGTCGATAGAGTAGAGAAGCGTCAAAGGATTGCAATCAAGGGCTTTCCTTGGAGGGTTGCATTACCTAGTATGTTTGCAAGGGTTGGTACGGGTTTTGATGTTGTGGGTACCACTACGATTTGGGGATTATTTATTGCGATTGTGATATTTCCGCAATTCGATAACGAGATTTACGTCGTCTTAGGAGTATTAGCTTCGATAACCATTGTCGTGGCCATTGCCTCGTCGTATATATTCGGTAAATTAATCGATAATCGAAAAGGCGGGCTGTTACTAAAGACCGGTGTTATAGCCGATTCATTAATCCATCTAACTAGAGCGGCGGTTGTGTCGCCTGTCGGTGTTGTTGGTGTAAATGTAACTGATGAAGTAGCCACTACCGCTCAGTCCATGGCGTTTACTCGTGGCATGTTCGATACAGCCGATCTATCTGGTCACAGGGTAATGTATTTGATGGGAATAGAGGTGTTTTCAATGGTGGGTACATCTCTAGCTTGTGGAGTTTTCTTAATTTGTCTGTGGTTATCGAGCAATATGGAAATTGGCTTTAGGGTATTCTTCATACTTACTGCCTTGGCTGTTCTGTTGATTATGACGGCTCGGTTCCAGCTATATCGTAAATAACCCCCCGTGTTATACTAGTTTTAATATTCATGGTGGGGATAAATGGCCGATAAAAAACAAGTCAGACACAGCATAAAACAGCTTCAGCGCGTCAAGACTTGGCAGCTGGTGGTACTTTTGATTATTTCTATTTTCGTGTCCATGACTTTTCTTAGGCTAAATAACATTGGGATGGTCGAACGGCGCGGTGCAGTAACGGCGGCTGATGAGGCTGGCAACACCGACGCAGTCATCAATAGGTTGTATGACTTACAACGCTATGTTTCGTCACACATGAATACCGACATGGGCAAAGGACTTTACCTGCAGGCTAGCTATAAACGTGACGTCCAAAAAGCTTATGACAAAGCCGCCTCGGACGAAAATCCAAATGGCAATATTTACAAAAAAGCCCAGGAAGTTTGCGCACCACGGTTCTCCTCATGGTCACAAGCGTATGTGCAGTGTACCTTTAGTGAACTAGGCAAATATCCAGCCGCCAGCAACTTGACTGGGGCAGTTAAACTGCCACCCGCTGACCTATATTTACATGTTTTTGCATCGCCCTTGTGGACACCAGATTTTGCGGGTTGGTCGGTCGTAGCTACAGCCTTGATCGCCCTGGTAATACTGCTCCGCACAACCAGTCTCATGGTACTTCGGTTGATGCTGAGTCGACATTATAAAAGCATCTAACCGTTGACACCGAGCGCGCCAGGTTGTACTCTAGCTCACGTATAGCAATAACAGGAGGTATAAGGATATCATGGCTTACAAGCACACAAACTCAAAGGGCGTCACTTACTACTTGCACAGCACCGAAGTTACACTTCGTGGCGGCAAACCACAAACAATTTACTTTTTCGCAAAAGTAGAGAAAAACGCTAAAGGTCACCCAGTTGATCTTCCAGAAGACCGCGTAGTCAAAGAAAATCCACGCAATGGTTTCTTGACTGTTTCTAAGAAAAAATAGTTTAATAATTTATTAGACTTGCACCATAAGCGCGTTTGGTAGTATAGTATAGCCAAACAAACAGGTGCCAAAAAATGCCCCCATATTCTGGGGGCTTTTTTGATGGAAAAATACGATGCCCAGGTGTAGAATAGACGAATGACCGCGATGATTGTAGTGAAAGATCTTAAGAAAAAGTATGACGATAAACAGGCTGTTGACGGTGTCAGTTTCTCAGTTAAAAAGGGTGAAATATTCGGAATCCTAGGCCCAAACGGGGCCGGTAAAACCACTACACTTGAAATGATGGAGACTTTGCGCTCGATTGATTCCGGAACGGTCACGATTGACGGTATTGATGTCGCCAAAAACCCTGACAAGATTAAACGTCTGATTGGTGTTCAACCTCAAACCCCGGCTTTTCAGGACAAAACTAGACTAACCGAAGTAATCGAAATGTTCGCGGCCGCTTATGGTGTAAAAGTCGATCCATTGCAGTTCCTGCGTGACGTTGACCTAGAGGATAAGGCCAAAAGTTACGTTGAGACCTTATCTGGTGGTCAAAAGCAGCGTCTGAGCATTACTACAGCCCTTGTACACGGTCCTAAGGTATTTTTCCTAGATGAGCCCACTACGGGTCTAGACCCGCAGGCGCGGCGTCACCTGTGGGAATTAATTGAACATGTCCGCGACCGAGGCATCAGCGTTATCATGACCACTCACTATATGGATGAGGCCGAGATTCTCTGTGATCGGATTGCCGTTATGGATAATGGCAAAATTGTCGCCATCGATACGCCCAAAAATCTGATAAAACAACTACTTGCACGTGGCTTTTCTAAAAAGCAGCATGTCGAACAGGCCAACCTAGAGGACGTTTTCATTGATTTGACCGGTAAAGACCTGAGGGAGGGGAGCTAATCTATGAAAGGTTCACTTTATACAGTTATAACTTTTGTTCGCATCAATACCAAACGCTTTTTTAGGGATCGCCTGGCGCTTTTCTTTACCATTGGTTTCCCGTTAATTTTCCTATTCGTTTTTGGTGGCCTTAACAGCGGTAGCGGTGACGTTTCGTTCAACGTTGCAATAATTAACCAATCGGACAGTACATTTGCCAAAGATTTCGTTAAAAGTTCCGAAGACGGCAAGATACTAAAGGTCAATAAAGAGGTCACGACTCTAGACGCCGCCAAAGAAAAGATGACCAGGTCTGAACTAGACGCGGCAATTATTTTGCCAGCCGATTTCGGTACGGTTAAGGGCGATGCTAAATACCCCAGTGGTGAGGCCCAGATTGTCTATACCCAGAATAACCAACAATCAGCCCAAGCCCTGACTAGTATTTTGAATGCTCAGTTCGGGGCAATTAATACTAAATTCGTCCAAAACGAAGTGCCTTTTACGGTCAAGCAAGAGCAGTTGAACGAACGCAGTTTGTCGGCTTTTGACTACACCTTCGCCGGACTACTGGGCTTTGCGATTATCGGTATGGGAATCTTTGGACCAGTAAACGTTTTTCCAGAACTTAAAAAGATGGGTATTTTGCGCCGACTTTCGACTACTCCGCTCAAGGTCTGGCAGTATTTCCTGGCAACCATGATTGGCCAGGCGGTTATCGGGTTAATCAGTTTGGCAATAATGTTCATTATTGCTATTTGGATATTCAACCTGCAGGTAGTGGGTAATTGGTTTGAGTTAGGTGTATTTATAGTTCTTGGTATCATTACGATTCTAGGTATCGGACTAGCGTTAGGTGGCTGGGCCAAGAACGAGCGACAAGTCGCGCCGCTAGCTAACATCATAGTTTTCCCGATGATGTTTCTATCCGGTACGTTTTTCCCTAGGTTCTTGATGCCAGAATGGCTACAGAATATCTCTGCATTTTTGCCATTAACTCCCGTAATCGACGGCATTAGGCTGATCTCTACTGAGGGCAAAGGATTTATCGATATCTTACCCCAACTTGGCCTCATTGGCGCGTGGATGATAGTTATCTACGCCATCGCCTTCAAAGTCTTCCGCTGGGAGTAACACCTACCAGACGGTTGACTAAGTTTCATGCTTATGCTATAATGTAATTATGACAAACTTCGAAACACAAACAAAACCCGATGACAGCTTTGACCCATACGGCTCTTTAATAGACGGTCCACCGAAGGACGTATGGGAGGGTGTTCGTGATCCTGATGTAGTTAATTATGCCGAAGCCGAACCCAGTTTAGAAGTAGCCAAGACACATGTAGTTCATGAGTTTGGAGATTTTGCCCTCGATGCGCTTGTAGCTAATTCTTCAAATGCGCCAAGGCGAGATCGCGAGAAGCTTCGTAAACCTATACCAAGAAAGGTTTTTCGTCGTGGAAAGTAACGAAACTCGCGATTTAAGTACGGCTGAACGACTCGACGAGCACACCATTAGTGTTAATGGCGAAATTGAAACTAATATCGAAGGGCAAGACGGGGTCTTACTGCCAACTAACTCGGATGTAATTGAGGATTCTATATTAGAAGACTACGTGCAACAGTCTGAAAAAGAAGATGAGCAGCGTGAAAAAGCCAAAAAGGCGTATGATGAAATGCTTGAAGACGAAGCAGAGAAGCCTGGCATGACCTATGATCTTGCTCGGGCACGTCTGGAGTCAAAAGGATTTATCGACCCTGACGAAATAGAAAGACGACAAGAAGCTGCCGTAAGTGCATCGGTTAAAGCTCGACGACAACGAATCGAGGATCACGAGCGTCAAGAAAGAGAGTTGGGCTTATCTGGTGTTGTGCATCGGTCTCCTGAAGATGAGGTTGCAATTGGATCGTTAGTCAAAGCATCAGATGAATCCCAGATAAAGAAAATGATAGACTATGGATACACTCTCAACGAAGCGATAGCTAGAATTAAAATAAGAAATGATCGTAAGAAACGCGATATATAAAGCAGACCCGATGTGGTCTGTTTTTAATTCGGGCGGTGCATCGATTACGAAGCTAGGGCTGGCTGTTATAATATTTTCATAATATGAAGCCTCAAAAATATTATAAATCTAAAGCCATCCTTAGGTGGTCGCGTAAGAACTGGTTAACCGTCCTTTTTCTAGTGTTATATACAACTTTTATTATCTTGTTCATGATGAACGGAGTTGATTTTCTTCAGGCGGTGTCGTATACGTTTAAGATTGTGCCATTTATCCAATCCAAAGAGCACAACAGTAATGACCAGTTCTTTAGCAACCTGTTTGCGATTGTAATCGTGGTGGCCTTGGCGATTATTGTTTTTAGCGCACTGAGACATCGACCAAAGAAATAAACTTTGGACTGAATAGAAAAATACACACCTTGGTAGTGTATATTTTTCTTTGGTGGGGCATTATGAACGAAGTTAGAACTATTTTTCTAAATTGACCCTCAACAACTCTTTATCCAGGTTCTCAAGCTTTTCGACGAGAGCGATGTGATCAATTGTTGAGATAAGGTTGATATCTTGTTTTTTAAGATACTCACATCCAAGCTTGAAACCATCTTCTGTGAGGTCTCTAAATGCGAGAGTGCAATGAGGTTCATATGGTTTTGGCATAAAATACCATTTTTCAAAACCGCTTGATATTTGTGAAACTTTTTCTACAAGTTGTAGTAGTTGGTCGGTAACATCAACGTCTAAATATAAAACGAACGGAGATACTTTCTCTCCACTTCCGCCTTTGAAGTTGTCCATTGTTCCAATGCCGCCGAGCTTTAGCTGGAAACTTAAGGTTGGTGAAGCAATAGTTTGAATTTCGCTCTGAAATTCTTGAAGCGACTCGTCGTTGACCACGATGCCGTCACCTATAGTGATGTGAGGATCCCAAGATGTGAGTGAAGCTTTCGAGCCAGTTATCTTGCTGAGTGCCCCTTGAACCTCACGCACCTTTAGAAGTGATGCCGAGTCCAGATAGCTAACAACAGATAATTTCATGTTTTCATAATAACAAAAAACAGCCAGAATAGTTCTGACTGTCATGAGTGGTTCATCTGGTGGGGCATTATGAACGAAGTTAGAACCGCCATCCTGAATGTTTAGTTGTGTCTATGAGTTAAAAAAGACCCCCTGGCGGCAACTAGAGCTCGTACACACGGGTCAATCCTATTTAGGTGAGACTAGGGGGGGAGAGGGGGTATTCCTCCACCTGCGTCCAAGCTCTTATCGGGTTATCTACATAGAGTTTTTCAAAAAAAATGGAAAACAGTAGGATAATGGGGGTATGGTTAAAAGAGATGTGTATAACGGATATGAAGAGAAGTTTCTGACGGGAGATCAAATCAGAGATCTGTTTGCTAATTCTTACGAGTGCTTCGGTAAGCATCACCAGCAAGTTTCGAGTCATAAGATTAACTTCTCTAAATTCTTTAGTCGTATCAAAGCAGGCACAACCTACAGACTGTTTTTGAACGATATATTCTGTATGATTTTGGATAATGAAACTGACGCAAAGATTTACTTCTTTGGTTACACAAATGACAAACCCGCTTGGGCAAAAGACTAACTAACAACTACTTGATATCGTACTTTAGCAATAAGCCTTGAAAGAACCGCCTTAGCTTTTTACTAGCTTCTACTTTATTAACAAAGTCCTGCCCACCAAATCTGTAGACATCATAACCCGCCAGTCGAATCTTCCGATCTTCTTCCATCATTTCCGCATACTTCTTGGTATTAGCTTTTCCGTCTGTGTCAGAGTAGTGCTCTATTCCGTCGAGTTCGATAACCGCACGCGACCTATTCGGTAATAACATTAGGAAATCCATCCTCTGTCTCATTAGAGGACTTGGAGTGACTCTTTGTTTTTTGGTGAAAGGATCGAAGTGCAAGTAAACCTGCGGTATCAACGCAGGTAAGTGAAAGCCTTGCTCCTTCAGTATGTATCCGTATGAATTCATTATCATTTTTTCAGGCTCGTTGCAGGACTCGAGTAGTCTTTTGTACAATTCGCTGTTTGCTTGCTCCTGATCATCGATATTATGTTCTTTCATCCACCAAGCGACAAGCTCGATCCAGCTTAGCCCTTGATTGGGATCGATGTCCTCTTCGTAGATCAATGTGTCTTTTTCATTCTTGGTTATTTTGATGTCATTATTTACTGAGTCAGAAAGGACAATTTCCGGCTTAAGACCTTTAGAGGCGAAGATCAGATTCTTCGCTCTACCTTTATGCGTTCCCGGAAGCCTCTTGTCTACTTCGTTTATTAAATCGATTAATCCGTCTTCGGGAAAATCTTCAATTACGGCACGCGCAAGTTTAACTAGTTCTGGCTTTTCTAATCGCTTCAACCTTTCCTGCACATACGCTTTTTTGCTACTCATTGGCTCTATAGGGGCTTCGGCGGCGGGAGCCTTCAACGAATCAAGATATGCAGGCAAGTTGGGGGCTGAGGGTCCTTTAAGCCACAGTGAATACGCGATTGCGCCTCTAAGGATCAATGGAGTGATTTTTCGTGGCTCAACATCGACAGCTCCAAATACAGGTTTACCTGAAATAACTTCAATCTGCTGGAGCTCGTATAGGTCTGGTCGTAAAAGGTCATTTAATTGTGCTCGAATTTCATTTACTTCAGCTCGATCTGTCCTTACTTCGGGATGTAAAGTTTCAGCGAGAAAACTTAACAGGGCTGTGTCTGATGTATCGAGTTCAAACCTTGAATCGGTGAATACGTAATCGTCCTCCCAATCGTCGTTATTGAAACGGTGCTGACCTATATCTTCGGAAGCGTTTGCGTACCTACTGTCAGAAGAAGGCATAGCCTTGAGGTCGTATAGGCGTGCAAGAAACTCTATTTCACCTAAGTTGCCCCACCATTTAATGCCTATCGGTTTTTGCGCAGTGAAGCTCATAAGAGACCTGATTCCTGTGGGATCGGGATCGAACGTACGGAAAAGCTCTATGATTGCTTTGCGGGTAACACCTGTGATCATATGTCAATTTTACTCCATAATTCCACCTCTGGGACTTCTTTGGTGAATAGTGGTAACATTATCGTATGGAAGAAGAGCTTGAAGAGGACGATTTTGACATTAACTTACCGAAAGACTACTTGGGTCAAGCGGGTGAGTATCTTACAGCTGGTAAGCTTCTCTTAAATGGCTTCAACGTCTTTCACGGTGCCATTGATGACGGCATTGATATCGTCGCCAGTAAAGACAACCGCTTTTATAAGATCCAAGTTAAAACTTGCCAAGATATCGAGGGTTATGACTCTGGGAAATTTATGGCGAATGTTAATCTATCAACATTGTCAAAGCACGATGTTAAGACAACTTACGTGGTGTTCGTGGTTCATTATTTAAACGGTCAAATATCGCTCGATAATGCGGGGGATCACAATACTTATGACCAAGACTTCATTGTCTTGCCTGCGCAAAAAATATTTGATCTAGTTGGCGCAAACAACGGTCACGCGGTGATAAACATTCGATCTTCTCTTGTTACAGATGATCACGGCAAGGACTTTATGTATAAAGCCATCCATAAGGGCAACGTCTTAGTGCTCGACGACTACTTAATTGAATCGTTCGCGCAAATTGTTGAGGATACAGACGAAGGTAAAGTCTGATGGAATGCGATTTTGCGGTTTATTCTGAAGGGTCTCAAATCTATAAAGTAAAGGATACTGTGGACACAATATTATCGCTTTTTGAAGTTGCCGATATCCACCAGAGCTTAGCAGACGAAGCGAGGGGGCTAGTAGCCGAGAGTGGCATTATTCGTTCAGATGATTTCGACTTTGACGATGAAGACTATCCACTTATCACCGCAAAACAAACGGTCAAGGAAATAAGAGATAAATTGAAGGTTCTTGGATATGGAAAAATGGGCATAAAGGGTATATTTGACCACCATCTGTCGGCGATGCTCGACTCTAACCGGGGGGCTGTAGAGCGATACTCGGGCTCTAGCGATGGCTTAGAGAGCTATGTTCCGGAAGCTCAAGCTAAGATTGATTACCTCGGTTCAATCAGTTTTGATGAATGGTTCGACATTGTATCCGGTCAAACTACTGCTAGCAGAAAGGTACTCGTAATGGCAAACGAACTTCTACATCATTATGATGACCCATTATTTGTTCTCTCTATAATCTTGGCGAATGAAGAGGGCGCAAAAGAACTCACTTTCGATTTTACTGATTTACACGAATACTCCGATGACATTACCTTTGCTATAGATGCATACAATACGAATATTGGTAAACCTATTATCATTACGGAAGGTACTACGGACGTCGAATTTCTCAAGAAAAGTATTGAGGTTCTTTACCCATACCTAGCTAGATATGTTCGATTTCTCGAAACAGATTTTAAGCCCGAGACTAACGCTGATGCGATACTGAAAATGGCTAAGAATTTTGCATCTGCTGGAATATCCGAAAATATGTTATTCATTCTAGATAACGACACTGCTGGCACATCGGCGATTGCTTCATTTGGTCAGAGCGCAAGACGGCGTCTACCGAATAATTTCTGCATCACGCAGTACCCCAGTACAGAGCTTTTGAATAGTTATCCTACAAAAGGTCCGCAAGGCGACTCTGATCTTGATGTTAATGGTCGTGCAGGCTCCGTTGAGCTTTATCTTGGCAGAGACGCACTGTCAGACTCTAATGGATTTCTTAGACCTATACAGTGGAAAGGTTATATTGAAAAGGTTGAGACCTATCAAGGAGAAGTTCTCGATAAACGTGCGATCCAAAATAGTTTCCGCGAGAAGTACCGGGGGGTGTTAGCGGGTGATTCAGTCAATCCAGCTAATTGGATAGAGATGAAGGTTCTTCTTGAGCATATTTTTGACAAGTTATCTGAGCTTCCATCTATTTATCCTCTTCAGTCTGTTGATGACTACTAAGTATAACCTTGTCTATCTTATTTCTCGCCTTTCTTATGAATATTGTGGTGAACCAGGGTGGCTATAAGCGAGGTAATCACGATTGTTACTGGTAAAGTTCCCCAGAATTTTGCCCACTTTTGGTCACTTGTAGCCTCGTAACCATCATCGGCGTACTGAGTACAGCTTTGATAAGGTTCGCCACTATTATCGTATTCTTCACAGGACGGCTTCCCGAGAGAAGTTGCAAAGATTGTGCTGATGATAATAGAGGCTATCACGGCAAGCGTGATGTAGGGGAACAGCTTTCCTTTTTCCATTTGTTTCTTCAGCCATTCCCATCCGAAAATGCCTATAAGGCTTACTACCATAATTCCAAAACCAATTGCTATTCCCCAGAGAAAACCAGAGAGCGCCTCTCCTCTAAATGATTCGAAGATTGCTCCTAAAATTCCAAACATACCAATCGGTATTAATGCTAGGAAATAAAGTGGGTTGAATTTTTTGTTCGACATATAACTCCTTATAAATAAAACGACACCACGCGTGGTGTCTAAACCAGTAATAAAGTGTTTAAGCCCTATCACTTTGCGTGGTGCCGATTTATAGGCTTAACCACGCATAGAAATGCGGCACATTAATACTGGTTTAGACTTTTTAATTGTACCACTTAGGACTACTAACTGTGCTAGTGTTGTTAATGTGATGGACATATTGGATAATATGAAGGTTATGAAGATGGAAATGTATTGGGATCAACATAAGGTTTTTTTAATGGGGATACTCTCGCTGTTTCCTGATGTGCTCAAGGCTAAGCCGATTATGCAAAATAGCCATTGGTATTATTTTGGGAGTAAGACCGAAGACGAGTTGGTGCAAAAACTATACGAGTATGAAAGAGATGGGTATTTAGAGTTCGAAACAGTTCCAGTCCTGGTGGCATATTACGGAAAAGAGCCTGACTTTGATGAAGCAGTCGCACCGAACCCTCAAGGATTTATGCTTAAATCCGTAAATGTTCAAAAGATAACCGATGATCTAACTGATTACCTCGAAAAGTGGCAAGAAAATAAGCTTTCAACGATCACTGCTTTTAAGCCAGATGATTACAAACACCAATCCGCAAAACTTTATCACGCCTTAGGCGTAGTCGTCAGTCGTCAATCTGTTCCGCATATTAATATCGAAGACGTCTATGGTAGTACGAAGACTAATTTCTATGATTACATTCCGCCATTTTGGGAAGTTGTCCTGTCGCCGCAATTAGTTAACGGTCAATACAATATTCTTCAAATGGGTTATGATTTGGAAAACAAAGGACGTGCTTTCGTTGATATTGAAATTACTAATCAAGAGTTCCAACGAGAATTAGAATTAATGTCTCGTTCCGCTGAACCAATCAGTGATGAGGATTTAGAAGAATTTGGATATAAAGGCTTGCGCGCGAATAGAGACGGACGCATTACATATAATGGCGAAGAGATTCGAATGACGCAGCAAGAGCGGGATGTTATGAGGGTTTTCCTCAGGCGACCCGAAGAGTTGCGGCCAAAAGAAGTATTTACTGATCCAGAAGCAAATATATTTAGCTATCAGCGGGGGAGTAAGGATTCAAATTCAAAGCTGGGCCGCCTTATTCCAGAGGTGCATAAAAAGCTACGCGCTGTAATTGGCGATAAGTGCATTTACAATACGCCTGGAGTTGGTTGGTTGCTGAAAATCAACACTTAGCCATACCGAAATCTTACCGAAAACCGAAAGAATACACTCTCGTAAAGTTGAGAGTGTTATTAGTTGGAGGCAAAATGAATATGAAGCAAGAAACGATAAAAGTTCACGACCTAGGCATTGCAGCAGCATTAGTTACCTTAGGGTACGTTGTGCAGAAGATTACGTACAGCGAGGGGCATCGTGCTCATTTCGAGTTTAAGAAAACAACTTGGACTGAACAGCTAATTGATCAGTACTGGTCTATTGGCTTGAGAGTAGATGCCAGACAGTTGTTTGAAAATACAAAGACGTTGAAGAGTCGTATATACGCACATAAGTAATCTCTATGCGATTCAGTGAAGCCAGTATTGAACGTCTCCAAGCTCTTTTGAAAGAGCATTGTGACTTGAACTATTCAGACGAACAGGCTCAGGAGGCGGGGATTTCGATAATGCGTTTCGTAATCGCAAAGGGAGGACAGTCAGAGAACACGGATAATTTAAAGGAGAATGAATATGGAAACAAAGCCAAACAAGTTGAAGCAAGCGCCTATGGAGCTCTACCTCGAAATGTCTCTAGAGGACTTGAGGGATGTGTTGTCGCTAACTATCAAGCATGATCACACGAACAAGATTGTAGTATTCCTTGCGATGCTATCTGCATACACAGATAGCAGTCAGATTAATGTGAGTCTTAATGCGCCAAGCTCGACAGGCAAAAGCTTTTTAGCGATTGAGATTGCGAAGTTATTCCCAGCAGACGACAAAGTTGAGAGGAGTGGGGCAAGTCCGACTGCTTTCTTCTATGAAGCTGGAGTACCGATTTTTAAGAAAGTGAAAGGTTCTGAGGAAAAGCAGGTAGTCGGGCGATTGGTTTCACTTGAACGAAAAATCCTTCTATTCTATGAACAACCCGACCCTCAACTACAGGCGAAACTTCGAGCACTACTTTCGCATGACTCACGCGATTTGAAGTATAGCTTCACTAACCGTAAAGGGGGGAAGAACCAAGCTGATCACGTTGTCTTGCGAGGATATCCATCCTCCATTTTCTGTTCAGCAGGTATGATCTTGGATGAGCAAGAAGCAACAAGGGCTATCCTACTAAGCCCCGAAGCAACTGACGAAAAGATCCTAGCTGGTATTCAAAGTCAGGCTCGACGAAGTGCAAATGCGGATGAGTACAATGGTTGGCTCAATTCACAGCAGGAACGAATTGATCTAATGTCGAGGATTGTCGCTATTCGCGATGAAAAGGTTAATGAGATTATCGTTCCTAATCCAGATGGAGTCAATGACAAATTTCGAGAGTTGTTCCCAATTGCCAAGCCTCGTCATATGCGAGATATCAGCCACTTGGTACAGTTAATCAAATCGATTACCTTACTCAATGTTTGGCACCGAACTGCCGAAGATGGAAAGATTTATGCGACACAAAAGGACGTAGATGAAGGCTTTGAGTTATGGTCAGCAATCTCTGAGAGTCAGGAATACAACTTGCCACCCGCTGTTCTTAGGTTCTACAAAGACATCATTGTGCCAGCTTACTTAGAGAAGTACGAAAAAGGAAACTACGAACTGAAACAGGATATGGAGTACGACAAAATCGGACTCACTCCACAAGAGCTGAACAACTATCACATTAAGGCACTGGAGAAGCCGATGAATAGCGAACAAGTTCGTAAACAGATCCTACCTCAACTTGAGAACAGCGGGTTGATCGTACAGGAAAAGCCAACTAAGGACTTCAGCGATAAAAGGACACGACATATCTTTCCTAAGTCTTTAACAGAGGAGAATCAACTAAAGAATATAGGTTCGGGGGGTAGTAGGCACAGCGCAATTGATGGGTTGGATGATGAAACATATGCACTATTCTTTGGTGGTCAGCGAAATAGTGACCCCACCCCCGATAAATGATAATGATATAATAAGTACGTTGACACAATCCATAAACACGCAAGAAGTGTATTTATTTCCCGACCTTTAAGGGCGGCTCGGTATCAGGAAATGGCTTCTTGCTATGGACTGTGTCAACAACCGAGTCGCCCTTTTGGTCAGGAGAAATAATGAGTAAATTACGATATGCAGTGTATATGCGAAAGTCTACCGAAGAAGCGGAGAGGCAAGTGCTTTCGCTTTCTTCACAAGAGGATCAAATTAGAGTGCGCTTCAGTGACCTGAACATCGTTGAGTGGTACACCGAAAGTAAAAGTGCATTTGAACCTGACAAACGCCCTAAGTTCAAAGAAATGCTGGAACGAATTGATGAAGGTAAGATAGAAGGAATTATTGCGTGGCACCCCGACCGCTTAAGCCGTAACGAAGTGGACGCATCCGCAGTTACATATCGTATCAGGCAGATGAAAATTAAAGATCTTAAATTTGCATCAGGCTTTAATTTTGACCAAACTCCCGAAAGTATGATGATGCTCCAGATGACTATGTCGCAGAGCCAGTACTACTCAGCTAAACTTAGCAAAGATGTGAAACGCGGTAACGAGAAGAAGCGACAAATGGGTGGGTTAACCGGACAGGCTCCCGAAGGCTACATCAACGTCCGCACTTCTTTAACAGGGCGTGGTGAGGCGCGCGTGGAAAAGGATCCTGAGAGGTTTTATCTAATGCGCAGAGCGTTTGAACTCTTTCTTACTGGTGAATACAGCGTGCAATCAATTCACACGATTATGACTGACGAGTGGGGTTACAAGACTGCTATTCACGGTAGTCGAGGGGGAAAGCCGATAGTTAAAAACACTTTATATAATTCCTTCCGAAATGTTCGTTATGCAGGATTGGTGCCAGATCCTTATGACTCGGAAAAGTTTTACAAAGCGGATTTTCCCGCGATGATTACCGCAGAGGAATATGACAAGGTACAAACTTTATTGGGTCGCAAAGGTATGCCCCGACTAACCACCCGCAAACAGTTTGCTTTAAGAGGACTTATCCGATGTGGTTTATGTGGTTGTATGATCACTGCTGAACGTAAAACAAAGAAACTTGCTACAGGTAAGATTGCCAGCTATGACTACTATCACTGCACAGGTAAACGTGGGTGTGCTCAACGCAGCTTCTACATCCGTGAGACTGAATTATGGGACGAGCTGAACGAATTATTGAATAGTTATGAACTTGTACCAGAGCTCTATGAGTGGGCGATGGACGCATTTCGGGAGTTCGCTGAACAAGAGGTAACTGGACGTAATAGTATTCAGGTAATGCAGGATAAGTCCATCGAGAGTACCCAGACCCAACTTGATCGCTTACTTGATATGGCAACTCGAGGGCTTATTGACGATGAACAATATAGGACGAAGGGTGCTGAGTTAAAGTCGCAACTTAATCAACTCCAAGAAGAACGGGCAGGCACGAACTATCGCGTGAAGAACTGGTATGAAATGGCAACTGAAACTTTTGAGAAACTAACATCTGTAAGTGAAAAGTTTAAGGATGGTGATATTGCGAGTAAGAAAGACATCTTGCTTGCAATTGGTCAGAACCCAACATTAACTAATGGGAAACTGGCCATCACCCCTAATGAATGGCTTGTGCCAGTGGCAAAATCCGCTAAAGGACTTCGAGACGAAATAGATCGCGTCAGAACTGAACCCCTACAGATACAAAAAGCCTCCGAGGAGGCTGTTAGTAATCAATGGTGGGGCTGGATGGAATCGAACCATCTACCAAGTGGTTATGCTTCTCACTATTACTTTCGCAACGCCTTTCGACTTTGTGAGCTGGACTATCCCTTCATCCTCTAATGACAGTAGGATGTCTGCCGTCTAGTCTCTACACCTTTCCCGCAAGCAGGACTTGGCTCGGGATTATCATTTCGCTTACAGCGATGAAGACTTCCCCGAATTTGACAGATTATCATCTGAAAATTACTTCTCAGATAGCCCTGTAAGATCATTCGTGTTATGATTTGGTTATGAAAAATAGCATAACCTGTACTAAGTGCGGCAAAACCCTTACTGGCAAACAAACAATGTATTGCTCGTCAGCCTGCAAGAACAATTCCCTTCAGTCTTACGCTGCCCAACAGGCAAGGGGACACAAAAGGAAATTTTCTCTTTTATCGCAATTAGGTGGTAAATGCTCGATATGCGGCTATAACAAGAACTCGTCAGCGTTAGCTTTCCATCATCTAGTCCCGAAAGATAAATCTTTCCCGCTTGATTTGCGATCCTTATCGAACCGCAAGCAAGAACGTATAGATGAGGAAGTTGCTAAATGTATCCTCGTTTGCCATAACTGTCATGCCGAAATACACAACCCATTACATAATTTAGAATGAACTTCTTAAGCCGCCTGCTCTAACCGATGAGCTACAGCCCCAGACTCTGATATTATAGCCTATATCCATCTGTTGAGCTATAATAAATCTGAACTCATCATGAAAAAAATAAACATTCGTCGTATATACTATCAACTTCGCCACAAGTATTTCACACTTAACAACGCTGTGATCGTGATTGCATTTGCGATTGCGGCTGGCTGGGCATGGGGGTCGCTGGGTGTGTTACAGCGTAATTATAATCTGCAAAAAGAGCTTGATGACAAAAATCGCCAATTAATTGTGGCGCAATTAGATACCGCTAGTGCGAAACTACAGCAAAGATATTATCAGACCGATGAATACAAAGAACTAGCTGTTCGAGAACGACTTGGTTTAGTTACGCCGGGCGAAAGTGTACTAATCTTGCCGCCTAATTCTCAAGGCGCGATTGATGCCGACAAGGTCACACCACTAGTTGCAGTGACAGCGCCTAAGCCTGTTAGTAATTTTCAACAATGGATGAACTTCTTGCTAGGGGGTAGCAGTAAAAGTTTGAATCAAGAAAAGTAAATGGTTTTAGCGGTCTTAGATACTAGCAAAATAAGCTAGAAATACAAAAAGTATTAACATTACGCTCAGGAATAATCCTACGCAACCTGTAATAAGTCCAGCTAGGGCCATACTGCGTCCAGGTGATTTTAGTGAAATAGCACCAAAAATAATCGCCAGAATACCAGTTGGGATGGATATCAACCAAGCTAGAACTAGCGGTACGGATATGACACCGAGTACAAGCGAAGCGATCGCAAATCCGTTGTTATTATTTTGAGTTGTTGATTGTTCAGGCATAAAATTAAGTTCCTTTTATTAATAAGAGTATTTTAGCATATTGCAGGGGATTTGTAAACTAAATAATAGCTAGATGGGTGATGTTTTTTGATTAGGGGCAGGATATCGCAAGCAAGCTTGCTCTTCCGTTTGTTCGCAAAAGAAAATACTCCGTGCTTTCTTTTGTTTCGCTCACTTCGCCGCCTGCGACTATTTTTGCCATTGGCAAAAAGTCGCAGAATCGGATCCTGACCCCCACAAAGAAAAAACGACTACCAAATGGTTGTCGTTTTTTCTTGGTTGCGGGGGCAGGATTCGAACCTGCGACCTGATGGTTATGAGCCATCCGAGCTGACCAGACTGCTCCACCCCGCGATATAGTTTATTCATTACCTGGTCTATTGATTTGAGTTAGAGCTGACCAGACTTCTCCATTCGTGTAGCACGTACTTGATATTAACAGATATGAGCGTTTACTGCAATATAGGGGATTAGCTAAGTTTGCCGGCGGCGACGCGAATTGCTTCGCTCCAACTCAGGAAGGCGTGTGGTGTGTCAGCGATTTCGGACACCAACAGGCCACATTTAACGGCTAGGGCTAGTTCGTGGATCATTTCGGCGGCGTGAGGGCAGGCAATAGTAGCACCCAAAACCACACCTTTTTTATCAGTAATAATCTTGACGAACCCATCGCGAAAATCAGAGGTATTTGAACGTGTGATGATGTTCAGTGGTGCGACTGCTTTGTTAATCGCTAGGTCACGTTTCAGGCAATCATCCTCGCTCAGTCCAACAGTTGCAATTTCGGGGTTAGTAAACACCAGTTCTGGTGTAGCGGTGTAATCTGGCGATATTTTGGTCTTGCTCAGGATGTTATTAGCGGCAACGCGGCTTTCTAGTAGGGCAGTGTGAGTGTGGCTGTTTCGGCCCAGGACATCACCAGCCGCAAAGATATGTTTCACATTGGTTTGTAGGAACGAGTTGACATCGATTCCTTTGGGGGTGAATTTAACCCCGGCGTTCTCGAGGCCCAAATCAACATTAGGGGCGCGTCCAGCAGCGACCAGAATCTCATCGACACGTACCGACTTTTCAACGCCAGCCCGTGATAATGTCACCCGCTTGCCTAGCCCATCTTTGACAACAGACAGGATACGCGAGTGGGTTAGGCTAGTGATGCCATAACGTTCACTCAGAACTCGGCTGAGTAGTTCGCCAGCTTCGGAGTCGTGGTGGGGAAGTAACCGAGCGGCTTTTTCGGCGATATAAACTTTGGTTCCAAAAACGGCCATCAACTGGGCGATTTCCACACCTATGTCCCCGCCTCCGATAACTAGTAATGTCTTGGGTGGGCGAAGTGTTTCTAGGATGGTGCGTGGGGTTAGGTAAGTGACTTTATCAAGTCCTTGGATATCGGGGATTACCCAGTGTGATCCGGTAGCGATTACGAAGTGGCTGGCTGATAAATGACGTCGGTTAACGCTGATTTCGTTAGGCGATAGGAAGTGGGCGGATCCTGAGTAGGCGCTAATCCCCTGGTTCTCATAATATCGACGGTTCCCCCCTGCCCCGGTTCTCTGCACCGCCAAATCTTTCCAAGCGCGAATTGAGTGATAATTGTAGCCAAGTGTTGATGTCCTTAGGCCAAATTTGGCGCCGTCTTTGGCATCATCGAATAAATTGGCTGCGTGCAATAATGCCTTGGTTGGCACGTCGCTCCAGTTAGGTGAGTCGCCGCCGAAGGTATCGGATTCAATGATGGCAACTTTTTTACCAGCTTGAGCGGCAATAGTTGCGGCGGCGCTACCACCGGCTCCGCTACCGATAACGATCAAATCATAATCAAATGTGTGTTTCTTGGCCATTTTTTCTCCTTAGATGGTGGAATGCTGCTGTTCATACAGATAGGCTGCATCGGGATGGTGACTTTTTAAATATCGGGCAGCAATGGTTCGGATATCGGTGCTGGTAACTTCGGGACGTTGGCGTAGCCAGACAATTACGGCGTCGCAAACAGCGTGAGCGGTTGCTTCAGCCTGACCCTCGGGCGCACGAACACTTAGGCAGGCAGCGACGATACTGGCATGTAGCTTCTCGCGCGAGAAACTTTCGGACGGACGTTTGCCGTGCTTAACAATGTCTACCACCAAAGTCATGTTAAATGCCCCCGGCAGTAACGTTCATAATTTCACCAACATAGACATAAAATCCCAGGACAACTAGTCCGAGTCCAGCTGCAAACTGCAAGAATCGCTTGTTTTCCTCGCGCCATTTCTGAATGCCAGCTAGGGTGTGACCGCTACCGATTAGCACCCAAACAATGATGAGCGACAATAGGGAAATCACAGTGTATATACCGATGCCGGCTAGTTGCCAGAGTGGAGGTAGTTGAATCAAGATCATTGCGCTAATGACGATAGGGGCGATTAGGAACAGTAGTTCAGCTAGTACGCTACTAAGGCCTAGCCCAAATGCTTCGGCACTGTCTTTGGTGGCTTTGGTGCGCTTAGTTAAATAGTCGGCGACTGCCCTGGGAATCCATAGTATAGTCCCCTTCTTGTGCGGATAATAAAAGGCCCAGATAGCGACAGCCACACCAACTAGAAGTCCACAGCCAGCAGCCCAAACAATCTTGGGGGTGTCGGCTCCAAATACGTGCAACAGCACTAACGCTACGAATGATAAAACCAACATAGTCATGACGGCAACACCAAAGATAAAGCCAGTCGTTAAACGCATGACTTTGGCCTGGGTTCGCTTGGCTCCGATGGCATGGCCGCTCATTAGCGTTAGAACACTAACACTTAGTTGGAAGCTGGCATGAATCAGTGCAGCGAATGCTACAGCGGCGAGGGAAGTGGATATATCCATATGTTTGTTTTGTTAATTCCTCTACCTAATTTATAGCATAACCACCACTAGTAGGTCAAAGACGGGTGGATGTTTTTGCATAATAGGTCTTGCTTTTTTATTCTTTTTATGCTAATATAAGGTTATAAGATAATAAAAACAAAAAGGATACAAGATATGCAAGCACAGCAACCAGAAATATTTAACGGCATCGGCGAACCAGTCAGCAAGAGCGATTTGCTCGGGCTAGAGGTTCTAGCATAATGAGCGAAACAACCAACCAAGTTGTCGAGACCTTTACTCTATCCGGTGATGAACTGGAACAGCGAATTAAAAGGCGACTCGACCTAGCTAAGGCTAGACTTGGATCCGCTGCTATGGAAGGCGTAGAGCTATAATATAACGCAGAGATGCCGTTAGAAAGATATAAAATAACCACTGAAATTGACAGTGGTTATTTTTAATGATATAACTATACTATCTTATCCACAAACGTGTAGGTGAGCGAGGTTTCTAGCGAAGGCGGTGACAAAATGGCTGGCATAGTAGCACGAATGCGAAAAATTCAGCCGATCTTGGTTGTCATTTCGCTAGTCGTAGGATTAATTGCAGCAGCTATAACATACTTCATTTATCAACCGATAATAGAACAGTTTAAGGCATATGCAGACGTTTTACCGAGCTATATGACAGAAGCTTTGCCGGTAGAATCATGGTGGGTTTTGCCAATTGCTGCTGCACTATTTTGGTTTTTGATCGTATCTTTTGCGACGTATTGGTTAATCAAGCTAATCAATTACCTGCGCAAAATCTACAGCAATTCCAATCCGGATTAATCCCCCACCTCATCCCCCATCAGCAACGACGACTGGTGGGGTATTTAATTATAAACGACATAGAAAATGCCCCTCCAAGGCATTTCCGTTTTAGGGAGCCTGAGGGGCGCGGTTACTCCTTTTCGCCGATGCCATGAAGGTTCCGGTTAAGGATGTCGCCGAGTTTGACGATGATTCCGTACGTGATAAAGCGCAGGGGACCCTTGCACCACCACTGCAGTTGCTCCGAGCTGTTGTCGAAGCCGACTTTCTCGATTGGATACTTGATGACGTTGAGACCTTTAGAGCGAATCAGCTTTTGAACAGCGGCCAGGTGCAGGAATGGATTTGCGACGACAATTACTCCGTCAATTCCTATGCCCTTATCTTTTACGAAGTTGATGGCTGCGTTCACGACGTCTTCGCTGTCCAAGTAACGCTTCTTGTTCTTGTAGCTAGCGAAACTTTCGTCCACTACGAGATTGACGTGCGCGCCGTATCCGTCCTTCTTGGTCTGCAGGGCAATTTCCCACTGCGACACAACGATCAGATTATGCCACCCCTTGTCGTCAATCACACCTACTAACTCTCGTCCGAGTTTACGGTTGACTGGGTTGGGCTCGTTTTCTTTGCGTCGTTTGCCATAAGACAATCCAACGATTAGTAGAGTTGCCATTTTAGTCCGTTCTATTGAGGTGCGATACTCGGTTGAGTAACTTTGATATTATACAACTTTACTGACTGTAGAGCAAGTATTTAGTTATAATGACAAGAATTAGTCATGTTCCGAGACCACGAAACAACATCTTTGAAAACGCACAGTTTTCACCTGTGACTTAAGGCAAGAAACTTGCGTGTTGCAGATTCAGTTTAGGTGACAGGAATATCGGCTAAAGCCTCTTCCGTTCATTCGCTCAAAAATGTAAACACTTTTTCGCTTCATTCTCTACGCGACCATGTGACTATTTTTGCTTCGCAAAAAGTCTCAGGCTCAATCCAGCAACAAATACCAAATAAAAATGATCACGCAGGGTGATCGTTTTTATTTGGTAGTAGTGACAGGAATTGAACCTGTGACCTCGAGCTTATGAGTCTCGCGCTCTAACCAACTGAGCTACACTACCTTATAAATGAAATTGTTTTAGGTGTGAAAGGTGCGGAGTTGGCAGTATATGGGCAGTTGGTTAGAGCGTCTCGCGATTTTATTTATCGCCTTCGGCTGGGCCAACTGAGCTACACTACCTCGTCGGAATTCACTTTGCTTCGGCAAACAGCTAAAGCTTGGTTTGTCGAATCGTGTTTCTAGGTACGGTGATGATTGTAGCAAGAAATCAGGGGTTTTTCTAGGGTTAGATTAGAGTATACTAGATATATACCACGTGATACTCACTGTTCGCCGTACGGCGAATAAGCGTCCCTCACGCAAGGTCATTCATTATCGTCTTCGGATTTGTAGCTACGAAACGGGCTACGGGAACGGGCGAACAATTTGTAAACGTTTCTCGAAATAACTTTATCGAGGATTCTACAATGAATGACGAAACTTTTTTGAATGAACGAATCAAGGTGATTGCGACTTTTAGTGACGGGTTAAATCCATGTAAACCACTGAAATTTAAGCGACCAAATGGGCGAGAGGTCGAGATAACCGAGATTGGTCTGCGCTATCCGACCACGCAGGGTAATCGTATGGTGCATGTTTTTGATGTAACCGATAACCAGGCTGATTATCGAATCGAACTGGACGCCGAACATTTAACTTGGCGCCTAACGCGTGAGGCTGATCATTATGAATAATGACTATAACCAGACTCGCCCACTGATTATGCATATTGATTTGAATAGTTGTTTTGCGACGGTCGAGCAACAATCTAGGCCTATATTGCGTGGTCGACCAGTAGCGATTGTAAATCGTCGGACTGACAATACCTCACTAGTTACTGCCAGCTACGAGGCAAAAGCATTAGGAGTCAAAGTTGGCATGAAACTACGCGACGCCAAATTACTAGCGCCTGGGTTAGTGGCGCTCGAAAGTGACCCGGCCAAGTATCGGTTTGTTTACCACAAACTACTTGGAATAATGTCGGATTATTCGTCGCACGTAACTATGAAAAGTATTGATGAGGGGATAATTGACTTTAATGAATCAACAGCTATCACGCGCGGACGGACGATGGAAAGCATCGGTCATGAAATTAAACAAAGGCTACGGGATGAAGTCGGGGTGTGGATGCGCTGTAACGTTGGGATTGGAACTAATCGGTTCCTGGCAAAAACTGCGGCTGGACTACATAAGCCTGATGGGCTAGATGAGATTAATCACGGCAATCTCCGTTCGACTTTCGCCGACCTGAAACTAACTGACTTAACTGGCATAGCCGAGCGTAACGAAGCGCGCCTTAATTCGGTTGGCATTTATACGCCACTGCAGTTCCTAGACGCTGACGTTGCGACTTTGCAAAAAGTAGTTTTCAAAAGTGTAGTTGGTCAGTGGTGGCATCAGCGTCTGCGTGGGTACGAGGTCGATGACGTGTCGTACGAGATGAAGCGAGTTGGTAGGCAATACGTACTGGATAGTTTTAATCTGACACACGATCAAATCATCAAACGCCTGCACCATTTATGCGAATCAGTCGGTAGCCGAATGCGAGCACAGGGTAAATCGGCGCGAGGGGTTTATGTCTACGCCAAGACTTATGAGCGTGGAGTTTGGCACGCTAGTTTCATGGCGACGTTGCCGTTTTATAGTGACCAAACGATTTTTGCGTTGGTTCGACAACTATTCTTGGATGCGCCAGACCACATCCGCGAGATTGGTGTGCACTGCTACGAGTTGCAAGACCTTGAAATTAATCAACTGAGTTTATTTAATGACCAAATAGTTCGCGAACGCCGCACGACCGATGCGATCGACGAAATAAACAAACGGTTTGGCGATCGGACAATCCATTCGGCTGACACATTAGGTACTGGGATTTATGTCAAACAAAAAGTTCCATTCGGTAGCACCAGATACTTATAGGGTTAGGGGTTATAATAGAATGAATGAAAAAAACGATTATTATAGTTTCGGCAACTATCTTTGGTATCTTGGGTGGTTATGTTCCATATTTATGGGGTGATAAAGATTTGTTAAGTGTTTCAAGTATTTTAATCGGTACGGTTGGAGCGCTATTTGGAATTTGGGTAGGTGTATGGATCAACAAGCAGATCGGGTGATGCTAGAGTCCGGACGATATATTGTTGCAGTTAGTGGGGGCGTTGATTCGGTCGTTTTATTAGATATGCTTGCGAATCCCAAACCCCCAACCCCTATTTCCCCTTTTCCTTTTCCCAACCCCCATTTCCCAACCCCCAACCCCCAAATAACAGTGGCGCATTTTGATCACGGAATTCGGTCTGATTCGGCCGAGGACGCCGAGTTTGTGCAAGATTTGACGTCTAAATATGGTTTAGGGTTTGAAACAAGGCGCGAGGAATTAGGCGAAAAGGCGAGTGAAGACCTAGCTCGTTCCAGGCGATACAAATTCCTGCGTTCAGTTGCCAAAAAACACGACGCACAGATTGTGACCGCACACCATGCCGACGATGTTATCGAGACCATCGCAATTAATTTGATGCGTGGGACTGGTTGGCGGGGATTAGCGGTGCTTGATTCTGATATTATCCGTCCTCTAACTAATATGACCAAGTCCGAGATTTTGGATTACGCTAAAACTAACGCCCTAAAATGGCATGAAGACAGCACAAATGCTAGCGATGCATATTTACGAAATCGGATTAGACGTAAAACTTCAAAACTAAGCGATGACGACAAACGGCAGTTGCTCGCCTTATGGTCGACACAAAAACACCTTAAAAAACTAATAGAAAGTGAACTAAAAGTAATTTTGGATAATGAAAAGTTAAACAGTCGATACTTTTTTACACACCTTGACCCGTTGACCGAAATTGAGTGTTTACGTTATGTAACAAATGGTCAATTAACTAGGCCACAGCTGTCGCGTTTGGCAGTTGCAATCAAAACCGCCAAAGCTGGAACGACGTTTCAGGCTGGTTCGGGTGTTAAAGTTAAGTTCACTTCTCGTAATTTCACGGTAGAACTGATAAAATAGTTATATAAACTACGACTGAGACGACAGATTGAAAGGAATATTTAATTTTTTATGGCTCTAAAATCACCCGCATCGAAAAAACGTCCAAATAATATTATTCGTTTAAGCCTCTTTTGGGCAATTCTTGTTTTTGGCGCTTTGGTCGCAGTAGCGGTCCTAACTCCACACGATAAACTCAAAGAAGTTCCTATTTCTGAAGTGATAAGCCGCGCTAACGCAGGTGAAATCAGTAAAATTGAGATCGAAGGAAGCAACGTCAAGGTTACTCCAAAAGGCAGCGACAATCCAACCGAAAAGTCAGTCCTACAAACCGGCAGTAGCATCCAAGAGCAGGGTCTTAAAACCGACGCCAATGTCGAGCTCAAGGTAACCCAGCCGTCGACTACTGGTGATACTTTGTGGAACCTGGCGATTATTATAATTCCAGTTCTTATCATCGTGGCATTCTTTATGTTTATGATGCGTCAAGCTCAGGGTCAAAACAATCAGGCGATGGGATTTGGTAAGTCAAAAGCCAAACTATATGGTATCGATAAAGAAAAAGTTGTTTTTGATGATATTGCTGGTAATGATTCAGCCAAACAAGATTTACAGGAAGTCGTTGACTTCTTAAAACACCCGAAAAAATACGAACAACTTGGCGCCAAGATTCCACGCGGCGTGTTATTGGTCGGTAGCCCAGGTACTGGTAAGACTTTGTTAGCACGTGCTGTGGCGGGTGAGGCAAATGTGCCATTCTTTAGCATATCTGGTTCCGAGTTCGTCGAGATGTTTGTCGGAGTCGGTGCTAGCCGTGTGCGTGATTTATTTGCCAAAGCCAAAAAGAATGCACCAGCTATTATCTTTATCGATGAGATTGATGCCGTTGGGCGCAAACGTGGTAGCGGAATGGGTGGTGGACACGACGAGCGTGAACAAACACTGAACCAGATTTTGGTTGAGATGGATGGTTTTGAAACCGGTGCAAACGTAATCGTACTTGCCGCAACTAACCGCGCTGACGTGCTAGATCCAGCTTTGCTTCGTCCAGGACGTTTTGATAGGCGCACGAATATTACGTTGCCAGAGCGACGTGACCGCGAAGAAATTTTAAAGGTTCATTTCAAAAAGAAGCCAACCGACGAGACAGTTGATTTGGGTTCACTTGCCGCTAAAACCGCTGGATCAAGCGGAGCAGACTTAGCTAATATGGCCAATGAAGCGGCTATCGTTGCAGCTAGTCGAAATTCGAAAAAAATTAGCAACGCTGATTTAACTGAAGCTTTCGAAAAGGTTGCAATTGGACCAGAACGCAAGACAAAGGTGATGAGCGAAAAAGAAAAAGAAATGACCGCTTATCACGAGGCGGGTCATGCGATTGTCGGCCACGTTCTGCCTGATAGTGATCCAGTTCATAAGGTTACGATTATTCCTCGAGGTGGAACTGGTGGTGTGACCTGGTTCCTTCCGCCAGAAGACAAAAGCTATACTAATATACTCGAATTCAAAGATATTTTGGCGCGTGCTCTAGGTGGTCGCGTGGCTGAGAAGATTGTTTATGGTGAAGACCGCATTACGACCGGTGCGGGTTCAGATCTGCGCAAGGCAACCGAGATTGCCCGTGACATGATCGTCGAACAGGGAATGGGTACAAAGCTTCGTGACCAGGTGTTCCACGAAGGAACTGGTGGTATGATGTTCGACAAGATGACTCATGATCGTCCATATAGTGACGATACCGCCAAGCTAATCGACCAGGAGGTTGCTGAGTTAATTAGAGAAGCTGCTAAGCGTGCCGAAGCCGTCATCATCAGTAACCGTGCGAGTCTTGATAAACTGGCCAAAGCACTTCTAGAAGAAGAAACACTCGAAGAAGAGGAAGTTATAAAAGTCCTCAAAGACGCCAAATTACCCAAGGAGGCTAAGCTCTACTAGCCTTAGTATTAATCCAAAATGGGACGCATTAAAAGCACTGTAGCTCGGGCCAATATCAAACTACCGATTCGTTTAGCGGCTGCCTTGCTGGCCGGGTCAACTTTGCTTTCCAGTATTTTGGGGTTAATTCGTGACCGCCAGTTAAACGGCTTGTATTATGACACTTACCCGCAGGGCATTGACGCTTACACAGTTGCTTTTACTGTGCCAGACTTCATGTTTTTTATTTTAGTGTCTGGAGCGCTGAGCGTTTCGTTTATTCCAGTTTTTAATCAACGCTTAGCGACAGGTAACAAAAAGTCAGCCTGGGAGTTATCGACAAGTATCTTGAACCTGATGGCGGTTGTGACATTAATTGCTAGCGTTTTGATTATTATTTTCGCAGGTCAGTTGGTCCAGTATGTGGTTGGTCCGGGGTTAGATGAATCCAGCCGCGCGCTGGCCGTGAGTATGATGCGGGTAATTGCGATTAACCCATTCTTGTTTGCGATTGCGACGGTGATTGCCAGTATGCAGCAGGCGGTCGGTAGATTCACGTTTTTTGCCCTAGCTCCAACCGTCTATAACATTGGAATTTTGATTGGTGTCGTGTTCTTTACTGATGGAATAAATATTTTTGGCTGGCAGGTTTTTGAAGGTGGAATTATGGGTGTTGCACTGGGTGTAGTGCTCGGTTCAATACTGCAGCTACTGATTAGTAGCGTGGGATTAATTGGTATGGGATTTGACTATAGGTTCAAGATTTTCTGGAAGAACCATGGCTTTCGTAAAGTCTTGTCGCTGCTGCCTCCAAGGTCACTAGATCAGGGGATGGATTACATCAACAGCATTGTCGAAACTAACCTGGCATCACGCATGGCGTCTGGAACCATTCGTGCCTATCAACAGGCGACAGCACTGTCGTATGTACCGATTAACCTGATTGGCGTAGCCATCAGCACGGCTGCCTTTCCGAAAATGGCCGAACGCTTAGGGCAAAATCGACCAGACTTATTCAAGAAAGAGTTGCAATCAGTTCTTCGCGTGATTATTTGGCTGGCGCTACCGGTAACTGTGATTGCGTTTTTCGGACGTGGATATTTAGTTAACTTTATCAAGAACGGTGGTGATACGCTAATGGCTAGTATCCTAGGGATCCTAGCCATAGCAATTTTGTTCCGCTCTATTTATCACATTTCTGCCAGGAGTTTTTATGCTCAACAGGACACTAAAACCCCACTATATATTTCGTTCGTTGCGATTGCTTTGAATGTAACGCTGGCGGTTTGGTTCACGATGGGATTAGGGCTCGGTCCGTACGGCCTGGCTTGGGCAACGGCAATAGTAGCAATAATTGAAGTAGGAATATTATTCAGAGTCATGTCAATGCGCATCAAAGGGTTGTTTGATAAAGTTTTCGTGCATGCGGTAGCGCGGATGGCAAGTGCCACTGGTTTCATGACAGTTGTGACCTATCTAACCGTTTCATTCTTGCCACTAAGTGCAACGGATCAAAGCTTCCTGGCTAGCTTTCCAAAATTTGTCATAATCGTTTTGATTAGTGTGACCGCCTACATAGTCTTGTGTTGGCTGATGAAACTAGAAGAAGTAAACCCAATCATATCTAGACTTAAAAAGATATTGTTCGGTCGAGCGAAGCTGACATGACCCAGGATCACATTCGTAATTTTTGTATAATCGCACATATTGATCATGGCAAATCGACACTGGCCGATCGCATGATGGAGATGACTGATACCGTCAGCACGCGCGAAATGAAGTCGCAAATGCTTGATAGTATGGATTTAGAGCGCGAAAAGGGCATTACGATTAAGTTAGCACCCGTTCGGATGAAGTATCGTGACCATGATTTGAACTTGATTGACACACCGGGTCACGTTGACTTTAGCTATGAAGTTAGCCGGTCCCTGCAGGCTTGTGAAGGTGCGGTATTAGTAGTGGATGCCAGTCAAGGTATCCAGGCCCAGACCTTAGCGAACGTATATCTAGCGATGGCTGCAGATCTGACAATCATCCCAGTACTTAACAAGATTGATTTACCGGCAGCCGATGTACCAAGGGTTAGTTCCGAGATTATTAATTTACTTGGATGTAGCGAGTCAGACATTATCAAAATCAGCGCCAAAACAGGCGATGGCGTAACTGATGTTTTGGATGCGGTTGTTGAACGAATCGCTGCACCTCATGGTCAACCTGACGCTCCGACCAGGGCCTTGATTTTTGATAGCTACTATGATGATTATCGTGGTGTGATTTTGTATGTGCGGATTGTTGACGGCGAAGTCAGAAAAGGTGATGCAATCGAGATGATGGCAACTAATGCTAGCGGCATAGCCCTAGAGGTTGGGTCGTTGCAGCCGACTATGTTCTCAGAGCCTGACCTGCTAGCAGGTGAGATAGGGTATATCGTTACAAACTTACGAACGACACGTGATGCTAGGGTTGGCGACACTGTTACGACGAAACGAGCTCATACCGACTCGCAATTACCTGGCTATAAATTAGTTAAACCATTTGTCTATGCTGGGTTTTTCCCAGTTAGTAACGACGATTATCAGAACTTAAAAGACGCAATTGAAAAACTGAGCTTGAGCGATTCTGCATTGCAGTTTGAACCCGAAAACTCTCCGGTTCTAGGGTTTGGGGTTCGGATTGGATTCTTGGGGCTACTACACATGGATATTATTCGTGAGCGATTGGAGCGTGAATATAATTTAGATTTAGTTGTAACCAACCCCTCAACAGATTATCAAATAAAGATGGTCAACGGTCACGACATTGATATCAAAAGTGCCAGTGAGCTGCCTGACGTTACGAAAATAGTCGAGATTCGTGAACCTTGGATCAAAGGCGAAATTATTGTTCCAAAAAGCTATGTGGGCGGTGTGTTGCAATTAATTATTAACAAACGCGGCCAACAAAATAACCTGAGCTATATTGATGAGCGGGCGTTAATTAGTTTTGAAGCACCACTTGCTAATTTATTAACAGATTTTTATGATCAACTAAAGTCGGTCACGAGTGGCTATGGTTCGTTTAATTACGAATTAGGCATGTATCGCGCCGAGGATTTAGTGCGAGTTGATTTTTATGTTGCCGGCAACATGGTAGATGCTTTGAGTGTTATGGCGCACCGCAGTGAAGCTCAGCGTTTGGGGCGAGAAGTCGTCGATAAATTAAAAGAAGTTATTCCACGCCAGAATTTTCAGGTTGCTTTGCAGGCGGCGATTGGCGGTAAGTTTATTGCTAGAGCAGACTTGTCGGCCTATCGCAAGGACGTCACAACTGGTCTATATGGTGGCGATGTATCGCGTAAGAAAAAGGTGTTAGCTAAACAAGCCAAAGGTAAAAAGCGTATGAAGCGTTTTGGTAAAGTCGACATTCCGTCCGAAGCGTTTACTGTGATGCTAAAACGCGATTAGCTAACGCAGAAATAATTGAATTCGTAACATCGCTTCTAGGCCCATTACCGTCAATTTCGATTAACAAATCACGTTCGCGGTAATATTCGAGTACTGGCAAGGTTTTACTGCTAAATTCACTGAATCGATTTTCTAGTATTTCAGCACTGTCGTCTCGACGCTCACCGCGATCTTTGTGGTTTTCGTGTTCAAGCCAGCGCCTACGGGCAGACTCTTCGGTTATTGATAGATGAATAACTGCTTTGGTGGGGTGATTGGCGGCGTCTAGTGCGCCAACAACACCGTCTTCTTCGCCGTGCCATCGCCCAACAGCACTTAGGATTAGTGGTTTGCCGGCTAGTTCGGGTTTACTTAAAAACGGCAAAACAATACGTATAAAATCTGCGGTTGGTACGAGTATGCCAGAGTCAAGATCCCGACGGACGCCGTCTGGAATAACGCTTTCGCGTAGAATTTGACCGCCGCCAATTAACTCACCGTTAAATAAATCGGCTAGTATTTTACCCTGACTGTCTTTGCCTGAGAATGGTAATCCAAAGATATTAATCGAGCCAGACCCGAGCCAGTTACGTATAAATTCAAGCTGTTCGGGATTATTCATAGGTAGAGTATAACGGATGGCGGACAGCAGAGCAAACTATGTACAACTGAGGTTGGCGCTCCATCACTGCGGGTGGTGTTCGGTGGGGCAACGCCCGCTTTTTAGAATTTCGAAGAAATTTAAAAAGAAGGGGTGAACCGGACGACAGGACCCGAAGGATGGAGATTCCGTAAAGGCCTGGCACTCATTGACACAGAGTGCTAAATTACGATACAATATCGGTATGACAGAACGTCAAATACAGATACTATCTGCCATTATTGAACAGCATGCCGAAATTGCTGCACCAGTTGGTAGCGTGATGCTTGCCAAACTTTTTGGAGTTTCGAGCGCTACGATTCGTAGCGAGATGGTACGACTAGAAGAAATGGGTCTAATTATGCAACCTCACACTAGCGCAGGCCGAATTCCAACCGATGCCGGCTATCGATTATACGTCAATATGCTAAATGAATCTCATGCAAACGAGCTACCTGAATCCTTGGATCGCAGTGCGAGAGCGATCGAAGCCCGAGTGAGTACTCATGGAAATCACGCCGACCGAGCTATTCGTAGTGCCGTCGATAGTTTGGTTGAACTTACTCATAATTTAGGTATTGCGACAATTGGCGACGAGTTATATATGAGCGGTATTGGTAATTTGTTCTCGCAACCAGAATTTGCGAGTGGTATACATACCCAAGCCGTCGCAAGTTTACTCGACAATCTAGAACCGTGGCTACGTGAAGCTGCGCCAAATGAACCTTTGAACGTTTATATCGGTTCCGAAAACCCAATCGGCAAGACTAGTGGTGCTAGTTTGATAATTAGTCGTTTCCGCTCGCCTTATAGCGATCGAAGTTATATCGGTGTGCTTGGGTCAACCCGTCAAAGTTACGCCAAAGTAATGCGTTTAGTGCGACATGCCGGTGCAATGTTAGAGGAAGTTTTGTAGTTAGAATATGGAAGGTGGCTTTTAGAATATGGCAAAAAGTAAAAAACAGGTAGACCTAGAGCAACAGTTGGGCGAGTTAACCCAGGATTTACAACGCACTCGAGCTGATTTCGAAAACTTCAGTAAACGTGTTGAATCCGAGAAAGCTATGGCGCGCGAATCAGGCCAAATTAATGCAATTATTAAACTGCTGCCCGTTATTGATAATATCGAACGAGCCATTTCTCATGTACCAGCTGACCTTGCTGACAATACCTGGGCGAAGGGTGTCGTGTCACTAACAAAGAACCTGGACAAACAACTAGAGTCGCTGGGAGTTAAGCGTATTGACGCAAATGCGGGCGTAAATTTTAATCCAGATTTGCATGAAGCAATTCAATTTGACGAGGACGCCGAGGGCGAGCATGAAGTTATCGCAGAGGAGCTACAAGCCGGCTATACCCTAAACGGTCAACCAATTCGTCACTCTATGGTGAAGGTCACCAAGAAATAATTCGAACCAAAATTCACTAAGTGTTTTAATGAAATTTGGTTCGAAACAGAGAGGGGATCACTGTTTCGAGCACTAAGCTACCTAAGACGAAAGCCTTGTGCTGACAATAATTGCGATTGTCAACGGGTAGGACTCTTCGTCCGAGAGCTTATGCGGCATGAATCGACAGAACGCTCTGGCGCCTGTTTTTGCTGACACAAACTCGCTAACGCGTTTCAAGAGCAATTCTCGGCAGATTTCACTCTCTGGAACGTACAGTCTTGCTGAGAAGTCTTTCGACACGTTGTGGGGGTAGACACGAAAATGACTTGTTGGTTTGAACCCACGAGCTTTTCGGCGTTTGGCCTTGAATGTGGCGATGAGAACTGCAAGTCTGAACGACAATGTAAAACGAAATTTATCGTTGAATTCAGCAATTTCCATCTGCAAATTGCTTGTTCTGGCGCCTGCCTCCGATATATGCTGAACGAGCATGCTTACCACCTCTCTGTAATATAAAAAACCGCCGAACGTTCGCTCAAGCGGATTCACTTCTTGTTCAAGCAGTTGCTTGATAAGACAAATAGAATCATACATCTATGTGTAACAGTAGTCAATAGTTATTTTTAATAAAGTATGTTAGCACTCTTGACACGAGAGTGCTAACTTTTATATAATAGAAACACTTGGCAATCTACCACGTAGAGTGCTAATATAGAATTAGATTATAAATTGAATTTTTATAAAAAAGGAGAGTAAAAATATAATGGGTAAAATTATTGGAATCGACCTTGGTACAACTAACAGCGCATTTGCGTATATGGTAGCTGGTAAACCAGAGGTTATTGCTAATGCCGAAGGCAATCGAACGACACCTTCTGTCGTTGCGATCAACAAAAAAGGCGAACGAATGGTTGGGCAAGTGGCTCAACGTCAGCGCGTAACCAACGCCAAGAATACTATCTATGGTGTTAAGCGTCTAATTGGACGTAAGTTCAGTGATCCAGAAGTTCAAAAAGATCACGATATCATGCCGTATGAGATTGTCAAAAAAGGCGATGGTGTAGCGGTAAAGATGGGCGACAAAGAATACACGCCAGAAGAAGTTTCAGCTATGATACTGTCCAAGATTAAAGCTGACGCCGAGGCGTTCTTGGGCGAAAAGGTAACCGAAGCAGTTATTACCGTTCCTGCCTACTTTGACGATAGTCAGCGCCAGGCAACCAAAGACGCTGGTAAGATTGCAGGACTAGAGGTTAAGCGTATCATTAACGAACCGACGGCGGCTGCACTTGCTTACGGCCTAGATAGTAAAAAAGACGAGAAAATCGTGGTATTCGACCTTGGTGGTGGAACATTCGACGTATCTGTACTTGAATTAGGCGACGGTGTGTTTGAAGTTAAGTCGACTCATGGTGACACTCACCTAGGTGGTGAAGATTTCGATAACCGCATCGTTAACCATTTCCTAGACGTCTTTAAAAACGACGAAGGTATTGACTTAAAGGGCGACAAAGCCGCTATGCAACGCCTAAAGGACGAGGCTGAAAAAGCTAAAAAGGAACTATCGTCTACTACTGAGACTGAAATTAATCTGCCGTTCCTAACCGCTGACGCTGACGGTCCAAAACACTTTGAATACAAACTGACTCGTTCAAAACTAGAAGAGTTGGTCAAGGATCTAATTGATCGCTTAGCTGAACCAGTCGAAAAGGCACTCAAAGACGCTAAGCTAAAAGCTGGTGACATCGATGAAGTAGTTCTAGTCGGTGGTATGACTCGTATGCCAATTGTGGTCGAGAAGGTCAAAGAAATCTTTAAAAAAGAGCCATTAAAAGGTGTTAATCCTGACGAAGTTGTGGCAGTTGGTGCTGCCATTCAGGGTGGTGTGTTAGCCGGCGACGTCAAAGACGTCTTGCTTCTAGATGTTACGCCGCTGTCACTTGGAATCGAGACAATGGGTGGAGTCGCTACAAAACTAATTGACCGCAACACGACTGTGCCTACATCAAAGTCGGAAACGTTTAGTACTGCCGCTGATAATCAACCGCAAGTTGAAATTCACGTCACCCAAGGTGAGCGTGAGCTGGCCGCTGACAACAAGTCACTTGGACGCTTTACATTAGATGGTATTGCGCCTGCACCACGTGGTGTGCCGCAAATCGAAGTAACATTTAACATTGATGCTAACGGTATTTTGAACGTAACCGCCAAAGATAAGGGTACGGGAAAAGAACAAAGCATCACGATTTCTAACAGCGGTAATTTGTCCAAAGAAGACATCGAAAAAGCTGCTCGTGACGCTGAGATGCACGCTGATGAAGATAAGAAAAAGCGTGAATCAATCGATGCTCGTAATGGTCTAGAAAGCGCTATTTACCAAGCTGAAAAAATGCCTGACGAGTACAAAGACAAGATTAGCGATGAAGATAAAAAAGTCATCACTGATGCCGTCGAGGAAGCGAAAAAGCATAAAGATTCTGATGATAAAGAAGAGCTAGAATCCGCAACCAAAGCTTTGAATGACGCCATCATGCCAATCGGCGCCAAGATGTATGAATCTGCGTCAAAAGAGGAAGCACCTGCCTCTGAAGATGGTGATTCAAACGACAAAAAGTCCGACGAACCAGTCGAAGGCGAAGTCGTCGACGACAAAGAAGACAAAAAAGACAAGTAAATTACCAAAAAATTTATTAACCCCCGCTAGTTTTGGCGGGGGTTTAATTTGGTTCGGGTAACTCTAGGAATAGTGCGACCCATACCATACCTGGATCGCCGCGATAGGTAGGGGCGTAGTACCAAGACCCGTCAGCGTTTAACATCTCTGGAAATGTGCCGTGTCGTTCAATCATCCGGCTGAAGCGTCGATACTGCTCGTCGTATTGGGGGCTTCTATACTTTTTTAGCAGGTGCAGATAATATTCGCCGTGCCAACTCCAAATGGTCGAACTGGCATAATCTGGCATTAGTGGCGCACTCATCCACCAGTGGTAGCGAAAAGCTTTGGGCTGATCGGTATAAATTAATGGATACGGTTCGTTAAGTTTCTTTTCTGATATGTATTTAAACGTTGACTCAGCTTTGTCGGCATCATCAACAATCCCCAAAAAGAACGGGAAAAGCGCGCACTCAGCGCTAAATGCCGTAGTTTTCATATCAGCACTAAAATATCGCCCATTCCAATAGGTGTCGATTAGTTCGTCACGGTATTTGCTGGCGGGGATATCAAACGCATTCTCAAAACCTAGTTTTTTGACGCAGATCGCCATTCGGCCTACCAAACTAACTGCGTATGCGCTGCGGTCGTACATCACAGCATCGCGCATTTCGGCGAACTTCATTTGTTTAATGTAGCCGTTTGGGTCCAGAAAAATCTTGCGGTATTTGCGCAGTTGATGCTCGATAAATTTTCGTTCAGTCTTGTTTAGTGGATAATTACTAACCTCGATACAGTGTAGTAGCCACGGTAAAGAATCAATAGCACGACCCGGTGCCTCAAAGCAGTTGCCGGCTTTGTCGATACAGGTGCTAACAATATTTGCTCGTCTATAAAAACGCAGTGCCCAGCGAAGTGTATGATGAACTTGTTTAACGTAGCCTAGTCGAACGAGTGACTGACAGACCGTGCCAAAATCTCGCATCCAAAAAAAGTCAAAATGTCCCAGACTAGTCCGATAGAAATCACCTTCCCACAGTCGATCGAGAATTTGTTGACATATTTGCCTAGCATCACCGTCAAAACGATGAATTTTGCCGAAATATCGATTAGATAACTGACGGTATTCGGCCCTTAGTGTTCCAAGGACGACCCCGATAAAACGAATAAAAGGCTTCATTTGTATGTCAGTATAGCACTACCTAAATTAGATAATAAAATTTACAGATTAAACTCGTTTAGCACTCTTGTAATAAGAGTGCTAATTTTATATAATTTATGTAATGAGCAAACGCGACTATTACGAAGTACTGGGTCTGTCCAAAAACGCCTCAGCTGATGAAATCAAGAAAGCTTACCGCAAGGCGGCTGTTAAGTATCACCCCGACAAAGAAGGTGGCGACGAAGTTAAATTTAAAGAAGTTAGCGAAGCTTACGAAGTATTAAAAGATAGCGACAAGCGTCAACGCTATGATCAATTTGGTCATGCTGGTGTTGGTGGTAACGGCGGTGGTGGTGCGGCTGGCGGTAATCCATTCGAAGGTTTTGGTGGGTTTGGTGGTCAGAACGTTCATTTTGACTTTGGTGATGGTGGGCTAGGTGATATTTTTGGTCAGTTTTTTGGCGGCGGCGCAGGTGGTAGGCAGCGCGGACCACGCAAAGGCCGTGACATAGAGGTTTCGCTGCAGTTAACGTTTGAAGAAGCGGTGTTTGGCGTGGAAGAAAAGATTGAACTAGACATGGACGACGAATGTTCGCACTGTCGCGGTACGACAGTTGAACCTGGTCATGACATGAAAACATGTCCAACCTGTAAGGGTTCGGGACAGGTAAACCGTGTAATGAACACGATTTTTGGTCCAATTCAACAAGCGGCAGTTTGTGAAACTTGTCATGGTCGTGGCAAAGTACCTGAAAAAGTTTGTACAGTTTGTCGCGGAAAGGGTACTGAGCGCCGCAAACAGACCATTAAGCTCAAAGTCCCTGCTGGTATCGATGATGGTGCTACAATCCGCCTGCGTGAGCGTGGAGAGGCTGTGGGAGATGGTGAACGCGGTGATTTGTATGTTCATATTAGGGTCAAAGCCCACAAACAGTTTACGCGTGAGGGGAATATTATCTTGTCTGAGCAGCATATCGATATGGTTGACGCTGCACTGGGCACCGAAATTGATGTAATAACAGTTGACGGTAAAATTCGAATGAAGGTACCGGCCGGAACTCAGTCTGGTGACGACTTTAAATTATCGGGTCATGGCGTGCCGAATCTAAATTCTGACAAACGCGGTCCACACATTATTAATATTGTCGTCGATACGCCAACTAAATTATCCAAAAAACAAAGAAAACTGCTAGAAGAGCTGAAAAACCTATAAATTTAGGCTATCAACCACTGAACATAACGCTCTACGGCGTCACTTGACGTTCCGCTAAACGGGTCATCGTGGATGTCGATGCCGGGTGTAGCGTTTACTTCAATCAGATAGTGTTTGTCGGTTTTTTTGTCCCACATCATATCAACTCCGCTCATACCTAAACCTAGTTTATCGGTTATTGCTTCGGCGTCATTAATCATCGACTGGGGTACTTGGTGGGATGCCTCGTGTAAACTACCACCTAGGCTGACATTGGCGGGCCCAACCACCTGGGCTTCTTGACCATATTTTAGAACGTTTTGAAGTTTGTCACCCAGATACCTAGCGGCCGCCCCCATATTGATATGCATCAGAGACGATTGAGAGTCGTCATTGCGTGACATGTCGGCGTTAGCGTCATTAATCAACATTTCGATAGTCGATTCACCGTCACCTATCACATGGGCTGGCTTGCGTAGTACTGCTGAGCAGAATTTACCACCAACAATTAGTAGTCGAATGTCGCTACCGATAATGTGGCGCTGTGCGACAATCCGTCGACTGAATGATTTTGCATAATTGTAGGCGCGACTAAGCGCTTTTTGTGTAGTGATATTGGTGCTGACACCAGTTCCGCTACTGTTAGCGACAGGTTTAACGACAATTCGACCCATTTCGGATAGGAATTTGCGTATTTCGCGAACGTCACGTGACATAACTTGTTCGGGTGTAGAAATGCCCATGCGACGCGCAACGGTCGCCGTTCGCACTTTATTGTCTGCAACTATCATACCGGCGGCCGAAGATTTGTCACTACAGGTACTAAACAATAAGTGTTTCTTGCCGGACTTGGCAGTGTATTCTAGCAGACTTGAGTCTTTATCAAGAATCTCGACGTTAGCGTTTTGTCTTTGCAACTCGTCGTATAGCACGCGAGTTGATATTTTAAGCTGGTCGCGTGTTATGGGTATGTCCACAATGATTTCCTTTCGATTAAAACCTGAATATGATCTTGTGGCCGAATCAAAGGTGGCACGTATCGTCAAAGAGGTAGGCTGTATGTGTCTATATTATACCAATTTTTCATCCCTCAGGCAAGTATAGGCGATCTTTGATTTGGTAATTTATCCGGTCATTAGCAGCTATCTACAGAGGTTTATCTATTGACTTAAATGTTAAAATATGCTATTATTAACAGATAGCATATTGTGCATAATTAGCCTAAACTGGGCGACTGAAATATAATAAATAAGATAAGTATGAATCAAGATATGAATGTTATTGGAAGAAACGTCCTAGTCAATATAGTCGGCTATGTTAATGATGTTCCAGCCAAGATTGACACGGGAGCTGATGCTTCATCGGTTTGGGCTACAAACATCCATATTAACGAAATAGGCGAATTGACGTTTACGCTATTTGGCAAGGCTTCGCCTTTTTACACCGGGAAAGTAATTAAACGCAAAACCTACACAGCCGTAAAAGTTAGAAACTCTACAGGTCACGAGCAGATTAGGTACCGTACAATGGTTCCTGTTGAAATTGCTGGACGCCGCATACGAGTAAGGTTTAATCTATCTGATAGATCTGTTAACAACTACCCAATATTAATAGGCAGGCGAACGCTTAGTAACAAATTTATTGTTGACGTGACAAAATATGAACACGTTGCGCCAATCAAAGAAACCGGCAAGTCAATTACGAACGAATTACTAAAGAATCCACACGAATTTCACAGAAAATATCACGGAAATCAAAGCAATTAATGCTACTGTAGGAGAGAAATATGAAAATTGCAATTTTATCTAATGGACCAGGCAACTATTCTACTAAACGTCTCAAAGAAGAGGCGATTAAACGTGGCCACGAAGTGACTGTAGTTAAGTACCGCGAATGCTATGCTTCTATTGAACAAAACAACCCGACAGTTAGCTATAGAGGAGAGGATTTAGAGCATTTTGATGCGATTATTCCTCGGATCGCTAGTAATATGACTCGGTATGGCACCGCTATTGTTCGTCAATTAGAGATGCAGGGGGTATATACGGTATCAAGCTCGATTGCTATTAGCCGTTCACGCGACAAACTACGCAGCATGCAGTTACTAGCTAAATCTGGCGTCGGTATTCCCAAGACAATTGTTTCGCGCAATACCACCGATATTGATGATTTACTTGAACAACTTGGTGGTATGCCGGTTATTATCAAGCTGGCACGTGGCACACATGGTAACGGCGTGGTCTTAGCTGAAACCAAAAAGGCAGCCAAGTCGGTTTTGCAGGCATTTTACTTAACAAATGACGATGGCACTAACATTTTGCTGCAAGAGTTTGTCGAAGAGTCAGCCGGTACTGATATCCGTGCGTTTGTAGTTGGTAGCCGAGTTGTCGCCAGTATGAAACGCCAAAGTTTAGACGATGATTTTCGTTCTAACCTGCATAAAGGTGGCGAAGGCACAACTGTTAAACTAACCGACGAAGAAAAGAAGGTGGCGATCAAGGCAGCCAAAGCCATGGGACTTAACATCGCAGGTGTTGATATGATGCGAAGTAATCGTGGGCCACTAGTTCTAGAGGTCAATGCTAGTCCTGGATTCGGAATCGAAAAGGTAACTGGTCGCGATGTGGCCGGAGCAATTATCGAATACGTTGAACTAAACGCCAAACGTCGCAACAAAAAAGACAAAGTCGGCGCATAAATAATTACTGACTTTACACTCTCTACTCTGGGCTCCAGATGTTATACTATGCTTATGTTAATTAGAAAGTATAGCCAATATGTATAAGCGGCATAAGTCAGCTATTAATTTAGCGATTATTGGCTTGGTTTTGATTGCTATTGCACTTGCTGCTTCGGCCGTTATTCCGAGATTACTGGCACCGCCATCCAACCTGCGCCTTGGTGATGGTATTTTTAAAACAGAGTTAGCACTAAACGACACTCAGAGGGCAAGGGGTTTGTCGGGTCGCAGTTCGCTGGGGGCAAGTGAAGCAATGCTGTTTGTTTTTCCTGGCATCAGTAAATGGAAAATTACGGTCAAAGACATGGAGTTCCCGATTGACATTGTGTGGTTAGATCAATATAAAAAGGTAGTTTACATTGTCAAAAACGCCTCACCCGAAACTTCATTAATTGATACATTCGAACCAAAGTCAGATGCCAAATACGTGGTTGAGTTAGTGGCAGGAACGGTGGATTCGAAGTCAATTAATATTGGTCGAACTGCCGTATTTGATTTAGTTGGCTTGGAGGTGCAGTAGTGGAAGTTATCTTGATTTGCGTAGCGATTGCTGTGTTGCTGTTCGTGTCGGCATATCTAACGCGTCGCAGGTTTGGGTTACTCGGTTTAGCGCTTGCAGCCGGCTCGATTCTTAGTGGTATATGGGGTTACGATGCTGGATTAATTGCTAGTGGGCTAGGGTTTCCAACCGGGTCACTAACAACTGCTGTTACGCTAGCAATTATTGTGTTACTACCAGCTGGTGTGTTGCTGTTTCACGGTTATATTTATAAAACTTTTATTGGTAGGATAGTTGGAGCGGCTTTATTTACACTGCTGGCTTTGGCGTTTTTAATCGAACCACTTGGTCATGTATTAATGCCACAAGGTTTCGGGGCAGATGTCTATGATTGGCTATCACAAAATCGTACGGCGATTATTGGCGGTGGACTGATCGCGGCTGTGATTGATTTATTTCTAACTAAACCTGCCAGTGAAAAGAGGGGTAGGCGTTGACAAACCACCTCTATTAGTGGTACATTTCTAGAGTTGTTTTAACAATTTACGGGCCCATAGCTCAGCCGGTTAGAGCACCTGCCTTTTAAGCAGGGTGTCGTGAGTTCAAGTCTCACTGGGCCCTCCAATTCATGAAGCCACCTTGTGTGGCTTTTTGAATTGGAGAATTTAGTAACTTGAGTTCACGACGCCCGTGGACTTCATCTATGCTATCAGCAGATTCTAAGAATCTGATATACTCGCACTATGAATTGGTGGGTGTTTAGGCGTAGGTTGCATTCGTCTTGGCTGATTGCTATCCTATGCATTACTTTGTTTATCGGTGTTGTTTTGGCGCAGTTTGGGTTTAGTAAGTATTTTTCTAACAGCTCGTGGCCGGTGATTGGCGTCATATTGATTTCATTTGTCTTTTGGAGACGTCGAGTATATTTAATGCCAGTTTTATTAATTGCTGGTGTAGCGATGGGTCTATGGCGTGGATCGATTACTCAGCGTGAACTAGATGTATATAAACCGATGTACGGAAAATCAATTGAAGTCACTGGTCACGTCAAAGATGACGTTGACATAGGACCCTCGGGTCAGCTGGTTATACGTCTAGATAGTATAGTTATTAATAATCAGAAATTGTCGGGTGCTGTTTGGATTAGCGCTACGACCAAGTCAGAAATTAAACGTGGGGATATCGTTAGCGTTAGCGGTAATTTGCTGGCAGGTTTTGGTAATTTTGCAGGTGTGATGTACAGAGCGAAAATTACAAACGTTACGCAGCCAGTGCCTGGCGACATAGCACGTGTGGTTCGCGATTGGTTTGTTGGTGGAATTAGACAAGGACTAAACGAACCCGAAGCGAGTTTAGGTATTGGATATTTAGTTGGACAAAGACGAGCATTACCGCTTGATTTGGTGGTTGCACTGCAGGTGGTTGGTTTGACGCATGTGGTTGTTGCTAGTGGGTATAATTTGACAATACTAGTTAGGCTGGCGCGTAGGTTATTTGAGAAGGTCTCGAAATACTTATCCGCTTTGGCGTCAAGCATTATGATTTTTGCATTTATTATGGTGACTGGACTAAGCCCAAGTATGTCGCGGGCAGGGTTGGTGGCTGGGCTAAGTTTAGCTGCTTGGTATTATGGGCGCAAATTTCATCCAATCGTACTGCTGGCGATCGCAGTTGGAGTAACGGTGCTGATTAATCCCAGCTATGTATGGGGAGATTTGGGTTGGCAGTTATCATTTACGGCTTTTGGTGGAGTGATGATTTTAGCACCTTTATTGCAGCGCTATTTTTTTGGAGAAAAGAAACCAGGCTTTATAAGACAAATTTTAGGCGAGACGATTTCTGCCCAAATATGCACAGCGCCGATACTCGTCGTGGCGTTCGGGCAGTTATCGAACGTGGCGATTATTGCTAATTTGCTGGTTTTGCCATTGGTGCCATTGGCGATGTTACTGACATTCATCGCGGGTATCGGCGGACTGGCAATGCCGTCTCTTGCTATGATAATCGGCGCGCCCGCTCAATGGTTACTGGATTACATGGTGTATGCCACGCAGTTTTTGGCAGATATTCCGTGGGCGATGAGTAAGGTCACGGTTGGGCCAATCATGGCGATACTTTGTTACGTCGCTATCTTTGGCGTATGTCTATATTTATGGCGCGCAACCAAGTTCAACCTGCGCGACGTCAATTTAGTGGAATAGGTAGTGTGTTATAGTTAACTTAGTATGAGTGTGTTAACCAATAAGTATGGTTTTACGATTGTTGAACTACTAATTGTCATTGTGGTGATAGGCATTCTAGCCAGCATTACTGTGGTTGCTTATACTGGTATTACTGCGCAAGCTAAAAATACTCAAGCTATCGTAACTGCTCGTTCGTGGAAGGAATTGCTAGATGGATACGCGACTATTCATGGAGGTCTACTTGATAGTACTACTCCAACATGTTTAGGGTCTACGCAAGATTATCCTGCAATCTCTGGTTTTGATTCAGGTGTGTGTCTGGGGAACTGGGGGATTACAGATGATACTACAAACAATATACTAATGGGGTTTATGAGACTTTCACAAAAATGGACGCACGGGGTTTCCTATGATCCGTACTGGGGAGAGGAGTCGCGAGGCGTACTATATGCTATTAATGGTATTTACGGAGTCAGTAATAATCAATGGATAACCTATACTCTTGATGGAGATGTGGATTGCGTTCTGGCTGGCGCAACTAAATATGTGGACGATGGTAGTGTGACTACCTGCGAAGTACCAGTGGGCTTATATATTAGTTCGACATAGTAGGTTTAACTACGTGCGTACGATTTTATACTGTATCTGTTATACTAGAATAAATACCTATACTTTTTGAGTAAATCGGAGATTTTGTATGTCAGGACACAGCAAGTGGTCAACTATCAAACGCGAAAAAGGCGCCAAAGACGCCAAGCGTGGCGCGATTTTTACTAAATTAGGTAATCAAATTGCAATTGCAGCGCGTGGTGGTGTTGATCCAACTATGAATTCTGCGCTTGCTATGGCGATTGAAAAAGCTAAGCAAGCCAATATGCCAGCGGCAAATATTCAACGGGCGATTGACCGCGTTGCCGATAAAAATGCTGCTGTTTTAGAAGAAACGACATATGAGGCGATGGGGCCTGGTGGAGTTGGAATTATTATCGAAACCGCTACTGACAACAAAAATCGCACTTTCCCCGAAGTCAAAAATGCGCTGACAAAAAACGGTGGACGTATCGCCGATGCAGGCAGTGTGGCATTTCAGTTTACCCGTAAAGGCGTAATCCAAGTCAAGGCGTCGGGTGAGGATGCCCTGCTAGCTGTTCTAGATGCGGGCGCTGAGGATGCGATAGAAGAAAGCGGTGAGCTGATTGTTTATACGGAGCTCAAAGACCTTGCCAAAGTCAGACAAGCAATTGTTGATGCAGGTTTATCTGTCACAGAAGCCGACCTGCAATATGTGCCAAATGGAAGCGTAGAGATTGATGACCTCGAGGTAGCTGCGAAAATTATGAAGATAATGGACGCGTTGGATGAACTAGATGATGTAGTCAACGTGCACACCAACGCCGATATTATGGTTGAGTTAGAATAAAATAAACTTGTAATTAGCTTAGAATTTGTTTATGATTTTTGTATGCATAAACGATATTTATTTACGTTTATTTTCAGCCTATTTTTTCTAACACTTCTGCTTACTCCTGTTGCCGCGGTTAGTCATAATCTAGTAATTTCACAGGTTCAAATTGGTAATAGCTCTAACAGCAGATTAGTCGAACTATTTAATACTAGCGAAGACCCTGTCGATATAACTAATTGGTGTGTTTATCATACGAGCGCCAGTGGTAAAACCAAAGACAAACTGCTCTGTTTTGATAGTGACAGTGCCACGACGCATCTGATTTTGAGCGGGTTGTCGTACGTTTTAATTGGGTCGAATGAACTAGGGGTTGACGCTGATTTTAATTTAGATGTTGGTTTAGGTACTTCAACAGGCGGACATATTTATATTTTAGACGAAAGTCAGAATGAGGTAGATCGTATTGGTTGGGGTGGGGCCACGCAACCAGAAACAGCGGCCTTTAATTTTAACCCAACTAATATAAACCATGTTATCGAAAGAAATACGTCGCTTGACGGATCTTATATAGACACCGACGACAACAGTTTGGATTTTATGGACTCTAGTTTAAGAGAGACATATTTAACCGGTGCGATTAGCGAGGTTGATGACATATGCTCGAATATTGATGGGATTCAGCCACTTATGCCAGACGGTTATTACCGCGATGAAGATAATTTGTGTCAACCTGTACCGGTTGATGTGTGTCTAAATATTGATGATTTGCAGTCCGAAGTTCCACTAGGCTACGTGGTCGATATGAGCGGTGACTGCGCTAGGTCAGATATGTGTCTAAATTTTGACGGCATACAAAGTGTGGTCCCTAGTGGGTTTATTGAATTAGGTGGTAGTTGCGTTGTCGCTGGCTTGCCACCTCAAATTAACGAAATTATGCCAAATACTGCAGGTAACGACAATGGACGTGAATTTATAGAGATATACAACCCTGATGATACAGAAATTAGCCTAGAATACTACAGATTATTAATCGGGTTTGACAGCAGTAAATCGTATAACTTTCCGCTCGGTTCAGTGATTGGCGCCAAAAGTTATGCTGTGTTTTATAATAATCAAATTCCATTTACATTAATAAATACATCCAGTGCAGTTGGATTGGGCTTAGCGGATGGGACCAAACTAGGTTTATCTGATGCGTACTCTTCACCACAAGACGACATGGCCTGGGCGCTTATAAATGACTCATGGGTGTACACTAATAGACCGACTCCGGGCGAGGCTAATTTAGAGTCGATTGCAGTAGAGACGCCCAAAGTTCAGCCCGTTATTAGCCAAACATCGTTAAAACCATGCTTAGCTAATCAGTATAGAAGTCCTGAAACTAATCGTTGTCGTAATAATATTACGCAGCCGACTCTAGTTCCGTGTGGAGCAGATGAATACAGAAATCCAGAAACCAATAGGTGTCGAAGTGTGCTAGGTGCATCAACAAGTGTCCAATCACCATGCGAGGAGGGTAAAATTAGAAACCCCGAAACAAATCGATGCAAGACGGTCGTTCAAATGACAGATGCGCCGTATCCTGTTCAGACAACTAACGTTGATTCAGGTGTTGGATATACGGGTTGGTGGGTCGCAGCAGGGCTTGGTTTAATGGCAATTATTTATGCAATCTGGGAATGGAGAAGTGAACTAGTCAGATTGTATAACTGGGTCGTTAATAAGATGTGGTTTGTTAGTAAGAGTTAGCTAATTTCTTCGATGTTATACTGTAGGTATGAGAATTATTGGGATTGACCCAGGAACTGGAATTTTGGGGTTCGGCGTTATTGAAGTCGACAGTGGCAAAATGAAATTAATTGATGCCGGAGTAATAACTACACCTGCACATACGCCACACGACGAACGCTTAGAAGATATTTACGATAGTTTGACGACGATTATTAGCGAAACAAAACCAGACGTTATGTCGATCGAGAAACTGTTTTTTGCACAAAACGTTACGACTGCCATGACTGTCGCTCAAGCTAGAGGCGTAGCAATGTTAGCAGGTAGAAAAGGCGGACTGACTATTTCTGAATATACGCCACTTCAAATTAAACAGACAATTACGGGTTATGGTAAGGCTGATAAAAAACAAGTCCAAGAAATGGTGCGTCTGCAACTTGGTTTGTCGGAAGTTCCAAAACCTGACGACTGCGCTGATGCCTTGGCGGCTGCTATTACGCACTCACTGATGAGCAGGGTGGTACAATAGGTTCATGATTGCACATGTTGTAGGTACTGTTGTTGAAAAGTTTGGGTCGTCGGTTATTGTTGATGTCCAAGGCGTTGGTTATGAGGTACAAGTTAGCGCAGTTGACTTTGACGCAGCTGTCATTAATGAAACCATGAAATTTCATACCTATCATCACGTACGCGAGCAAAGTCAGGAATTGTTCGGGTTCAAAAGTTTAGTCGCCAAGAAATTATTTGAAATGCTAATCACTGTCCAGGGTGTTGGGCCAAAAGCTGCATTGTCAATTTTATCAATTAGTGACACCGAATCAGTTCGCAATGCGATCGCCAACAGTGACACAGCCTATATAACCCAAGCGGCAGGTGTAGGTAAGAGGACGGCTGAACGTGTAGTCGTAGATTTGTCTGACAAGGTTGGTTTAGCAGTTCAAATCACCCGCAAGACATCTAATTCAGTTGCTGCTAATGACGAGGCGCTTGAGGCTTTGATGGCTCTTGGTTACAACCTAGCCGATGCTAGCAAGGCTTTAGAACCAGTTCCGAACAATTTATCAACTGCCGAACGAGTAACCCAGGCATTAAAAGGTTAAGACTGCCCCGAAAGATTGCACGAGCGATTAATTCATAGGCTGGTATACTAATAGTAATGGCAATTGAGCGAATCATAGATACAACCAGTCATGCTGCTGATGATGACGAGCAGATTATTGAGGTTACTTTGAGGCCTCGATCCTTTAAGGATTACATTGGTCAAGATAGGCTAAAGAAAAATCTTAAATTAGCAATCGAGGCAGCCAAAAAACGTGGTGAGCCGATTGATCACATCTTGTTATATGGTCCTCCAGGCCTGGGTAAAACGACAATGGCAACAGTTATCGCGAATGAAATGGGCGCAAATATCCGAATCACATCGGGTCCAGCCATTGAGCGCGCCGGTGATTTAGCTAGTATTTTAACGAATCTTACTGATGGCGATATTTTGTTTATTGATGAGATTCACCGTCTGGGACGAAGTGTTGAAGAGGTGCTTTATAGCGCGATGGAAGATTTCAAACTAGATATCATGATTGGTAAAGGCCCCGCAGCTCGAAGTGTTCGTTTGGACCTGCCGAAGTTTACTGTGATTGGGGCAACTACTAGAACCGGTGCCTTGACAGCACCACTTCGTGATCGTTTCGGGCACATTTATCGACATGAATTTTATACACCAGCTGAAATTTCAAAGATTATAACCCGTTCGTCTGGTATTTTAGAAAGCAAGATTGATCCAGAAGCATCAGACATGCTATCAACTAGGGCGCGTTTAACGCCTAGAATTGCTAACAGGTTATTAAAACGAGTACGTGATTATGCCGATGTTAATGGAGACGGTATTATTGATGTTCCGACTGCTAAGGCCGCACTAACACTACTCGAGATTGATGAACTGGGGCTAGATCCGGGTGATCGAAACTTACTAACTAGCATTATAGATAATTACGGCATGAGTCCGGTTGGATTAAATACGATTGCGGCTTTGACCGGTGATGAAACTACAACAATCGAAGATTTTTATGAACCATATTTACTGCAAATTGGTTTCATTGAACGAACTCCAAGGGGAAGGCGAGTTACCGCCAAGGTGTATAAGCACCTAGGTAGAGCGGATGACGATAAACAGCAAAAATTAGTTTAGTTTTGACTGAGGTTAGGCCTCAGATGATATAATGTAGACATGCAGCCAGATTCTGAGACGCCAAATCTTGAAAGACCAGTCGCCTACGATGCTAATGGCCAGCCTCTTTATGCCCATCCGCCCGCTCAGGATACGTCGACCGCAACCGAGAAGCAGGTGGTACATGTTGCTCGTCTTACAGAGCCAATAAAACAAGAAATAAGTGACGCGACCAAACTTAAAAACGAGCGCTCAAAACAAATGTTCCCAGAACTAAACCTAACCGATGGTGAATACGTCATTAGTGCCGTCAGACGTCATCCAATTGGGCTAGTATTACCACTCGGAATCGGGACAATATTGGTCGCACTTGGCTTTGCGGTTTTATTTAACTTGAGTTTATTTACAGAGAAGTTTTTGAATAATCCTACACTAGATAATTCAGTAGTTGCGTTATTTGTTTTGCTGTATATTGGGCTGGTCATTGGCGGGACATATATCGCATATTTTATCTATACTAACAACAAGTTTTATCTAACTAACGAGAGTGTTATTCAAGAGATTCAGACCGGGCTGTTTGCTAAACATGAACAAACCGTCAGTCTGGGTAACGTTGAAGACGCTAGTTACTTTCAACACAGTTTATTGCAACAACTGCTTAACTATGGCTCAATTAGGCTCAGCACCCAAGGAGACGAAACAACATATCGGTTTTCGTATGCCACTAACCCAAAAGAACATATTGCAGCGCTCAACAATGCAGTTGAGGCATTCAAAAATGGTCGTCCGGTTAGCGGCGACTAATTGTGTCTGCTAGTTTTAATAAAGTCAGCTTCGTTTTGAAGAGTGCTTTTTAGTGTATAGCTTTTACATTTACCGTCGTTACAGTTGGTTGGTTTGTAGGTGTAGTCGCTACCGGCTGAACCGATTGTGATGCCATTTGGGTCCGTAAATAAAGACGGCTCGACTGACTTTAGGTTATCAGCAGAAATAGACTGAGGGTAGTATTTGTTGGCAGGGTAAAACACTTCCTCTAGGCCATAATACATAGCATTAATGGCGGTTTTACGCTGCACGTCTTGGGCTGCTATAGTGACATTTTGTTTTTGTACGAAAAACAAAATTGAGGCAATTGCCGCAATCACTATTACAAAAAGAAGTTCAATAACCGTAAATCCCTTTGATCGTTTTGTCATATTGCTAGTATAGCAAACTCTACGTTTTGATTGGACTATATTACGCTGCGCCCATGTTAATTTCATCAGCACACTTTTTGTTTAATATGCCACTTGGCATATTAAACAAGCGTTCGGCTGAAATCGGTTATTGCAACCGCTTTCACAGTCTTCTGAAATCAACATGGGTACACCATAATATAATCTATTATATTGTTTGTATTTCTTGTATAATAACCCTGAAGAGTTATTGAAACATTAGGTCGTCTCGGAACTGAAAACGAGTTTTCGCTTCCTCGTCTCGTCAATGTTATAATAAGAACAGATTAAAGAGAGGGAAATATATGTCTGCAAAGAAGGCCGTAAAAGCTGCTGTTGGTGTAAAACCAACCGCAACTGAGGGTAAACTTAAAGCTTTAGGGCTTGCTCAAGAGCAAATCAATAAGCAGTTTGGGGATGGTGCCATCCGACGCCTCGGCGACACTCAGGCTGTTAACGTTGAATTATTCAGCAGTGGGTCGCTTTCGCTTGATTTAGCGCTTGGTGGTGGTTTTCCGCGCGGACGTATTTTGGAGATTTATGGCCCTGAATCTTCAGGTAAGACTACATTAACCTTGCATGCGATTGCTGAAATTCAAAAGCTTGGCGGAACGGCTGCCTTTATTGATGCTGAGCATGCTCTTGATCCAGCCTATGCCCGTCGCCTAGGTGTTGATACGGACAATTTGTTAGTGTCTCAACCTGATAATGGTGAACAGGCTCTTGAAATTGCTGAAACTCTAGTTCGGTCAAACGCAGTTGATTTAGTGGTTGTGGATTCAGTAGCAGCACTTGTCCCACAAGCTGAGATTGACGGCGACATGGGCGATAGCCACATGGGCTTGCAGGCTAGGTTAATGAGCCAGGCTCTTCGTAAGCTTACTGGTATTATTAACAAAAGTCATACAACCGTTATATTTATTAACCAGATTCGCATGAAGATAGGTGTGATGTTCGGTAACCCTGAGACAACAACTGGCGGAAACGCCTTGAAGTTTTATGCATCTGTTCGATTAGATATTCGTAGAACCGGTCAAATTAAATCGGGCGAAGATATTATTGGTAGTCGGACCAAGGTGAAAGTTGTCAAAAACAAGATTGCACCTCCATTTAGAATAGCGGAATTCGACATAATGTATAACGAGGGTATTAGCAAGACTGGTGATGTTTTGGACCTAGCAGTTCTACACGGTATTGTTGGAAAGTCAGGTGCTTGGTTTGACTATGGTGACGCAAAAATTGGTCAGGGACGTGAAGCAAGCAAAGAGTATTTAGCTGAGAATCCTAAAGTTCTAGCCGAAATTGAAAAGAAAGTACGTACTAAAGTCGCCGAAGAAGCTGAATAGTTTAGGCGTCGCTATCTGCTTTGACCTGATTCTTCCAGGCGTACCACCAAAGTAACCCGAAAACAATCGAGGTTACTATACCCATGCCTATAGATACATAAATCGATACGTATGAAAGCGTTGAAACGAACGAATCGTCGACTGCTATACCCTGGCTAGAAAATTCTTTCTTGATTTGTTTGATTATTTCTTTTGCCATAGATTCACCCGTAAAGAATAATCCAATAGTAATTAATATCGTCGTAGCATAGGTACCTAGTTTGAGATAGAGTCCATTAACATCTTTACGCCATAAAAGTACGAGAGAAAGTACAGCCATAAGTGTTACCACGTGTCCAGCAATCCCCAGAATGGAGTTAAGCGGAGCCACTGAATATAGGCTGATTGTGGCAGGCAGGCTAGTTAAATTAATCACGGCAGCCGCTGTTCCGATGGTGCTTAAAATCAGCATTGTGTGATAAAAGGTGGTGTATCGTTTTTCGTTTAGGGGTTTATTTACTGTAGGCGGCGGTAGATCTTTATTCATAGATTGATTATATCAGTTTTTGATGTGACGATAGCCTAAGTGGTACATTATCCGTAGTAGTTGTTATAATAATCAGTAGATGAAAATAACTTCGATATCTTCTCAGGTACGCGATAAGAATCGAGTAAATGTCTCGGTTGACGGTAAATATCGTTTTAGTCTGGATATTTTTCAGGTAGGGGACCTAGGTTTAAAAGTTGGTAAAGAATATACAGACGAAGAGCTACGTAGCCTAGAGTCTGAAAGTCAGTTCGGTAAACTTTACACACGAGCACTAGAGTATTGTTTGATAAGGCCTCACAGTGCCAAGGAGGTTAGAGACTATCTGTACAGAAAGACTCGTCCGACTCGTAGTAAAACAGGTGAAATGCGACCTGGAGTGCCCAAAGAGATTACAGACAGGGTTTATTACAGACTACTTGAAAAGGGGTATATTGACGACAATAAATTTACTAGGTATTGGGTCGATAATAGGTCGCTCACCAAAGGCGCAAGTAAACGTAAACTAACTTCGGAGCTAAGGCAAAAGGGGGTAGATAGTTCGATAATTGCTGAAATGTTAGGTGATTCCGAGCGTTCAGATGCAGAAGAAATTCAAAAAATAATCGTCAAAAAGAGGTCAAAATATCCTGATGATCAAAAATTCATGGCTTATCTTGCGCGTCAAGGGTTTTCGTATGATGATATCAGAGCAGCGTTGAGCGAAAAAGATTAAGACTATTTAATTTCGATTGTCGGTTTGTGGTGCAGGCGACCTAAACGGATTTATATACGATAATTGATTAGGTTTTGCCGGAGTAGCGGCTAGTTTTTTGGCGGTCGTTCTTACGATTATTTGAGTATCATTTATTTCAACGATTTGGGATCTGTGTATCAATAATTCGGTTTCGGATAAACTTTTTAACAAACCTCTTTTGACATGTAGTTGCTGAATGACAAAGCTGTCAGTGTCGACGCTATAATCCTCAAGCTTACCTAGCTTTCGTTTTGTTTCGTCTATAACGGCCATGCCAATTAACTTAAAGTTTAGATCCGAGACTTTTTTTATTGCTACTACATCGTCTAGTTCCACGAATTCGTCACTGCTGTCGATAATCATGCCGAGTTTACCTAGTTCGCGTATGTCAGACACTAACAGCAAAGTTTTTTTGTTACCAAGTAGTGGTCCGCTGACATTATAAGCTAAAATTTTTAGGTTAGACGGGTCAATTAAGGGCAGGTTGGCTTCTGCCAATTTAGTACCGGTCTGTAAGCTCATTACAGGCATTGATAAAAGACGCGATCCTAAGACAAGCATAGTTTTAGTATATCATTTATGCTTGTATTGGAACTGAGATAAACTATTCGATCTTATTCAGAGAACGGGCTAATACGGCCAGTTGTCGGGGTTTGGGTCGATGGGTTTTGGTCACTTGATTTTAGATTATTCAATCGCTTGATAGTTTCGTTATCGAAAGACCCCTTCAGGTTATGCGAGTTTCCATCAATACCCGTTGAGTTAATGGGCGTGGTTAAAATACTAGTTAATGTATAAACGGCAAAAATTAAACCAGCCACCATTGTAACGATAAATACAGTTACGTTATATTTACGAAAGATATTGACGATTGGTTTTAGAGACTTAGACATTGAAGTATTTTTCATGATTTACCTTGTATAAACTTCCACTGTTAATGGCTGAACAGTTACGGTGCCACCAGAACTAGTGTCTTTGGCTACAGTAATACCAGATATCTGCATTTTAGGTAAGTTTGTCTCTATTAACTTAATGAATGTCAGTAGGGATGAGTATTGAACCGGGTTAGCTATAGTAACAGTCGCTGTTTTTATCTGAATCCCGCTAACATTTGCTGGCTGTGGCGTCGTTGTAGTAGTTTTACCGGCAGCACTGTCGGCAAATGAATAGTCAGCAATCGTAACTCCAGCCTGAGCGGCAATTTTGTTTAAATCGCTAATTATTTGCTCGGTATATGACACCGAGGGTGTGATAATTGAGTTGGCTTTTTCGACCGCAGGTTGCATGTCCTGGATGGCCTTTTGTAGTTCAGTTACGGATTCAGAATTACCGCTACCGGCAGTTGATTTTGCGACGATACTATTAACATCAGCAGCTTGCTTAGATAGGAAATCTTGTGTGAAGTAAAATCCAACGCCGATAACAACAATCATCAACACCACAACGGTTCCAAGTGTAGCCCGAAGTTTTGTTGCGTTCATACCACTTTTATTCATAGATTAACGCCCTTGTTGATTATGACAGATATGGTAGCGGTAACTGGGTAATCATTAGAGCCAGATTTATTGGTAGAAATTGATTGCAGTGAGAAGTTAGAAAAAAGAGGTGATTTTTGAAAACTATCTTTTAATTTGAGTGCGTCTTCGGTTGATTTGGCGCGGGCTTGGATAGTAATTGGTGTTCCAAGGGTGCTAGCGCTAAGTGATAGTGTGTCGATTACTACGCCTTGAGGCAAGGCCTTTGCGATTCCGTCTAGGATGTTACTATATGAAATTTCTTGATCCAGTATTGACTTGGCTGTAGTTAAGCTGCTGCGCAGGGCAGCGGCTTGGGCTTGGACCGATAGATACGAACTGTCTTTGCTGCTATCGATTTTAATTGATTGCTCGGCGTTTGCTTTGCTGTTCATCAAAAACAGATAAACCGCGGCTGATATTAGCGTAAGGAAAATTGCACCAAATACTAAAAATATCATGTACCTGATTAGAATGATATTGGTGCGACCAGCTTTTATTTGTCGCTTGGCATCATCGGGTAGTAGGTTGATCATTTCCAAATACTCCCAGGGGTTATACTAGCAAGACCTGCAACTGTAATGTAGCGAGATCTGAATTGACGTGCGGGTTCAGGTAATTTTCCGAAATCTAGTTTCTGCCACGGACTGGCCACCCTAGCGGGCATGACGAGTTCGTTGGTAAAGAATTCACCGATTCCAGGCATATTGCTACCACTTCCAACTACAAGTAATTGTTCAAGCTTTCGGTCGTCGCTAATTCGTTCGTTATAGTAGCGCATTACCTTGCGTATCTCGGTCAAAATTCGCTTGAGGCTTGGATCTAGCGCTTCTCTTATTTTTTGCTGCCTGGCACCTGCGTTTAGACCGTTTAAGACCTTCAGTTGGTGGGCATTTTCTAGCGCAATATTTAGTTTTTTGGCGATATCTAGTGTAAAGGTGTTACCACCAATTGCTAACCCGCCTGTAACTCGAATATTACTGTTGTCTAGTACCGCAATATCAGTACTAGCTGGTCCGATGTCGACTATTACACTTGGTAAATGACCGTCCTCGGTACTTGTTAGTAGTCTAGCAACGGCACTTATACCAGGTTCAACCATACTGACAACCATACCAGCGCTTTCGGCAGCAGCTACGCATTTATCAATAATTGTTCGTGATACTGCGCTCATCAGTACGGTTATTTCTTTTTTATTACGTTCGATGATTTCGTAGTCAATATATAGTGTCGAAGCCGGAATAGGAATGTATTGGTCTACTTCTAATTCAACCGCATCTTTTAGGGTTTTTTCAACCGCAACAGGCAAATTAAACGTTCTGGAGTAACTCCTCGCAGTTGGGATTCCGATAACAACATGGTTGCTGGGGAGAGAGCCGACAATTTTTTCTTTAAGCAGTGATTGTATGTTCTCTGCTAGATATGTGCTGTCGCCCTCTAGTGACTCTTTGACTTTGATGGGCTCTAAATCAACCGATCCATAACCAAGCACCAACCAACGTTTAGCGTCGATAGACATAACCTTAATACCAGTGTTACTGATATCAAGTCCAATAATCGGTTTGTCGGTATAAAATAATTTTGCCATGATGCCCACTGGTGATACTACAGATTATTATAGCATGAGCAAACTTCGTTTTGGTAATTATTTAATACTTTGTGCTAGTCCAGCGATTGGCACCATAACACTGGCCGCAATTAGCCCTACCATACTACCCATGATAACAATCATGACTGGCTCGATGATAGAGCTTACACTTTCAATTGCAACGTCAACTTCTTCCTCATAAAATTCGGCAACTTTCACGAGTACAGTGTCAGTTTGTCCAGTTTCTTCACCGACAAGTAGCATCTGAGCCACTATAGGTGGAAAGAGTGGGTTGGTAGCGATAACTTTCGACAGTGATTTACCGTTCTTGACCTCTTTAGCGGCTTCAACCAAGGCTTCTTCAAAGATTGCATTACCAAGTGACCGTGCCGTTACGTTCAAAGCCTCTAACACTGCAACACCAGCGCCCATAAGTGCTGAAAAAGTACGTGCGAACCTAGCTACGGCGACTTTTATAACGATGGTTTTGACAGCTGGCACTTTCAGTACAAAATAATGAAACTGTCGTCGGCCTTTTGGTGTTTTTATATAGCGAATTATTGCATAAATACCTCCACCAATTACTATTAGTACGATATACCAAAATGTTGAAATAAAATGGCTAATTGCTAACATCATCAATGTAATGCCGGGCAGTTTTGCGTCTGGTCCACCAAGATCAGTCAATATATTGCCGATTTGAGGTATAACAAAGAACATTAAGCCAAAAAAGGCAAGGATGGTTATACATATCAAAACAGTTGGATAGGTCATGGCGCTTCGTACTTTTTTACGAATCGTCGTGTTCTTTTCTTGCTGCATAGCAAGACGCTTCAAAATATCATCCAAAATTCCAGCTGACTCACCGGCTCGGACCATGTTTACATAAACGTCATTGAATGTGTTTGGGTATTTTGCCAGGGCATCGCCAAGTGTTGCTCCAGCCTCAATATCGGCAATTGCAAGTAGTAATATTTTCTTTAGGGCTGGGCTTTCGTCCAGGTGTCCAGTTAGTGAAGTCAGGGCTCTAAGTAGTGGTACGCCAGCGCCAACCATAGTACTAAGCTGTCTAGTAAAGATAACTAGTTGGTCGGGCTTAACACGGTTACTGCCGAATATATTAGAGAAATCAAATTTTAGTTTTGATCCTGACCCTGATTTAGCTTCCTTTAGGCTAACTGGGCGTAGGCCTTGTTTAACTAATGCTGCAATTGCAGCCGATCTATCGGGCTGGTCGATAGTTCCGTTGACTGAACCACCTTTTCCATCGGTTGCTATATAAGAAAAATTAGTCATGATTATTCTTTGGATACCCTGAATACTTCTTCGATTGTTGTCTCCCCGCGCAGAGCCTTTATTAATCCGTCGGTTTGAATAGTAATCATTCCGTCTAAGATTGCCTGATCTTGCAGCTGCGTACTGGTTGCTCGAGCCACAATTAATTTTTGCATTTCAACGGTGTTATTTAGTACTTCATAGATGCCAATTCGGCCCTTATATCCATCAAGGGCGCCGTCGGCATCATCGTCTGGGTTTGCACGCCACAAAGTTTTAATGCCGTTTTCGTCTGTACTGAGTGGGGTATCGCCACCAACACCATCAGCTGCCGCTTGTTTTTCAAGTTCATGAATATATTTGAAGTCCTGTCCGGGTTTTAAATTGAACATCTTGATGACTAGCTGCTTTTCTTCTTCGGTTGGGGTGTAGCTGACTCTGGTTTCATGTCGTAACCTGCGAACTAGTCGCTGGCCAACCACGGCTTTAACTGTACTGGCGATTAAAAATGGCTCTATTCCCATGTCAAGAAGCCTCGGTAGACACGTAGCGGCGTTGTTGGTATGCAGAGTACTAAACACTAAATGCCCGGTTAACGCGGCCTGAACGCCCAGATCTGCTGTCTCGCTGTCACGGATCTCACCAATCATTATGATATTAGGGTCTTGGCGTAGAAGAGCTCTTAGGCCGTTAGCAAATGTCATACCCGCTTTGGAGTTGGTCTGGGTCTGGTTAACGCCAGGAATTTTATACTCGACCGGGTCTTCGACTGTTGAAATGTTTACGTCGGGTGTATTGAGAATCGATAAGGCGCTAAATAAACTAGTTGATTTACCACTACCTGTCGGTCCGGTCACCAAAATCATACCATTCGGTTCAGTTAGTGATTGTTGCATGCTACGCAAAGACTTACCCCAATACCCGAGTGATTCAAGTGACACAGCCTGGTTTGATTCGTCTAAAATACGAAGGACTACCTTTTCGCCATCTGATACTGGCAGAGTGCTAACACGGAGCGCGTATTGACGACCGCCCACTTTGATTTTGAATCGTCCGTCTTGTGGTACACGCCTTTCATCAATCTTTAGGTTGCTAAGAATTTTGATACGACTAATCAAGGCGCCTAGTACATTACGCGGCAAACGGTTAACTTCCTTTAATACGCCGTCGATTCGGTATCGTACCTGAACGAATTCCTCACGAGGTTCGATATGAATATCGCTGGCGTGCGACCTAATGGCGTATTCAAGTAATAAATTTACGGTTTGAGCAATAGGTGAGTCTTCGGCAACATCCTCATCAGAAACAGTTTCATTTTCGGTATTATCGGCTCGCTGGATATCGATAACTTCGTTAAGCTCTTGGTTAACATCGCCACGATAGCTTTCGAGCGTCGATAAAATATTTTCATGAGGCGCAATATATATTTTGGTATTTGAACCAAGTTGTTTTTCGATGAAGTTAACAGCCAAGACGTCGTCGGGGTCGTCCATTGCAAGGTGTTGAACACCGTTTTCGTCGACTTTAAATAGGATTGCGTTATATTGTCTAGCGATGCGTTCGGGGATTTTGTTTAGTACGTCACTAGGGATATCGCGCGGATCAAGTTCAATGTAGGGAATTTGGGCATAGTCGGCAAAAGCTTTAGTTAAGGTCTTTTCGTCCACGATTTCGTCCTGGATGGCCAAATCTTGCAAAGGGCGTCTTGAACGAACACCTTCTTCTTTTAGGGCATTAACCTGCTCGGCAGTAGCCACACCACTGCGTACGAGCAACTTTTCCATCGTGACATCTGAAATACGCATACTGCTTATGGTCCATTGTAAATGACCTTAGGCAAAAGCGCTAGACGTTAAGGCTTGTCTTTGATCGGTGTGGCTAATTGGTCTGATTGAATCACAAAACAATGAAGGCCTGACGGGGCATAAAAGTTGTATTCTCCTAAGTAGCTATCGTTTAGTGGTTGCTTGTCGACATCTTCGGCATAATAGGCTGGATAAAACTGGCTTTCATCACTAGCAGTTTCAAAAGTTGCACAAAGTTCGTAAGTTGACGACGACTTTAGCGTATAGGTAATGGTGTCTTTAGTAACAAGTGTTTTTGCATCGGCGGCCGATGGCAGGACGCCAGTTTTAGCGACTTCACTTTTGATGGCGTGTGCAGTCTTGACTAGCTCAGCTCTAATTGTCTCATCGTGTTTAGCAGGTCCGAGTTGTAGTAGCGACAAAACAAATAGTGTACCCATTAAAACTGCGAATGCGGGTAGCGCAACCAGTAGAACTACTTTGCGGACTTTGGCCATATTTGGAGCTGCAAAAGTTGCAAAACCATAAACTACTAAAGTCACCGTAAACAGAATGAGCGTTAAGGTTGATGCTACGATTGCGCTAACATGAGCACTGGTAACAGCGCTAACCACCAGGGTAATTGCAGAAATCATTGCCCCAATACTTGCTAGGCAGATTGTGATAGTTGACCAGACTTTATTTGGAATGGTTTTGGGGTTACGGCGTACTTGACGAAGAAAAAGCACAAAGAAAACTACGTATGGAGTAAATGTAACTAATGTTACGGCGATCAGTGAAGCTAGGGCAGAAGTTGAAACGTTGGCTCCAAATAGCGATGCGGTGACTAGAGAGATTGATATTGATGATGATCCCAAAAAGAACCAAAGTAAAACATGATGCAGGGCTGACTGGAGATGTCCAGTTGAATGTGTTGCGGCAGTTTTTGATGTAGGTTTTGGAACCGACAAATCTGCCATAGCTTGGTTAATTTCATTGTCATCCCAACCTTCGTCCTGCAGAGTCTGTTTGATGCGTTTGTCCGAGATCCCTTTTTCGCGAGCTTTGCTTACGTAAGAGTCTAAACTTGCCATATTCCTCCTTGATTTTGGGTTAATTATAGCATAAGTGCTACGCCGTAGGGTTCACCCTTACGTAATTTTCAATTCACAATTCACGAATTAATTTTCAATTTTCAATTTTCAGATAGTTTCCAATTTCCAATTAACAAAATGGTACTGAATGATACTTGAAAATTGAAAATTATATCTCTATTCCTGTTATAATTACATCGATGATAATAGAGGTCCATAGCGAAGATGAAATGAAGTTGTTTGGTGAACGGTTCGCCACGTCTCTTCGTGGTGGCGATGTGGTTGAGTTGATTGGCGATGTTGGTGCGGGCAAAACCACACTTACCAAAGGAATCGCTAAGGGTCTAGGTGTCGATGAAGACGTCCAGAGTCCAAGTTTTACAATCAGTCGAGTTTATGAACTATCAGATAATAGAAAACTTGCTCATTATGACTTTTATCGTTTGAATGAAGCAGGCCTAATGCTAGATGAGCTGAGCGAAACTATGGCTAATCCTGAAGTAATTACGGTGATCGAGTGGGCCGACGTTGTGTCTGGTGTTTTGCCTGAAAACAGAGTTTCGATAAACCTGTCTAGTCCATCTGAAAACATCAGAACTCTAACTATTACTGGGTCGCCAGTTAGAGAGAGAAAGCTATGATTTTATTACTTGATACCAGTACACCGATTTGTAAGTTTACATTGGTTGAGGGAGATAACAATAGTTCAGAAGAATGGCAAGCCGACAGAAGATTGGCACGTGATTTATTAAAGCAGCTGATAGCATTCCTAGACACGAATAACTGTAAAATATCTGATCTAACGGGGCTAGGCGTATTTATGGGCCCAGGTAGCTTTACAGGACTACGAATTGGTTTGACTGTTTTAAATACGATTGCTGATTCTGAAAACATCCCGATTGTTGGCGGCAAAGGCGAGGCTTGGGAAGAGGAAGTTTTGGCCAAGTTACGGGCTGGCCAGGATGATAAAATCGTCCTGCCTTTTTATGGAGCCGGTGCTCGCATCACAAGTCCTAAGAAATAGCTTGCACGTATGGCAACAAAAGGGCTACTATATAAGTAGTCCATTCGGACTCTTAAATAATTTTGAAAACACCGCAGGGGCCTTACGAGCTTTTGATACAAAGAATTTCTGCGTAACTCTGTATAGATTTCAGGGGCCAGTGCGAGGGAGGAACAAATATGTTAGAGGGTATTATAGCCGCTATCGTTGGGGCTTTTATTGGTGTAGGCGGAACAACAGTTTATGTTCGTCAACGTCATGCAGTTAGCAAAAGTAAGCTGGACAAAGAAGTAGCAAATGCAAAAACTAAAGCCAGCGAGATAGTACTGAAAGCCAAAGACGAAGCCTTAGCACTGGTTGACGAAGCTAAAAAAGAAGAGTCAAATCGTCGCAAAGAATGGCAAAAAACTGAATCACGCCTAGCTGATCGCGAGACTAATTTAGATCGAAAATTGGATGAAATCGATAAACGCAACGAAAAATTACGTGAGTCAGAAGTTGAAGTCGAATCGCTCAAAGATGAAATTCGTGAAATTCGCAGCAAGCAGCAAGAAAAACTAGAAAAGATTGCGAAACTAACTAAGGCCGATGCAGCTGATAAGTTAATGCAAATGACGGAACGCGACATCAAACAAGACATGTTGGGCCTAGTTAACAAACTGCAAAATGACGCCAAAGAAACAGCCGAAGAAACAGCTCAAACAATTCTAGTTACGGCAATGGAACGCATGTCGTCAGAGGTTACGGCCGAACGTACGGTCACGGCAATTAAACTGGCTGATGAAGAGATGAAGGGGCGAATTATCGGCAAAGAAGGTCGTAATATCCAGGCCCTGCAGCGCGCCACGGGTGTCGATATTTTGGTTGATGATACGCCGGGTATGATCATCCTTAGTTCGTTTGATCCTATTCGTAGGCAAGTCGCCAGGATGACACTCGAGATGTTAATGAAAGACGGACGCATTCACCCGGGACGTATCGAAGAAGTAGTTGAGAAGGCTGAAAAAGAGTTAGATAAAGAAATCAATCGAGCAGGCGAGGATGCCGCACGCGAAGTTGGCGTGGTTGGTATTCCCAAGGAAATGATCCGACTGCTTGGTGAATTAAAATTCCGAACAAGCTATGGTCAAAACGTATTGATGCATAGCACCGAGATGGCACACCTGTCTGGATTAATTGCCGAAGAGATTGGTGCTGACGTGCGCATTACCAAAACCGCTACGTTACTACATGATGTAGGCAAGGCAGTCACGCACAAGATGGAGGGTAAACACCACCATATCGGAGCAGAGTTGGCGCGTAAGTATGGCATGAGTGACGAAATTGTACACGCAATTGAAGCACATCACGATGATGTAGAAGCTACAACGGTAGAAGCATTGGTTGTCAGGGTATGTGATGCCTTGTCAGCCGCTAGACCAGGTGCACGAAACATTAGTGCCGAGAACTTTGTCGAACGTATGCGTGACTTAGAAAACATTGCACTAAGCTTTAATGGTATTGAAAAGGCGTACGCAATAAGCGCCGGTCGTGAAGTTAGAATTATCGTTAGCCCGAAAACGATTGATGATTTGAGTGCGATTAAATTAGCTCGCGACATTGCCACCAAGATTGAAAGCACCATGCAATATCCAGGTACGATTAAAGTGAACGTTATTCGCGAGACTAGGGCAATTGAGTTTGCTAAATAATATCGACCGTAACTGCTCGGTGGTCAGATAGCTCATCGCCAGACGTATGAATATTAGATATTTTGTACGTTTTCGGTACTAATGCGTAATCTGTACATTTATTCATACTGGGATATGTGATTATGCCTCTATCATTTGTAGCACTGTACTTAGCTTCCCAAATATCTGATGATTTATCTAGTGAACTAAGGTTAAAATCGCCAATTATAATTCGCTCTTCATTTCGTGCATTTAGAATTTCAAGAGTTTCGGCGAGGTGAGCAGTTGCAAAGTCGATTATGTCCGTAATAGAGAAGTGAACATTAGCTAGTTTAATTATTTTATTATCTATCGTTACGTCAATTAATTGAATGATCCTATTATGGTTATCGCCGTCGGCTTTTTTTAGAACGATTGTTTCAGTTTTACTAACAGGAAATTTGCTAATTACCGCTAGGCCTTCGCGGTAAATTGGGTACTCTAAACCTACTTGTAAACGAGTAATTGAAACGTGTTCGTAAGGAAAACCCAGATCTTGATTTAGATCAGATGCGTTGCTGCGCGTTGATAGTTCGGGCAAATAAACCGTCTCTTGAAAGAAGACTAGATCGGGATTGGTGTCGCTTATGAATTTTATTATGTTCGGGCGGCGGGTGTTCCAGTTATCAAATCCTTGGAGGTTGAGCGAAGTGAATCTCATAAGGATAGTTTAGCAGGTAAGGGCGAAAAGGACTCAGTCACCTCCGGCGACCCCGCGAGTTCACGGCTAGTGAAAGGATCGGCTAAAGCCTCCTCCGCTTGCTCGCAAAAGAAAATGCTGACGCGCTTTCTTTTGCTTCGCTCACTTAGCCAAACCTTGACCTACAAATTTTGTATACAAAATTTGGGTCGAAGGTTTGAATCTTTGCTACGGTTCCAAATAAAAAAGACTGTCCAAGGACGGTCTTATTTATTTGGTCGGGGTGAAAGGACTCAGTCACCTCCGGCGACCCCGCGAGTCAGGCTGGATGAACATAGTTCATCAGTGACATCGCCTTGCGAACTGCCACTGGCAGTTCTCACCTTCGACTTCTGAGGTCGAAGGTTGAGGCATTACCACAAACAAGAAAAAATCTGCCCAGAAGGACAGATCTTTTCTTGGTCGGGGTGAAAGGACTCAAACCTTCGACCTCTCGGTCCCAAACCGAGCGCGCTATCAACTGCGCCACACCCCGAAATATACGGTAAGTATAAACTATTAATGTACTTGTCAAAAGTGTTTTGCGCTCGACCAAACCGAGCGGTCACGTTCCTCTGGCCAACGCGAGTTAGTCAAATGAACACAGTTCATTTGTAACGTCGCCTTGCGAACTGCCACTGGCAGTTCTCACTATCAACTGCGCCACACCCCGATACGGTGTATTACCTGAGGAATTATACCTTAGTGGCAACGCTTTTTCCAGTGGTTACGTGCAATTAGGGCAATGCGTGCAGACCTTAACAGAGAAATCTTGGTATAATAGACAAATTGAGTGAGATTAAGAAACCGTCATCACGTATCCTAACCTTTGATTTAATGCGAGGGTATTTTCTGGTGGCGATTATTATCGACCACCTCAATTTCTTTCCAAACGGACTCGATTGGTGGTCAGCTCGCGGTGGACTGTTCGTAACGGCGGCCGAGGGCTTCTTTTTAATATCAGGTATTGTACTGGGAATTGTGCGCGGCCGAAAATTAATTAATGAGCCCATGCGTAAAGTAACCAAACTGTTGCTGAAGCGTGGTTTCCAACTGTATGTGACCGCGGTCGTGATGATACTGTTGTTTACATTTATCGGTTGGATCTTCTATATGAATAATCCTGGGCTCAAGCCTGGTATTATATCGCCAGATACCAATATCTTTACAGTTTTATGGCAGACATTCTCGTTCCAGTATTATTATGGCTGGGCTGATTATTTGCGCTTATATGCCATATTCCTATTTATTAGCCCACTGGTGTTCTGGCTGCTTCGAAAAGGCAAGTGGTATATCGTGTTGGCGATGAGTTTCTTGGTGTGGTTGCTGTTTCCAAACGATCCAGCGGTTGCGTTTGAAACTCAAGAGTATCTGCAACCTTTGTCGTGGCAAGTATTGTTCTTTGGTGGCGCGATGATTGGATTTTACTGGCCCAAGATTGTAAAAATCTGGAACGACCTTAAGCAACCAATTAAGCGCTTTGCAACGATTAGTTTGTTGAGCATAGCTGGAGTCACATTTGTTATTAACGTACTAATTATGCTATCGATTATGGGATTCAATTTTGACGCGATTGGCGTTAATCCTCAATTGCAACATGACTTGTGCGTTAATTTCTTTGACAAGGAGCGCTTGCCGTTAACCCGTATTTTGCTGGCGCTCATTTGGTTCTGGGCTGGATTTTATATTTTCAAAAAGTTCGAGAAACCAATCGTTAAAACTATCGGCTGGTTGATTATTCCGTTTGGTATGAATTCGCTGTATGTTTATACCTTGCATGCCATCGCAATATTCTTTGTCCATTTGTATTTGACTGGTGGCGAGCTATGGTGGAACTTTATAGTCGTGGCATCAATAATTTTGGCTATCAGATTGTGTATACATTACAAAGTTCTGATGAAAGTCATCCCTAGATAACTATAACGAGTAAAGTCGAACGGCTGAATCACCAGCTTGCTTTTGATCTAGTAATTCCCAGCTAGTTGGAATGTCTTTGCTAAAGTAATCGTGCTCGCCAGTTTTGCCTATAACCCAAATACGTTTTTGACTAGATGACGGCTGAATGTCGCTGAGGCTGTTCACTACGATGTTACGTTGGTTATCATAAAGCAGACTAGTTTCGCCATAGCCACTCAGGGGTTCGGCTGACAGTAATTTTACAGGTTGGTTGGTTTTGTTGTAATAGCTAAAATCAAAGTAAGTATAAAGTTCGGCTGATACTAAAACATCGCCAGGTTGATAGTTAGCGCTGACGTAACTGCCGACGTCGCGCATTGCGTGGTTAGCTTGCGTATATACGTTGTAGATTCCAATAATTGACACCAGACAAACTAACGCAATGAGTATGCCTTTCATCCACGTACGAATATTTTTATGCATAATGAGTACGGCCAAAATGATATAGAATGCGACGGACGCATAGACGAAGTAGCGATCATAATAAACTGGTTGCTTCAGGCTGATGAGTAAAACAAGTAGCAGTGGCAAAAAAGCCCAAGCGGTCAAAAATACTAAGTTAGAGCGTTTTTTCATCCTAACAATAACGGCTGTCAAAATACACGCAAACGCGAGCATCAATAGCATTTCGACACTGGACGGTACGATATTGCCGTTAAAAATAGAGAATTGCATTAGGGTAGTTGGAATTGTCTCAGCGTCAGCTGGTGGAATCCAAAATCCTGATTGAACGCGTGTGAATTGTGATATCAAACTCGGAATCCAGGGGATAAATAATAACGTTGCCAGCAGGTTACCGCTCCACCAACTTTTACTTTTTACTAGTTTTGAAATGCCACCAAATCTAAAGATTGCATAGCCGATATGAACAGGAATAATAAAGACGACATAGTAGTGCGTGTAAAGGCCCGCAGCCATCAGTGCGCCATATGCTAACCACCATAACAATTGCCTGCGCATGGATTGTTTTTTACTGATATCGAGCGCGATAAGCATGACTAAAGTCGCCGCGCAGACTAATAAGGCAGCCATACTGTACATACGAGCTTCCTGGCTGTATCTCACTAAGAATGGCCCAATTGCTACCAGCAGTGTCGATAGTCTTGCTGTGCTTTCGCTAAACTTTAATCGCTTAACTATAAAATAGGTCAGAATGACTATTCCCAGGCCGAAGAGCAAGCTTAGTCCGCGAATAGCAAATTCACTATCACTAAATAATATGCTCCACCAGTGGGTAACGATGTAATAAAGTGGTGGATGAACATCACGTGCTGTTCGGGCGATAATATCAGCTACGTCATGTCTCATTAACATCATCGTAAAGCCTTCGTCGTGCCATATACTGGCTTTCGTCAGACTAATTAGCCGTGCGATAGTTGCAATAGCTAAAATACCGACAAGATACCAACGCGTAGGTAAGCTAGAGATACTCTGCCAAAAACTTTTAAGTGATTGTCTAAGTTGGGTCATTTTCCTAAAGGCTAGTATACTATGGTTATATGAAGAATGTTCCATACAAAGCGCCGAATTTCAATTTACCAGATGACACAGGTACGATGCATAGTTTAGCCGACTATAGTGGTAAGTGGGTCGTATTGTACTTTTATCCTAAAGATGAAACTGCTGGTTGTACAGTTGAAGCGTGCAGTATGCGCGATGCACGCGATGACTTGGCTGCACTCGGAGCTGAGATTGTTGGTGTCAGTAAGGACGATGCCTCTAGTCACGAGAAGTTCAAAGCCCATCACTCACTTAACTTCACACTCCTAACCGACAATGACCATGCTGTCATGGATAGTTACGGTGCTTGGGGCAAGAAACAATTTGGCATGGAGGGTACGTTGCGTAAAACGTTTATTATTGACCCTAATGGCCAGGTAGTAAAAGAGTATGGCAGAGTTACACCAATGGGGCATGGTGAAAAAGTTATTTCTGATTTAAAATTACTACAAAAATCTTAACGTGGACGTCTAGTCGCAACTTTTCTGGCAGAGTCTGCAAATCGGTCATCGATTATTTGCGGTTCGAACTCACCGTATTTATTGATAACGGCCTGTTCAATTAAGTAGTCAGCGATATTAGGGTTTTTTGGTAAAAGCGAGCCGTGCAGATAACTACCTATTACGTTTTTATACATCGCACCTTCATGTGCATCGGTCGTGTTGTTACCAGCGCCCATTCGAACCACACCTAGTGGCTTGACGCTTTGTCCAAGGAAGGTTTGACCACTATGATTTTCGTATCCAATTATGTAACCAAATTTGTCACTTTCGATTAAGATATTGCCAATTAAACGCTCGGACTTACCGTATGTTTCAATATCAAATAGTCCGATTCCTTCAATTGTTTCATTATTGATTGTTTGAAAGAACTTACCGAACAGTTGATACAGTCCACACACCATTAGCATTGGCATTTTGGCATCGGCCAGTTTACGTAGTTTTGGTCCGATTTTGATTAAATCAGCTTGAATCTTGGTTTGTCCGCTGTCCTGGCCACCGCCACCTACTATTAAATCGATGTCTTTTGGAAATTCGTCACCTTGGTTATATTCGATTACTTTAACATCATAACCCGACCATTCGAGACGCTTTTTTAAGACCAACATGTTTCCATGGTCGCCGTAAATGTTCATGTCGCGCGGGTATAGTTGCAAGATTGTAATTAATTTTTGACTCATTTAATTACCTCGACATTAGTCATTTTTGATAGCTCTTTACGAAGAGAAAGCATAGCGGTGTAAGTGCAATAAATTCGTTTTGGCTGATTAGTACTTGCCTTCAAGAAAGACTTTAGAGCTTTAGACAGTCTAGGTTGGACTACATTTTTGATTGGGACTTCGTCGTATTGCAGGCGCAGGGCCATGTCAAATGCTCTTATACCTGATAGTTGAACGACGCCTGTGTCTTTAAGGCTGTCAAAATCTACATCCCACAGCCATGACATATCACGACCATCGGCATAGTTGTCGTTGATGGCGATCATGGTTGCAAAACCATTTGGTTTAAATGATTTTAGCCCAAGTCGAAATCCAGACGGGTTTTTGACAAGTACTAATTCTAGCGGTTTCCCGTCTACGATTAATGTTTCGCCTCGTCCAAATGCGGGCGTTACGTTTGAAAGCGCTTTTAGTAGCGCCGCCTGATTTAAGCTATCGGGCACAATTTGTCGCACTAAGGCGAGGGCTGCGGCCACGTTATAAACATTATAAATTCCAGTAAGTTTTAGAATAGTTTCGATATTTTGTCCATCAATATTAAACGTAGCGTTTTGGTTAGATATTTTCACCAATACGACGTCTGCTTTGATTTTACTAGCCAGTTTTACATTACTGCCGTGCAAGCCATCGTCCTCGGGGAACATTGAATAAAGCGATTGGTCTAGACCAAAATAAGATATCTTGGCGTCAGTTATAAAGTCGGCAATACTGGCAACTCTGGCATCATCACGGTTCAACACGACAGAATTAGTTGTAGCCTCTGCAACGATACGCAACAGCCTGGTTGTGTGGTCGATTTCGCCAAATCTATCCAGTTGATCGCGCATAACATTAAGTAGCAAACTGTACTTTGGCGGTATCACTCGGACAAAGTTTGTAGCGTGAGCTTCGTCCAGTTCTAAAACGGCAATGTCGGCATCTAGATGACCCTTTATGTTAATTTCACCTAGTAAAGCAGCTGCAACACCTCGAGTAAAATTACTTCCAGTTCGGTTAGTAAAAACTTTGAGGCCTTGGCTTTCAAGTAATTCAACAACCATTTTTGTGGTTGTTGTCTTGCCGTTGGTGCCGCTAATAACTACTACGCCATGAGGTAGGCTAGAGAGCGTGCGTTTGATGAAGCTAGGGTCGATTCGCTCCACGAATAGACCTGGTAGGGCAGAGCCGCCTCCGCGCATCTGAGCAGCCTTGCGGACGGCTTTACCCAAAATCGTAACAAGAGGTTTTGACATATGAATAGTATAACATTCTATTGGCTTCTTTCGTCTCGCCAATGCTATAAAGATAGGATCTTTGAAGCATTGAGTCGCCTCAGAACTGAAAACGAGTTTTCGCTTCTTTCGTCTCGTCAATGCTATAATTACAGTATGTTTTTGGTGGGAATATTGGGTTGGTGGTATGGAGGCGGATGGACCAGCCGTTTACAGATGATAGTGAACCGTCTGAAGGCGACCGCCGATTTCTTTTCGATTGGATTAATGTTTAAAACGCTGTTTGCTCCGTTTAGACAAATATCAGCAGGTAGAATCAGTGGGTCGGTGGCCGATCAGATGCGTGCGTTTGCTGATCGGACTGTTTCTCGGGTAGTTGGTGCGATCGCAAGGACGTGTATGATTATTGCCGGTGTGATTGTTTTGTCGATTCAAAGTTTGTTTGGGCTAATTATTATGTTGTTCTGGCCACTAATTCCATTATTCCCAATAGTTGGTTTGATTGCGATGGCGATTGGATGGGTGCCAACATGGCAGAGCTAAACTTTAATTATCGAAGTTATCGGGCTGACAAAGCTCGAATTGGGGTGGCTATTGGTCGAGTTTGGCTAAACCTACTTACGCCCGCTGTGGCTTTACTAATAATTGCCGGTATTGCGCTAATAATTATCGAGATGCCAGTCGGTTGGGCGTTATTGGGGCTGGCGGCAGTTCCGGCTATGATTTACGAATGGTACAAAGGCGAACTATACCATTTGGCAGTGACCGAAAAGCCCAAAACGATTGACGATATGTTGTCTGGCGAGATTTTAGGTAGATTACCCAGGAATCCATCTCCGTTTGACGTTGCTATGATTGTTGGTCAGATACCTGGCGGTCAGTTTTTCGGGGCTAGGTTTGGGCTTAGCGCTCGATTTTTGCAAGAACTCTTATCAAAAGATAGTGCAGATATGCAAGCCGTTTGGGACAAAGCGTGGGAAATAAGAAAACAAACAAACAGCCATAATATATCTGCTGCCGTACTGATCGTGGCCTTGATACAGAGTATTCCTGGGTACGAAAGTTTAATAAATCGTCTGCAACTAGATAGTCAAGATTTGCTAGCTGGTGTGTATTGGTATAACCATCTGCGCAAACTTATTGAAGCAAGCCGAACACCAACTAGAACGGGTGGAATCGCACGTGACTGGTCGTTTGGATGGACACCGCTACTTAGTCGGTTCGGGCAAAATATCAGTCAACAAATCGGTAAGGGCTCGTCGGTGCAGCTGGTGGCTCACGATGAATCTTTGGGGAAGTTGATTGCAACATTTAGTAAGGGTGGACGACAAAATGCAGTACTAGTTGGCACACCGGGTGTTGGTAAAACTCAAATTATTCATGCTTTCGCCAAGAAACTGATGGACGCTAATGCAGATGTGCCTGATAATTTACGGTTTAGACAAGTCTTTATGTTAGACGCATCAGCCTTAATTCCGGCTGCGCCTGGACGGGGTGAAGTAGAGGATTTATTGATGCGCATTCTGAGCGAAGCGTTTACTGCCAAAAACATCATTATTTGTCTAGATAACGCACAGTTATTTTTCGAAGAAGGAGTGGGGTCGGTTGATATATCGAACTTACTTTTACCTATCTTGGAGGCAGGGCGTCTGCGTATGGTCTTGACCATGGATGAACAGCGCTTTCTTCAAATTAGCCAGCGTAACCCAGCTATGTCAAATGTTTTTAATCGGATTAATATTGCACCGGCTACTAAACCTGAAACTATCAAAGTTATGCAAGAACAATCGATTTATATCGAACTTAGCCACCAAGTGACGTATATGTACCAAGCGCTAGAAGAAGCTTATCGTCTGAGTGAACGATATGTTTATGAACTAGCTATGCCGGGCCGGGCACTTAGGTTACTAGAAACCGCGGCTGATTATTCCGAAGACGGTTTAGTAACAGCAGAGTCGGTCAGGCAGGCAATCGAGAAAACAACTGACGTCAAAGTAGGTGTAGCAACTGGGGATGATGAACGCGAAAAGTTACTTAACTTAGAAAATCTGATTCATGAACGTATGATTAATCAAACTCGGGCCGTAGGTGTAGTTAGTGATGCACTACGGCGCGCCAGGGCGGGGGTACGCAACCAAGACCGACCAATCGGCACATTTTTGTTTTTAGGTCCTACGGGCGTCGGCAAGACCGAACTCGCTAAGGCATTAGCTGAAATATATTTCGGTGGTGAAAATAAAATTATCCGTTTAGATATGAATGAATTCGTGAGCAACGATGACGTCATGCGCTTGATTGCGGATGGAGCGGATGATGCCAATAGCTTGACTGCCCAGGTTATGAAGCAACCGTTTAGTGTTATTTTACTGGATGAAATTGAAAAAGCTCACCCAAACGTTTTGACAACTTTGTTACAGTTACTAGATGAAGGAGTCTTGCGAGACGTTAGGAACCGTGAAGTCAGTTTTCGCGATGCGATTATTATCGGCACCAGTAACGCCGGGGCCGACCGGATTCGTGAGTATATTGACCGAGGATACGATATCGAACAGTTTGAAAAACAATTTGTTGATGAACTGATTGACAGCGGTCAATTTAAGTCAGAATTTTTGAATCGGTTTGATGACATCGTAATGTTTAGGCCACTGAACCATGCCGAATTGTTGCAGGTAGTAGATTTGATATTAGTTGGCGTTAATAAAACACTGTCGCTACAAAAGGTGAGCGTTAATGTCGCCCAAGACGCCAAAGAATACCTAGTTTATGCAGGATATGATCCACGACTAGGCGCCAGACCAATGCGACGAGTTGTTCAACGAGCAGTTGAAAACACTGTCGCAAAACAAATGCTATCTGGCCAGGTGGATCCAGGTAGTGTAATCGAGATTAGTTTAGAACAGGTTCAGGCTATCGTTGATAGCAAATTCAAAGCCGATGAAATTGGTGGTGAAGCGGTCGAGACAAGAGACAGCTAGACTTTTATTTGAATCTTGTTTAGTTCGCGTTTTAGTTGTTCAGCTGACGTGAATTGAATTGATTTAATGCCTAGCTTTTCGGCGGCATCGGTATTAGCAGGCGAGTCGTCGATAAAAATCACTTCGTCGGGACTCACTGACAATTTATTTAATGTGTATTCAAATATGTCTGGATTTGGTTTGACCATGCCTATTTCACCTGAAACAATGATTTCATCAAAATATTGACGCAGGTCGTTGTCGTCGATAATCCCGTTTATTAAATCGGCAGGTGAATTAGATAGCATCGCAATAGTGTAGTTATTTTTTAGTTCACTAATTATTGCTATTACTTCTGGGTCAATTCTGGTGCCAGAATGCATCTCAGTAGCGGTGACTGTACGCTTGCGTAGTTTACTGAGCTTTTCGAGAAACTGACTGCTGTTTATTTGGCCTAAATCAGATTGTTTAGATATTTCAGAATATTCACCGGTACGTGGGATGTGGTTGATATTTAGCCAGGTTTTATAAGAGTCTGTTCTAATCACGCCGAAAAAATCAAATATTATCGCCTTAATCATAGGTCAACTATATCAGATAGTAATACGCATATGAGTAATACTTGCATTACCGTATGCATGAAATTCGTGGTTTTTATTAATGATGTCGTGAACCCGGTTGATAGTTCCGCCATGTGTAACTATTAAAATCTTTTTATATTGAAGATTCTTGAGCGATTCAATGAACTCGTTTACCCGCGCAGTAAAATCGTTCAAGGTTTCGGCATTAGGAATCGAGACACTGTCTTTGGATGCCCAAAAGACCTCCCAGCCATGTTTATTACTTTGCGTGCCTTGAGCGTCGCCGAAGTTTCTTTCACGAAGTCGTGCATCCTCAAAGTAGGGGATGTCTGGGTATTTTTTACGAAATGCATTTGCGGTATGCGTGCTTCTTTGGAGGTCCGAGGAAAAGATCGCATCGATTGGTTTGTTAAAAGATTCTGCGGCCGCCAGCGCCTGTACTTTTCCGTTGGCGTTCAGCTTGGTATCCATCCAACCCTGAACTATCCCGTCTGTATTTTCTTGTGTCTCGCCGTGTCGTACTAAGTATAGGTCCATGCATCAATCATAACAGATAGCAGAAGCCCCACGTTATAAACGCGGAGCTTTCTGCTCGACACGATTTACCGTGGGGTAAGAAAGACTAGGAAGCGTTTAGGCTGTCGTCTGACGTGCCAAATCTGGATGCGCTCTTCGCCTTTCGGGCAAAAGTTGCAAGGAAACGCTACCATCTTTTTTCTGTGAAGTTTACTGAGCTTTCTTGCCTGGAGCTTTGCTACCTTCTCAGTTAACTGGTCCAGGCCATCACATGAATTCGCTTTGGTTATCTTGGATTGCCGAACTGTTTTTTGTCGCGGCTTCGTCTGGATAGGCGCCACATGAATCACCACCTTCTTTGTTGTGTGAGTTCAGTAGTTTATTTATACAACAAAACACTGTGTTTCACAACACATGAGCCACTTTATTTAATAAATTAAACAGGATAGGTTGGTAATTTTTGTATAGACGGTTATTTATCTGTTGATTTAGGAAATAGACTAGAAAAGTAATAAATAGAGCTGAGAGCGCTTTCGGTTGTTTCGCCTTCAATTGGTGCCCAATCAATATTTTCCGAATCTCCGGGGTGTGCCGCGCTTATTTTCGTAAGATCAAACCCAACAATCGTTGGATATTTTTCTGGCAAATAACCTTTATAGATGTACGTAAAGGGCGAATACTTTGCCTCGCCAATAACATCTCTCCAGTGTGCAATTCCGGTGGCGTTAAAGTGCCTGTTAAGACGAGATGGGTTCGCAGCTGAATTTAATTGGCTAAAAAGTGTCCTATTTTTTATTAGGCTAATGCCATTTATTCCAGCCCAAACCTGGTTTTCTATGACCAAATCTTCGGATTTTTGATGTTCTATCAGAGATTTAAAAATTGCGAACCTACCTATACCACTAGCTAGGTCTTCGATTGTAACATCGAGGAGAGAATATTCATGAGCCTCAAAGCTTGGTTTTATCGATAGATCCGTTTCAAATTTTTCAATCTTTATCATTTTCTCGGACATATTGTTAGTATGGTACTTTCTGTTATATTCTTGCGCAAGCATAATAGTTTTATTGCGTAGCAAAAAGTCGTCGTTTCGATCCAGCTCAGGGTCAAAACAAAATAACTGACGGGTGTGTCAGTTATTTTATTTTGGTACCCCGGGTTGGGATCGGTCACGATAAAATTAGTTCCTAATTTTTCTCGACCCCGCCTCAGTCGGTGACGTTCGTCATCCGGCTTCCGGCCTTGCGAACTGCCGTAGTGGCAGTTCTCACCAACGACATTTTTTGCGTAGCAAAAAGTCGCCATTTCGACCCAACTCGGCAATAAAAATAAATTGACTGATGTAAACACCAGTCAATTTATTTTGGTACCCCGGGTTGGGATCGAACCAACGACCTTAGGCTTAGAAGTCCTCTGCTCTATCCACTGAGCTACCGGGGCATACGTATAGAATATAGCATTTGGCTATTAGAAGATAGCTTACAGAAATACTCATTTTAATTATATAATACATCTAGCCTAAAGTGATGGCGAGGTCGCTGAATTTACTAATTGTGTAGGTTGGTTTCAGTTTTTGTAGATCCCGTAGGTCGTAGAATAATTTGTGAGAATCTGGGTATACCAGGACAGAATCTATCCCAAAGTTAGTTGCTGCACCAATATCTTTGTTCGAGTCGCCAATCATAATTGCGCGTTTTTTGGTGCCGTTAATTGCAGATAAGGCCAGTTCTAGAGATTCGGGATGAGGTTTATGGTTTGTTACATCTTCGCCTGTAATAATAAAGTCAAAAATTTCCTCGATGTCGTTATGTTTTAGACCATTTTCGATTATTTCTCTTGATCCACTAGAAACAAGCGCGAGTTTCTTGGACTTTTTGAGATTCGTGATCAATTCAGCCGCCCCGTCGTATAATTCGACTGACTTTAGTTTTTCGATGGCTAGTTTGACTGCGGATTCGTTAAATTTTACATAATCTACAATATCAAAGTATTTTCCTATTTCCCAATCACCTAAATGATATGCAATCTCTAAATCGGACGGTTCTAGATTATGATTTTTGAAGGCAGTTTTATAGGCATCTAGCCAGGCATCGAGCGTTTTGGCTAGACACCCATCCCAGTCAAATAAGAAATAGTCGTATCGGTCCATGAGGTTTAGTATAGCAGGGAGGTGGCCACAGGTGACTTAGTTGGTATTAGATTAAATCGGCACCACTTAGTGATATGAGCGCACGCCTACTCTCAGGTGTTAGATTTTGGTTTAAGGCGTATTGAGGTTTTAACCAATTGAAATCATCATGTTCGCCGCTAATCCTTATTTCGCCCCCAAGTCTTTGTGCGACGAAGAATAAGGCAGCATAAAGTCGTCCCTTATATTTACCCGACTCTATGATTTCACTATCAACATGACATAGAGTTGAGTTAGTTTCGATAATTAGCCCTGTTTCTTCGAAAACTTCTCTTGTTAGTCCATCATTTAACCCTTCGCCGACATCAATTTTGCCACCAGGAAATTCCCATAAGCCACTATTGTGAGTGTCGTCTTGTGATCGCTTAAACAATAGAATATGATCTTTGTCGGTGATAATTGCTCTTCCAACTAGGAGGGTGTTTGCGTATTCGGCCATTTATCTCAATATACTTCCGCTGTCCATATAAAGAAAGCTTAGGCGTGTTGCGGGTTTATCGAAATGGCTTGAACACGAATGAAGTATCCTTTTTAGACAGGGCTGGGATTAACCGTAGGATGCCGAAGTAATTAACTATGATCCCTAAAATCAGTCCGATAATAAGCGTAGTTGGTTGCAGTAAATCATGGTTACTTAGGAATTTGAAAAAGTAGACAGTAATAGGTAGAAATAACAGGATGGATGTAGCCATACCCGGATTATAAAAGGTCTTGCCTTTGATATTGAATAGGAAAGTGTGCGCCAAGAAATTACCAGCTGAAATTGTAATCGTTATTATCGCCAACCAGATTGCACTTTCGGCAAATATTATTGCCAGGATGTAGAGTAGCCACCCTATCACTAAGTTGATAATTAACGCCGTATTTGTATTTAAAGGATAGCGGTCAGGGGTTTTACTTTTGAACATTACAGTATTAATCATTCTAGGGAAGTATCCTGGCAGCCAATATTCTTCAACTTGATGTAAGAGCAGGGAAATAAAACTGATTGTCAGCAGTAGCCTAAAGCTAGAAATTGAATCCTGTTGATAAACAAGAACGACAGTCAATATAACCGCTAGTGCTAATCCAACTTGATACCAACGATTGCGCATAAAATTCATAAATTTATAATACCACCACGATTTATCTGCGTAAATTATTTAGGTCGTTTATCTAGTATGCCTTGGACCGACGGACTGATTGCCTTGTCGGTTCGATGGATACATCCAATCCAGCAACATGGCCGTCGCATACTTTGGTTTAGTTCAGATATTACGCGCTTAACGTGTTCGTCTCTAGTTTTTTGTTGTTTAACTGTCACCGTCCAACAAATCCATTCGTTTCGTGCCAGAGGTGTTAGGCTTTGCCATGCTGATAAGGCTGATTTGTCTGCAATCAGTGCCTTCTTGAGGTCTGAGGGTAGTTTATGCGCCGTACCACTAGAGATATTCATGAGTTTATTATAACAAAGCTGATTGCGGTGAGCGACTATATAGTAGAATGATTACATTATGACCAAGATGTTACTAATCCATCACTCGAATCAATTATTCGAAACTCTTCATCCACCAGACCCCGAGCGTCCTCTATTTTATTGGTATACAGATAGGTTTGTGCATTTTGATGGTACGTGGAAATATATGTACATACTTACAATAAACCCCAAAGAAGATAATATACACGTTCGTTCTAGGTCGAACGGTCTTGGGTTTAACGATTTACACAAAGACTTTTTAAGTTACAAGAAGTGGCGCGAAGGTGGGTCTGGTGATAATTCAGATTGGGTTGAATCTGGAATTGTGATGTCGTTTGATGAGATTAAACCCGCAGTTACATTGATGGCAAGGTCATATGGTTCGAGCCGACCGAGTTATCTACAAACTGATTACGAGATCATTACTCCGATGAAACCATTTACAAAACGAGTTATTAAATTGTTCGACGGCCCATACAATGACGATTTTGATGCAAAGCCGATAAGGTTCACTGATATTCCCGAGCTTGTCGATCTAATTCCTGATATGAAAAATATGTTACCGTTCAAAGAAATTAATCCAGATAAAAACGGCAACCATCATTATGAAGATTGGTTGCCGATGGTTACCAAATTGAATGGGATATGGATTTAGGTAACCGCTTACTTTAAAGCGACTCAAGCTTCTCCATTGCTTCTGTGAAATCCATTTCAGCTGGCGAAAAGGCAAACGCCTTGTCGTTTTTTACAAGATAAATTCTATTCGATCGTTTTCCTCCAGCTGGTAGAAATGAAAAGATGTCTCTTTCTTCGCCGTGCGCGATGTCCCAATTATCTAAAGTAGAACTACTCAAGTAGGTGTCTCCTGAGTCTGCAAAATATTTATTTAATACATCTAGTGCTTGTTGTTCATTCATGCGGCAAGTATATCATAATTAAAAAAACCGTCCCGGGATAGCATTTTCGACTGTGCGGGCGGAGAGAAGAATGAGGGATATCGAACTACTCATCCAATTCGCTGGAGCGAATTTACGATGAGAGTTAGATTCACAGCTCCTACCAATAAAAATATCGTACACAGGGTACGGTATTTTTATTGGTGTAGCGTTTTAGATGAAGTCAGAACTGCGCTAACTATTGGTTGAGGCTACGTAATCAGGAAGTAAGTCTTCCTCAAGCGCTTTCCGTACGCCGGGCACTCCATCAACGACAGTACCGTCAGGAAATTCAATCCTAGGAGTAAGCCCGTCAGCTCCATATTCATCAAAATAAAGTGCAGTAATAATGCTCAGACCTCCCAACTCAGCGATACGCTTAGCGGTGCTTTCAGCAAGTTTACGCTCGATAGTGTTGTCCTCTAGATAGCTAATTTCTATGGTTCTTGGCATACACACTCCTTGTTCGAATTGATTATAGAATCAACTTCAATAATAATCAAACAAAAGACGTCAGAAGTTCTGACGTCTCTTATAATATCTGGTGCGGGCGGAGAGAATACTTTGTATAACTGCGTCGCGTTCAGAAAAGTAAACATTTCTGTCCTGCTCCTTGTTATCGAACTTCTCATCCAATTCGCTGGAGCGAATTTACGATGAGAGTTAGATTCACAGCTCCTACCAATAAAAATATCGTACACAGGGTACGGTATTTTTATTGGTGCGGGATTCTCAACGAAGTAAGAACCGCACTTCTGGATTATTCTACTACGTAACAGGGGTAATATCAAGCCCACCGATACCCTGCTATAACCCTACCTAGGGGCTGATCCTACATAGTTCCCAGGGGGGCGGTAGTTTCGAGACCCTTTTAACCCCATTATGACCATGCCCCCAATAATCTATAAAAACAGATTGTCGATACCTCAAAGAAGAACAGAACTTGGTTGTATATGCATAAGATATGCCCTAGCCTGCGATTGACACAATGTCCTATAAAGAGGTTCAACGATTTTCTGGTATATTAAAGCCAGTATGGATTGGCTAGAAGAGCATGGTGGTACATTAGCGGTTATTGGCATAATCATATTCTTTGGATGGCTATTCTTATCTTCGAGTGGGTCAAGCAACTCTTCAACAAATGAATACAACAACAGCTACGAATCTTCTGTAGAGGACGATAGTTATTACGAAGAGCCTGAAGAATTTTACGGCTACGAATGTAGCGACGATTGCTCTGGTCACGAAGCAGGATATGAATGGGGCTATGATAACGATGTCTGTTATGAATACAGCTCTGGTGACGAATACTGGGATAGTTACTCGGACTCATTCAATGAAGGCGTAACAGCTTATATAGAAGAGAACTGCTAGCATTTATCCTATAAATATGTTATAAGTATCTTATGAAACGAGCTGTGGTTGTTATTATTTCAATAGTAGCTCTTTTGATTGTGGCATTTTCTTCACAATCTAACCCAGAGACCTCAAGCTCGGTTACAAATAAAGCTACTAACTCTAGCAATATTACACAGCCAGTACCAAAGAAAAAGCCCGTCTGTGACGGCACAACAGTTACGTCTGACTGTACCGTTGACGGCATTAGCTATTCTACATATATCTATCACCCCACCGTCCCAGAAAAAAGCCACACCGAGACTGTGACAACCTACGAAAAAGAAGTAGTTGGATACTGCACGCTATGTAATGATGGCACTTATTCACCCTCGTGTGCTACCGGTCGGGGTGCGTGTTCGCATCATGGTGGTGTAGCTCAATGGAACGCTCCTCGATATAGTAGCGTCCCAAAGACCAGCACAAAAACCATCATAGACTCGCCAGCTAAAGAAGCTTACTACGAGAAGGTGTTAGAGTAACACCTAAGAATGCATTTGAAAAAGTCGAAAACCCGACTACTTGGCAAGTGCTTCTAGTAGTTTTAGTTCGTAAGTTAGTTGGTCGGGGTACTTAGCCAAGTCTACCTCAATCCAAGAGCGAAAGGCATTATGCTCATTCAAAGCCAGGCGTTCGTCGCTGTAGCAGTCATCATCGAACCACAGGAAAGGCTTTGAGAAATCTATCGCCTCCGTCTTTGCAGTGCTCCAGCTAACTGGCTTGAATTTTTGTAAGTATGGACGCAAGTTCTCGTCGGTTGCCCGCTGAACGTAGTTGATAGCGTGGTCGGGGTCACCATCCATGCAGTGGGTGGTAAGCCAATAGACATTAAAGTTGTCGGCAGCATACTTAATAAACTCACTCGCACCAATAGCTAGATTGTCCTCATTGGCAAGAAGGACTCCATCTATATCGAGATAGATATTTATATGGGTATTTGTCCATTAGTTTAAGTGTACACGATGTTGTAAGACACCATTCCCTCTGCCTGTATTTTAATAGCCATAGCTACTCATGCAACTATTGTAAGCTTGGTTGCCAGCAGTGGTAGCTCCGCTCGTTGCTTGCGAACCTTGAACGCCCTGCGATGTCAGTTGCTGATAAGCTTGGGCGTAGGCAGTGTTATATTTACTTCGACACGTACTGTATGCCAGATCGTATGCCTGTTGATTCTGCTGAGCCTCCTCCTCGGCGGTTGGACCTGTACCACGCCAGAGCACTTCAGTGGTTGGTTGAGACACTAAGTACGAGCCGCCACTCTTACAGGTTATGTACATCCCATCGGATCCAGTCATCTTAACTGATGTTTTACCAGACGGCATTGAGTTAGTATCTTCGTAGACTGTTGGGTGCGGTGTGACAACTGTCTTACAGTCTTCCCCAGTAGGCGGAGTAGTGGAGTTGGAGCTGGTAGATGTAGGCGTAGATGACTCGGTTGATGGTTGCTGTACATGTATGTCTTGTTGTGGAGATGTGACAACAGGAATAATATCTGTGCCGGCGGTAGACTTTTCTGTTGAAACTTGATTGATAGGTTTGTAGATAGCGTGTATGGCTAACACTACAGCGCTCAAACAAAATACAATTACAATTATAACAAGTACGATCTTTCGTGGTGCGTATTTATACTTAATAATGCTACGTAGCTTGCTATGTGTGAGTGCCTTTTTTCTAATTGGCTTTTCTTTACTCATAATTTCAGAACCGTTACATATTATCGAGACTCAGGCGAAACATAGCTGGAGTCTGTGTTATCGCTGTGAATGTATGTGTATGCGTTTACACCAGTAACTATAGCGAAGATTATGGCTGGAACCCACAATATATATAGTATGAATACCAGTGTAGACTGCAACGTGGATAGTAAAGGCACCTGACCGTTCGCTCGTTGGCGAGCCAGCTCTTTTCTTGGCTCCATCATGCTACCTTGGTAAAAAATGAGGTAGGTTATAAAGATACTACCAAACATGACTAATACGCCAAGCCCTCTAAATAATGCGACATTGCTATCAAGCATCCAATGACCAAGCCAGTTTAAGAATAGCCATACAAGACCACACCATAATATGCCAAATACAATCAGCCCAACCATACTTCCCCAGCCGCTGTGTTGTGAATCGTCTAGGGGTCTGGTTTTCTTGTGATGCGTATCGTTGTTATTTTGATCAGCCATGACCGTTCTCCTTACCTATGATTATTCCTTACTTTGCAAATCTGTGATTATTGCCATAAAAAACTCCGTAAATTAGAAATGACACCGCGAGGTGTCTAACTACCATTCACAAATCGGCTTTCGCCAAGATGCTTACGCGGTGCCATTTTCAATGGCGAACCGCAAAAATGCGTTCCGATTTGTTTTGATATTTAGACAAGATGATTATACCATAACTAAACCGTTTGAGTTTGCGATATCAGTGGGTTTGTTAGAAAATATGCAGAGATGAAGATGGATATACAGTATCGTTGGCCAGAAGAGAAGCTTTACCTATTTGGTAGATTATTATTTGCTCCCCAAGACCTGGAAGATGAAGCTCTTACACAGAAGGCTATGTCCCACTATTTCCCATACGATGACTCGGCAAAATTTGAGACAGCGTTACACGAATACCAACAAGCTGGCTACTTCAGCGTAAACACGCTAAAAGACGGGAAATCAATAAAGTATGTAATCAACAATGTGGATCATCAGCGATTCAGAGATGAATTGTCCAGCTACATAGACAGTATCGCAGTACCAGTCGAAGATATGGATAAGTTCTGGAATGCAGTCACCAAACAGTATAAGAATGATTACGGGTATAACTTCACTATCAGATGGAGAGACCTCTACGGTGATTCTACTCGTTTCAATTATCACCCGATGTTTTGGGAGTATTTTTTCAAACTTGCATTAGATGAGTTGATAGAACTCAAGGGTTTTACTTACGACAAGACACTTGCTGGGGCATTTAGGGGTGATGAGTTGGTTGAAATTCCGAAAGACATGATTACGTTTTATACACGACCATTTGCGATGTTTGCTGTCTTGGATAAGAAAGTGCAGCAAAAAATTGCCAAGTCGAGCCGTAGTGTTAAATATAAAGCAGGCATAATAATCACTCGAAACAGAAATCTCCAACTATATCTCAACGAAAAGCGACACACTTTGTGGCACTATAAGAGTAAGACGAGTAACACGTATCGAGTGGCTTCAACCCATAGCTGACAACGCTAAACAGTTCCGAGTAGCACTAGAAAAGGTTAGAACCGAGCCTGAACAGATACAAAAAGACTCCGAAGAGTCTCTAAGTCTACAATGGTGCGGGCGGAGAGAATCGAACTCTCATCGCTTGCTTGGAAGGCAGGCATATTAGCCATTATACGACGCCCGCATGCCAGATAATTATATCAGTAAAGGTGTTACAATTAAAGTATGAATGATATAACTGACCAAGGTCCAAATCCATTTGTGACCAACATTGAACACGACACACTAGCTAATAATAACTATCGTACGACGCTGTGGACTGGCAGATATTTGCAGGCAACTTTAATGGCGATTCAGCCGGGACACGATATCGGACTAGAGGTTCACGAAGATCACGATCAATTCCTGCGGATTGAGTCTGGGCACGCTTTGGTGCAGATGGGGCCAAGTAAAGACGATTTGAAAAGTTGGAGCGCAGCGCACGACGATGTCGTATTTGTTCCAGCTGGTATGTGGCACAATCTTACGAACGATGGTAACGAAGCACTCAAGCTATATTCGATATACGCACCACCAGAACATCCACATGGAACGGTTCATGCCACCAAAGCCGATGCTGAAGCGAGCGAACACTCCCATTAGTTCGTTGTCTTGACCTCAGTTGCATGCTATAATGTCTCAGGTTTGGCGGATGTAGCTCATCTGGTTAGAGCGCCGGGTTGTGGTCCCGGAGGCAGTGGGTTCAAGCCCCATCATTCGCCCCAAATAAAGAAGTCCCAGTGGGACTTTTTTGTTTGGGATGGGGCTTGAATCCACTCCTAAGGTAGTGGGTGAGACCCGCCGGTGGCGGGTCGCAAGGACATCATCCGAAACGAGCTATGCTCGTTATCGTGATGTGTCGGGGTCGCGGAACGTGACCAAGCCCCATCATTCGCCCCAAATAAAGAAGTCCCAGTGGGACTTTTTTGTTTGGGATGGGGCTTGAAGCCGCTCCTAAGGTAGTAGATGATTTAATCAAAATTTAGTATAGTAGCGTTATAACAGGATAAACAAAAACATGGACATGAATAAACACATAGTTACAAACGAAGAATCGGGCGCAACTCCGTTTCACACTCATGGTTTTGCCAAAGTTGCTAGCGGAGATCGACTAGGCGCAGTCAGCCCGACTTCGTTTGAGGAACGTATTAAATTAGAAAATAGTCGTAAATTAGTCGGCGGCTATCAGCGTTCGACGCTAGGTAGTACATATAATCCTACTCGACCTAGAGTTGCTAGACCAAACTCGACTCGTCCAGGGGGTAACAGTAGGACGGCAGCACCGGGTAGAGGTGTTGGTATTCCAAAACGCAGTTTCCGCGAACCACCAACTAGAGGCTACAACCCTTACGCCTAAATTTCGCGAACCGTTTCGATATTAGCGCCTAGAACGTTTAAGCGATTGGCAAAATCTTCGTAACCACGGTTAATTGAATACACATCTCTAAGGGTTGATGTGCCAGGTGCGGCTAACATTGCTAGTAAAATAACTACTGATGGACGAAGGGCTGGCGGGGCGATTATGTCTGCTGGCTTCCATTTAGTTGGACCAGTGATGTATACGCGGTGCGGATCGACTAGTTCGATGTTGGCGTTCAGCTTGCTTAGTTCGGTAAAGTAAATAGCCCTGTTTTCGTATGACCAGTCATGCACTAGTGTGCGACCCTTGGCGACTGTTGCAATCAATCCAAGGAATGGTAGATTGTCCATGTTAACACCAGGGAATGGCATGCTGTGAAGTTTATCCTGGGGCGCACGCAGTTTTGATTGCTTGATTACTAAGTCAACTAGGCGTGTTTCGTTATTACGGGCTTTATATTCGTTGGTTCGTTCGTATTCTAGGCCCATTTCTTCGAGGATGGCTAGTTCGATTTCGGTAAATTCAATCGGGACGCGTTTGATTGTGATTTCTGAGTCTGTCACGAGTCCTGCTGCGATTAAGCTCATAGCCTCGATTGGGTCTTCACTAGGGAAGTATTCGACGTTTTTATTAATGCTGCGAACCCCGCGGATTGTTAGAATGGTAGTGCCGATACCGTCAATTTTGACACCTAGCTTTTGTAGATAAAAACAAACATCCTGAACCATATAATTAGGGCTGGCGTTTCGGATAGTCGTCGTACCATCATAAAGCGCCGCCGCCATAATGACGTTTTCTGTCACGGTATCGCCTCGTTCTGTTAGCAGAATCGTTCTATTGATTGGTTTTGCATTGACGCTAGCTTGATAATAATCAGTAGTGGCTTCGACACTTAGGCCGAATGGCGCCAGCCCTACCATGTGCGGTTCAACGGTGCGCGTTCCCAGGTTACAGCCACCAGCAAAAGGAATCTTAAATGTCTTGTATTGGTGAAGCAGGGGACCAAGGAACATAATAATTGACCGAGTACGCTTGGCGGCGTTGACGTCAATATTATCTAGTTTTAACCGAGCTGGCGGAGTAATCTCGAGGTCATTGTTATCGTTTAGCCATTTTACTTTAACCCCGATACTCTGCAGGACCTCGATAATTCGATTTACCTCTTCGATACGTGCAACGCGGCGAAGTGTAGTAGTGCCGCGGTTTAGTAATGTTGCACACAGCAGCCCAACGGCCGCGTTTTTACTGGTTTTGACTTCGATTTCACCAGAGAGTTTGTTGCCGCCGTTAATTCGAAAGTTAATTTTGCCTGATTCGTTCAAGATAACCAGTTCACTGGACAAGACTTCGCTAATCCGAGCGAGCATTTCGAGACTGATGTTTTGACCACCTTTTTCGATACGGTTAATCGCACTTTGGCTAGTGCCTAATGATTTGGCAAGTTGAGTTTGGGTTAGTCCGCGCGATTGACGGGTTTCTTGGATGAGAGTGCCGATTTTGGCTTTGTAATCTTCTGGATTCATGTATTCAATGATATACCATCCATGATATATAATCAAATGATTTTTATTAATATCGTAGTAATAAGCTAGCATTAGCGTTTTGTGTAACTCATAGACGCTATATCTAGCGTGTTACGTCCTACTGTTGTCGTCTCCACGTCTACATACTTTTACATATCCTTCTTCACGCCGGGTCCAATAAGGGCCCCGGCG